>Ga0308169_10001218_pt1 | contig 30910 bp, 42 predicted proteins | sample PhyBR1_2_FD_202139 | JGI IMG/M metagenome (GOLD analysis project Ga0308169, IMG submission 202139) | Phyllosphere microbial communities from UC Gill Tract Community Farm, Albany, California, United States - DLSLSB.R1 | ecosystem: Host-associated > Plants > Phyllosphere > Unclassified | place...
ACCCCGGCCCTCCTCATCTCCCTCCTCGCCGCCCTCCTCGCCTCGCCCCGCAACCCAAACGCCGCCGCACAGCGCCAGCCCCGCCCTCGACCTGCTTCCGGCGCCGGCACGTACGCGCGCGCAGGAGCGGGCCCGGGCGCGAGGGCGTTCGTCGACGACGGGACGTGGCGCGCGCCGAGGGCGCGGGCGCCGGGGCTGCCGCCGCCGCCGCATCAGCAGCAGCCGTACTACCCGCAGCAGCAGCAGCACCAGCCTGCGCCGCACCTCAGCGCCTTCCCGCCCGGCGCAGGTTACGGTCACGGCGGCGCGTGGTCCGTCCCCGCGCACACGCACGCGCAGCAGGCGCAGGCGCAGGCGCAGGTGCAGGGCTGGGGCGCGCCGTCGGGCCCGCATGCGGCGCAAGCGCCGGCGCAGGCGCAGGTGCAGGTGCAGGACGTCGAGGAGCGGAGAAGGGCGGCGGGCGCGGCGGCGCAGGCGCGGGCGGATGCTGCGACCGCGCGGCGGGCACAGCTGGACCAGGCGCAGGCGCAGGCGCAGGCGCAGGCGCAGGCGCAGGGAGGGGACGTCTCGAGCGCGGCGCAGGGAGGCGCCGGCGGTGGAGGAGCGGGATGGGCGCCGCCGCCGCCGCAGGGTCCGAGCGGTGCAGCGTTCGAGGCGAGGTGAGGTAGTCGCGCGGGCTTGGTCTGCTTGCACAGCATTTGCATCTCTCTCTCGAAAATGATGCGCGAGAGCGAGGAGGAGAAGGGCACTCGCAGCGATCCAGCGCGGCTCGGAAAGTCTACTCGACGCTGCTCGTCCTCTCGAGTGGCGCGCTCGCGCTCCATCGGGCCTCGGCCTCCTCGTCCAGCTCACCTCTCCCTCTGCGCCCGTCCTCGCTCCACCGCGCCTCCCCCTCCCGCTCCCTCTCCCCCGCCACGCCTCGCGCCCTCCACCACAGCACCTCCCCCTCGGCCGCTCTCCTCTCCCGCTCCGCGAGGGCGAGCCGCCCCTGGAGCTCGACGATGCGCGTGTGGACGCGCGCGGCGAGCGCGTCGAGCGAGGCGTGCGTCGAGGCGAGCTGGGCCTGGAGGGCGGTCGACTCGGACTCGGAGGCGGAGAGGAGGGTGAGGAGGCTGGGTCGGCGGGCGGGCGGGGCGGGCGGGGCGAGGAGAGAGGGTGGGTTCGTGAGGGAGGAGTGAGAGGGAGGGTCAGATGAGCTGCGAGGGCGAGGAGGAGGTGCGAGAGCAGAGGAGGAGAGCGACGGACCGGCTGCGCTCGCGCTCGAGAAGCTCGACCCGTCCCTCGAGCTGCGCCTCCCTCTCGACCTTTTCGCCCAGCTCGACGTCCTTCTGCGCACGAAATGGTCTACCCGTATCAGCTCGATCCCCGGCACAGAGGGAACGCGCCGAAAGAGGCTCAGAGAGAACGCACCTCGCGCACGAGCCGCTCGAGCGTCCCTCGCTGCATCTCGGCCTGGCGCGCCGCCGTTCCGAGCGCATCGAGCTCGGTCTGCAGGCGGACGCTGTCGGCTTGGTGCCGAGCGGCGTCGAAGGAGGGTGGGAGCGGCGAGCTGCGCGGCGAGGGAGGGCCAGGGGTCAGTCGGGCTGTCGAGCTGGGCGAGCGGCGCGGGGAAGGAGGGAGGACGCACTGTCGATCATCTGCTGCGCCGTCGAGCTGCGAACCATCGACAGGGAGCACGCTCGACGCCGCATGCGCCTCGTCCTCGGGCGAGCCGTCGAGGCGGGCGATCTGCGGACGGCAGACAGGTACGTTAGCGTGCGTCGCTCAGTGCTTCAAGCATCCTACTTCGCGGGGCTGCAAAAGAGAGAGAGAGCGACGCACCTCGTCCTCAAGCCTGCGCACCTCCTCCTCGAGCTCGAGCGTGACCTCCACCTCCCTCGGCAGCTCGCCCTCCCGCCCCGCGCCCGTCGGCCGTGAGCCTCCATCGAGTGCCACGCGCGGCCCGAGGAACGTGTGCGCGCGCGAGTGCGCGGCGGCGCTGCGCATGTCGGGGAGGTCGAGGACGGAGGGTGGGCGGGCCCGAGCGGGCGCGGTGGAAAGCGCTGCGGCGGTCGACGAGGCAGCCGCAGGGTGGTCGTGCGGGCTCGTGGACGTCGGGCCGAGCGCGAGGGCGTGCAGGGGCAAGAGCGCGTCGAGCGAGTTGTAGAGGCGCGCGAGCTCGGCTTGGCGGACGTGCAGGTCGGCAGTGAGGCGAGCGACCTGCGTGCGGGCGGCGAGCGGCGTCAGCGAGTGCGAGTGGTGTGGTGAAGGACAGGGGAAGGCGAACGCACCTCGTCGTTGCGCGCTTCACGCACCCGCTCGACCTCGGTACGCGAGTGCTGCAGCTCGTGCGCGAGCTGGGCGACGAGTGCACGGCTCTTGGTGCGTCGCTGACGCCGTGGCGATGCAGGAGTGGCGTGCGATTTGGTGCGGCGGGTCGAGCCGGCCCGGGTTGGCGACGAGGTTGAGGTTGACAAATGCGAGAGACGGCGAGAGCGAGGTGGGCGTGAAGGAGCTGCGCGAGAACCGGCTTAGTTGGCGCGCTCACGACTCGAGCGCCGTGAGAAGGGACGCACAGGATACCTTGAACACCGTGAGCGTCGTCTCACGCCGCCGCTCGGCCCCGTTGAGCGCCCTCGCACCTCGCGCACCGACCCCCACCTGCGCCTCGAGCGCGCCCTGCACCTCGTCGCGCAGCCTGCGCTCCTCGCGCCAACGGCCCTCCCACACAGCGCATAGAGCCTGCATTGACGACGAGCGCTCGGCGTACTGGGCGAGGGCGGCGGCGTGAATGAGCTGGAGCGAGGCGAGGGACGACTCGGAGGCGGCGAGGCGAGAGGTGAGGGCGTCGAGGTGGGTCGTGAGGTGCGAGAGGGAGGATCTCAGGGCGTGTATCTGTGCGCGCGGGAGGGCTGCGAGTCAGCACAGGCGCAGAACGAGCAACGTTCACGGAGCGACCCGGCCTGCGACGACGAGAGGGGTCGTGCGGCCGTGTCGCTGGTGTTGGCTGGTGCGCCGCATCTGGGAGTGAAGAGAGCAGTTCCACGCACTTTTCGAGCTGCACCCTGGTCCGCCTCGGCGCCGTGGCCGTCTTGTTGCGCCTCATCAAGGACGCGAAATGTTTGATGAGGGGGACGAGGGAGAGGGCGCGGATTTGGGCGGTGCGGCGGCTCGTGGTGGTAGGTCGGGTCTTCTCGAGGTAGCCAAGCAGCCAGCAGTGGCTCTTGCGAGTGGCGGAGCATGATGAGGAGGAGCCAACCTCGCCGCGAGCTGTTCGCGCCCTCTTGCTCTCCTCCCGCTCGCTTCAACCACGATGCAGCTCCGCATGCCAAAGCCCAAGGGCGAGCCCAAGCGCAGCAAACGCCCACCAATCGTCTCGACTGCAGACGCGCCTCCGTGCGGCATGTGCGTCTCGCTCCTCCCTCTCCCCACCTCCTCGCCCTCTCTCGCACCGTGAGCTCACCCTTCTCCCCCGCCGAAACAGCTGCGAGAAGCAGATCAGCCGCTACACCTGCCCGAGCTGCAACCTCCCCTACTGCTCCCTCGCCTGCTTCCGCGACCCGCAGCACCAGGCGTGCCTCGACCACTTTCAGCGCGCCACCCTCGCCCAGGACCTCGACGGCGACCCGCACCATGCCCAGCCGTCCCAGGGCGACAAGAACCGCATGCTCGACATGCTCAAAAAGTTCGAGGACCAGCAGCGCGAGCTCGAGGAGCTCGAGCGGCAGGACGCGCTCGACGACGACGACGACGAGGCCGACCAGAGCCCCGAGGCCGTCGCGCGCCGCAAGGAGCGCCAAGAACTCGAGAAGCGCCTCGAAGGCATCGACCTCGGTGCGTCCGCTCTCTCGCTCTCTCGCTGTTGGCCGTCGGGCGCCGCGCTGACTCTGCTCCCTCACCCCGCAGACGCCGTCCCGCCCGAGCACCTCCTCTCGCTCCTGTCGCCCTCGCAGCAAGCGGCCTTCTCGGCGACGCTCGTCGACCCGGCGCGCCTGACCAAGCTCGTCGAGGACCAGTTCGAGGGCGACGAGCCGTGGTGGGTCGAGGAGGACGAGCTGCGCGTGCTCAGGGACATGCGCGAGACGAGCCGGCGCGCGGCCAGGGAGGCGGGCGGGACGGTCGAGGGCGACGGAGCAGGAGCGGGGGAGGACGAGGACGAGGACGAGGACGACGAGGACCCGCAGCTGCGGCCGCCCGTGCTTCACCCGGAGCAGCTGCCGCCGCTCAAGGTCGGGCCCGACGGCCGACCACTCGTCAGCCCCAAGCTGCTGCACAACATCGCCGCCGTCCTGTGCGTCGCCCGCTTCCTCTCTCGCGCTCGCGCTTCCACAGCAGCAACTGGACCTGACGAACCCACCCCGCCTCTCCTCCCGCAGCTTCGCCTACGCCTTCACGCTGCGCACGTTTTCGCTCTCGTCGTTCGCGTCGCTCCCGCTCGAATCGTCCGAGCGCACGACAGCGATCCAGGTCCTCGCGAGCCTCGTGCCGTTCCTCGTCGAGCGGTCGACGGCGGCGTTCGGCGACCTCGAGACGGCCGTCGAGGCGGTCGTGCAGCAGGAGGAGCAGGTGCGTCCTCGCGCTCTCTCTCTCTCTCTCTCTCCATCTCGAGCCTCTGAGAGCGTCGCTCGAGCCAGCGCTGACCGAGACTCGCCGACCGCGCGCAGGGCATGCCCTCCCCTCTCGTCGCCCTCCTCCTGCAAGACGTCTCGACGCTCCTCCACCCCATGTCCGTCGCCCTCATTTCGCCCTCGTCCTCCCCTCTCGCCTCGCACGCCCTCTCGGCCGCGCTCCACGCCCTCTCGGACGTGCACCACCTCTTCGCCGCCGCCCTCTCGACCTCACCCGCCCGTCGCGCGCCGCAGCACGCGACGCACCAAACGGGCGGCGCCGGGCCGACCATCACCAAGCCGCTCATCGCGCGGCCGTCGACGGCCGCGCCGCTGTCGAAGCAGCAGCGCTCGCAGTGCGCGCTCGGCGGCGCAAAGGCGCTCTTCTACGCGGCCGTGCTCGGCGCGCCGCAGGGGGCGGGCGCGGGCGTCGTTGAGGGGTGCGCGGGGCTAAGTCGCCAGGCGGCGGAGCTCGGTGGGAGGAGGGAGCGCGAGGAGAGGGAGAGGGAGGGCAGGGTCGAGCGGGCGAGGGAGGAGCGCGAGCGGAAGGCAGGAGGGCAGGAGGAGGTCGGCGCGCCGGCGCCGGGCAAGAAGGTCGCGTTCGAGGAGGACGCTCGAGGAGGTGTCGGCAAGGAGGACGGGCCGCGGATCGTCGAGTTGTAGCCGGCGAAGGAGCGAAGGAGGCGCTCGAGCCGCCTTGACTCGCCGTGACTTGACTTGGGCCCGCTCTGATCACTCGGGCGAGAGGAGCGGGAGATTGTGAGCGGCGAGTGAAGTGCAAACGAGCCGCGTTACGTGGTCCTCCGCAGAGAAAAGGCGCAGAGGGCGGAGGAGAAGGTGGAGCGGAGCGTGCGCGGCCAAAACTCCGACGAGAACGAAACGCGAGCCGAAGTTGGTTCGCGCCCCGCCTCGGCAGCCTTTTCTCCCCCTCGCTACACGCACACCGCCCGATGCTGCGCTCCTGCCTCTCTCCAGCCATCCGCTCGACTGCTCGCCGCACCCCAGCCACCCTCGCCGCCGCCGCTCCTCGTGCCGCCGCGTCCGTCTACCTCAACGTCACCCGCCCCGCAACCTCATCGCCTCGCCGCCCTCTCTCGACCACGCCAGCACGCAGGATGGCCTCGACTCACGCCGCTGCAGCCCCGATCAAGGTGCGCCCTCTCTCCCTGCCTTGTCCCGCCCGCGCACCTGCTCACGCTTGTCCCCCTGCGCGCAGCTCAACAACCCCTCGCTCTGGGTTACCGAGGGCGGCTTCATCAACGGCAAGTTCACCAAGGGCACCGGCACCGGCACCTTTAATGTCATCAGTGCGTCCCTCCCTCCCTCGCTTTCCTACGAACTGGGCAAGCGCGCTGACGAGCGAGCCGCACGCGCGCGCAGACCCGGGCAACGGCGAGGTCCTCGGCTCGCTGCCCGAGATGACGGTCGCCGACACCAAGGAGGCGATCCAGCACGCCGCGACGGCCCTCAAGAGCTGGCGCAAGACGAGCGAGTACGAGCGCGCCGCCATTCTCCAGAAGATCTTCCAGTGCGTCCACGCTCCCTCTCGCTCGCTCGCACGCTCGGGGGTGAAGACGGACAGCTGACTCGCCTCGACGTGCGCACAGGCTGCAGATGGACAACGCCGAGGACCTCGCGCAGGTGCGGCTTTCCTGTCTCTCTCGGTGAGTGAGCGAGCAAGGGCTGACTCCGGCGCGCGCCCGTGCAGATCATCACGGCGGAGAACGGCAAGCCTCTGGCCGACTCGCGCGGCGAGATCTCCTACGGCGGTGCGTCCTCGCTCCCTTCCCTTCTGCGCGTCGAGCGGGAGACTGACTCGATCGCGCTCGGGCAACAGGCAGCTACTTCTCGTGCGTCCACACGCTCCTCGGCCTCTCGGCGCCTCGATCTCGGCTGACGCGCTCTCTCGCAGGTGGTACGCCGGCGAGGTCGTCCGCAACTACGGCGACGTGATCCCCTCGCTCGTCAAGGGCGTGCAGAACACGACCCTCAAGCAGCCGATCGGCGTCTGCGCAATCAGTGCGTCCAGCTCTCTTGCCCTGCGTCGAGCCTCGCCGCGCACATCGTACTGACGGAATTGACATTCCTCGCGCAGTCACGCCCTGGAACGTGCGTCGCCTCTCCCTGTACGGCGCTGAGGAGAAGCGGTCCGAGCGTCGTCGCTGACCCTCTCGCCCGCGCCACGCAGTTCCCGAACGCCATGGTGACGCGCAAGCTCGCCGCCGCGCTCGCCGCCGGCAACACGGTCGTGCTCAAGGCGCCCTCGGAGACGCCCTACTCGGCGCTCGCGCTCGCCGAGATCCTGCGCCAGGCCGGCGTCCCCGACGGCGTCTTCAACGTCGTCCTCACCGAGAAGGACACGCCCGCGATCGGCAAAGAGCTGTGCGAGAACTCGACGATCCACAAGCTGTCGTTCACAGGCTCGACCCGGGTCGGCAAGATCCTCATGAGCCAGGCGAGCGGCACGCTCAAGAAGCTCTCGTTCGAGCTCGGCGGCAACGCGCCGTTCATCGTCTTTGACGACGCCGACCTCGACAAGGCCGTCGCGGGCGCCGTCGCGTGCAAGTTCCGCTCGTCGGGCCAGACGTGCGTGTGCGGCAACCGCCTCCTCGTCCAGGACGGCATCTACGACAAGTTTGCCGCAAAGCTCGTCGAGGCCGTCAAGGGCTTCAAGGTCGGCCAGGGCGCGCACGACGGCATCACGCACGGGCCCCTGATTCACCAGGCGGCCGTCAAGAAGGTCCAGGAGCACGTCGACGACGCCGTCGCAAAGGGCGCAAAGGTGCTCGTCGGCGGCAAGAAGATGTCGGTCGACGGCTACTTCTACGAGCCGACCGTGCTCGGCGACGTGCAGGAGTGCGCCATCGACCAGGAGGAGACGTTTGGGCCCTTGGCGCCGCTGTACCGGTTCAAGACTGAGGAGGAGGCGATCGAGAGGGCCAACGACACCGAGGTCGGCCTCGCTGGGTGCGTCCCGCTCTCTTTTTCTCTCTTTTCGTGCGACTTGAGGACGAGCAGCTCATTGACGCCTCGCTCTCCTGCAGCTACTTCTTCACCGAGAACATCGCGCGCGTGCACCGTGTCTCGGCGGCGCTCGAGGTCGGCATGGTGCGTCCCTCTCTCTCGCTCTCTCGCCTTGACCTCGCCCTCTCGTCGCTGACTCGGTCCCTCCCTCGCTGCGCGCAGGTCGGCGTCAACACGGGCTTGATCTCGCAGGCCGGCGTGCCGTTCGGCGGCGTCAAGGAGTCCGGGTTCGGCCGTGAGGGTGCGTCGTCTCTTCATCCTCTTCTCCCTCGACTCGCTCGCAGCTCGTCGCTGACTGTTCCCTCCTTGCGCTCTCTCTCGCTCGCAGGCTCCAAGTACGGCCTCCAGGACTGGCAGCAGATCAAGCTCGTCGCGCTCGGCGGCCTCTAGACGTGCGCGGCGAGGTAGGAGAAGGGCGGGCTCGGGACCATCAGTATTTCCCTCTCGTTCTCGCGCAAGGAACATGTTGTACAGCTCGAGAACAACAGAGAGTCGTCGTGACAAAGAGAGAGAGAATAGCTACACGTCCGGCTCGCTCCATCTACGCGCGCTCGCACCCCTCGAGCTCTAAGTCGCCCTCGCCCTCGCCGCCCGGACGATGTCGTCCCGCGTGATGGCCGACTGGTCGCACAGCGAGCGAAAGATGCCGCCCTCTCGGTCGTACAGCTCGAGCGGGCTCGCAAACGGTTCGACGATCTCGCCCGCATCCATGACAAGGATCCGGTCCGACCTGCGGGCGGGACGAGAAGGACAGCCCGAGAGCGAGCGCATGAGCACAATGGAGAGCTGGGGACGCACCCGATGATGGTCTGGATGCGGTGCGCGATGATGAGGAGCGTCTTGTCGCCAAACTCGTCGGCGATCGTCTTCTGGATGCGGGCGTCCGTCTCGAGGTCCACGCTCGCGGTGGCCTCGTCTAAGCACACGACCTTGGCGTCCTTCACGAGCGCGCGCGCGAGTGAGACGAGGCTACGCTCTCCCACCGACCTGTGAGGCGCAGAGAGAGGGAGAGAGAGAGTCAGTGCGCGACGAAGAAGACGAGGGCGAGGAGAGGGCGAGGAGAGGGCGAGGAGAGGGAGAGGACGCACATGTTGCCGCCGTCCTCCTCAACATTCGAGTCGAGCGTGAAGCGCGACGTCTGACCCGAGCCGTCTGCTGCTGTGACCCGCTCGACGAGCCATGCGCGTCGGAGAGCGTCGTACAGGCGCGCGTCGTCGTACAGGCCGAACGGGTCGAGGTTGGAGCTGCGAGACGACAGCGTCAGCGTCCCGTTCGACAGCGAGAGGAGAGAGAGGAAGAGATGGACGCACCGCAGTGTGCCGGCGAAGAGGAGAGGCTCTTGCGGGATGATCGAGAGGCGCTCGCGCAGCTGCTCGAGCCCAATCTTGGCGATGTCGTGCCCGTCGATCTCGATGGTGCCGTGCGACAGCTCGAGGATGCGGAACAGGGCCTGCGTGATGGTCGACTTGCCTGCGGGCGAGCGAGGGACGAGGATTCAGCCGAGTGAGCGGAAGAGGTCCGAGCGCGTGCGTGAGCGAGGACGGAGACGCACCAGCGCCGGTCCTGCCGACGACGCCGACCTTCTCCCCGGCGCGGATCTCGAGCGAAAAGTTGCGCACGACCGTCGGCAGCTCGGGGCGGTACTTGATCTCGACGTCCTTGAACACGATGGCGCCGTGCTCGGGCCAGGTCGGCGGCGGCGCCGTCTCGACGATGCGCGCCGGCGCCTCCTGCGGCAGGTGCTTGGCGTACCACTCGAAGCGCTCGATCGAGCTCATGTTGTTCTCGACCTCGGCGGCTTGGCGAACGAGCATCTGGGTCGACGACTGGAGGAGGAGCGTCGTCGTCAAGATGAGGCCGATCTTGGCGGGCGGGATTGTCGTGCGCTCGGCGACGGCGACGATGGCGACGACGAAGACGAGGAGGGCGCCGAGCGAGTCGACTCGGACGGCGAGCCAGCGCTGCGAGGGAGGGAAAGAGAGGTGCGAGTCAGTGAGGAGTCGGCGCGAGGAGGCCGGCAGGAGAAAGGGGACAGCACGAACTTGGTTGATCGGGGTCAGGAACCAAGCGCTGCGTACGAAGCGAGAGGCTTCAGGATGAGATGCAGGGAGGACGAGCAGGAGGAGGGGAGGGGGACGCACCGGTTCTCGAGGTCGACAAAGCGCTCGTTGCCGCGCACGAACCGCTCCTTCTCGCCGAACGCCCGGATCGTGCTCATGCCGCTCAGACTCTCGCTGAACCAAGCGTACAGGAACGAGCGCAGCGTGTTGTCGTGACGCTTGATGGCTCGGGCCGAGGCGCGGTAGAAGTTCGAGGTGAGGACGCAGAGGAGCACGACGACCGCCGTCGGCGCGAGGAAGACCGGGTACACGATGGCGATGGTGACGACGGCTCCTGCAATCTGGGCGAAGGTCGCGAGGCACATGCGCAGCGAGTCGTTCAAACGATTGTCGATGCTGTCCGTGTCCTTGGCGAAGCGGTTGAGGATGCGGCCGAGCGGCGTGGTGTCGTAGAAGCTCATTGGCGCGCGCGCGACCTTCGAGAGCGCCGTGTTGTGCAGGTTGCGCGCCGCCGAGGTTCCAAAGAAGACCGTCGCGACGCCGAGGCTGAACGTGAAGACGGCGGACCCAATGCTGAGGCCGGCGTACAGGCCGATGTAGGACCCGTCGGAGAGAGGGAACGTGCGCTGCTGCCACCACGTCAGGGCGAACTGCGAGAGGAGTGAAGGAGGAGAGGGATGCGAGCGTCAGTCTCGGTGTGCACGACGACGAGGGGACGACGAGGGGACGACGAAAAAGAGGGACTCATCTTGACTCGCGCCCATGAGTATGAGCCCGCCGAAGACGAACGGCAGGGTGATCCACCCGTTGGCGGCCTTGGCGTACGTCTTCCACGTACCGAGGCTCACGCTGCCCGTGAGCTGCTCCTCCTTCTGCATGAGCGGCGGACCTGCTGCGCCGCCCTTGCCCTTCTGCTTCGAGTCGACCGCCGGGTCCTTCTCGACGACGTCCTCGGCCTCGCCCTCGAGCTTGTCGCCGTCGCCCTCGGTCGTCGAGACGGCTGCGACGCCAAACTCCTCGGCGAAGCGCGAGAACGACGAGCCCGACGCAACGAGCTCGGCGTACGTGCCCTGCTCGACGATGCGGCCGTTCTCCATGACGACGACCGAGTCGGCCTGCGGCAGGTACTGGAGGCCGTGCGTGACGAGGATGCGCGTCTTGCCGGCGAGGAGGCCCTGGATCGCGTTGTCGAAGATGGCGGCGCCGACATGGGCATCGACCTGCGAGAGGGGCACGGCATCAGCCACCGAGAGGAGAGGAGAGAGGGAAAGGAGGGACGGCGACGCACAGCCGAGAGCGGATCGTCGAGGAGGGTGATGTCGGCGTCGTAGTACAACGTGCGTGCGATCGAGACGCGCTGTCGTTGCCTGTTTCCGGTGCAGCGTCAGCTTCGAGTCCCTGTCTCTCGAGCAAGGAAGAGAGGGAGAGAGGGACGCACCCGCCCGATAACGTGATGCCCTTCTCGCCGATCTCGGTCATGTCGCCCGCCGGGAGCTGGTCGAGGTCGGCGAGGAGCGAGGCGGCGCGGATGACCTCCCAGTACCGGTGCTCGTCAAAGTCGCGGCCGAAGAGGACGTTCGAGCGCACGGTGCCGTTCATGATCCAGGCTTGTTGCGCGCAGTAGCCGATCGCGCCGCCTGTGGAGGAGGAGGAGGAGGAGGAGGAGGGGAAGAGAGAGGGGAGGGGGAGGGGGAAGAGGAGGGGGAGGAGCGGCCTCAGCTCTCGCTCGCCCGCTCGCCGAGCGGGATGAGGAAGCCGACGCACCGAACGTGACTGTCCCACGAGTCCTACGCATCTCGCCGATGCAGCCCTGGAGGAGCGACGACTTGCCCGAGCTGCAGGAGGACCGAGCGTCAGCGGACCGGGGTAGGGACGACGCCGACGATGCCGCCAACGAAGAGCGAGGGAGAGGAGGACGCACCCGACGCTGCCAACGATGCACGTCAGGTGGCCCTTGGGCACCTCGAGGTTGATGCCCTCGAGCCGGCTCGGCGAGTCGACCTTCTCAACTTGGCCCGCCTTCTCGCCAACCTTCTCCTCGTCCTTCTTCTTGTCCTTCTTGGCGCCCTTACCCTTGGCGACGTCGACGGCTGGTGGTGCTGACGTCTCCCACTCAAAGTCGGCGTCCTCGACCTTGAGCGCGAGCTTCGAGTCGGCGTCGAGGAGGTAGAGCTGCTCGGGGAGCTCGTCGGCGGTGAAGACAGGGACCAGCGCTTGAAGGGCGACGTGTGCGTCGGCCGCCGAGCTCAGCGAGTTCGGAAGCATCATGAGCGGCTGCCGCAGCAAGTTGAGGAGGGCGAGCGACGTCCAGATCTGGGCCGGGTCTTGCGCGTTGCCGGTGAGCGAGTAGACGGCGAAGACGAGGACCGACGACAGGAGCGGGAGCGTCATGGCGATGGTCTGGTTGGCGGCGCGGATCGTGAGGAGCTTGCGGATGGCGCCGAGCTCGAACTTGCGCGACTGGGCGGCCTTGTCGAGGATGGGGGTCTCCCACGCGAACAGCTTGACGATGCGGATGCCGCTCACTGCGGGCGAACAGAGCACGTCAGCTTCAGGATGCTGACGCTGTACAGGAGGAGAAGGTGCGACTACGAAGCAAGGAGGGGGGGGGAGGGAGAGAGGGAGGAAGTGGACGCACGCAGCTCCGAGATGGTCTTGATGCGGGCGTCCGTGTGCTTCTGCGCGATTCGGCGACCCTTGTAGAGCTGCTTCATGGCCCACGTCTGGAGCGGGATCGCGGCGATGACGATGGCGACGCCCGGGAGCGAGCTGACGCCGATGGTGCACAGGAGGATGACGACGACCTCGACGAGCTGGATGATGCAGGTCCACGCAAAGTGGAAGAAGGTCGACGCCCAGTCGATGCGAGAGATGCCCGTCGAGATGTGCGACACGAGCTTGGCGTTCGAGATGTCGGTGCGCGCCTTGTTGCTCATCTTGAACGCCTTGCGGTAGAGCGACGAGATGAGCGCCGCCCGAGCGAGGACGCCGCACTGCCCGCTGCGGGCGAACGTGTTGTTCATGCACACGCTGACGAAGAGCTGCATGAGGAAGAGGCCGACGGCCATGGCGACGCCGCGCCCGGGGCCGGGGACGGGCTCGCCGGCGCGCTGAGCCGAGTAGGCCGACTGGACGAAGCGGATGATCTCGCGCGAGACGAGCGGCGACGTCGTCTGCGCGGCGTCGCTGACGACCTTGTAGAGGCCGGCGCTCCAGAACGGCCAGAAGAACGTGTCGGAGAGGGCCTGTGTGCACAAGGTCGGCGTCAGCGCTCGCTCGACGAGCTTCGGCGGCCAGGGTGAGCTTTGCAGAGAAAAGACCGACGTACCAAGCACAGGCCGACCTCGCGCCGACCGTCCTCGCGGCCCCAACCCGCCCTCGCCGCTACCTTCCACTTGAGCCGCGTCCACCTCGACGGGACGAACGTCCCCTCGTCGAGCGCCCGGTTCCACTCCTCGACGGCGCGCCGCCGCTTCTCGAAGTTGGCCTCGAAGACGTCGGCGAGGTGGCTCGCCTCGCGCGAGGGGTCCATCTTGGGGAGGTCCTCGGCCTGGAGCTCGCGCTTGTACCCGAGGACGAGCAGCGGCTGGATCCACCCTGTTGCGCACGCTCGAGTCAGTCAGGCTTTCGTGAGAGCTGGGAGGAGAGAGAAGGACGCACAGAAGGTCGTCTGCGAGAGCCACGAAGCTTTGGCGATGCCGATGGTCGGCGCGTCGTCCATGGAGGCCGGCGGCGGCGGCGGGGCCTTGTACACGAACGGGTCGAACAGCGCCCTGCAGTGCGGAGGAAGAGGGAGATCGTCAGCCTGTGCAGGCGGGAGGAGACGCAGCCCTGCCTTTGCTCGAGATGCGGAGCTGCGAGGACGAGGTGGAGGGACGCACCACTTGTGCTTGACGACCACCGGCTCCTTGTGCGCCAGGTCCACCTGCTCCTCCTCGTCCTTGTCGGTGTCCTCGCGCTTGCGCGACCCAGCCGAGCTCGCCGTGGTCGAAGCCGCTCGCTCCCTTGAAGTCGCCTGAGGGTCGTCGTTGCTCGCGAGCGGTTGGGGCGGGCCGTTGTCGGGTGCAAGCACTCGTGCTTCAAGTTCTGCGGCAGCTGTGCTCGCCATCGCGGCAGCTCAGCAGGTGAGCGGGCGGTGCGAGAGCCAGAAACGTTGCTCATCTCCCCCTCGCGGCTCGCTCGGCTCTCGAAGTGGGCGCACGTGCAGATTTGGCGCCAAGCCGGCTGTCGATTTCAAAACGCTCTCTCTCTCGCTATCGTCCAGCGAGGCCCAACAGCGCTACGAGGACGACGCCGCCAACAGCTCCTGCGGCTCCTGCGGCCCACACCTCGTTACCCTGGATCGCCTCGAGCGCGCGCTCGAGGACGCGCTCGTGCGGCTGCTGCGCTCGTGCCGGCGGGACGGCGGGATCGTCGGCAGCGGCGGGCGAGGCCGGCAGGACGACGGTCGGCTCGACCTCGGTCTCGAGGGTCGTCTCGGTGGGCGGCGAGGGCGGTGGAAGGACGGCGAGGGCGGCGGTCGAGGCGGCGACGGCGTCGAGCGTGGCCTGCGCCTGCTGGACGAGCTCTTGCAGGCCCTCGAGGTGCTGCTGCGTCGCGGCGTGACCTTGCTGCGAGTTTTCGCGCAACCTGTTGCGCGAAGGAAGGCGTCAGCGGGCGCCTGAGAGGCACAGCAGGGAGGGAGGGAGGAAGGGGACGCACCGCTCTTCGACGTTCTCGACGAGCCGTCGTCGCCGCCAGGGCTCGATCAGGAGGAGGCTCATGAGGAAGAGCAGGACGTTGAGCGAGGTGATGCCGAGAGAGCCGTAAGTCGACATTGAGCGGATCTGCAGGAGGGGAGCGAGGTCAGCGCTGGGACGACGGGCGGCTCGAGCGAGGAGGGAGGGAGACGCACCTTGTCGCTCCACACTTGCTCCTCATGGTACCGCTCGAGGATCGCCTGCATGAGGTCTGCTCGAGAGTCAGCCGAGCTCGTCTTCAGCGCGCTCGAGAGGGAGAGGGGACGCACCCGAGAAGCCCTTCTCGACCGCCTCCTCGGCCTGATCCATCGCCGCTTTGGCCCGGCTCTCCTCCTGCTCGTTCGTGTGCTCCTGCTGCACGAGCTCGGTGAAGCGCACGACGTCGGGCCCGGTCCACGCGCTCTTGCGCTGCAGCAGGTCGTTGACCTCGCGCTGCGAGTCGGCCCGGAGCTTGACGCGCTCGGTGTAGGCTTGCTTGAGCGACACGGCCTTGTCGCGCGCGTCCATGAGGGCCTTTTCTGCGGGCGAGTAGAGCGCTGGGTCAGCTCTGTAGCCACAGCGGCAGTGCAGAGAGGAGGAGAGAGGCGGACGCACCCTTTGCCCCGACGCCGTTCCGCAGCCGCTCAATCTCCTCGTACCCGGTCGCCTGGTTGATCCGCCCGCCGACCTCGCGCACCTTGCGCTCGAGCTCGAGGGCCTGGAGCGCGGCCGCGAACGCGTGCGCCTGCTTGCGCGCGCCGGCGTCGACCGAGCGGAGGAGGGTGCGCAGCTGCTGCTGGGCGTTGGCGTGCGCGGCGGCAAGGCGGGCGTGTGCCGAGGCCTGGAGGTCCTTGAGGTGCGGGGACGGGCTCGCGCGAGGTCGTGGTGGTGCGCTTGGGCGGTCACTGGACGAGGGGGAGATGAGGTCGGGTTCGCTCGGGCGGCGCGACGACGAGGCAAAGGGGCGGGCTCGTGGTGGTGCGAGGGTGTGCCGAGAGGTGCTCTGGGTGCTGGCGAGGCATACTCGGCAGCCCTGGCCGAGTGGGCGGCGGAAAGCCATGGGCGAGAGAGACTTGGGCGCGGCGGCGCGCGGCTGCCGAGCGGGGCGAGCGAGCGACCGTCCCTCGTCCACTACGGCTCTCGTGCAGCTTGCTGTCCAGCTCGTCGCAGTGCTCTCGACTCGCAGACCATGGAACACGAGCGGCGCGACTTCGGGAGAGCGTGGGCCCGACCCTCTCCTCGACCTTCTCGTCTTGTCCCTTCTCGCTCTCGACAACGCAACGACGACGACGCGACGGACCGAAACGCATGAGAGGAAACAGAACGTGTTCCAAGACCTCTCCAGACCATGCCAGTGACAGCCAACACCCTTTTACGAGCGCTGCTTCTCGGCTTGGCGACGGCGACTGTCGCGCTCCTGCGTCGAGGGAGGAAGCGACGTCAGTATCGCCCTCAGTGGTATATCTCCCTGATGGTTTGGAACGCACCTCGGCGATCGAGAGCTTGACGCCCTTGCCTGCGCACAGAAGAAAGGACAGAGTCAGCGTGAGGCCGACGCACGACGACGGCGAGCGAGCGAAAACAAACCCTTGGGCAGCGAGACGAGAGGCTTGTTGCCCTGCCCGATGACGAAGACGTTCGAAAGGCGGGTGGCGAACTCGCGGTCGAGCGTGTCGCGAACGGTGACCTGCGCGAGATCGAGTCAGCCAAGGTCCGAGCGAGCGACGACGAGCGAGGGAGAAAGGGGCGCACGATGTCGTAGCCGCCGAGGTGACGCTCGCGGTGGACGATGGTGCCGACGCGGCCCTGGTTGCGACCGCCAGTGAGCATGACGAGCTGCGGGCGGGCAAGGGAGGGAGGGAGGGTCAGCTCTCGAGCCCGACGACGACGACGACCGAGCGAGAACGAGAGACAGAGAGGGGGACGCACGTTGCCCTGCTCAAACTTGACGTGGTCGACAATCTTGTTCTCGACGAGGTCAAACTTGACGACGTCGTTGACCTTGATGGCCGGGTCCGGGTAGCGGATCGTGCGGCCGTCGTGCGTGACGATGAAGGGGACGCCCTTTGCGCCGAGCTGCACCTTGCGCACCTTGAGGAGCTTGTACGTCGCCTCCTCCTCCGAGATGCGGTGGATCGCAAAGCGGCCCTTGACGTCGTACAGGAGGCGGAAGTGCTCGCCGGACTTCTCGATCGAGATAACGTCTGCACGAGGACGAGCGAGGAGGAGGGAGGAGGGGAGAGAGGAAGGGGGACGACACCTGTTAGTCTCTGTGCCGGACCAACGGACAACAGAGAACGCTGGTGAAGCGTGTAGTGCTGCTTGGGAGAGCAAGTAGGACTAACCCTGGAAGCCGGCCGGGTAGGTCTCGTCGGTGCGGACCTTGTTGTCGATCTTGATCAGGCGCTGCTTGACGACGAGGGTGACCTCGCGGCCGGTGAGGGCGTACTTCAGGCGGTTGCGGATGAAGATCTGCGGGCGGGCGAGAACGAGAGGAGGGAGGGGGAGGAGAGGTCAGCACTCATCGTCGCCAACCCGTCGGTCCTGCACCAGAGCCCGCTCGTCCACCGCGCTCGCTCGAGACGCCCCTGCGCACGGCGAGCGACCAAGCGCATCGAGCCGTCGCCTCCTCGTCGTCCCCCTCGTCGCGGCGGCCGTGCTCAACCCTCGCGCCGCGGTCCTCGCTCCTCGCCGCCCGCCGCCCATCTTGCCGCATGCCGAGAGGAAAGGGCGAGTCGATCGTACCGAGAGCGGGAGGCACTCGCGCTGCTTGTGCGGGCCAGGCGAAGGCTTCGGGGCGTAGGCGCCTGCGGACAGAGAGTAGCGTGAGCGGTGCGCTCTCCGACTCGGCGCAGCTCCGGGCACGGTAGAGAGAGAAGAGAGAGGCGGTACTGACCACCGAGCTTGTCAAGCATCCACGCCTTGGGCGCTGCGAGACGGCTCATGTGCTTCTTCGGACCGCGACCCCTGCTCGCGCGTCCCTCCCCAGCGCGAGTCGGAGCGGCGGTCGCGGCGAGAAGCACATGGCGTTGGCGAGGGTGCAGGTAGGCGGCAGGAGGTGCACGAGGCGAGGCGGGGAGGGGAGGAGGAGGGGAAAAGTCTGGTCAGCGACGACGACGAGGGCGGGTTGCTGGGGCGGGAGTGTAGTTGACGAGGCTGGAGGTGGAAGAGGGTGGGTGTGGTGCAGACAGAGGTGCGCACATGTTGACTGTAGGGTGATCTGCTTCGCGAGGGAGAGAAGAGACGGAGAGCAAGCGACGATGGGACGAGCGCGACGTCGAGCCTCGCCTCTCCTCGAGCGCAGGGACCCACCCTGCTCTCGCTCTCTGCCTCTACGGCTCTCCACGCTGCTCCAGATGGGCACGGCAAAAGCTGCTCCTCCACTGCATCTCGCCCACCAGCCACCGACCTACTGCGTGTCCGGCTCGGCCTCCTCCTCCTCCTCGCCTCCTCCTCCTTCTCCCACCCCGCTCCTCCCCTCGCCCCTCGCCGCGACACCAGGACCACCGCCCAGCTCCAGCTCCAGCTCCAGCTCGCCCTCCTGCGTCCCACCCGGCGTCACATCCTGCTCAATCACCCTCCTCCGCCGCTTCCCTCGCCCAACTCCCGCCCTCGCCGCCTCGCCTTCGCCGCCCTCGCCCTCGCCCGCACGATCCTCGCCAGCCGACGACAGGCTCTCGTCCTGCTCGATCACGCGCCGCTTGGTCCCCTGCCGCGCGAGCCCGCGCGGCGCGGCCGTGCCCGGCATCGGCATCGCGGCGGAGGGCGGGAGTGTCGCTGCGCGGGCGGTCGGCGAGGCGCGGGTGAGGGCGGTGCTCGTCGGGCCGGGAGCGGGGGCGAGGGGAAGGCTCGTCGTCCCGCGCTCGGGCTCGCGAGGCGTGGTGTCGCGCAGCGCGGGGAGGAAGCGGCGCGGGTGGAGCGTCGGCGGGGAGGGCGCGGTCGAGCTGGACGAGGTAGCCGCCGCCATGGCGACGAGCGCTGCTGCTGCTGCTGGAGGTGGAGGTGCAGTCGGCGCGGGCGTCGGCGAGGGCGGCTCGGCGGCGGGACCGGCGGGCGAGGTGAGCCGAGCGGGCTCGGCAGGCGGCGCTCGCAGGCGGTGCGGCGGCGGGCGCGTCGGCGTGCTCATCTGCGGGCCGCTCGTCAGCGACATGCTACTCTACGCTTGATGTCCGGCAAGAGGAGCGAGCCGAGCGACGCACCTGGACGTCCCGCTCCTCGACCCTCGCCTCGACCCTCGCGAACCGCCCGCTCAGCTTCTCCACGGCGTCGCGCTGCGCCTCTCCCGCTTTCACCGCCGCCTCCATCTCCTGCTCGAGCTCCCGCACCTGCGCGCCCAGCGTCGCGCCGAGTGCTGCCGGCGTCGTCGTGCTGCCGTTCCCCACCTGGTGCTCGACCCGCTCGGTCTTCTCGCGCACGACAGCGAGCTCACGCTCGACGCGCGACTCGAGCGCGCCCAGGCGCTCCTCGGCGCGGCGCTGAGACGCTGCGAGCGAGTCGGCGATCGCGGTGACGGCTTGGCGGAGCGGGGCGAGGAGGTTGTCGAGGAAGGCGGGGACGGCGGCGAGGACGTGCTTCTCGAGGGCGGCATCTGCAGCGACGGGGCGTGAGCTCTTGCTCGTCTTTGTCGGCTCGGCGCGCGAGAGAGAGAGAGAGCGACGCACCGTGAGCCTGCGTGTCCTCCCTCGCGAGCCGCACCACGTCCCCGAGCGACTCGACCGCGCCTCTGAGCGCGAGCACCTCGGCGAGCGCCTCGCGCGCGCCGTCGAGCTCGAGCTTGGTGCGCTCGAGGGTGAGGCGCAGGCGCGCGGCGTCGAGCGAGGTCGGCATGGGCGGCGGCGGGAGGGCGGGGCCGTGCGAGGGCGCCGGGACGAGGTTGGGCGGGGGCGGGAGCGAGTACTGCGCGTGTAGTGCGGCGGAGGACGGGCCTCGGCTGGCCAGAGAGCCATGGCGAGAAGCGAGGCGAGAGCGAGTGGGACGAAGGAGGGAGAGAGGCGCGAGGAGCTTGCGCAAGGTGGTTCGCGCTCTCGCTCTCTCGACTCGCTGAAGCAGGCTCTTCTCGCTCGGCGCTCCTCTAGACCCAAGATGCAGCGCCGCAGAACAAGGCCGAGGGAACTCTAGCTCTACAGCTCGGCGCGCCGACCCGCCCTCCCTCGAGCGCCCGCTCAGATCCTGTACTTGCGCAGCCTGCGCTCCTCCTCCATGCGCCTCGCCACGAGCTCCGCCACCTCCTCGCCCCACACCTCCTCTGGGTCCTCGTCGCCGACGAGGCACCGCTCCTCGTGCACGCGCCCCTCGTCGCGGTCAAACACGACGAGGTTGTCCCACGCGAGGCCGCGCTCCTTGCGCCAGCGCAGGACGGTCGGGCGCGCAGGGTAGACGTGCGGCGGCGCGACCGACTTGGCGCGGTGGATCTCCTCGTACAGGTACGACATGTCGTCCTCGGAGAAGGGGATGCGGCTGCGGCGAGGGAGGGGAGGTGCGCGCGCGCGACATCAGCGGGACGTCTAGGGGAGCGATGAAGGAGGGAGTCAGGGAGCAGGGACGTACTTGTCACCGGTGAGCTTTTGCTCGGACGCCGACAGCTGGCGGTGCAAGGTCGCGGCGAGCTTGAACCGGTTCCTGCGAGCGCGAGACGGCGAGGGGCCGAGGGGCGTCAGGCGCTGCGACAGTGAGAGTACGCCCGGCAACTCTGAGGCACGAGCGAGACGAGGTAGACGGGGGAAGGCGAAGGACGAGACGCACTTGACCGGGAGCGTCTCCATCTTGAACCCGGCGAGCTGCTGCAGGACGTAGGCCGCCGCAACGTTGCCGAACTGCGAGAAAGATCTCGTCAGGACCTGTCTCGAGCTGTACGAACTGAGTGTGAGAGAGTCGGAGGACGCACCATGGCTGGCAACGGCCCGAGGACGGGCAAGATGCGCACCCGGAAGTTCTGCATCGCGTGCAGCTCGTCGACCTTGCCCTTCTCGAACTCGGCCTCGTCGAGCGGGAGCAGGCCGAGGTCTGGTCTCGGCTTCTCGGTCGAGTACTGCGCGGCGAGGGAGCGGGGCGTCAGCTTGTCCAAGGGCAAGGAGAGGAAGGGAGGGTCGAGGAGGAGGGACGAGGGACGCACAACGACGGGCACGCCCTGCGAGACGCCCTCGAGGCGCAGTCGTCGGCGCACCGACTTGGCGAGCGGGTCCTCGAACGTGGTCGAGATGTCGGCGACCTGGATCCGGCTCGGGTCCGACTTGCACGCGGCGCCGAGCGACGAGAAGACGGGGAGGCCGTTCTTGCAGCAGAAGGCGAGGAGGTCGACCTTCGAGTCGATGTTATCGATGCAGTCGACGACGTAGTCGGGCTGGCCCTCGAGGAGCTCGGCGGCGCGGTCCTTCTCAAACAGCTCGATGCGCGCGTCGACCTCGACCCAGGGCGCCACCTCGGCAAAGTAGTCGGCGCAGCTCGTCACCTTGGGCGTGCCGACCTGGGCGAGCGTCGCCGTCGAGTGGCGGTTGAGCGAGCTGAGCGACACCTGGTCAAAGTCGATGAGGCGGATCTTGCGGATCCCGCTCCGGACGAGCATGACGGCCGCCGCGCTCCCGACGCCGCCGAGCCCGACGACGACGACAAACTTGTCGCGCACGGCGTCCATCTTGTCGTCGCCGAAGAACGCATAGTTGCGCGCGAGCGCCTCGCGGATGATGACCTCGCTCGTCGCCTTCTTGCTCCCTCGCCGCGCCGGCTGCTGCCCTGCGCCGCCACCACCGCTCCTTGCCGCCGCCGCCTGCGCCGCACCCGCCATGCTCCCTCGCCGACTGCCGACCGGGCGCGTAAAGTCGACGACCTCGTCCTCGTCGAGGTCGTCGGGCGACTCGAGCCGCTGGTCGATCGAGCTCTTGAGGCGGCGGCGGCGGGTGGTGCGGCGCAGCGCCTGGGCGCCAAAGATCGAGGCTGTCGTGATGACGGTCGAGGCGAGCGCGACCACGGCGAGCTTGCCCGTGGGCGTCTTGAGCGAGTCGCTCACTCGAGAGATGATGAGGTTGGTCGAGGTCGAGGACGACATGGGCGCGAGTCGGGGCGCGGTGGGGAGGGCTCTAGGTGGGCCTTGGGCGCAGTACAAGCTCTAGCCTGCTCAGTTGGGGAGCCAGGCGAGGTGGTGGACGGCAGGCGACGAGCTCCCCTCTCCGGCCCGGCTCTTCCTCTTCGCACCTCACCTCGCTCTCGCTGCGAGAGCTCGCCGTTAGCTGGCCGCCGTGTACGCTTCAGTACGAGGCGACTGGCCTCTGCGCGCGGTCTCACCATGCGGTCGTCGCCGCTCGCCCTCTCCGTGTCGCGCTCGCCCACTTCTGCTCACCGAGCGGGTCGGATGCCAGCGCTATTCAACGCCTCGACTCGCTCGAAGGTGCTACAATGCTTACGTCTGCCAGCTACGTCCTGCATCCGGTCGAGCGCCAGCAGTCGGGTAGTCCATCCTCCCTCGCTCCTCCTCCTTCGTCAACCTCGTCTCGTCGCCCTCGCCCAAGCTCCTCGACCGACCGACGACGGCGGGCCTACTTGCGGTACCAGGTGACGCCCTTGCGCGACTGCGAGAGAGGACACGAGGGAGAGAGGGGAAGGAGGGAGGAGAGGAGAGGAGAGGGCCGGGTCAGCGTCGCCGCTCGTCGGCCCAAGTGCCACCGCCCGCCCGCCCGCGCGAGATCAAAAGGGGGCCCTATAGAAAACTTACTTTGCGCATCTTCCTCTGGAGCTGCAGCATGCCGTAGCTGTGGAGCGAGGCTCGGGGTCAGCTGCGCTCGCGCCGCTCGCCTGTGCTCGCCCAGGGCACTCGTGCTGCTTCTACTCTTCTTGCTGTACGACTGGAACTACTCATGCTACGCTCGTTGCGATGGCCGTCATGGTTGACGCCTTGCACTTCTGGGCGACGAATGCATAGCCTTCTCCTCGTCCCCGGGCTGCGAAGGTCCTTTCCGCTCTCTTGCCGAGCTTTCGGACTATCTCGCGCTTCGGACAAGCTTTGAAACACACTCTACGTCCGGCAGGTATGCTGCGCAGTCCTAGAAAAGGGAGCAGCGCCCTCGGAGCCGCAAAGAGAGCGGCCCGAACGCTCGTCGTCGACGTTTCCCTCGCCGCTGGTGCAGCTCTCGCTCGTGTTTCAGACGCAGAGGCCAGCCCAGGCACTCGATCGGCCAAAGATATAGAGCTTGCGCCACGGCACCGAGCTCCTCGCGACGTTTGTGAGCGAAAAGAGAGGCCCGAGCGCGACGAGCAGGAGCCGAGCTCGCCGCAGCTGCGCCTTTCTCGACAATGCGCGCTCAGCACAACGTCTGCGTGCCGCTGAAGAACCCTACTGGACGTTCGCAAGAGCGCTGAGAGAGCGCGAAGAAGTGGAGCGGCCTGCAGGCCGACGAGCCGGTTCGAGCGCACGGTCCCGCTCGACGATGAAGCGTCTTTCGCCGGCGCTGCAATTGACGAGCGCCAGCTTCAAAGCTCCTCGCAGCTTCGTGAGGCCTGCCTCCGGAACAGCCACTCTGGTGCACGCCGCCTCGAGCGGTGCGCGCACCAGCTTTGGGCCGTCTAGCGCTTTCCTTGACTTCATTGCGCACATTCCTATTCGGGCCCTTGTTATGATGAGGAATACCGACGCCTCGCTAACCCTTTCCTATTCGAGCCGGTGCTCGGGCCGGCCGTAATGAGATTAGCGACGCGCCTTGTTTGACATTGCGCTGACTTTCGCGTCGGCCGTGCGAGCGGCGAGAGCCAGCCCTCTTTGCGCACGCTCTGCACATCGTCTGGCCCTCTCCGATCTCTCGAAAAGACTGACATAGAAGCGTGCGTGCGCGAGAGGTGGCTCTGCGTGCAGCTCGAACCGGACCTCGCGCTCATTACAGGCCGGGAATACAAAGTCGGACTGAGGCAAACCTAATCCATCGGCGCACTCTGCCTCGTCTGCGGCCGCACTATGCTCGATAAATTTGAGCGGCGCTACATTTGCCAGCGGAACGACACAGGTGATTTTATGAGCCCGTAAGGACCGCGCACGGACCCCGAGCGGTCGAGCAAATCGAGGGCGAACGTCGTCAGGCGCGAAAGTCAACGAGAAGTCAATCGCGTTTCGGTAATGCCGATTAGCGCGACGCGGCCTAATCTCAAGATAGCGAAAGTCAATCAGAGCGTCGGATTACAACGTCGCACAGGAAGGCTCTCGCGAGCTGCTCCTCAACGCTACGCGACGCTCTCGCTTCCTCTGGAGCGCCTACCTAGCACTGCAATCTTGCAGACGATGAGCAGGCGGCGGGCGACGAGCAGGGTCGATCGTGAGGACCGTGCGCTCCCGGAACGGCTGCTCTCGCTCGTCTCTGCGCGACCAGACGGGCGACGAAAGAATGAATCTACAGTTGTCAAAGGCAGCAAGCGTAACATAGAACTCCTTCGTGCTCCTCCTCGACTCGACTCGGCGGCGGTCGACGGCGTCCAGCCACCCGTCCCTCCTCTTCCCCCTCCTCGCCCAAGCTCCTCGGCCGACCGACGACGGCGGCCCTACTTGCGGTACCAGGTGACGCCCTTGCGCGACTGCGAGAGATGGCACGAGGGAGAGAGGGGAGGGAGGGAGGAGAGGAGAGGAGAGGGCCGGGTCAGCGTCGCCGCTCGTCGGCCCAAGTGCCACCGCCCGCCCGCGCGCGCGAGATCAAAAGGGGGCCCTATAGAAAACTTACTTTGCGCATCTTCCTCTGGAGCTGCAGCATGCCGTAGCTGTGGAGCGAGGCTCGGGGTCAGCTCGGGGCAGACTGAGGAGGGAGAGGGAGGTCGGGGATGGGCGCCGCCGAACAGGGACGGACCGACGGGCTCGCAAGCTCGCCGAGCTCCGCCAACTGATCGTCAGCGACGCCAAGAGAGAGCATAGGGACGCACAGGAGAGCCTCGGCAGTGGGCGGGCAGCCCGGGACGTAAAGGTCGACGGGGACGATGCGGTCGCAGCCACGGACGACCGAGTACGAGTAGTGGTAGTACCCGCCGCCGTTGGCGCACGAGCCCATCGAAATGACCCAGCGGGGCTCGGGCATCTGCGCGAGCGAGCGACAGAGTCAGCTCGCAGCCCGACGGGCCGGGGGAGGAGGAGCGAGGACGGACCTGGTCGTAGACCTTGCGGAGGGCGGGCGCCATCTTGTTGGTGAGCGTGCCGGCGACGATCATGATGTCGGACTGTGCGGCGAACGAGAACGAGGAGTCAGCGCGAGCCCACACAGAGAGACCACGGAGAGGACGCACCTGACGGGGCGAGGCACGGAAGACGACGCCGAGACGGTCCTGGTCGTAGCGCGCGGCGGCCATGTGCATCATCTCGACGGCGCAGCATGCGAGGCCGAACGTCTGCGAGCAGGAAACAGCGGCATCAGCGAACCCGATCTCGGCGAGCAGCACCACCGGCGACGACGACGTGACCCCTTCGAGACGCCACAGAGAGTAGGGGACGCACCATGGGCCACATCGAGCCCTGGCGAGCCCAGTTGACAATCTTGTCCATGGTGCCGAGCGCGTACTCGACGCCGTTGCGGGGCGTCTCGAGCGAGAGCTGGTTCGAGCCGACCTTGGCGAGGTCGAACGCGCTGCTGGCCTGCTGCTGCGACATGACGGCGGGCGCGCCCGACGAGGACGAGCCCTGCGACTGCTGCGCGGGCACGGCCGGGCGCGAGGGCGTCGTGGCGATGGTGCGCAGCGCGAGGGGGCGAGCCTGGCGGAGGGCGGGCGTGAGGCCTGCGTTTGCGCGGGCAGCACTGGGTCAGCTCGAGTGTGGGCCGCTCGAGGGCGCAAGAGGGGACGGACCGGTCCGGATCGACTGCATCTTGAGAGGGTGCGAGAGTGTGGCGGAGACGGGCGAGGACGACGAGGCGACGACGAGCTGGAGGAGCTCGACCGGCGCCGATTGGCTCGGGCCTCCAGTCTCGCCCTCTCGCTCTCGCCCTCTGTAGGCGGGCTGCTCTCGCTCTGCAGCCTCTGTATGGCTTGTTCTGTCGCTGGGAGGCGTGCCGCGCGCCCACGTGTTGGCGCGACACGGCTCTCCTCCCTCTCGTCCTCGCTCGCCGCGATGAAGCTGGACAGCCTGCTCACGCTGCGGATGCTCTTTCTTTGCGCGCCGTCCTGCTCTGCGTGCTCTTCTGACTCTCTAGCGCGCGCGAGGGTGCTCTCTCTGTCATCGAGAGCGCAAGGCAGCCGTCCCTCTCTGCCGCCCGCCATCTCGCTCGTCGTCGGGCGCTCACTGTCGCGGCAAAGGCCTGCAGCCTGCCGGTCGACGAGCGACAGAAGCGAGGATCGACGTGCTGCATAGAGCTAGAGAGCAGGCCCTGGAGATGCAGCCGGCGCAAGAGGAGAGAGCCGCGCAGCAAAGAAAGGACGCCGTGAGCGCGCGCGAGAGGTCGTGCGACGCCGCCCGGCGCTCGATGCAAGGCGTGAGCGACAGCTGTGTACCCGAAGAGTGTCGGCATACACGCAGGATACCCGGGCCTTGGTCGCTCGAGCTGGACGATGCGGACGAGGGGCAGCCGAGGAGAGGGTCGACGGTTCGGCGCCTCTCCACGGCGCTCATGGCAGCACAGAGCTGCGTCAGCTGAGCCGGCGGGCTCATAGTCGACTTGGCGGTGATTAGCGGTCGGCTGGGAGGCCAGGGCGAGGGCGAAAGGCGGCGAGAGATGAGGGCGCGAGGAGGAGGGGAGGGAGGTCGACAGTGTCGGCTCTTGGGCGCGCGCGCGGCTCAGGTGGACGCGCAATAGCTCTGCGCAGGCAGTGCACGCAGCAAGCTCGAGCCAGCAGCTGGCGAGGAGTGGTGCTCGGAGCCAAGCCGGGAGGAACGACGTCGCCGAGGAACTCTCCTGCGCTCTTCATCGGCTCGCTCTGCCAGCTCCAGCACACCACCACACGCTACCAGCTCTCTCCACCATGGCCCCGAACGGCACCCAGCAGATCCGCACGGCGACCATCTCGCGCAAGACGGGCGAGACCGAGATCGAGTGCACCCTCACGCTCGACCACCTCCCCGGCACCAAGCAGGTCATCGAGATCGACACTGGCGTCGGCTTCTACAACCACGTGCGTCCCTCTCTCTCTCGCGAGCGCGACCCGGCCCGCCGCTCCTCTCGCTGACCCCCTCTTCCTCCCCTCCCTCCCGACACCGCCACCTCCGACGCAGATGCTCCACGCGCTCGCCAAGCACGGCAAGATGTCGCTCCAGCTCAAGTGCAAGGGCGACCTCGAGGTCGACGACCACCACACGGTCGAGGACTGCGCCATCGCGCTCGGCGAGGCGTTCAAGGAGGCGCTCGGCGAGCGCAAGGGCATCCGGCGGTACGGCACTGGCTTTGCGCCCCTCGACGAGGTGCGTCCTGCCTCTCCTCGCTCCGACCAAAGGTCGCCAGCCCGCCCGCTCACGAGCTGACCCCGCCCTTCCTCCGCCCGCGTCCGCAGGCCCTCGCGCGCGCCGTCCTCGACATCTCGTCGCGCCCCTACTTCTGCGGCGACCTGCAGCTCAAGCGCGAGAAGATCGGCGACCTGTCGACCGAGATGATCCCGCACGTGTTCCAGTCGTTCGCCCAGGGCGCCGGCGTCACGCTCCACGTCGATGTCCTCCGGGGAGAGAACGACCACCACAAGTGCGTCGTGCCCTTCCTCTCCCTCCCTCCTGTACGGCACGCTCTCCTGAAAGCGAGCACTGACGCATGTTGCCCTCGTGCGCGCCCGCAGGTCCGAATCGGCGTTCAAGGCGCTCGCGCTCGCGATCCGGGAAGCGGTCCAGACGGATGGCTCGGACGAGGTGCCGAGCACCAAGGGCGTCCTCGCAGTCTGAGCCACCGCGCGCTCGCCTCCTCCCTTCGTACCACCCTCTGTACCCCTACCGCATGCAACTAGACGCACAGCTTGAGCCTTGCGTGTGCGAGCGGGCCGCGAGAGAGCGTGAGGGTGCTGCGGAAGCGCGTTCTCTGGCGCTCGCGCTCGTCGAGCTGCTCTCGCGCTCGCTCATTCTCTCGAGAGCGAGTCGACGGTGCACAGGGACCGCATTGAGCGCCCGTCGAGCGGCCTGAGCGAGGAGAAAGCGGGTCCAAGACATCGCTAGCGACGAGGCTCGTCCGACTCCTCGGCGGCGGCGGCGGCCCTCTCGTCCTCCGTCCTCATTCACCTGGTCGCACCTGCTGCGTCTCGTGCACCCGAGCAGAGCCCACCGCCCCGCCTGCTCGCCGACCCCTCGGCCCTCTCGCCCGCGCCGTCTCGCAGCACCGCCCCGCGTCCTCATCGTCCTCGACCAACACCTCCACTCTCGCTCATCGCACACGACCCCGAGCCAGCAAGGCACGGCCGCCATGGCCTACAACAACCAGCACTATCAGCCCTACGGCTACGGCGCGAGCAGCGCCGACATGTACGCCGCCGGCGGGTCGCGCTACCCTGCCGCCGGCGCCGGCGCCGCCTCGAACCCTTTCGCTTCGGCGAGCGAGGTCGACCTGCACGCGCCGTACGGGACCGGCGGCGTCGGCGGCGGCACGACGCGGTACCCGCCGCACAGCGGGACGCCGCCGACGGGCCTGTACCAGCACGAGGACCGCGCCGGGTCGGCCTGGTCGCTCGACGACCACGACCTCGCTTCGGGCGCAGGCGCGGGCGCCGGCGGGTACGACAAGGTGCAGCGCAGCGCCGACAACCCGTTCGCCGAGGGGTACAAGGGCGGATCGAGGAGCGGCGGCGCGGGCGGGGCGGGCTCGCGCAAGAAGTGGATCTGGATCGCGCTCGTTGCGCTCGTCGTCGTCGGTGGGATCGCGGGTGGGATCGCGGCGTGGAAGGCGACGAGCAGCAGCTCATCGTCGTCGTCTTCGTCGTCTTCTGGCGGGTCGGGCAGCGGCAAGATGCAGTTCATCGAGTGCGTCTTCTCCTCTCCCTCCATCCTCTCCCGCCCTCCTCTCCTTCCAACCTCTCCCTCCGACGCACTCATCCTCGACCTCGAGCGAGCTCAGCTGACACCGGCACCGTACGCGCGCAGCGGCACGGCCAAGGTCGTCAAGTCGAACCCGTCCGACCCGTCCCAGTTCGAGAAGGACTCGCGCCTCAAGTCGGCGTTCTGGGGCATGGCGTACACGCCCAAGAACGTCCTCGAGGAGTACGGTTGCGGCGCGACGCTCGCCAACGTCACCGAGGACATCCAGCTCTTGTCACAGCTCACGAGTGCGTCCACCTCTCTCTCTCCCTCTCTCTTCTTCCTCTCTCTCTCCCTCCCGCCTTCCCTCTCCCCCTCCCAACTTCCCTCTCTCTCTCTCTCTCTCTCTCTCTGTGTCTCTCCCCCTCGCTCTCTTTCTCTCTCGAGCGAATGCTCTCCAGCGCCTCGACCGTGCGCTTGACGCTGACCCCTCCCCCCCTCTCGTCCGCAGCCCGCATCCGCACGTACAGCACGAGCTGCAACCAGACGCAGCTGACGCTCCAGGCGATCGACGACACCAAGGTCAACATGACGGTCTGGATCGGCGCCTACGTCGGCGACAACTCGACCGTCAACGAGCAGCAGCAGCAGGACGTGCTCGACGCTCTCACGCTGTACGGCACCGAGCACGTCAGCGGCATCACGATCGGCAACGAGTGCGTCCTCTTTCGCTCCCCGCTCGTTCGTTCGTCGGCTGCGAGTTTGGGCGAGACGAAGCTGACTTGGGGCTCGAGCGCAGGTACGTCCTCGGACAGGAGAACTCGGCCGCCTCGGTCCAGTTCATCGTCGCCCAGCAAGCCGCCGTGCGCCCTTTCCCTCACTACCTCGTCCTGCGTCAAAGCTGCAGCCCGAGCTGACGTTCGCCCCGGCCACAGTTCCGCACCAAGCTCGCTGCGCTCAACCTCGACAAGTCGCTCCCGGTCGGCACGTCCGACGCAGGCTCGTCGTTCAACGCGGCGCTCACCGCCGGCAGCGACTACATCATGGCCAACGTACACCCGTGGTTCGGTGGGCTCGCGATCGACCAGGCGGCCGGGTGGACCTGTGCGTCGTCCCTCCTCCTCCTCCTCCTCCTCCTCCTCCTCCTCCTCCTCCTCACCTTCCCATGCGCCGACCTGACTCTCATCCTCGTGCGTGCGCGCCCGCAGGGGACTTTTTCGAGCAGAACGACGTCGTCCTCGCCGAGGCGGCGCCCAACAAGCCGACGGCCTACATCGCCGAGACTGGGTGGCCGACCGAGTCGATGACGCCCGACAACGCGACCCTCGGCGCGGCCGTCGCCGGCGTCGGCGAGCTCCAGACGTTCCTCGACACGTACCCGTGCCAGGCCAACGCCAACCAGAGCTGTGCGTCGGCCGTCTGCACCGAGCGCTCTCGTCGCCGTTCTCGCTTCGGCGAGCCGGACGCTGACGATAGATCGCGTCCTCGACCCCTCGCAGACTACTTTTACTTCGAGCCGTTCGACGAGCCGTGGAAAGAGCGCTTCGGCGGCGTCGAGCCGGTGCGTTCGAGCCGACCCTCTCCTCCAAGCTCGCGCTCGCTAGCCCGACCCGAGCTGACTCTCTCCCTCGCTCGCGCGCGCAGTACTGGGGCCTGTTCGACTCGAACAAGGTGCTGAAGGACATCACGATCCCGGACTGCCCGATCGACTCGACGCACTCGTCGGGCTAGGCGCTTGGCGTCGTTCTTCCTCCTCCTCCCTCCCTCTCCTCCCCTCCTCCCTCGCCGTACAGAGCCTCAGCTTCCACCTACAGACACTCGCGCACGTCCTCGTCTTGTGTAGGGCTCCACGTCTCGCTGTTATACAACGCCCGCATCGTCGTCCTCGGGCTCGGCGGCGGAGAGACGCTCAGGCTCGATCTGCTCGGGCTCGTTTCTTCGTGCTCTCGCTCGGCGCGAGCTGCTCGCATTACATATCGACGAGCACGTGCTGCTCTTGCGACCTGGCCCTCGCAGCAGCTCTCTGTGCTTTCGCGCCGGCTCTCGCCCTCATCGCACGAGCCTCCGCTTGCTCCTTCTCCCGCTCGCTCGCTCGCTCGCTGCTCTCTCTCAGACGCGCCCGCTCAATCTCGCACGCGCTGCACGGTCGACAATCTCACAAGTTCATTGCACGCTCTTTGGCGGCTCGTCGTAGTACCGCTGCTTCATGGCGCGGTACTTGCGCAGGCTGTACATGGCCTCGAGCTCTGCGCGCGAGACGTCCTGCTCATCAGCCTCTCTCCTGCGCATGCCGCGCTCGAGAGAGCAGAGAGAGGGAAGGGGAGCGACGCACCAGCCTTGATGAACTCGGCCTTGCGGATCCCCTCCTCGACCTTGGTCGCGTCGGCGCCGACGTGCCCGAGGAAGCAGCGGTGCAGGCGGTCGTGGATCTTGTACTGCGCGCGCGCGGGGCGGTCGTCGGTCGTGTCAGCGCGACGAGCGCGTCTGGGTGGGCGGGAAGGAGAGAGAGAGAGAGAGGGACGCACGGCGGGATCCGGGTACTCTTTGCCGAGCGCGTGGAGCTGCGAGGAGGAGAGGAAGGGCGAGGTCAGCGGGGTGGCCTGGCGGGCGGCTCGGGTTGCTCAAGGAGCTCGAACGGCAGCCCACACA
>Ga0308169_10001219_pt1 | contig 30900 bp, 23 predicted proteins | sample PhyBR1_2_FD_202139 | JGI IMG/M metagenome (GOLD analysis project Ga0308169, IMG submission 202139) | Phyllosphere microbial communities from UC Gill Tract Community Farm, Albany, California, United States - DLSLSB.R1 | ecosystem: Host-associated > Plants > Phyllosphere > Unclassified | place...
CGGCTCCGCCTCACCAGCACCTCCAGGCTCGCGCCGCCCTCCTCCACCTCCTCCTCCCCCGCCGAAACCCCTCGCACCCGCACCCGCACCCGTCGCCTCGACCTCCGCGCCCTCGCCCGCCGCCGCAGCGCCTAAGGCCTCGACCTCGACCTCGACCTCGACCGCCAAGCCCGCCGCCGCACCTCGACCGCGCGGCCGGCCGCGCAAAGACGGCCAACCGCCCGCCAGCAGCACCTCGTCGGCGGCGCACCCCAAACCGCCCAAGCCCGCGCGCGCAGCCTCGCCCCTCGAGGCGTCGTACGTTCCGCACGTCGCCGGCGCCTCTCGCCCCGCGTCGCCGAGCGGGAGCGGCGGTGCCGGCGCAGGAGCGGGAGCGGGCGGCTCGAGCTCGCAGCGCATGAGCCTGCGGCAGGTGCTCGCGCTGTCGCTCGCCGAGGCGAGCGAGGCCGAGGCGCGGCGCTCCGAGACGAGCCGCGAGAACTCGCCCGACGCGATGGAGCTCGGGCGGCGCTCGGCGGGACTCGCGGCGGCGCAGCGCCAGCAGCAGGCACGCGAGCGCGCCGAGGCGAGGGCGCTCGCCCACGCCCAGAGCAAGGGCTCGAGCAAGGGCAAGGGCAAGGAGCGCCTGAGCGACGTGAGCGAGCTCGAGCTCGACGACGCCGACGACGAGTCGGAGCTCAGCAGCTTGAGCGACCCGGACGAGGACGCGGCGATGGACCAGGGCGGCGCGGGCGGGCTCGCGCTCGGGCGCGAGCTCGAAAAGGCCGAGGAGCGCGTCATGCGCGCCGAGCTCGCCGAGGCGCGGCGCCGCGCGCGCAAGGGTCGCGACGAGGACGAGGCGATGCTCGTCGACGGCGCAAGCGAGGACGACGAGGACGAGACGGACGAGGGGACCGACGACGACGGGCTCGCCGTCGCGTGGGACCGCAACGTCCAGGCGATGGAGCGCATCCGGCGCCGTCGGGCCTCGGGCGGCGCAGCGGCCGCAGCGGCTTCGGCGGCTTCGGCGGGCGGCGACGTCTCGCTCGAGGGCGTCTCGGCGACGCTCGACGACGACGGCGACGACTCGGACCTGGCGGTGACCGACCTCCCGCCCGGCAACGGCTTCGGCGTCGTCACGTGGAGCGACTACGAGTTCGACGAGGAGGACGACGACGACGACGACGAGGACGAGGACGACGAGGATCAGCTCGCCGCCGCGCTCGCAGCGTCGACCGCCGGCGTCGGCGAGCTGCCCGGTGCCGATGCGCCGCTCGGCTTCGACGACGACGGCGAGGAGGAGGACGACAACATCGCCGGCTCGTTCGAGGACGAGCTCGAGCAGCTCTTTGCCCTGTCCGAGGCCGTCGTCGGGCCGATCCAGCACGACTCGGTCGATCTCGGCGACATGTGGCTCGCCGCCCTCACCGACGTCGACGCCGAGGACGACAGCCAGGCCGACGACTACGACGACGAGTCCGGCAGCGGCACCGACGACGTCGACGCCGAGATGATGTTCGGCCCGAGCGGCGAGCTCACGCGCCTGTTCGGCCGCGGCAAGAAGCGCCGCCGGCCCGTCCAGGAGTCGAGCGCGGGCGAGTCGGACGACCAGGACGACGACGACGCGACCGACTCGGACGTGTCGCTCGCCGACTTTGGCGGCGCCGACGAGCTCGACCTCGTGCGGCTCGGCGCGGCGCTCGACGACGCCGATCGGCGCAAGCGCGCGCGCACCGGCGGCGAGAACGGCGCGGCGGCGGCGGTCGTCGGTGACGACGAGGACGAGACGATGAGCGAGTCGGTGACCGAGGACGAGCAGACCGACTCGTCGTGCTCCGACACGGACATCTACCGCTACGCGCCGCGCACGGGCGCCCTGTCGGCCGTCCAGGCGCCGACGACGGCCGACCTCGCGTCGCTCCAGGCCGACACGCCCGAGCCGCCCCAGCCGGCGCCGACGTCCAAGGCCGCCGCCGCCGCCGCAAAGCGCAAGGGCAAGGGCAAGGCGAGCCTGCCCGCCATCCCCGAGAACGGCTCGGCGCGCGCGCACACACCTCGTCCTCCTCCCGCCGCCGCCGCCGCCGTCCCGACCATCCGCAAGCCGCCGCACGCCCGGCGCGGGCCCATCATGGGCTCGTTCGAGCCGTCGGCGCCCAAGGACGACGACGACAAGACCGCGAACGGCGTCAAGGTCGTCGTCATCGACGACAGCGGCGTCCCTGCGCCGAGCCCGTTCGCCGTCCAGAAGAAACCCCGCCGACGAGCTGTGCGTCCACCTCCTCTTCCTCTCGCTCCTCTTCACCGAGATTGAGGCTGACTCCTCTCCCTCCTCCCCTCGCAGTACGACTCGACCCCTTCTCGCCGCAGCCGAGCCAACTCGCGCGTCTCGACCACGTCAGGCACGTCCGGCGCCGAGTCGGCCGCCGACAACTCGAATGTCGGCTCGCCCGTCCTGGCCAACGTCGACTTCGACTTCCTCAACGAGTCGCTGCTCGAGGAGGACAGCGTCGAGGCCGACGGCGCCGCGTCGTCGTCCGACTCGGACGCCGACGGCGCAGCGACCGACGGCGCGACGCCCAAGCCCGGCTCGGCCCTGTCCGACTTTTCGCGGTGGAGCCGCATCCCGATCGGCGCCTTCCGCTCGCGCACGATGGGCGGCGGCGGCAACTCGGCGCCGTCGCAGGCGTTCGCCGCCGCGGCCGCGTCCGACAAGGGCGGGCGCAAGAAGAAGCAGGGCAAGAAGCCGGGCAAGGCCGTCCCGACGTCGATCCTGCGCGACTACAAGGCGGCGCACACGCTCAACCACACGCTCGGCTCGCCCGGGCACGCGGCGTCGACGAGCAAGCGCTCGATCACGTCGCGCATGCTCACCTCGCCCGTCCTCGCGCCGGTCAAGCGCACGGGCGGCTCGTCGACCTCTCGGCCCGGCAAGGCCGGCTCGTCGTCGGCGACGAACGGCGCCGGCAAGAAGGCCAAGCGCAGCAAGCGGGCGCAGACGCCGGCCGGCTCGGCGCGCTCGAAGAGCCCGGCGTCGCGCTCGTCGCGCTCGAGGCAGGCGAGTACCGCCGGCGCCGGCCCCTCCTCGGCCGCCGCTTCGACCTCGACGCTCGCAGCACCGACGGCCAACCTCCCTCCCCTGCACTCGCCCCTCTTCCGCACCCAGGGCTTGCCCGACGAGTCGACCTTCCGCCTGCACTAGACCTCCCCCTCGCGCTGCCTCGTATCTTTACACCCCTCGCACGCATTACCCCTTTCCTTCCTGTCATACACTGCACCGTCTGTACTCGTCGAAACCCCTGGGCTGTATCGTAGATACGCTTTTCCTCGCAGGTCGGCGGCGGTCTCGCTCGAGGAGAAGGTCGGCGTCCTCGTCTCGGTCGTCACGCTTTGTCACATTCCCTGCGTTTTCCCCTCTCACCCTGTCCGCTGACATGCGCGCAGCCCCCTTCGGTCTCCTCAAGCCAAGACCGGCGTCGTCGTCGTGGTGAGCGGCGCCTTCTCAAGTTGGACCTCCTCGGCTCCTCTTCGTCAATCCGACGCGCAGCACCCTCCGGACTCGCCCCAACAGGCCCAGCCGACTTCCTACTCCGTCCTCCAGCTCACAGCACCAGCTCTTTCCGGCTCCGAGGGACGTCGAGTGCGCCGCTCGGGCCTCCTCGGTGCATGCGCCTGACGACCGTCCTCTCGCTCGCAGCCACCTCTCTCGCAACTTGCCTCTTCTCCTTCTTCCTCTTCCTCATCCTGCACGCCACTCGCCCTCCCCAACCTCCAGCGCCTCAAGTCCTCGCCCGCTCGCCATGCTCGCCCGCCTCAGCATCCTCCTCGCCTTCGCCTGCGCCCTCATCGTCGCGTCGCCCCTTCCTCAAGCCGCCGACACGCCCGTCTCGACCCTCTCGATCGACCCCGCCGCGCCCTCGCCTGAGGTCTCGTCGTCGAGCGAGACCTCGAGCAACTCGACCGCCCCGGGCGCCAACCTCTCGCAGCTCCTCGGCAACCTCAACAAGCTGCAGGCGCAGAACGGCGCCGGCGCCGACGCTCTCGACGCCGAGAACGAGCCGTCGACGGCGTTCGCCAACTTCGGCGCCGACTCGCCGGCGGCGGCGGACGGCGCGCAAGGTCAAGGCGGCGCGGCTCCTCTCGGCGGCCTCCTCGCGTCGATCAAGCAGGCGACGGACCTGACGAGCGGCATGTCGCTCGAGTCAAAGGCGGGCGGGCCGACGCTCACGAGCGCCCAGGTCCTCGCCGTCGAGACGACTGCTGCGCCCGAGGTCTCGACCGGTGCGTCCTCGTCCTCTATCTTCCTCTTCGCCGGCTTCCCCGCTGACTCTCGACCGCCTCTTCCTCGCTCGCAGCTACTTCGACCGTCGATCCCGCCGTCCTCGCTGCCGCCAGTGCCACCACCGCCGCGCCTGCCGTCGAGACTCGTGCGTCCCTTTCTCCCTCGGCTCGCTCGCTCTAGGCGCTAGCTGACCCTCTCCCTCGCGCTCGCAGCGGCGACCTTCGACCTCAACAACTTCCTCGCCGGTGCCAACTTCCCAGCGCAGGCCACTACGGGCGTTCCCGGCATCGTCGCGAGCGCTGCCTAGGACGACGACTCTCTCTCTCTCTCTCGGCGCGCGAGGACCAGGTCCGTCTTTGCTCTCGCTCTCGCACTCGTGCTCTTCAGCCCAAGATACGGTCCTGACCCTCTTCTGCAGCCTCTCGCCCGCAGCCGACGAGACGTCCGCCTCTCCGCCACCTCCTTCACCTCGGTCCCTCACGCTTCGACGTCGACGGGCTTGTCTGTGCCCCGCTTGGTCTCCTCTCCTGTGTAGTACATAGCGCGACGAGCAGCTGCATCGATGCTTGGCCTTCCTGGAGCCTGTGCGAGCCCGAGAGGGAAGCAGGTCTCGACTTGGGAAGGCCGACGCTCGGGCCTCTCGTGTGCGAGCGGCTCTCGCTCGAGCGTTCTTCTCGTCTCCTCGCTCGGCTTTATGGCTTCAGAACGACGACCTTCGAGCTTCGAGTGCAGCCCGAGCTCAGCACGAGGTGCGTGCGTGCGGACGGACGGCTCGGCTCGGCTCGCTCGCCGTCGCGCTCGCCCGCCCTTCTCTCTCCTTCTTCTTCGTCGACTCGCCTCGTCTCGCCTCGGGTCCTCTCGCAGCAGGACAGGGCCAGCAGACCCGGCTCGTTGGACTCTACAAGAAGGTGCGCTCCTCCTCTCGCCGCGACTCTCCTCGCCAAACTCGCCCTGACACTTTTTCCACCCTCGCCTCGCCCGCAGCCCTCGAGTCGTGACTTGTCAAGCTCGTGCGCCTCGACTGGACCGGCCGTCCTCGCCGGCTCCTCGGTGCCGAGGTGCGTCCACTCTCCCTCGGCGTCGTCGTCGCCGTTCGAGCTTGCGCTGACCCCTCTCCTCCTCCTCCAGCTCCCAGAAAACCTCGACCCTCCTGCCAACTCGCCGCTCGTCCTCCGTCCACCTCGTTCGCCTCGACCTTCGCCACCTTTCGACCTCTTCTCGACGTCATCAAGACGCTCGGGCAAGGTCGTCGACGGCCTGCAAGTGCTCTTCAACGCCTGGGCGCGCATCGACAAGGGACAGCCTCGGTGCGTGGAGCTCTAGCCTGCGCCCAGCCACGGCGAGGTTCAGATGCTGACGTCGTACCTCTCGTCCGCAGACTGCTCTAGGCTTTGACGCTCGTTCGCTGCCGCGCTCTCAGCCGGCCGAGCCATGCCGGTCGAGGTGTAAGTACCTCGGCCGGCCGTTCCGCCTCGGCCGGCCTGCACTAGGCCGGCTCAGAGCGCGGCACCGAACATCTTCCCCGGCAGGGCCCGCCGGGGAGGGCAGGGCATGCATCAGCAGGACGGGAATCGAGGGCAGCGCAGCGACAGGCGTTGGAGCAGACGGCGGGCGTGCAACGACGACGGCGGTTGAGAGTCTCTGAGCGCAGCTTTCTCGAGAGTCGTAGCAGAGCGAACGAGCCGTCGAAAGCGAACCGGGATTGCGTCGTCGAAAGCCCGCTCGGACCTCGCTCGGCCTTCTCAAGTCGCTGCTGCCGGAACTCGCTCGCGCTTTCTGTCTCTTTCTCGGCAAGCTCGCTCGCTCATCAAGCTCTCGAAGGCTAATGCGTGCAGATGAAGCGGAAGAGAGCTCGTCGCAGAGAGGGAAGAAGGAGTAAGAGAGAGAGGCTACGAGGGGGGACAAGAAGAGGAGGAAGCGAAGTCGAGAGGGGGAGGGGCGAGGCGAGGAAGGAGGGCGAGCTGCGTGCAGGCGAGAGGGAGGAGGAGTCAGCTCGAGAAGGCGAGGTAAGACGAGGAGGGAAGAGAGAGAAGGGACGCACCGGGCTCAGTGCTTCGAGACGGCGATGCGGCGCGAGAACAGGACAAAGCCGCGCTTCTTGACGCCGTCGTCCTTTCTACATGAGATGCAGGAGGACGTCGTCGAGGGCGCAAAGAGCTGCGACTGAGGACAAAGGAGGTCAGCGTCGCAAAGAGAGGGAGGCGCTCGAGCCCCTCTCGCGCAGTCGGACGGCTCGTCTCTCGGCGATGACGAGTAGTAGCTCCAGCGTTGCAATCGAGAGGACCTGCACGCAGGAGAAAGGGAGGGTCAGGTCGCGCACTCGGTGCGGCGGCGAGGGAGAGTGGGAGAGAGGGACGCACGAGAGCTAGAACTGACCGACTGCGGCTCGCACCCGGTCCGTCCTCACCTGACCGACATCGGCGGTGCTGCGACAGGGATCACTCCCCATTCGAAGCGAGGCGCTGCCCAGAGCGCCATCTCCTCGGCGCTGCGCTCCTGCTCGCCCTCGAGCGCCGCGTACGGATCGTGCGCGGCTGACGGCGACGCCGCAGGCGCAGGCGGAACCGGGCTCGGCGCAACGCCAAGCGCAGCGCCGAAGCTGCCGAAGCCGCCGGAGCCGAACGCAGTCGCCGGACCGGCCGGGGCGGCGGCGGGCGCTGGCGGCGCGCCGAACGGGGAAGCGCCTGCAGATGGCGCCGCTGCAGGCTTCGAGAAGGCACCGAAGCCGCCAGCCGTCCCGCCCGCTCCGAACGCACTCGTTGCGCCCGGGGCCGTTCCTCCTGCGCCGAAGGCCGAGCCGCTCGGCGCCGTCGACGACCCAAAGGCGGACGAGCCGAACGCCGGCGTCGCGTTCGACCCGAACGCCGGCGCGCTCGCAGCGGCAGTGCCGCCCGCAGCGAACGCACCGAAGCCGCCGCTGCCGCCGCCTGGTGCTGGTGCCGCCGCCGCCGGTTTTGGCGCCGTACCGAAGGCCCCGAAGGCGGACCCGGTTGCCGGCGTCGACGCCGCCGCGCCAAAGCCGGACTGGCCGAACGCCGAACCGCTCGCCGGCGTCGACGACGAGCCGAAGGCGCTCGAGCCAAAGGCGGGCGTCGCGCTCGTCCCAAAGGCCGGCGCGCCGAACCCGCCCGGCGCAGCGGGCGCACCTGCGGTCCCGCCAGCGCCAAAGGCCGACCCGCCAAAGGCGGGCTTGGGCGCGCTCCCGCCTGCGCCGAACGCGGACCCGCCGAACGCACTCGGCGTCGACGACGCCGCGCCCGCGCTCGCGCCGCTCGAGAAGGCGCCGAACCCGCCGCCGCCGCTCGCGGCCGAGGCCGTCGCCGCGCCAAAGCCGGTCGCAGGCTTGAACGCCGACGAGCCGCCGGCCCCAAAGGCGGAGCTGGCCGTGCCGCCCGACCCAAAGGCCGAGCCCGGCGCGGCGCCTGGTGCGGGCGCGCCGAACGCCGAGGGCTTGCTCGACGCCGAGCCGAACGCCCCGAAGGCGCTGCCGGCTGGTGCAGGAGTGCCGAAGGCGGTGGTGGCGGGCTTTGCGCCGAACGCCGAGGGAGTCGAGGGAGGGGCGGCGCCGAACGCGCCGAAGCCGCTCGGGCGGGCGGGCGTCGAGGCGGCGCCGAAGGGGTTGGGCGCGGGCGTCGAGGTGGAAGGGGCGGCGGAAGAGGTCGAGGACGAGGTTGAGGACTGGGAGAGGGCGAATTGGTGCGCCTGGTCGAGGTTGTTGAGCGCGTTCTGGACGGCCGCCTCGGCTTTCTGCGCGAGCGCTTGTTCAGGCTGCGGGTGCAGGACGTCAGCTACCTTCTTGGACCGTGGCTGAGAGTCGTGAAATAGAGAGTCGGGTTGTTCTGGGTGCGCGCGGCGTAGAACTGGACGCGGAGCTCGTCGGGGCTGACGTCCTGGTCCTTGAGGAGGTTGGGCTCGCCCTTGCCCGGCCCGTACGACGACAAGACCCATTGTGGTCGCTCAACGGTGAGGTCGGACTTGATCGAGTCGCGGCTGCGTGCGAGGGAAGAGGCAGTGAGTTAGCTCTCTCGAGGGAGCGAGGAGGGGGAGGACGGTGGGGACGGGGAGAGAGAGAGCGCACCTGAAGCTGGGAGCGGGCGCGGTTGAGGGGTTGCCCTTTGTTGGGACGCTGCCGTGCGAGTTGCGGCATTCTGCGCCGAACGAGCAGCGCCCTTGCTGGAAGAAGCGGCACACCGGCGCCGACATCGAGAGCTGCGCGACGTCGAGGAGGGGCAGGTATCAGCTCGTGTGCGCTTTAGAGAGCTGCGAGGAGGGACGGCGAGCGCACCTAGCCCAACGAGTCGAGTCTTAGTCGTGGCGGTTGATCGAGTTGAGCCGGTTGGTGATGAGGAGGACGAGGTGAGCGAGATCACCTCGCGGCGAGGCGCGCTTTCGAGTGGCTGCTACGAGAGTTTGTCGGAATAGCTTGGTGGCTCGGCGCAGGCAGCAAGGCGAGAGGAGCGAGTGTGAGCGTGGGTCAACCTCGTCGTCGTCCTCCCCGCGAGCGGCTTCTGCTCCTCCAGCGCCCCCATGACCGCCAGAGATGGGCATGTACGGGATCAGCAGCTAGCTCAACCTCTCTGAGCCGCTTTCGACGCGCCCACGGCCCGGCCAGAGGGCTCGCTGCCGGCGACTCGCTCTCCTCGCCTCTCCTCGCCGCTCCACCGCTCCACGCTCGCCTCTCGCCCTCTGGAGGACTCGGAGTGCGGCACGCGCGCACAAATGATGCCACGCAAGGGCGCGGTACTGGAGCGCAGGCGGTCCGGGCGACTTTGACCGGCATCCTCTCCTGAGCGCCCAGCCTCGCCTCGATCAAGCCAGACGCTGCGCGCGACGAGGGCCATCTGCGCAGCAGCTCGCTCGTGCAGAAGGGCCGCCGAGCCGAGCCACCGCCTCTTTCCCTCCTTTCCCTGCCTTCCACCTTCGCCCTCTTCCTCGACATCGACCTCACTCCTCGCTCGACCATGCTCGCCTCGACCCTCGCCCTCGCCACCCTCGCCCTCTCCGGCTCGGCCTTCGCTTCGATCGACTACGGTCCGTCCTCTCTCACCACCTCGTCGCCGTCGTCGTCGGAGCTCGAGCTGACTCACTCTTCCCGCTCCTCTCGCCCTCGCTTGCACGCAGACCACGACTCGGGCCGCCTCGCCGCAGTCGACTCGTCGAGCCGTCACGACCTCGACTCGGAGATCGCCTACAAGGAGCTGTGCTACCGCAACCTGTACGCCGACGTCGGTGCGTCCCTCTCTCGTACTCGACCGCCGTTCGAGAAGGTCAGGCAGCTGACTCGCCCCGCTCCTCCTCGCGCGCAGACGCCTTCAAGGTCAAGAACCAGAAGGAGCTCCTGCTCTCGGACAGTGCGTTCCTCCTTCCGTTCCCTGCCTGCCCCGAGTGCGCTCAGGGACCTGACCCTCGCTCGGACCCTCTCTCGCCCGCAGCGCAGGGCAAGAGCGTCTTCCTCTCGGACGGCCTCAAGAAGGCGTACGACGACGTCGAGTACTACTACGAGGAGTTCTGCTACAAGCAGTACAAGGAGCGCTCCCACTCGAACGACGGTGCGTCCCCTCCTTCTCTCCCCTCGTCGCTCCGTCTGTCTGCGCCGTGCGCTCGCAGCTGACTTTGCGCCGCCTCTCCCTCCTCTCCGTCTTGCCCGCCCGCAGTCGAGAAGAGCAACGGCATCCTCGTCGGCAAGCGCGACTTTGGCTCGTCGCTCGGCCTCGGCGGCCTCTCGGGCTTCTCGGCGGGCTCGAACGCGGGCGGCGACGGCCTCGGCGGCGCGAGCGGCCTCTTCTCCAAGGGCTCGTTCCTTGACACGTTCTCCAAGGGCGACGGCATGGGCGACTTTGGCCTCGACTTCGGCGCCGACGAGGACAAGAAGGACGGCGGCGAGCAGGGCAAGGACGACTCGTCGACGGCCAAGAAGGACGATGGCGACAAGGCCGCCAAGCTCGACCAGCAGCCGCAGTACGGCAACGACAAGGGCGCGTTCGACGGCGCCTCGTTCGGCTCGTCGCTCCTCGGCGGCGGCTCGTTCGGCAACTTTGGCTCGGGCGACGCCAAGCAATCGGTCGGCGACGGCAAGGCGTACGGCGACGACAAGGACGACGCGCACAAGGTCGACGGCAAGGTCGACGGCAAGGACGACGGCGTCAAGAAGCGCGGCTTTGTCCTGTTCTCGCGCCGCGTCGCCGTCTCGAAGCACTGAGCCCGGTACGTCCCTTCTCTCTCTTCCCTCCTCGTCTCGCCGCGTCTTCTCGAGCTGACTCCTTCTCTCTCTCGCCTGCACGCAGCTCCTCCTCCTCCCTCGCCTCGCCCCTCGTCCTCTCGACCCCGCTTCATCCTCTCCTTGTCCCCCTCGTAGCCTTTCTCTTCTTCCTCCTTCTTCCCTCTCTGCAACGAGCTCTCTTCCGCTTCGACCGCACGCGCGAGCCTTCGAGAGCTTGGTGAGCAAGCGAGCTTGCCGAGAAAGAGAGAGAAAGAGTGAGCGAGTTCCGGCAGCAGCGACTTGAGAAGGCCGAGCGAGGTCCGAGCGGGCTTTCGACGACGCGCTCTTGGCTCGCTCTCGACGCTCGAAGCAAGCTCGAAGGCTCGTTCACTCTGCTTCGACTCTCGAGAAAGCTGCGCTCAGAGACTCTCAACCGCGTCGTCGTTGCACGTCCGCCGTCTGCTCCAAAGCCCGTCGCTGCGCGGTCCTGCCTCTGCTGCCGCCTCTAGGCAGCAGAAGAACGTCTGATCTAGACGTCAAGCACCTCGTCAGATGCTTGTCCGGGCGATGTTCTGCATCGCCTTGACGAGTCGGGACTATCCGTGTCCCGACTAGGAGCGCCAGCATGGCGCTCGACGCGCGTGTAGTCGCGCGCGCTGGCACCGGTTTGGTGCGGGCCGTCGAGGCGAGGCAAAGCCTGGGGCAGCCTGCGAGCGGAAAGTGCTCGTCAGCTCGTGGTCGACACGGGTGGATCGAGATGTGAAAGAGGGGACGGACCGGGGGGGCTGCTCTTTTGTCGGTGCCCCGACTCGACGACCGCGACGGCTCGTCGCTATCACGGCGACTCTGCCGTGGCTGGAGGACTGCTGCGAGGTCGAGGCGAACGAGGTGGACGGAGGACGAGCGGCGAGTCGGCAGGAGGGTCGAGGTTTTCTGGGAGCTGGAGGAGGAGGAGAGGGGTCAGCGCAAGCTCGAACGGCGACGACGACGCCGAGGGAGAGTGGACGCACCTCGGCACCGAGGAGCCGGCGAGGACGGCCGGTCCAGTCGAGGCGCACGAGCTTGACAAGTCACGACTCGAGGGCTGCGAGCGAGGCGAGGGTGGAAAAAGTGTCAGGGCGAGTTTGGCGACGAGAGGCGCGGCGAGAGGAGGAGCGCACCTTCTTGTAGAGTCCTGCGAGCCGGGTCTGCTGGCCCTGTCCTGCTGCGAGAGGACCCGAGGCGAGACGAGGCGAGTCGGCGAAGAAGAAGGAGAGAGAAAGGCGGGCGAGCGCGACGGCGTGCGAGCCGAGCCGAGCCGTCCGTCCGCACGCACGCACCTCGTGCTGAGCTCGGGCTGCACACGAAGCTCGAAGGTCGTCGTTCCGAGGCGCCAGAGCTGAGCAAGCAGATGAGGAGGACGTTCGAGCGAAGCACAACCGAGCTGCTCGCACGAGAGAGGCTCGAGCGTCGGCCTTCCCAAGTCCAGCCTTCGCGCCGCTCTCTCGACGACGAGCCCGAAGCAGAAGCCCTCAACAGCGCGCACGGCACTCAGACCATGTGTCCGACTGATAGATGCGCACGGCGGCGCCTGTATGCCCTCTACGTCCCGCCGCCGCCGCCGTCTTTCCCGCCGACCCCTCTCAGCCCAAGCCCGTCTCCTCCCAGCCGGCCCGTGACAGGCACATTGCGCTCGCCGTCCATGCTTGAGCGACCGTCGAGCGCTGCGGCGATCGAGGGCGGCGAGGCGAGGAGGGGGCGCCCAGAGGCGGCCGAGGTGAGGTCGGCGGATGACGAGGAGGGGAAGAAGCCGGGTAGGGCAGAGCCTGCGAGCGCGAGAGGGAGAGTCAGCGGGCTTGGACATCATCGTACGACCGTGTTGATGGTGCGCGACGTGGAGGATAGATCGTGCAGGACAGGGAGCAGGAGAAGGTGGAGGGAAGGAGGCGGACGCACTCTCGCTCAGCGCCGTGCGCAGGATCTTGCCCGTTCGGTCGAGCGAGTACAAGAAGCGCAGTAGCTCGCGGCAGAGCTGCGCGCAGGTCCTCAAGGAGCAATCAGCGAACGGCCCTCATGAAGAGGTCAAAGCGCGACGAGCGAGAGAGACCTAACGCACCGTCCACTCGCCCGCCTCCATCGCCACCTTGAGCAGTCTCACCGTGTCCTGTGCCATGGAAAGGAGAGTCAGAACCGCCAACGAGAGCGAGAAGTGAAGGAGAGAGCGTGCGCTCACCTTGCTCGACTGCTCGACCGGCTCGAGGTTGTGCAGCACGAGGAGGTACGACGCCGCGACCTTGAAGAAGCCCGAGGCGATGCACTTCTGCAAGCGCAGAATGCGAGGCGAGTCAGTCGGGCAGACATGAAGCAGTAGGCGGCGGGGAGAGAGGACGAGCGGGAACGCACCTCGAACAGCTCTCGCGGCTTGCCGGCAATGCGGAACAGGAGCTCCCACCTCGTCACCTCGGTCTTGCGCGCGCAGTTGACGACGACCTGCAGGCAGTCGTCGAAGTGGTCGAGGAAGTCGATGACCCGAGCGAGGAGCCCTCCTTGTCCTGCTGCAGGTCCGAGCGCGCTTGGCGATGTCGACCACGACGCGGCGGCCGAGTCGGCCTCGTCCTCGAGGACCTCGTGCAGGAGCATCTCGAGTGCGTGCGGGAAGTAGACGAGCTGCTGGTAGTGCGAGGCGAAGAGGACGGCCTCGCGCGACTGCGAGCGGTCGAGGTGGACCCGCAGGACGTGGTGCAAGAAGAGGTGCGTCTGTGCGCGCATCGACGTCACGTACCGGGTCAGTCGCAGCTTCAAGGGAGCGAGAGAGTGGTGTGACGAGAGGACGCACCGTCGTGATGATGCGGAAGAGGGCAAAGTCGAGCGAGCGGCGCAGCGACGTCTCTTGGTCGACGCCGACGATGATGCCCTTGTCCATGAGGACCGCTGCGCGCGCATTGAGCTTCATCGTCAGCTTCTGATGACCGAGAAAGTGAGGTGAGAGGCTGAGGGGAAGGAGAGACGGACCGAGCGGGTAGAAGTCGAGCGGCATCGAGACGCTCTCGCGCACCGTCTCGTATGCGTCGCGCTTGGCGTCGACCCGGACCTTCTCGATCGTGAGCGCGTCGAGCCAGACGCGGATCTTGGCGCCGTCCCACGCCCACAGCGAGTTCTCGAGCGTGCCGATCCCGCGCAGGTGCGTCCAGTAGAACTCGACGCGGTCGGCCAAGATCTGCAGGTCGTACTTGACCTCCTCGTGGGCGGCTCGACGAGGACGGAGGAGGACGAGGCGGCCCGAGATGAGGAAGATGATCGTTGCGACGTTGAGGTCGTCGGCCGGATCGCCGAACCCTGCGAGCGCGAGGAGAAGGGCGAGTCAGCGTTCGGCTCGAGCAGCCCTGCGTCTTCACGGTCGGCGAGAGTGAGAGAGAGAAGGACGCACGCTGCTGCGACTTGGGCACGAGCCAGCTCAGCCCCCTGACCCTCCTCGGGTCCTGCACGACCCCCTCGAACCCGATGCTGCCGCACACGCGCAGCCTCGGCCCGCCGCTCCGAGTCGACCGGATGAGGAAGTGGTGGAACGTGTTGTCGGCCGTGTAGACGAGGAGGGACGAGTCGAAGACGCTCAGGACGAGGGGCGCCGAGTCGAGCGGGACGATCTCGAGCGTGTCGGCGAGCGAGAGGGGCTTGTCGCGCGAGAACAGGCGTAGCTGTGCATCATGATCAAGAGAAAGAAGTCAGCTCGACTGCGTCCATGGCTCGGGACGAGCTCGGCGACACGCTGAGGACCAAGACGCACCTGGTACTCCCCCTCGACCTCGCACCCGACGACGAGCACGCTCCCCCACCACACCATGCCGCTGCACACCCTGAGCGCTTCCTCGTCGCGCTCCTCCTCGAACAGCCGCCAGCGCCCGCTGAGCGCGTTGTAGTGCGTCAGGCCCCGCCGGCCGGCGACGGCGATGAGGCGGGCGTCGGACGAGATGACGGCGAAGCGGAGCGGGTATTGCGAGGCGATGTAGGCGGCGGGTATCTGTGGACGAGTGAGCGATGCGCGAAGCGGAAGAGGGTCAGCCTGCGCTCGACGAGGCAGATCGCGATCCCGCAAGAGGAGGCTCGTCGGCGCACCTTGATGTGCTGCCAGACGTCGCTCTCCGGGTTGATGACGCTCATGTCGGGCTGGTCGGCGCCGCGGTAGACGAGGACCCGGTCGTCGGTCTGGAGGAAGGCGTTCTTGGTGTTGTCGGGCGCGTGGCACGCCGTGACGGCGCTCTTGGCGAACGGGATGACGAACAGCTGCTCGTCGTGAGCTGTGCGCAGGGAAGACGGTCAGGAACAACCCCTACAGCTCGAGCGATAGGGGAGCAGAGAGGAGGAGAGAGCGTCGCGACGCACCTTTGCGCTTGGGGTGGACCGGCGGCGGGCACAGGACGATGAGCTCTGCGTCGCCCTGGGCAAAGAAGCAGGCCCTGACGCCCTCCATGAAGTGATCCTCGAACGCGTCGCTCTTGTCGCCCTCGACGCCGTGCCCTGCACCGCCGCCGGCCGACGACGAGTCGAGCGCGCCGGCGACCGACCACGAGCCGAGCCGGCCGTAGGTCGACCAGAGGGCGTAGCCGCGCGCGAAGCCCGACGCGAGGGCGTAGCCGTCCGAGGTCCTGCGGGCGACGAGCGAGAGGGGTGAGCGAGGCGGCTCGGGCGAGAGGAAGGGAGAGCGAGAGGGGAACTGAGCGCACCAGGCGAGACACGTCACAGGCCCGGTCGCGAGCGCCGACGCCGTCGTGTTGAGCGAGTCGCGCAGTGCCGAGGTGTGCGACAGGGTCGGCGGCGAGAGCGGGTCGAGCGGCGAGGTCGGCGGCGAGCCGGGCGGCGGAAGGAGGTTGTAGGTCGCGACGCTCCCGCTGCGGAAGTAGCTCGTCGACGTCAGCTTGTTGCTCGACGCGAGGACATAGCAAAGAATGAGAGAGAAGGGACGCACTCCTCGCACCCGATAGCGACGAGGCCCATCACCTCGTTGACCGCCGCGCAGCTCGCGCCCTTGCCCCGGTCGAGCTCCTTCTCCTGCCGCTCAGCGTCGAGCTCGCCCTCACCCTCGCGCCCGCCCTCGACCTTGCCCGCAGGCGCCCTCGGGTGGAAGCACACGCCCTCCCACGTCCAACGCTCGCCGGCGCCCGCCCCTCCTCCTCCTGCTCCTCCCGGCGTCCTCGAGCCGAACGAGAACGGCCCGCCGCCGCTCTCCGACGTCGGCGAGAGGAGCAAGCTCGTGCTGCTCGCGCCTGCGGTCGCGTGTGCGCGCGCGAGCGAGCCCGAGGCGCCGGTCGGGGTCGCGCTCGCGGAAGTGGGAGCGGGACGAGGTGGAGGGGCCCAGCGGACGAGGTAGGCGCGGCCGTCCGAGGTGATGAGGATGAAGGTCGTCGGCTGGCGAGGCGTCGAGGGCGGAGGAGCAGGAGGGACGCTGCTGTGCGAGCGGAGGGAGGAGTAGGAAGGCTGCTGTCGAAGGGGAGGAGGGACGGGCGCGTCGGGCGTCGAGGCGGTCGGCGGCGGGGCGAGCGCGATGAGGGAGATGATCGTGACTGTTTCAAGGGGCGAGAGTCAGCCAGGAAGGGAAGGAGAGGGAGGGAGGGGGACGAACCGTCGTCTCGATCCCGCCCGACGAGCCACTCCCACTCACTCAGCGGCACCGCGTCGCTCGCCCCCTCGTGCGCGCCCAGGCCCTGCGGCAGGCCCTCCCACCCGCTCGCTCGACGCTGCAGGCTTGGCGCAGCGGGCGCTTTGCCGAATGTCGGCAGGCGCGAGGTCGAAGACGAGGCGGACGAGTCGGGGATGACGGGCGAGGGGAAGGGCACGATGCGGAGGATGGGCGGGTCCTGGACGGCGACGAGGAGGTCGGACGGAGTTACGCAGACACTGCGAGAGGGCGAGAGCGCACGAGAAGTCAGCTTGCCGTGCTTCGCGGCGAGCCGAGGGAGGGAGAGGGGACGCACCAGCCGACGCCCTCGCCGATGGCCATCCCTCGCTCTCCATCGCCGCGAATCACGATCCCCTGCAGCTCCTGCCCCTCGCCCGCACCCTTCGGCCACGCCTCCTGCGCCTTGTCGCCGCCGGGCAGGACGTAGACGTCGTTGGTCGTCGGGCGTCGGCCGGTCGTCGCGGCTGTGGACGCCGGCACGATCGAGTAGACGAGGTGGTGGCCGGTCGAGGTCGTGACGATGATGCGGGTCGGGCCGTGGAAGTGGATGGACGCGTTCGAGCCGTGCGTGCGGAGCGAGAAGGGCGTGCGGCGCAGCTTGGCGAGGACGACCTTGGGCTGCGAGCACGGAGGGGCCGTCAGCTTTGGGTGCGGTGGGAGGTGCAAGTGTGAGCGAGAGGAAGACGCACCCGAGTGGACCACACGCTGAACTCTTCCCTGCCGAGCGAGGCCCAGAGGCACCTCGCGCCGGCGGGGAGGGAAGCCGCATCGTCGCCGTCGTCGTCGTCGCAGTCGGGCCCTCGCGCGATGTCGATGATCTCCTCGCCCTCCTCCTCAAGGAGGCCGCCGAGCGAGTCCTTGAACTTGCCCTTGGAGGGGCGGCCGGGCGTCTTGTAGGGGCGAGTTGGCTGAGGCGGGGCGGGGCCGACGGGGAGGGCCGAGGTCGATACGGAGAGGCGAGTGGTTGGCAAGGGCGAGGGGAAGTACATGGCCGGCGCTGGACGCTGTGGGAGAGCTGCGAGTCAGCTGGCGAGACTGAGGTGGGGGAGGGACGAGGAGGGCGAGAGGAGGAACGCACCGAGGGCTGCTGGACGTCGCTCGAGGTCGCCCTTCAGTCCAGTCTGAGCACGTTCTGCGCCTCCTTGAAGCAGCTCAGCGAGAGCGAGTGGTGGTTCGAGGACAGGTCGCGTCGTCGCCGGCCGTCCTCATCTCCTCCTCGTCCTCTCCTTCCTCGACACGTCCTGCGGGCTAGCGTGCGCGTGCAGGGGACGGCTAGACTTGCTGCTGAGCAGACCAGCCAGGCCCCAGCCCAGCGCTGCGCGGTGCTCGCTCCTTCCTCCTCGTCGCGGCCTCGCCTCGCTCAACCAGCTCGCGTACGCCGTGCACAGCGTCAGGCTGAGCGACTAGGCGCCGCACAGAGCCTCGAGCAAGCTGCTTGCGAGACTGCGGCGGCAGCAGGGGCCCTGCTTGGCTCGCTCGAGCTTCCGGCCTCCCATCGCCCTCCGCGCCTCCGCTCGCTCTGCGCCAGCTCTCGATCCCGGCTTGCGCTGCTCGTTGCGCCGCCGCGATCGCACGACAAAGCTCTCCGGAGCTCGGCCGAACGAAGTGCGTGCCGTTCCCTCCGAGCCTGATCGGCTTCGAGCCCGGCTGATGTCCCTCCCTCGCAGCGACGAGCTCGCCGTTCTCCTCTTGGCGCTCAACCACTCCCTTCGTCCTCACACCACCGTCGACCCGGTACTGTCTCGCACAAGCAGCAGGCAGCATGCTCTGCGTCTGCGCCTTCGCCTGCGTCGTCGCGCACTTCGTCCTCGTCGCTCACGCACTCGCTCTCGGTGCGTCCTCTCCCTCTCTGCTCGCCCGCTCGCCTCTCGCTGACCCTTGGCATGTACAGTACCTGTCGCCGCACCCTACCGCGCCTACCCCCTCGCCTCGCTCGACCCGCCCGCGCCACCCTCACCCCCCCCCGACTCAGCCATCCTCGCCCTCGTCCTTCCCCGGCGCGCTGCGCCAAGACAGCCTCGGAGCGCTCGTGTTCGACCGGCAGGCGTTCGTGAGGAGCGAGGGAGATAAGGAGGTGTGCGTCCGCGAGGTGCTCGGCGGTGCAGGTGCGTCGCGAAGTTCTCGAGCGGGTCGAGCGGTGCTCCTCCCGAGCGACGCGCTGACCAGCATTCGGCTCTCCTTGAGCACAGTCTCGCTCTCCTTCGACCTCCTCGCCTCGCTCTCGCTCGCCGACGGTGCGTCCCCTCCTCCCCTCGTCCCTCGCTCACCTCTCGCCGCGCTCACACCCCTCCCCCGCCCGCAGCCGCCGGCACGCCCTTCCACCTCTCGTCCGGCCGCAAGACGACGCTCAACGCGACGCGCGCCGTCTACTTCGAGGCGTGCTACGAGCTCGGCGCGCTCGCTGCGATCGGGCGGGGCGCGAGCGCGCGCGGCGCCGAGGCGGGAGGGTGGAGCGTCAGGGCGGGGACGGTCGGGTCGACGAGCGGGAGCGGTGCGTCGAGCTCTCTCTCCTATCATCGACTGCGCCCTCGCTCGAGGGGTCCGCGCTGATTTCTTGCAGCCCTTGAGAGCACGCAGTCGCGACGAATCAGACGGTGGACCAAGCCTCGGGCCTGGGCACGCACGAGCTCGCCGCCCTCGTCGGCGCGCCCATCAGCGCCGACAACGTCAACGAGCCCGAGCCAGCGACATAGCAGCTCTGTGCGTCCCTGCTCTCGCGGCTCATGCCTCGCGCTCGTCGACTGACCTTGCCTCTCGTCGTCCGCAGGACAAAGCTCTTCTCGACTCGGCGACAGACACTTCTTGCCTTTCTTGCCCTACTCTTAGCTTCGTCTCTCTTGTGCAATTCATTCTGTGCGCTCCTCGACGCTCTGCGAGATGACGGCTGGGAGAGAGAGCGGGACGTGAGCTTTCTCGCTCGAGGCCTCGCTGAACGACAAGGAAGCGAGAACAGAGCATGCAGATGCAGAATGCTACAGTACGACAAGAAGGCGAGGTACGAACGACGAGGAAGGAGCAAGAGAGGGGAGGAAGCCAAGCGAGAACGAGGGCGAGGAGATGTCGACGAGGAGGACCGTGCGCTCACTCGAAGAGAAGCTCGCTGCGAGCACGACGAGAGAGTCAGGTCTCGCACTCCACGACGTTCAAAACCCTCGAGCGAGAAAGAGAGAGAGCGACGCACCCCTGCGGCCCATCATCGACGCCCGAGCGCACCTCCTCCCCCTCCTCGCACCCCTCACCCTCGCCCGCCTCCTCATCGTCGTCGTCGTTGCGCCCGTCCCACTGCACCGACACGATGCGCAGCACGCGCACAATCCAGCCGGGCGAGCGGCGCTGCACGCCCTTCGGCGCGTGCGCCTCGCCCTGCTGCGGCGCGCTCGAGCTCTCAGGCGCACGGAGCGGTTGGGCGAGCACGATGCCGTCGGGGCCGGGCGACGCCGCGCCGGGCGCGAGGGACGACGAGGTGCTGCCGTTGCGCTCGAGCGAGGCGATGAAGTCCGAGGGCGAGAACGCCGAGGGGTCGCCGGCGCCGCCTTCGAGCGCGCCCGAGTCGACCTGGCGCTTCTCGCGGCGGCGCAGCACCATGGGCGTCGCGCCGTCGCCCGGGGCCTGCGCGGTGCCATCGCTCGAGCCAGAGCTGCGGTCGGCGAGGATCGAGTCGGCCGACGAGTGCGGCACGCCGCCGATGTCGTCGCCGAACGAGCTCGAGAGTCCGGCTTGCGCGACGGGCGCGGCGAGCTGGCGGCCGACGAGGAGGCCCGAGTGCTTGGAGACTGCGAGATGACGGAGGGCGAGGGCGAGGTAGGGGAGAGAGGCGTGCGGCGGGTCAGCGAGGGGAAGGAGGGAGGGGCAGGAGGGCAAGAGTGGACGCACCGTCGTTCGAGCGCTGGCGGGCCTTGACCTTCTTGTAGCAGAACTCCTCGTAGTAGTACTCGACGTCGTCGTAGCTCTTCTTGAGGCCGTCCGAGAGGAAGACCGTCTTGCCGTTCGCTGCGAGCGCCGAGAGGGACGAGGTCAGCGCGTGCGCGTTGAGACGGGCAGGCGAGAGAGGGGCGCACTGTCGGGGACGAGGGCCTCGGTCGAGTGCTTGACGGTGAAGGCGTCTGCGAGAGGAGCGCAGCGTCAGGACGAGCTCCGAGGCGGAAGAAGAAAGGCGAGGAGCGAGGACGAGACGCACCGACGTCGCCGTACAGGTTGCGGTAGCAGATTTCCTTGAGCGAGATGTCGCTTAGGTCTTCCTTATTGGACTGCGAGTCCGAGAGGGCGAGCTTGCCGTCATCTGCTGGGTCGAGGAGGGAGTCAGCCGGCGGAGACGAGGGAAGGACGAGAGGGAGAGGACGTGCGACGCACCGTGTGTGACGCTGGCGAGGGCGAGAGACGCGCAGAGGAGGAAGAAGAGCGCCGAGATAAGCATGGCGAGGACTGAGCGTGTTCGAGCGAGCTGAAGGAGGACAAGAGGCGACGAGACCGAGGCGCGGAGCGGCCGAGGCGGCGAGAGGGAGATCCTCGCGCAGCCGCCTCGTCGGACAGCAAAGCCGCTGCGGCTCGACAGTACTGCAGATCGACTGAGCGCGACCCCATCGAGTCTACAGCAGCAGAGCGAGGCGCTCGTCGAGAAACGCTCGAGGGAGATGAAGTCGGGCGACGAGGCGGGGAGAGAGGCCGGGTCCACCGGGAAGACGAGGAGCTTCTCTGCAGCGTGCAGAGTACTCGTTCTGACCTACTGCAGGGCCGTCTGAGAGCGCACGCAGTGGTGGCGAGTAGCCGACCCGAGGAACCGGCTCCCGCTCGTCGTCGCCTCTCGGCTCTCGTTCCCGCCACTCTCTCGCTCATGGCAGCACTCGCCAGCGCAGAGGCACTCAGCAGTGCCGCAAGCGGCGCACAGAACCCGACCGAGGTCCTGTACCTCGTCGCGCTCCACTTCATCGACTCGTTCGCCTCGCTCCTCGCGACCAGCGTCACGTCCGACGACCACATCACGTACCAGAGCAAGCTCAGCACCGGCTCGACCATCGGCAAGCACGCCCGCCACCTCGCCGACCACTACCGCCTCCTCCTCGACGGCACCGCCCGCGCCGCCTCGTCCCCCTCGCCCTCGTCCCCGATCGAGTTCAGCTACGACATCCGCTCGCGCAACCTCGCCGCCGAGACGTCGCATGCCGCGTGCGTCGAGTCGTTCGAGCAGCTGCGCGCCCAGCTTGCCGAGGTCACGCGCGACGGCCACGGCGTCGACCCGGAGCGCGCCGTCCGTCTGCACGCGACGACGCCGTTCGAGGTCGAGGTCGGCAGCTCGTTCGCGCGCGAGCTGTGGTTTGCGAGCTTCCATGCTGGTGCGTCCCTCTCTCCCTGTCTCGATGCCTGGACGGAGCCGAGCTGACGCCGAGACGTGCGCGCAGTTCACCATTTCGCCCTCATCCGGTCCGTCCTGCCCTTCCGCCCGCTCCTACGGGCTCTCCTGCGTACTGACAGGCTCTCCTGTGCCCGCAGAGTGATTGCGACAGAGCAGGGGATCGAGGTGCCGCCCGAGTTTGGCGTCGCGCCGAGCACGCTCGTGCACCGCAAGGAGAGCGACGAGTCGAGCGGGCACAAGGGGTCCAAGTTGTAGAGCTGGCCGTCCCTGTCGTATACTAGCCTGTGCATGGAACGCTTCGGTCGAGAGACAGAGAAACTGCGCGAAGAACTGTGCGAGGCGCTGAGGAAGAGCAGCGCCGGCTCCTCCTCGGCTCTCCTTCCGCCTCGACCGTCAACATGAGCGTATCGCTGCCCGTGACGCCTCTACATGCTCCACCGCACCTCGAAATCGACATGAGCGGCTCAGCGTCTCGCCCGCTCGAGCGTGGGCTGCACGACTCGCCCGCCTCGTTCGCCTCGAGCGGCGACCCTCACCGCCAGCAAGAACAGCCCGGGCGGGCCCCGTTCGACACGGCGAGCCACTCGGGCACGGCCAAGGGCGAGTCAGACGCCGGCAGCTTCATCGACCGAGGCGCCGTCGCCGACCTTGCCTCGCCCTCGTCCTCATCTCCCCACCCCACCCTGTCGTCGACCCAGCGCATCTTCAGCCAGCTCGACACGGTCAAGGCTATCCAGGCCCGCATCGCCCTCTCGCACTCGCGCCTCGAGCGCATCCCCGCCATCGACACGCTCGCCGCCGCCGAGCAGCAACCTCCCCTCGCCGCACCTCCACCCCCCTCCTCGCCGCCGCAAGCGGGCACGGCTAAGGCGGGCAAGGACGGCGGGCTCGGCGACCGCACCAAGGAGCAGCGCGAGCGCGTCGCAAAGGCGTACGAGGACAGCGCCGACCAGTTCGCGCGGCGCGAGGAGGGCGTCGAAGGCATCATGGCCCAGGTGCGTCCCTCTCCTCGCTTCTGGGGCCTCTCTCCTTGTCCAGAATTGACGATGGACACCTACTGCAGCTCGGCGAGCTCTCAGCCGCCCTCAAGACGCTCCACTCGCTCCCCTCGCCCTCCCTCTTCCCTCGCTCGTCCACCTCGTCCTCCTCCTCGCCCCAGCCCACCCCGATCACGCCCACCGCGCCCGCCAAGCTCGCCCCGCCGACCAAGTCCGACACCGACCCCGTCGGCGCCCAGGACGAGCGCGACCGCCGCCTCGAAGCCCTGCGCGCGCCCGACCGCCCTGCGAGGGCGCGCACGGCGCTCGTGCACGAGGTGTGAAGCGGGCCGGCGCGGCGCAGGACCGCCCGCCCCGCCCGCCGCGAGTCGATCGTCGTTGTCGTTGTATTCCACTCTCGGGACTTGTTGCAGCGCCGGCGAGGCGGGAAAAGGTGCGACACGGGCACGGGCCGCCGCGGACAGGAGGTCCGGCGACGGCCGCGGCGGCGGCGAGCGGTGGGCGTCCGTTCGCCGGAACGTCCGCGGACCGGCTCGCGAGCGCTGCAGGAGAGAGGAGTCGGGCTGCGAGCTGGCCGCCGTCGCGCTCGGTGTCGCCGCTGCTCTCTCTCCCTCGTTGCGCTGTGCAGGAACATCAGGTGTGTGGCTGCCCCGATCTCTCTATTCGGCGCAGCGCAGTGCTAACGCGCCCCTTGCCCTGCAGGTCCCGCTCCTCGTCCTCGCCGCCGCACTCGATTCGGGCCCTTCTCGCCCGTCCGCGGCTTTTCCGCCGATCCTCGTCTCGGCTCGCCGTCACCTCCTCTCCTCGCCATCATCCCTCTCCTCGACCTCGACATCCTCTCGCCGAGCGCATGCCCTCCTCGTCCTCTAGGTACTCGTCGTCCCGCCGCGACCGAGACCGCGACCGAGACGACCGCCGAGACCGCGACCGCTCCTCGTCGCGCACGCGCTCGTCTCGCTCGACCCGAGACCGCGACGACTACCGCGATCGAGACCGAGACCGCGACGACGGGCGCGACCGCCGCAGCGACCGACGCCGCTCGTCGCGCTCGAGAACGCGCAGCAGCGCCGCGCCCAGGGACGACGGCTACTCGTCGTCGGCGCGCCGCTCGTCCAGGCGGGACAGCGCCTTCGACGACTCGTCGTACGGCGACGGCGACGGCGCAGCGACCGACGACGACGCGTTCTCGGCGGCGCCGTCGCGCTCGAGCAGGAGGAGCACGGCTGCGCCGCCGTCGTCGGTCACGACGGCGTCGAGCCGCAAGTCGCGCGGGCCGGCGCCGCCGTCGACGGGCTACGGCGACGATGATGCGGGCGGGGACCCGTACGCCGACGATGCTTGGTCGGGCGACGGGGCGGCGTCGGGCGGGGCGGCGCCGATGACGAGCCGAGCAGGCGCAGGGCAGCAGGCGGCGCCGGCAGCGCTCGGCGGCTACGCGCAGGGGCAAGCGCAGGCGCAGGGTGGGCAGGGAGGGTACGGCGGGCAAGGGCAGCAGGGCTATCCGACCGGTGCGTCCCTTCTGCCTCTCTCGACTTGCGCTTCTTCAGGCTCTCGAGCTGACGCCGCTCTTCCTCCTGCAGCTCCTGCTTCTTCTTACGGCGGCTCGAGCCAGTACGGCCAGCCGAACTACCCGCCGACCAGCTCGCCGTACGGCCAACCGGGCGCGCCGCCGGCCGCCTTTCCTCCTCAACCTCAAGCTCCGTCGTTCGGCTTCTCGCCGCAACCGCAGCAGCAGCAGCAGGCGTTCTCGCCTCCTCCTCCACAGCTACAGCAGCAGTCGAGCTACTACGGCCAGCAGGGCCCGCCGCCGCACGTCCAGCCCGGTGCGGCTCCGCCGCCCGGTTCGGGCTACTCGGCCTGGCCGCCGCCGCAGCCTCAGCAGGGTCCGCCCGCTCAGCAGCCGCAGCAGCAGTCGGGCTGGCCGTCGAGCGCGCAGAGCCCGCCGCCGCCGCCCGCGCGCTACCCGTCGTCGAGCTACGGCGCGCCGCACGAGCCGCCGGCGTCGGCCTACAACGAGGGCATCCCTCGCGGCTACGCCCCGACGCCCGCGCCGAGCGAGCCGCCTGCGTCGTACCCTCCCTTCCCCGGCCCGCCGCCGCCTGTCGTCCCCTCGTTCGGCCCGCCGCGCGCGTCGACGCCCGCTCAACCGCTCGGGCCCCCTCCCCCGCAGCAGCCCTACTGGGCCGAGCAGTACCACCAGCAGCAGCAACCTGCCCCGCCGCCCGCACTCGCACGCCCGACGAGCTACTACGGCGCGCCGCCGCAGCCGCCGCAGAGCCTCTCGGCCTCGCCGCAGCCGTACGGCACGCCGTCGCCGTCGCTCCAGCCGGCTCGAGCGCCCGCGCCGCCTCAGCCGAACGCGTCCCCTACCCCTACTCCGGCGAGTGCGCCGCCGTCGCAGGGCGCGGTCGGGCAGTGGGTGCCGGGCACGGACGGCCAGTGGATCTGGCAGATCTCGACGCCGCCCGCTCCTGCGCCGCCGCCGCCTCCTCCGCCTGCCGCGCCCGTCGCGCCGCCGCAGGTGCAGGCGGCCGAGCAGCCGCAGTACCACGGGTACCCGCCGCCGCCGCCGCCGATGCTGCAGCAGTCGAGCTCGTACGGCGCGCCGTCGGCGCTCGGGCCTCCTGCGCAGGCACCGCCCGGGCAGCAGCAGTACTACGAGCCGCAGCGGCCTGCGCCGTCGCCGTCGTACCCGCCTGCGCCGCAGCAGCAACAGCAGCAGCAGCCGGCGGGCTACTTCCCCGGCGCACCTCCTCCCGGCGCACCGCCCTACCCGGCTCAGCCGCCTCCTCCTCCCGCTCCCGCGCCCTACGCCGCCTACCCTCCCCCTCCGCCGTCGTCCTCCTACAACTCGTACGCCCCGCCTCAGCCCGCCCCGCCTGCACAGCAGCAGCCGCGCCCGTCGGCACCGTCAGCCCCGAGCGACTACTCGGACGAGACGGCCTCGCCCGCCGACTACGCCCCGCCGCCGCCTGCGCCCGCCTCGACGGCGACGCGCCGTGCGCCGTCGAGGGCGGGCACGAGGGACGGCGCGGGGAGGTATCGCGAGCGGCCGCCGACGCCGTCTGACTCGGACACGGAGGGGTCCGAGAGCGACGACGGCGGCGCGCCGCAGCCGAGGGCCTCGTCGCGCAGTCGGCGGGACAGCTACGCGAGCGAGGTGGACTCGCGCGACGGGCGGCGCGGCGGCGGCGGCGGTGGAGCGCGCGGCTCGAGGAGGGACCGGGAGCGCTCGTCGAGCCGGGGGAGGGACCGCTCGGCGAGTCGAGTGCGGGACGATGGCGGTGGGCGCGGCGGCGACGACGGGTACAGCACGTACCGGTCGCTTGGCAAGGGCGGCGCGGCGAGGGGGAGGCGCGCGAGCGTGGCGAGGGGTGAGAAGGAGGACGAGGCGGCGCTGCTGAGGGAGCGCAAGGACCTTGCTGCGTGCGTGGACTTCTCCCTCTTCCGTCACTGCCTCTCACTGTGCGTGAGCGTGTGCTGACTCCTTGAAGTACCCGTCTGCGCAGCCGCATCGCCCGTGAGGAAGCCGACCTCCTCGAGGCGCGTTTTCGGTCGACCAAGCTCGCCCAGCAGCAGCGACACAAGCAGCAGCAGCAGCCGCAGCGCCAGCAGTACCTTGACGACGATGACGTCAGCGACGCAGGGTGGGAGCGAGCCGAGCGCCCGTCGTTGTCGTCAACGAGAAGGCGCAGCATTGGCGACTCGTTCCGGCAGAACCAGTGAGTCCTTCTCCTTCCGCTCCTTTCCCTCTCTCTGCCTCACGCACTGATGATGCTCCACTCGACAGCCTCCTCTTGCCCGAGCCCGACTCGAGCTTCGACCTCCCCTCCCGCCGCCCGCGCTCGGACCCCGCCCCGCCACCCGCACTCGCGCCGCCCGTTCTCCCGCCCAAGCCGCTCCTCCCGCTGGCCAAAGCCTCGCGCATCGCCGCCTGGTCCGCCTCGGTCCCTGCATCGTCGTCGTCCGCCTCGGGCACCGAGTCGTCCGCCGCCTCGTCGTCGTCGGCGTCGGGCGACGTCCCGCTCCGCAGCGCGCTCAAGGGCGCGCGCGCGCGCACGAGCTCGAGCGCCCAGCTGCGTGCGCCGCCCGTCGTGCCCGAGGACGACGGCCTCGACGGCGTCGTCGAGCCGTTCGACGCGTTCCGGCCGGTGACGGGAAAGGAGAGCGCCGGGCAGCTGTACGGGACTTGGGTGCGTAAAGCGGTTCCTCTCTCGGCTTCGTCGCCTCTCTCGCTCGCAGAGTGAGCGACGTGCTGATTCTTGGCCTTTTTCACGTCGCGCAGCACCCTCGTCACGGCAGGTAAAGGCGCCCGACCGTCTCCTCGTCCCTCCTCCTTTCTCGCCGGCGCCATCCGTCCGCCACAAACCCCTCGCGCCGATCTCTTATCCCTCCTCGTAGCTCTCGCACCCGCAACCACTTGATCATAGACCCTCTTCCTCGTCGTCGCCTCTTCTCCTGAAAGCCGTGCGCACGTTTCCATTTCGCTCTCGCTCTCGCTCTCGCTCTTTCCCTCTCAGCACGAACGACGAGCGGGACGATGCGACAAACGAGGTTGCTATACCGCCCTAGGGTGAACCGAGAGTGTGTGTGAGGAGGGAGGAGGAAAGGGTACTGCTGCGAGAGGGAAAGCGAAAGAGGGCGAGGAGGGGTGGGAGGGGAGAAAACGACAAAGGGGCACCACCGACGTCTACAAGAGCGAGTCTACTGGTCCTTGGACGAGTAGAACCTGCACGCGAGGAGGAGGAGGAGGGTCAGCAGGTGCGGCGAGGCGGGCGAGAGAGGAGCGAGAGGGACGGACTTGTAGGCGAACCAGGCGGCGATGGCGGCCAAGGGGAGGAGGTAGGTGAAGCCGCCGCTGCACGTGTGCAAGAAGGTCAGCCTGCGCTCTACGCCATCAACCCTGAGCGCACGAGCGCAGTGCTCGTGCGGGCCCGAGACGGACGAGAGGACGAGAGCCGACGCACCCCTCTGCCTTTCCGCCCGCCGCCTCGCGCGCCGACTTTGCCGGTGCGGCACCCTTGGCCGTGCCCTGTTGCAGCACAAAGAGCTCGAGTCAGCGTTCGGTCGCAAGAAAGGAGGGGTTGCTGAGGATGCACGAGCGGCGAGGCGGTGTCGAGGCGAGGTCGTGCCGCCGCGGCAACCTCGCCGGGCTCCGCGGGCTGCAGGTGGAGCAGCGCAGGCGCACGCCGAGGTGCAGCAGAGCTCGGGGCGAGCGCGACGAGCCCTCTAAGCCCGCCCGGCAACCTTGCTCGTCGTCGCCGTCTCCGCCTCCTCCTCCTTCTCGAGGTCGAACGAGGCGCGCGGAAGGGAGAGCGAGCGCACCTCGGGGCCCTCGCCGACGTAGTACTTGTCGAGGATCTCGCGCGCCTCGTCCGAGTGGCCGACGTCCTCGAACGCCTCGGTCGCGTCGCGCCCTGCCTCGCCGAAGAGGACCTCGTCGCCGCCGGGGTGCTGTTGGGGGAGCGTGTCAGGGGGAGCTGGGGAAAGGGAAGGAGAGAGTGGGACGGACCTCGTCGAGGAACTTGGTGATGGCGTAGACTGCAGGGCGAGGGTGAGGCGGTGTCAGCTCGAGGTGGTGGTGGCGCGACGAGGAGGAGGACGAGGACGAGACGGACCCTTGCCGTGGATGAGCATGAGCAGGCCGTCCTTGGACTTTGCGCCCTCGGTGCGGAGGTCCTCCCAGGTGTACTGCTTGGTCTCGGACATGGCTGGTTGGTGCTGGCGGGGAGGAGGGAGAGCGTGAGCGGCCTGATTGTCGCTCGGCGGCGCGCGTGTCGGCTCAGCGCGGCGAGGTTGTCCTTCGCCTCACCTCGGCTCGCAGTACGTGGGCTCTGGCTTGCTGCAGGGATGCTTGCTGGGCACAGCCGGCTCCGAACGAGCCACCCAGCCGACTCGCCCTCTTCCCCCCCACGCCGCGCCCGACTCGCCCGGCTCCTCGACGCCGCGCCAATCTCGGCACGCGCTTTCTGGCTTGCGCGCTTCGCTTCGGCCGGCTCCTGCGACCCCGGCGCTGCAGTACTGCTCGCTCTGCTCTCACGCTGCAGCTTCGAAGCGTGACCAAGAGTGTCTGTATTGCGCACCCGGCGCCAGAGGGTCGGCTAACTTCGAGAAGGGCGAGGACGGGGCCAGGATATGTACGGCACGGCGTGGAAGGGGGTTCATGGACGAGGGGAAGGGTCTAGAGGGACGGAGAGGAGGGAAGGGAGACGAGGAGAGGGCGCGCTCGAAGCGGCGACGAACGAGGTCGACCCGACGCTCGCGCCGCTCGAGGCGCACGCAGCCCAGCTGCTGCGCCCGATCCTGCCTCGCCTCGGCTCGACGCTCAGTTGTCGAGGCGCGCCTTGCCCGCCTCGGCACGACGCACGCGACGCAGCCCGAGCTCGTGGACGAGGCCCGAAAGGCCCTCGTCCTCCTCGCCGTCGTCGCCGGCCTGAGCGCTCGCCGACGCCGCCGCGCCGCTCTCGGTCGCCGACGCCGACGTCGCGCTCGACGACACGCTAGAGGCCGAGTCGGAGAGCGGAAACGGCTCGGAGCCGGTCGAGTGCGAGGGGAGGATGTTGCCCACGACCGAGAAGCGCGGCGACTGGTTGCGGGTCGAGCCGAGGAGGACGAGGAAGCTGCATCGCAGGGCAGACGTATCAGCGCCTCGTGCTTCGACGTGTGCTTGGCAGAGAGAGAGGGACGCACTAGGTGTCGCGCGAGGGAACGTCGTCCGGGATGACAAAAGTGTACGAGTCGGGCGCGGGCGCGTAGAGCGCGAGATCGCTCGCGAGCGTCCAGTCTGCGAGCGTCGACGTCGTCAGCGACGCGCTCGAGCTGTTGAGCTGCTCAGAAAGAGAGAGGAGGACGCACTGAGGTGGAGCGACGTCGAGCCCTCCTCGTCGTAGCCGAGGACGAGGTCGGCCGTTTTGCTGATGTTGCCCGAGGGGATGTCGCTCGGGATCTCCTGGTTCCTGCGCGCGTCGAGAAAGGTCAGCGTCGGCTCTGCAGCGTGTCGATCGACGCCTCGACGACCTCGGCCTCCTGCTCGAGTCGACCTTCGCAAACGGAGAGAGACGCACCACGATGCCGTGTACTCCTGCCCAGCGATGTAGACCTCCCCGCCCTTCGGTGCCGTGAAGGGCGGCTGGTAGTCGATCTTGCTCTGCGCGCCGTCGCCGCCGTCGAAGACGCCGTCCGCAGCTGCTCGGGCAGGTCGACAGGTCAGCTCGACGCTCGATGGACAGGGCTGCGAGAGAGAGAGAGAGGGCGACGCACACTTGGCAGAGACGGTCGACGAGAGGGCGAGGAGCGCAAAGGCCGAGGTGAGGAGCGAAAAGGGCGAGGCGAACATGCTGACGCGGAGGAAGAGGTACGTGCGACGGCGAGGTGTGCTGAGGGAACGAGCGAGTCGGGTCGGAGGCGGGCGAAGGAACGACGGGCGAACGACGGACGAGAGCGAGGAAGTGAAGTGAAGGAGAGAGAGAGACGGCGAGCAGAGAGCGCGAGCGACGACAGAGCTGTTGTGCGCGAAGCTGAGGAGAGGAGCGCGCGCGTCCGTCGCGCTAGCTTCCCCGCGCTCGACGCTAAGGAAGAGGAGGCTTCGGCGACGCTGCCGACGAGGACGAAGCTCCAACGTGCGGCGTGCGTCCGACAGCGAGAGGGGGACGGGCCTCGAAAGCTGCGAGGAGGAGGACGAGGAGGTCCGTGCGGCGACGACGAGGCGGTGTCGAGCTCGCCGGCGCAGCGCACCTCGAGGCTCGCCGCTCGCGCTCGCAGTGCGCACAGCACCACAGGCGACCGTTGAGCTTGTGCAGCCAGCCCTGCGAAGCGGTCGCAAGCGCGAGCTCCGCGAACGCACCTCGCTCGCTTCGTCCTCGCTTCCTCCCTCGCTCCCGACTCGGGCACAACTCTGCTCGTGCGCCGACCCTCTCGCAACGGCAGAGAGGGACCAGTCCTCGAGCAAGCAGGGATCGCTCCCTAGGAGCTGAGTCCAGCACGTACGGCTCCCTGTCGCTCGCTCCCAGCTTTCCTTCTCTCGAGAACTCGCACGCCGACAAGAGGGAGATGCGTAGAGCTCCTTGCAGAGGACGGCGTGTGAACAAGGGGTATCGAGCGACGTCCAAGGAGAGGGGGAGGAGAAAGCGAAGGGGAGGAGGCTAGTGTCAATGGAGGGGCGCGGCAGGCCGGACGGGGAGGACGAGGGGCGTGACGAGGAGAGGGAGGGAGAAGGGCGTAAAGCGAGGGACGTTAAAAGAGACAAGGGAGGGAGGAGAGCGAGCGTGTCGAGAGGCGCACTCGGCCTTCAGAGAGCCCACATGGCCGCCGTGCCGACGGCGGCGAGCACGACGCCGACGGCCGCCGCCTGCTGCGCGCCGTGCGCCGTCGCCGCCGAGTCGGCGTCCTTGTTGCTCGAGCTCGACGAGCCCGACTGGGCGGCGGTCGGCGCGGCCGTGACGG
>Ga0308169_10001220_pt1 | contig 30895 bp, 28 predicted proteins | sample PhyBR1_2_FD_202139 | JGI IMG/M metagenome (GOLD analysis project Ga0308169, IMG submission 202139) | Phyllosphere microbial communities from UC Gill Tract Community Farm, Albany, California, United States - DLSLSB.R1 | ecosystem: Host-associated > Plants > Phyllosphere > Unclassified | place...
GCATCGGCTGACCTCTCCTCTCTCCCTCGCCCTCGTACCTCTCCCTCCCTCGATCCATCGCACGCACACAGGGCCGAGGAGCACATCATGGACATCGCCTACGAGTGGGAGGAGGAGACAAAGACGGTCGACCCGGCCGTGTACCGCGCCGCCGCCGCCGCCGGCATCGTCACCTGCCTCGCCTGGGGCACCCGCATCCCCAAGAAGTGGGCAAAGCCCGATGGCACCGTCTTTGGCGGCGTCAAGGTCGACGAGTGGGACGGCTTGTGCGTCTCGTCCCTCCTCTCGTTGCTCGTCCGACTCCTGCGACCTCGGCTGACCCTCTCTCGACCTGCTCGCAGCCACGACCTCATCCTCATCGACGAGCTGCACCGCAACGGCTCCCTGGGTGTCGGGCAGGGCCTCTTTGGCGGTCTGCAGATCGGTGCGTCGTCCTCGCCGCTCTCTCGCAAAGCCTCTCCTCCCTCCTCTCGCGCTTTGCTCGGCGTCGCGCCGCCTTGCCCGCCGCGTGCGATCACCTCACTGACTCGCCCAACCTCCTGCACGCAGGCTGCCCGCCGATCTACCACTTTGGCTCGCAGGAGCTCCAGGACCGCGTCCTGCCCGACATCATGTCGGGCAAGAAGCGCGTCTGCCTGGCCATCACCGAGCCCGAGGCCGGCTCGGACGTCAAGAACCTCTCGACCGAGGCCGTCCTGTCGGACGACGGCAAGCACTACATCGTCAACGGCACCAAGAAGTGGATCACCAAGTGCGTCCCTCTTCTTTCTCGGCCCGCTCTCCTCCCCTCGACGCTACCACTGACGCCCCAACCTCGTCGCGCTCGCAGTGGCATCTACTCGGACTACTTCACGACGGCCGTGCGCACGTCGGGCAAGGCAGGCGAGACGGCCGGCGTCTCGTTCCTCCTCATCCCGAACGGCGAGGGCGTCACGCGCCGCAGGATGAACATGTCGGGCCAGCACTGCGCGGGGACGACCTTCATCACGTTCGAGGTGCGCCTTGTTCCTCGCTCGCCGAGTTCGAGCGCTGCTGCTGGAGAAGGGTGAGCGCTGACGCCTGAGGACCGAGCGCGCAGGACGTCAAGGTGCCCGTCGAGAACCTGATCGGCAAGGTCGGCGAGGGCTTCAAGTGCATCATGAACAACGTGCGTCCGTCCTGTCCTCCTCTTCATCGTTACACGCCCTGTCGTCGTCGTACGGAACCTTCGAGCTGACCTTCCCAAACTGCGCCTCTTCACTTCCTCCAGTTCCGCCACGAGCGTCTCATGTACGTCCCTCTCTTCCTTCTAAAGAGCTCTCCTCCCAGACACTGACGCCATCCGCCCTCGCCCTCGCCCTCGCAGGATCTCGATCGTCGCGCAGCGCCTCGCGCGCGTCGCGCTCGAGGACTCGCTCTCGTACGCGCACAAGCGGCGCGTGTTCGCCAAGCGCCTCGTCGACAGCGAGGTGATCCGCAACAAGGTGGCCCACATGAGCCGGGTCGTCGAGGCGCAGCAGGCGTGGCTCGAGGTGCGCTCGGTCCCCTTGTTTTCGCCCTCGTCCTCCTTCCGCCCTCCTCCTTCGCCGCAACCTGCCACACCTCCTTCGTGCTCCTCACGCACTAATCCAGCACCTGCTGATGCTCGCCCTCTCCTCGCCCGCAGTCGATCGTCTACGCCTCGGAGAACCTCCCGCACGACCTCGCCAACCAGCGCCTCGGCGGCACGACGGCCCTCCTCAAGGCGCACTGCGGCATCACGCTCGAGCTCGTCGCGCGCGAGGCCGTCCAGATCATGGGCGGCATCGCGCACACGCGCGGCGGCGTCGGCGAGAGGGTCGAGCGGATCAGGAGGGACGTCAAGGGGGTCGTCATCCCGGGCGTGCGTCGGCTCGCTCTCGATCTCTCTCGACCATCTTCAAAGACCGTGCTCGAGCGTGACTTGAAGTGACTCGTGCTGACATGCTCTCGTGCGTCCCGCAGGGCAGCGAGGAGATCATGCTCGACAACGGCATCAAGCAGGAGCTCCGACTCGTCCTCGGCCTCGGCGCAAAGCTCTGAGCGTCTCCTTCGCCAAGCCTCTCTCTCTCAACGTCGATACGCTTTTCCTCTTCCTCCTCTGGCTGTACTGTAGCGATCCGCAATCGAAGGCAGCGCTCTCTTCTCCTCGTGCCTCGAGAGTGCGATCGAGAGGTTGTTCAAGCGCGAGGTCATTGTTGCAGATGCGAGTGCGAGTGCTGCGAGCGCGTGTGCGAGTGCTAGTGCAAGTGCGAGTGCGCGAACCTCCTCCTCCTCCTCAAGCCAAGCGTTCTCCTCCGCCTCCTGCTTCTTCCTCGACCGCGCCCGTCTCGCTCACGGCGTCTCGCTCGAGTCCTCTCCAGTACCTGCCGACGTCCCACCCGACGCTGCCGGGAGACCCTGCAGCTTGAGCGCCGCGCCGAGCGCCTGGAGAGCGCTCGCCGAGATGCTCGGCGCCACGTCGTCGGCGGCGGCGACGTCCGGCGCAGGAGCATCGGCTGCAGGAGCAGGCGTCGAAGGCGCAGGCGCAGGCGAGGGCTCGAGCGCAGTCGTCGGCGTGCCGGCGGGCGAGCGGGTCTCGGCGCTTGAGCTGGCGGCGCTCGAGCCTGCGTCGCCCTTGATGCCGAGGCTGAGCGCACGAGGCCGCCCGGCATCGGCGTGCTCGCCCTGCGCGACATTCTGCTGCTGCTGCGCTCCATCCTGCTGCGCCTGCACCTGCGCGCCGACGGCCGCTGCGCCGCCTCGCCTCGCGCCCCACGCGCTGCGCGCCGCCTCCTCGGCGCGCGCCTTCTCCTCCGCCGCCGTCGGCCGCCCGTTGCCGACCGCGGTAGCCTCGTCATCGTCGAGCTGCATCGGCTCGTCGATGAGCGCGTCGCCTCCTGCTCCTGCTCCTGCGGCGCCCGAGCTCGCGAGAAGCGCGGCCCGTGCGGGGTCCATGTACCCTGCGCCGCGAGGCGCACTCGGCGGCGGCGGCGCGCTCGTGAGCGCCGACGCCGTGGTAGGCGCCGAGGGCGGGCGCATCGTCGCCGAGTCCGTCGGGTAGGCGCTCGGGCCTGAGCCGAGGACGGTCTGCGGGCCCGGACGAGGGACGACGGCCGAAGGGCGCGTCGGCGGGGCCGAGGTCGACTGCTGCTGCTGCTGCGAGGCCGAGTAGGCGTGCGAGTGCGAGGCCTGCGAGGTCGAGAAGGAGTCCAAGATGTGCGAGAGAGGACCGATTTGCGCCGAAGGGACGAAGCTCGGCGCGGCGGGCGCAGTTGGCGGGTTGGCCGTGCTGTACTGCTGAGACGGGCGGCGGCGAGGGTCGAGCGTCGGCGAGGTTTGCTGCGCGTACGGCTGCTGCTGCTGCTGGATCCGAGGCGTCGGCGGGTTCGACGCCGAGTAGTCGCTGCGCGCGCCTGACCCGGCTCTTGCTGCGTCGCCGCCATGCCCGTGGCACGCCGTCTCGTACTCGGACAGGTGCTTCGAGCGGTAGTCCTTGCTCATCTCGTCTGCGAGGAGAAGTCGAAGTCGAAGAGGTGCGGAGAGAGGCGAGGACGAAGGAAGCGGACGAAGAAGAAGGGGTGCGTGCGCAAGTGAGTCAGCGGCTCGCTCGCGTCGACCTATCTCGCGCGCGAGGGCAAAGACGCACTCCACAGCCATGCATGTTCTGCGTACAGCGAACAGCTCGTCAGCAAGCCGCTCACGAATCATGGTCACGCTTGGGAAGAGAGAAAGGGAGACGCACGCTCGCCCTGCGCGCGCTGCTCTGCGTTCTCCACCCACAGCTTGACCGCCGCGCCCGGATACCGCCCGCCGAGGAGCGCTCGCCGCGAGCGCTCGCGCTCCTGCGCCGTCTCGAACGCGAGCCACACGTCGCGAAACCGGAGCGCGCGGGTGGACGAGGAGATGCCGCTCAGGCTCAAGCCGACGAGACCGTCTGCGCACGTGCGAAGGAGCAAAAAAGCGTCAGCGACCGCATGGCATGAAAGAGTAGGATGAGGAGCTAGAGAGACAGGGAGAGGGAACGCACCGCACGGATCGAAGAAGTCCCTGCACTCGCCGAGGTCCGTGTCGGCGGCGACGTTGCTCACGTACAGCGTCGGCAGCCCGACGTACAGGTGCGGCGGGAGCGGCACATGCGGAGGTGCTTGCGGCGCGGCCGTGCTGGGTCGCCGACCGCCCTGTTCGGCGCTCGGGCCGGCCGAAACAGAGGTGGGCGCCGAGGCGGGCGCGACGACGCCCGCGGGCAGGTGCGGCGGCGCCATGCGGTCGGCGAGCGTGCCGAGCGAGGACGCCGTCGAAGCCGAGTGTGCATGGGCATGCGCGAGCGCGGGCGGGAGGTGCCGAGTGGCGTAGGCGGCGAGCTGTCGGCGGTGGTGCGCCTCGACGAACGTCGGGTTGAAGTCGCTCCAGCGCCAAGTACCTGTGAGCGAGCGATCGAGGAGTTAGCTGCTGCGCAGCGCAATGCAGGGGGAGGATGGGCTGCGAGAGAGAGGACGCACTCGTCGTCTGCTCGGCACCCTTGCTCGCCGTGATCTTGCGGTCGCGGAACCTCGACCCGTCGGTGCAGCGAACGAGCTCTCGCGCGCCGTCGATGTCGGGCTCGTCGTACATGACAAAGGCGAGCGTCACGTCGGGCTCGAGGCCGGCCTCGCCGGGCAGCCCAAAGTCCTGGTTCGGCTTCGAGTGGCACTTGATGGCGACGGGCTCGGCCCTGATCGTCGGCGCGCCGTGATGCACGTAGTCGGCGATGTCAGCCGGCGAGAGGCGGCCGGGAAAGTGCCGCAGGAAGACGGTGTGGAGGCGCAAGAGGAGCTCGAGCGGAACCGACTCGGACGGGCGCGGCATGTCGGGCGGCGGCGTCTGCCTGCGCGGGCCCGTTGGCGGCGTCGGCGCGGGCGCAGGCGCCGAGACGTAGTCGGCGTCGTCGAGGCGGCGGCGGGTCGAGCTGCGCAGCGACGCGTGCGAGTAGTCCGAGCGCGCCGGGCTCACGGCGCGCTTGCGGCCGGCGGGCGTCGCGAGGGACGACTCGTGGCCCGAGTCGCGGCGAGCGTCGGGCGAGCGAGAGCGCGAGCGCGCGCGCGAGTACGCCCTCGACGACGAGGGCCGCCTCGAGCTAGACGCCCGGTCGCGCTCGCCGCGGTCGTCCCTGTCGCGCTCGGCCCTCCTGCCCGCCTCCTCGTCCCAACTGCTCCTCCCCGGGCTCCTCTCCCTCGCGCGCGGCCCGTCCTCGTCGTCCGCCCTCCTGCGCTCGCCGCGCGCAGCGTCGCGCTCGCGCTCGCGCTCATCGTCCTCGCGCGCACGGGCCGCCTTGGCCGCCTTGTACGCCGCCCTCTCGTGCTCGCGCTGCGCCGTGCCCGGCGAAAGGGACCTCTCGCGCTCGGAGCGGCGACTCGAGGACGCCCGCTCGCGCTCGCGGTCCCGCCTCGGCTCGTCCTCCCTCACCCGGTCGCGCTCGCGCTCGCCAACGTGCGCGGCGCCGTCCCTCGCGCTCGACACGCTCGTCGGGGCCCTCGAGCCCGACGCAGAAGTCGAACTCGAGCCCGATGGCTGCGGCTGTGCGGGGTGCGCCGGCGCAGGCACGGGCGGCCTCGCAAAGGCGGGGAGCCGCGAGCTCGAGCTCGAGCTGGACGACGAGGCTGCGAGGCTCGAGGCGGCGGGTGCGGCGACGTCGCCGTTGCGAGGGAGGCCGGCCGTGTAGGTGGAGGGAGCGGGCGGGAGGGAAGGGACAGCGGCCGGGCGCGGGGGAAGGCGCGAGGTTGTCGGCGCGCGAGGGGCGAGAGGGGCGGGGGTCGGGTCGACGAAGGTCGCAGGCGGCGCAGGTGCACGTGGTGCAGGTTCAGGCGGGGCGGGGACTGGTGCGGGTGCCGAGGAGGCGGACGAGGCGGAGGGAGGGAAGGGAGGGAGCGAGAGGCCTGCGGCAAAGTCGCGCTCGCGGCGGGCGAAGAAGAGGTCCTCGGCGGCCATGACGAGGTCGGTGGTCGCTGCCGGGTGGAACTGGACGGCGGCGAGCTGTGCGCTCGAGAGGTGGTCGAGGTCGTCGTTGGCGCCGGGAGCGAGGTCGAAGGCGAGGTCGACGCACTCGAAGCGCGGGAACTGCTCGCGCTGCTGGAGATCGAGGGGCGCGTGGATGCCCATGGGCTCACGGGCCGTGATGAGCGGGCGGGCCTTCTCCCTGCGCCTGCGCCAGGTGCGCTTGAGCGCGGCGGCCATCGAGTCGTCCCCTGCGAGGACTCGGCGTCAGCACCAGGTCGGGGTGGGAGCAGCGCAGAGGGAGTGGACGGACAGCTGGCACTCCATGGCGCGAGCGCAAGCTGGTATGCGGCGAGGTCGGCGAGAGAGGCGGCCGAGGAGATGTCGAAGGAGAGGTCGGCGAGGTGGAGGAGGGGAAACGGGTCGCCGTCGGCCTGGGCGACAGGTGCAGCCATAGACCAGCAGGCCGTGGCGCAGGCGGTCTGCTCAGTTGGCGGGAGAGCTGGTGCGGACCGGAGTAGAGGGCTCGCCCTGCTCCAGCTGCGCGACGTCTCCGTCTCCGCCTCGACGGCGGCCTCCTTTCGCTGCTGGGCTACATAACGGATGATGGGACTGCGAGAATGACCTCTCGTGAGCTCTCCGAGGCGGAGCAAGCTGTGTTCCCTTTGCGTCTCGCCGCCCGAGAAAGGTGAGACGTCGCGACGAGCGAAATCACGGGCGAGCTCCAAGTCGCTCGCCTCCCCCTCCCTCACCGCGTCGCTGGCCTCGGCTAGCACCCAGAGCAGCACCGACACACTCGCTCACACCACACACCAACTCAGCCAGGCCGCAGGCGGCCTTCGCACCCCTCCCCACCTCGTCCCTTCATCCCCCACTCGCACTCGCCCAACTCGGCTCGACCTCGCGCACACACGCCCCACCAGGCTTCTCTGGCCCTACGCCCCGCGGTCATGGGCGCACCATCACCCGGCCTCGACGGCAAGACGACCGGCGCCGCCGTCCTCCTCGCCGTCGTCCTCGTCGCCTACACCATCCAGACAGAGCTCGCCTCGCACGTCCAGCACCAGCTCGGCTACAAGAAGCCCTTCTTCCTCTTCTACCTCACCCACAGGTCCGTCTCGCCTTTCTCTGCCTCCGCCCGCTGCCCCGCTGACCCTCCTCCCCGTGCGCCTCGCAGCGGCTACACCCTCCTCGTCCCGGCACACGTCCTCGTCCTGCGCCTCACCGGCACCCCGATCCGCTCGACTTTCGCCGACCTGCGCGACCTTCTCGCGTACCACTTCCGCACCCCGAGCCCGCACGACGACCTCGACGGCGCCGGCATCCCCGTCTCGCCCAAGGTGACGCGCTCGCGCTCCGACCGCTCGCTGTACCGCCACACGTCGCCCAACGCCGTCACGCGCTACCTCCCCGCCGCGCTCGCCGACGTCGCCGAGCAGGACTGGGTCCAGAACCTCGCCAAAAAGGCCGGCATCCTCACCGTCTTCATCTCGGCGCCCGCCCTGTCGTGGTACGCCGCCGTGCCCTTGACGAGCATGACCGGTGCGTCCTTATCTTGCTCATGAGCACCCTACGACGCCGTACTGACGCTCCCGCCGCCCACTGCAGACATCACCGCCATCTACAACGTCTTCGCCTTCGTGCGTCCCTCCTCCCGCCCGCTCTGACCTTCTCGAACGCCCGCTGACCCTTTCACCCTCTTCATCTCGCAGTGGGCCTACCTCCTCTCGCTCTACTACCTCCCGACCCCGGCTTCGGCGCGAGAGTCGCCTTCGCACCGCCTCTTCAACCTCCTGAGCGTCGTCCTCGCCGTCTGCGGCGTCTTCGTCATCGCGTACGGCGACGCGACGGGCTCGTCCGACGGCGGGGGCGCCAATCGGCTCATCGGCAACTGCCTCGCGCTCTTCGGCAGCATCGCCTACGCCGGGTACGAGGTCTGGTACAAGATCCACGTGCGTCCCTCCCTCGTCCTTGCTCTCGCTCCCCCCTCTCCCTTAGCTTCGAGCTCGAGAGCTGACTCGCTTCCGCGCACGGCTACAGATCGCGCTCCCTGAACCGACGCCCGACGACCAACCCTTGACGCCGATCCTCCCCGTCCACCAACGCCAGTCCTCCCGCCGCCCGCTCCTCGCGCACGGCGCTCCCTCGCCCTCCTCGGCCGCTCGCGCAGCAGGCACGCCCGACACGCTCGGCGCAGCGATCGACGACCTCGACTCGCGCCCTGCGTCCGACTCGGACGACGACGACGACGACGAGCGCGGCGAGCGCGGGCCGGCGAGCGAGACGAGCAGCTTGCTCAACTCGCCCGTCGGGACGCCGACCCGATCGGGCAGTCCGGTCGGCGGGCACAGCTCGACGCCGTCGTCGTCGCGCGCTGCAGCAGCGCCGCCCCAACGGCCCCGACTCGGCGTTCCTCGGCGCCTCTCGACGCACGGCCTGGCGGCGGTCCCGCCGCGCGCGAGTCCGACCCTGTTCCTCCTGTACTCGAACGTGCTCACGTCCTTGATCGGGCTGTGCACGCTCCTTTTCCTGTGGGTCCCGATCCCGCTGCTGCAGCTCGTCGGGTGGGAGGACTTTGAGTGGCCGCCGGTCGAGGCGAGGTGGGCGCTCGTGGGCATCATCGCGTCGGGCGTCGGTGCGTCCCTCTCTCTCTCTCTCATTCTCTCGATGCGGCGTGAAGCTGAGCAGGCGGCGTGCAGAACGCTGACTCGTCTGGCTTGCACGCAGTGTTCAACGGCGGCTTCATGCTCCTCATCTCGCTCCTCGGCCCCGTCATCGCGAGCGTCGCCAACCTCCTCACCCTCATCCTCGTCGCGGCGGCAGACGCCCTCTTTGTCCCCTCGGCGCCGCCCATCACGCGCAGCACACTCCTCGGCGGCGGCATGATCGTCGCGGCGTTTGCGGGCCTGATCGCGGGCGAGGTGAGGGGACATCAGCAGGGCAAGGCGCGAGCGGGCGCAGAAGGGGACGAGCGGTAGAGCATTACGAGCTGCATTGGCATTCATTCGGCATCTTCCAGCTGCTCGAGCGAGCTTGCGCGGTCGAGAGACGAGAGCCGAGGCGGAGGAGCGCTCGAGCGCACGCGAGCCTCGCTCGACAGGCCTCGAAGCAGGACTCGGTCGTAGCGGCATACTCGATAGAGCTCTGTACAGTCGCTGTCTGCGCAGGATGGAGCGGAGCGTCGCGCAGACGACTCTGAGCGGACGAGGTGATGAGGAGAGGCGCACCGCAACCAGCACCTCAGCGAGCGACGCGCGTGGGCGAGTGGAAGCTTGTGAGCAGCAGCTGCTTTGCAAGACGAGCAGGCACGCCCTAAGAGCGAGAGCGAGGGAGTTGGACGAGGTCGAGCTCGGGAGGCAAGGGCGGCGAGCGGGTCGTCCTCGCACGCACCAGCCGACAAGCTCCAGCTCGCGCTTGCTGCAACACAGAGCAGCACGCAACTCCCGCCAGCTCCTCCGCTTGCGCCACCGACCACTCGCCCTCGCCCTCGCCGCCTATCGACACCGCCTCCTTCCCCCGCCTCCTTCCGCCTCTCCCGCCATGCCCGCCGGTGCGCCCAAGAAGCGCTCAAGCGCTCCAGCATTCGCCAAGCGCGCCCCGCCGCCGCCCACCGCCCCCTCATCCGGCGAGGACTACTTCAGCGACGCCGCCGACTCGGAGGAGGACGAGTGGGCCGCCGAGCGCACCCACGCCGGCCCGAGCCGCTTGCGCTCGTTCGAGCAGGACGACGACGAGGACGAGGATGACGAGATGGGCGAGCTGGGCAGTGACGAGGGCGACGAGGACGGCGTCGCCGCGTACGAGAGCGACCAGGGCGAGTTGATCGAGGACGACAGCGACCCAGAGGTGCGTCCCTCGAGCCTCTCTCTAAACGCTGAGAGCTCAACTGACCCTCTCACACCCTACAGGCTTCGATCGGCAAGCGTGCGCCCCCTCCCGCTGCCCTCCTTGCGCTCTCCTCGCCTCCTCTCTGACCCCTTGGTCTCGCCCGCAGAGCTCGCCGAGATCCCCTTCACGTCGCTCCTCAAGGCGCAGAAGCAGCTCAAGAAGCAGCAGGGCAAGAACGGCGGCAAGGGCAAGGCGCGCGACGAGGACGAGGGCGGGCCCGAGGAGGAGAGCGCGGCTCGGCACGGCAGGGCGAGGAAGGGCAAGGGCAAGGGCCGGGCAGAGCACGAGGGCAGGTCGAACAAGCATGCGTGCGTCCCCTTCTCTCTGTCTCTTTGTGACAGGTGCGAGCCCAGGACTGACGCTCGGGCACGTTCCCCTCCTTCCCACCCGCCGCAGCCCGACCGAGATGTCGGCTAAGCGGCCCGTCTCTCGCGTTCGCCAAGTTGTCGAGACGCAGACGCTCCACGCGCGCGACCCGCGCTTCGACGCTCTGTCGGGCTCGGTCAACCCGCACCTGTTCAAGCAGTCGTACGGGTTCCTCGCCGACAAGCAGCGCGCCGAGCTCGACACGATGCGCAAGACGGCGGCCCAGGCGCGCAGGAACCGCGCGCTGCCCGAGGAGGAGAAGGAGCGCATCGAGGAGGCGCTGCGCCGCATGGAGAACCGCGACGTGACGCGCAAGATGAAGGAGCGCGAGCAGGAGGCGATGAAGTCGTGGAAGAAGGAGGAGCAGGACAAGCGCGCCCAGGGCAAGAAGGCATTCTACCTCAAGGAGTGTGCGTCCCTCTCTCTCTTTCGCTGACGCTCTGACCTCTCCGCCGCGCCTCCACTGACGCCGACTCGCCCTCGCCACCGCCCGCAGCCGAGCGCAAGAAGCTCTTCCTCAAGGCCAAGTTCGACGAGCTCTCGACCGACAAGCGCAAGCTGCACAAGGCCATCGACAAGAAGCGCAAGAAGACGGCGCAGAAGGAGAAGAAGGCCATGCCCAACATGCGCCCGAGCACCGGCCGTTGATCCTCTCGGTCGTCGTCGTCGCCCTGTGCAACGTTGCTCTGCCTCTCTCTCTTCTCAGTCGCGTGCGAGAGACATAACTGCAAGCGCTGTACTGCACACAAAGCTCCTCAAGCTACTGCTGCTCCCTCGCTCGTCGCGCCCTCACTCGTCCTTGCCCGGCGCGAGCTTGATGGTCGGGATGCCGATCGAGCGCGGCGGGCGCGCGTGCTGCGCCTTGACGACGGCGCGGTAGATGCTGCAGAGCTGCACACGATGCCCTTCATGATTCAGCACACGCCTGCAGAGCAGGGATAGCCGGAAGAGAGAGAGAGACGTCGACGCACCACGCTCCGGAAGTTCTGCTCCTTCCTGCCGTGCCCGCCGCCGGGCATGTTGCTCCACTGCACCCAGCCGCCCTCGCCCTCGAGCACCTCGTCGAGGTCCTCGGGCTCGGTCACCTCGTCGTCGAGCTCGGCGGCCTCGCACATGGCAAGGACGGCGTTGCTCGCCTCGAGCGGCAGCGCGATGCGGAAGTGCGGCTCGGCGTTGGCGTCGGCGGCGTGCGCGAGCTCGTGCGCCGAGGGGAGGAGGTAGTCGTGCCGCTCGTGCTGGTGGTGGAGGACGTCGAGGAGCGAGCCGAAGAAGGTCGGGCGCGCCGGGACGTAGTCGGGCGTGCCCTTGCGGCCGACGGCGGCGTGGCGGCAGTCCTCGACGGCGCAGAAGACGCTCGACGCAAGGAGCTTGAGGAAGTCGCCGTCGTACTGGTCGTACGCGTCGGCGTCCGAGTCGAGCTCCTCGTCCTCCGGCAGGTCGAGCGTGTTCGACAGGACGAGGTGGATGACGTGGAGGCGCAGGCTCGTGCGCCACTCGTTGAGGTCCTCGTCGATGCCCTCCTGGGCCGAGTCGATCGCGTCCTGGCCGATGACGGCTGCGCGCGGCTGCCACTGGGCGCGCACCGAAGGGAAGAGGAGGAAGTCGGCGAAGAGCGGGGTCCAGATCATCGCCTCGGCCGACGGCTGGCGGTTGCGGAACGCCTGGTAGGCGGGGACGAGGGCGTCGCGACGCTTGGCCTGCGCGTCGGCCTCGGCGGCGGCGAGACGCTTCTTGCGCGAGGCGGCGAGCACCTTGAGCACTTTGGGCTTGAGCGCCTCCCACTCGGCATCGTCGACCGCGTCGAGGCCGCGGTTGATGAGCTTGTCCGAGAGCCAGGGGCCGAAGAAGCTGCGGGCGCGATGTCGGCGATGTCAGTGAGCTGGTCAAGGGGTCCGAGCGCGAGAGGGAGAGGACAACGCACTCGGCCTTGCGCCAGTTCTCGTTGTCGCTCAGGGCGAGCACGCGCTCCTCGAACCTGCGCGAGCTCGACGTCAGCCACCGGCGCAACAGCATGCAGAACGAGAGCGGGAGAGAGAGAAGGGACGCACGCCTCGCGCCTCGCAGTCGAGGACCCGTCCTCCTCGTGGCCGTGCTCGGTCGCCTCGCGCGCGTACAGCTTACCGAGTGCGACGAAGAGCGCCTCGCCCTCCTGCGAGGGAGTCGAGCCACCGAGTCAGAAGGGCTGCCCGAGAGGGCAAGCGCGAGACGAAGCGAGCGAGACTCGGACGCACCTTTTCGACCCTCGCGCACGCCGCCCTCCTCTTCTCGACGTACTCCCGGACCCTCCTTCCCCACTCGCCGTCCTTCCTCCTCGGCAGCTCGTCGTACTTGCCCTGCCCGCCGCCCTTGCCGCCGACGGCCGCCCTCGAGCCCGACGTGTGCGCCCAGGCCGCGGCGAACTTGGTGGCGTAGAACTCCTCGTCGTCGGCGTCGTCCTTGTCCTGGAAGCGCCAGAGGATGTCGCTCTCGAACTCGAGGGCGGGGAGGTAGCCGTGCGTGACTGCGAGCAGAGGCGGGCGTGAGCGAAATGAGCGAGGGAGGGGAACGAGCGCAGGAGGGGAGGAAGGGACGCACCCTTCTTGCGCAGCTGCTGAGGGTTGTCGAGCGTCTCTGCAAATGGACGACGTCAGCTACAGCACACAGTGGATGTGTGGGAGAAGAGAACGCACGGCGCGATCGGACGACGCAGTCCTTGGCAGCGCCGTGCAGGTCCGAGTCGGTCTCGTGGAGGTGGTCGAGGGCGACGATGCTGCGCGCAGGAGGATGCATCAGCGCTCTGAGCGCAATCGTAGGTCGACGAGCGAGGGAAGAGGACGCACTTCTCGGTGCGGCACGGCTTGCAGAGGCGCATGCGGAGGAAGGCGTCGGGCCAGCGCGGCGAGCGCTTGCCGCAAAGCTGCAGGGGCAGATGCGGCGTCAGCTCGTCGGCCCGCCTTCGTAGAAGGAGTGCCCGCGGGAGAAGAGAGACGCACCTCGCAGTGCTTGCCGTGCACGAGGTTGGCGTAGCCCGCCTCGTGCCAGTCCCACCCTCCCTCGTCGAGGTCCGGCAGGCCCTCGGCCTCGCGCGCGCGCGCCCAGATGAGGTCGACCTTGTCGAGCAGGGTCGTGTCGCGGTAGAACTTGGAGAGGAGGCTGACCGAGCGGAGCGAGCCGTAGGAGAGGTGGGCGAGGATCTGTGCGGCGTGGGTGCGAGGGTCAGCGACGAGCAGGACGGCCAAGGCGCTGCGAGAGGGGACGCACATTGATGAGGACCTCGGTCGGCAAGCTCTTGAGCGGGTCGTGCTTGTGCGTCTTGCCCTTGCGCCCACCTGCGCCGCCGCCGCCGACCTTGGCCGCCTGCGCCGACTTGCGCTTCTTCGAGCGCTTCTTGGCCTTGGCCGGCTGCAGCACGGCGCGGTCGAGCTCGTCGGCCTTAGAGAGGAGGCTGGTGCCGGACCCACTGCTGTCGCCGTCGCTGTCGGACGACGACGCGAGCTGGTCCTCGTCGGCGTCATCTTGGTCGTCCGAGTCGAGCGAGCGACTGTGGCCCGAGTCGCGGCGGTGCGACTTGTGGCGCTTGTGCTTGGCTGCAGGACATGGCAGAGCGGGTCAGCGAGCCGCCCTGCACCCTGTGCCGAGCGAGAGAGCGAGAACGAGATGGGACGCGACTGACCGGCTCCTGCTCCACCACGAGCCTCGCGCGCCTCGCGCTGGAAGGCGTCCTCCATGGCGAGGAAGCTGGCCGGGGTGGTGTAGGACACGCGCGGGTGCTTCCTGGGCGGCATGGCGAGCCGTGTTGTGAGCGAGGCGGGAGGGAAACGCGGGGAAGAGGGAGCGTGCGTCGCTTTTCTCAGACCGGTTCTGGTCAGTGTAGACGGGCGCAGTGCAGGCTACGACAGGCTCAGCTAGTATGGCAACAACTCGGCTATCAACAAGAACAAGGCGCGACAAGAGGAAAAAGTCCCGACCCTCGCTCAGGCCTCGGCGGCACTCCTCTCGAGCCCGCTCAGCACGCCGACAAACACAGCGACGGCCTTGGTGCACTCTGCCCAGTCGCGCTCGGTCGGCTCGGGCTTGGCGTACCGGGCGCGCACGAGGTGCGACTCGTACAGGTCGGCGAGCGGGCGGAGCGCGTCGGGGAGGGGCGAGTGCGAGGGAGGGAGGGCGAGGAGCGGCGCGAGGGGGGAGAGGGGCGCTGACCGAGGTGTGCTCGAGGGGTATGCGGCGAGGAGGGTCGGGTAGAGCGGCAGGAGGGCGGCACCTGCGGGAAGGCAAGCGTCAGTCTTGCCACGAGCGAGCGGGAGAGCGGGATGGGACGTACGCAAGGCCGGAACCGTCGCGAGGATCGCCGAGCGGAAGTTGACGTCCTCGCAGCTCGTACCTGTGTCGGACACGCATACCTAAAGTCAGCACGCGCATGCTGAGACGCGCTCGCGCTGACACGGAAGCTGGACCTCCGACGCACCTGGTCGACCCCACCCGGCCTGGTTGCGCCCGCTCGGCTGCGCCACCTTGGTGATGATGCACGCGCGCTCGTACTCGTTCTGGACGAGCTCGCTTGCTTTCTGCGCGCGGCGGGGGGCGAGGCGAGTCAGCTCGAGTCGAGGCGGGGAGGAAGGGGACGAGAGCAGAAGAGACGAGGGGGACGCACCTTTGGGACGTCGGTCGACTTTGTCGGGAGGTAGCCCTTGGGGATGGCGATGATGGCGCGCTTGTTGGAGACGGTGCGCGTGATGACGAGGATCAGGCCGAAGATGATCTGCGAGGAGGTGGGTCAGCGAGGGCCCGCGCAACGGCTGGAGGACGCGAGGGAGAGGACTGACGACGCCAGCGTAGGTGCCAAAGGTGATGCTGAGGTCGGCCACCTTTGATGCGCGGTTCGAGTAGATGAACGAGTGGCCGATGTCGACCAAGCCGACGAGGAGGACGAAGAGGGTGAAGAGCAGCAGGCAGTAGTTGGCGGTGGTCGTGACGACGTTCCACCAGCGGATGGTGCGCCTGTGCGGGTACTTTGCCGGCGGGCGAGCCGAGGGAGGAGGGCCGAACGAGAAGACGCGCGGGACGCCGGTGCGCTGGCGGGTCGACATGGCCCGGCGGTGCGGCGGGTGCGGTTGCGCACTGCTGCAGTGGTGACGTGCACCCTGGCAGTCGAGTAGGCGAGGGTCGAGGGGTTGGTCGAAGGCCGAGAGGGCGGCGAGGAGGACGACGACGACGAGCGGCTCGCCCCCCTCCACCTCGACTCTGCTCTGTCCAGCCAGCCGCACAGCTACTCGAGCACTCGCTATGAAGGCCTCCTTCCAGCTTCTCGCCTCGGCAGCGCCCGCCCGCACCTCTCGCCTCTCCGGGGTTCTCCCGCTCGACTATGTCCGTCCATCTTCCTCAACAACCCGCCCTCTGAGCACCGAGCTGATTCGCCCATCTCACTCACACACCGCAGTTCATCCACCGCGCAAGCTCGCTCGCCCTCTACCGCCAGTTCATCCGCGCCACCCGATCCCTCGGAGACGTCGACGCCAGGTGGGAGACGGTCCAGTGGGTCCGCAAGGACTTTGAGCGCTACCGCGGCATGGTTGACTCGGTCCGTCCCCCTCTCTCCCTCCTGCACTCGTCACTGGCGGCCTTCGACCTGACCCGGGCCTCCCCTGCGCGCAGGAAAAGTCCAAGACGCTCCTCGCCCTCGGACAGCGCCAGCTCAAGCAGCTTCACGCTACGGGCAGCTTGATCGGCGGCGACAGCGCAAAGTGGCGCGGCAGGCGCTCGGCAAAGTGAGGGCGGCGTGTGCTCAGCGGGCGAGAGGTGCTCGTCCCTGCGAGACGAGACGGTTCAGCGAAGGGCGTTGCGAGGTGCGTGCGCTCTCTCGCTCAGCCATCGTGTTCATCACTGACGCACAACCTCGCAGGCCCCTCTCGATCGTCTCGTCAGCACGTCGCCAAGGCCAATCATCCCGACAAAGCTGGACTCGTTGCCGCTCTCCGTCCTCGCCCCGCCGTCGCCCCACTCCTCTCCCCGCCTTAGGTCGCGCCGCCGCCTTCGCCGCTCAAGTAGGACTCGCCCATCCAGTCGGTGCCGGGCCTCGGCGAGGGCTGGATGCTGCAGGCCCGGCCGAGGAGCTTGACGAGGAAGAGATCCTCTTTCCGTGCAACTGCAGTCCTCGTTCGGGCGTCTTTGTGCAGCAGTCGACGGCAGAGCGATGAGAGAAAGCTGCAGAGAGTGGTCGACCGCGCGAAAGACTCGAAAGGCGGCGAGCGAGCGCTGTGCTGAGCGGAGTCTGCGCTGGCGTCGGCGACGAGGCTGTGCTCGCTTTCAATGCCTCTCGCCAAACGACTACACCGCCCCGAACCAGCGCAGCCACCTGCCAGAGCTCGCCGGGCACTCTGTGCGCACCTCTGTGCACCATGTTCGCCGGCCCAGGACGCGCTCGACTCGCCGCCGCCTCATCACTCCTCGCAACGCCGAGTCGTCCGCTCTTCCCGCCGACAGTCCTTGCGGGCGCACGACTGCTCCAAAGCAGCACTGCATGGTCCACAAAAGCCGCCGGCAAGCCACGACCCGTCCTCGACCTGTTCCTAGGCCCCTCCCCTCCCCCCGCCTCCTCGACCTCCTCGCCATCCGACTCTCCTTCGTCATCAGCCACCGCCGTCCCTCCTGCACCCTCGCAGCCGTCCCGACCCTCATCTATCGCACCCCTCGCCCCTCCTCCAGCCGACCCTCGCGCACCGCCGATCACGCCCGCCCGGCGCGGCATCCTCGCCTCGCTGTCGCGCCTGCGCAGCGGCTCCCTCTTCCACAAGCCGCCTTCGTCGGCCGGCCAGGGCAAGGCCGGCTACGTCGACCTCGACGAGGAGCGCCGCGCACGCGAGCGCAACCTCGAGACGGCCAAGGCGCTCGAGCGCACGCTGCGCTCGTCGCGCGGCGCGGGCGCGTCGGGCGCACACGGCGGCGGGCTCGACGTGCGGTGCACGACGCTCGATGCGCAAGGCGCCGTGTCGAGCATGGCGGCGCACGTGCCCAAGGAGGTCCTGTGCCGCAAGTTCAACATCCAGCCGCGCGACTTGCGCAAGCTCGACTCGGCGGCGGGCGCAAACGTCGTCGTGCCGACCATCTTGAGCCGCCGCGACTGCGTCATCCTGACCGTGCTGCACCTGCGCATGGTCATCACGGCCAAGGAGGTCACCATCTTCGACTCGGTCGGCTCGGAGGACAGGTGCGTTCTCTCCTCTCTTCCCTCCATCCTTCCTCTCGCCCGAGCCTCTCATTGACGCCGAGTTGCCCTCCTCATCTTGCAGCTGGCTCAAGGGCGTCTTCGTCTGGTCGCTCGAGCACGCCCTGAAGACGACGGGCAAGGCGGCGCACGGACTTCCGTACGAGTTTCGCGCTCTCGAAGCAGGCGCGCTTCCCTTTCTCGCCCTCTCGCATCCTCTGCTGTACCAGTACACACCGAGATACCCTTTGCACCTTGCTGACGCTCGCTCGGCTCTGCTCGCAGCGCTCATCAACGTCGTCACGGCCCTCGAGACGGACCTCAACAACATGCGCAGCCACGTCGTCGAGCTCCTCGCCCACATGGAGGAGAACATCGACCGCGACAATCTACGTCTCCTGCTGCACTACAGCCGCAAGCTCAGCATCTTCCAGAAGCGCGCGACGCTCGTTCAGGAGTGCCTCGATGAGCTTTTGGCCAATGGTGCGTCGGCTCGTTCGCGCTCGACCACTCCTCGAGCCGTGCAGTGCCGCCGCCGGGTACCGATGGACTCGTGGCAGGCTGCGGTGGCGCGAACAAAAGCTGCGAAGCGCCGAGCGACGTCGCGCACTCGTACTGACGCCGCGCTCGCGTTTCGCCCGCAGACGACGACCTGTCGGGCATGTACCTCACAGCCAAGGTGCAGGGCAAGCCTCGAGCGTCTAACGACCACGAGGAGGTCGAGCTCCTCCTCGAGGCCTTCTCGAAGCAGTGCGAGGAGGTCGTCAGCGAGGTCGAGACGCTCGCCGTGCGTCCCTTTTCCTCGCTCTCTCTCGCTTTCTCTCTCGCTTCCAGACTCGCTCGCCGCCGACCTACGAGCTGACGATCGTCTCGTCCTGATCCTGCAGGCCAACGTGCGCCACACCGAGGACATCGTCGAGCTCATCTTGGATGCCAACCGCAACTCGCTCCTCGGGCTCGACCTGCGCGTCAGCATTATGACGCTCGGCCTCACCGCCGGCGCCATGGTCGCTGCGCTCTTCGGCATGGTGCGTCGACCTTTCTCCCTCCCTCTCGCGCTCCTTTCTCGAGCTCGAGCGCACTGACCCCTTCTCGTGCCTCGTCGCGCAGAACCTGACCTCGCACCTCGAGTCGCACCCCTACGCCTTCCCGCTCATCTCGCTCTCGACGTTCGCCTTTGCCGCCCTCATCGCGTCGTACGGCTTGCGGCGCCTCGCGCAGCTGCGCCGTGTCGGGCTCGGGTGGAGGGACGAGGTGAGGCAGGTCGGCGACAAGTGGGTGCGGGGCGGGCGGGCGAGGGCGAGGTCGCGCAGGAGGGACTGAGCGTGTCGAAGTCGTCGGCGTCGTCGTATGCAGGGTAGAGGAAGCTCTCGAGGAGCTCGCACGTGTAGACTAGACACTCTCGCTCGCTGTTGTTGCCATCAAACCCCCGCTCTCGGTCCTCTCGTCGGCTCGAGCCGCTCTCGCAGTCAGAGATCGAGAGAATCCTTGGATGCACAAGCTGAACAAGTGTCTACGTAAAGGAGGAACATTAAGCACGCTAAGGAGGAGGGTATCGACCAGCGACAGCCGAGCACAGAAGGGAGAGGGAGCGAGAGATATAAACATGGCCGAGGACTGAGCGACCACGAGAGCTAAGGGGACGAATCGGGCCTAGTCGTCGTCGGCGTTGACGACCCTGAGCTCGCGCTTCGGCGCAAGGCCGGTCGAGATGAACGTGTCGAAGCCGCGAGTCGACTCTTCGACGTCGTCGCTGCGAGCGTGAAAGGGAGAGGGCGTCAGCGCCTGTAGCTCGACGGCGCGACGAAGAGAGAAGAGAGAAGAGGACGCACGGTGCGGGTCCGGCATGCCCAACCGAGCCGCTGCCGCGGCGGTCCCAGGGAGGGTAGGTCGAGCCGTACGACTCGCGCGGTCTGCGAGCGAAACGGCGGTGTCAGCAAAGCGAGCGAGCGACGTCAACTTACAGCGCTCACTGAAGCTCCAGAGGGAGGGAGGAGGACGCGCCCAAACTTCTCGCCGGTGAAGCCAAAGTGGCCGTGCGAGCTGCCCGAGTCACTCCTTCCGGCGGCGGCGTTGGCGGCGATGAGCGCCTTCTCGTGCTCGGCGGCCTCGCGCTCGCGCTTTTTCTTGCGGTGCACGAGGAAGAACCAGGCGAGCGCGAGGAGCGCGAGCGCGGCGATGCCGCCGACGACGCCGCCGATGATGGCGCCGAGGTTGGACCCGCTCCCGCCGCCGCCGCCGTCGCCGCCGCCTGCTGCTGCACCGCCAGGTCCCGTCGACGTCTCGTCGGTCGAGCCGGACGTGTCGGGGTCGTCTGAGCCGTCGCCGCCGGTCGCCGAGCCGGCGCCCGACGTGCTGTAGCCGGTGCCGATGCCGCCCGTGATGTTGGCGACGACGGCGGGCGTCGAGAAGATCGAGCCGGCCTTGTACTCGCTCGCCCATGTCATCGACGACGTGTTGAGGACCTGCAGGGTGAGGCAGCAGGGTCAGCTCTGGGTCTGAGCAACGACGACGAGCGAGCGAGAGAAGGAAGAGGGAGAGGACGCACAAAGATGCCCGGCTGCTCGCACAGCACGTCGTCCCTCGTCAAGCCGCCGACGACGATGAGCTGGTCGCCCGCGATGGCGCACTGATGGCCTGCGCGCCCGGTAGGTGCGCCGGGAAGCTCGCCGACGTCGGTCCATGTATACACGCCGTCGGCAATCGTCAGAACATACACGCGCGAGTCGCGCGCCGTCTGGTTGAGACGCTGACCGCCGTAAACTGCGGGGAGGAGGACGTCAAGAGGCACGTCAGCAGCGAGTCGAGTCGAGGAGGGGGAGGTCCGAGCGTGAGAGGACGACGACGCACTGATGATGTTGTGCGTCTGCTTGCCGTGCACCTTTGCGCTGCCGCGCACGGCGCAGTGGTTGATGCGCGAGCCGAAGCGTGCGCCGAGCGTGCTCTGCTTGGTCCAGCCGGAGCGGCCGATGTCGAAGACGTCGAGCGTCGAGCCGTCCTCGACGTACTGCGTCTGGGTGGCGCCGCCGATCGAGACGAGGATGCCCTTCCCGTCGGTGCCGAGCCCGGGGACGTAGGTGAGGGACCCGTCGGCGCGCGAGAGCGGGTTGCTCTCGGGGGTCGACGAGTTGGACGTGACGGCGTCCGACGAGTAGGACGAGATGTTGCGTATGGTGTGTGAGCCGAGGTCGAATTGAATCATCGAGTTGAGGTAGAGCCGAGCGACCTGGTTGGACCAGCCCTCGGTCGTGTGGTCGTCGAGGTGCCCGTAGCTGTCTGCGAGCGGTCGGCGGGACGAGGGTCAGGGACCGGCGGCGGCAGCAAGAGGGAGGATGCGCGAGGAGGAAAAAAGGACGCACAGTACGCAACGTTGTCACCGTTCGCTCCCTGCTCGGGCACGATCGCAGGCTGGCCCTCGGCGGCGTTGCCGACCTCGTCGCCCTGCGTCTCGACGACGGACCACTCGCCCGACTCGATCACGTACTTGAAGGTGCGGGCCTCGGGCGGCGGCACGTCGGGGTTGTCCTGGAACTGGCCGCCCCACTGGTAAAGCGTGGTGCCGTCGGCTGAAGCCCACAGTGCGCCGAGCGAGACGGCCGGCGGGAACGAGTAGTTGCCGTTGTCGGCCTCGACGAGCTTGAGCGGCGGCGTGCCCGTCGCCCAGTCTGCGAGCGAGGGCTTGAGCGTCAGCTGCGAGTTCTCACCTCCACTCTCGGCCGTGAGGATCGAGCGACGCACCTTGGTCGAGCGGGAGCGAGACGAGCGCGTTGGTCCACCAGTCGGACGTCTGGCTCGAGTCGAGCTTGGCCTGGCCGCCGTAGTACCACAGGGTCGAGGCGGACGAGGTGCCGTTGGACGAGGCGGCGCCGGCGGCGTTGGCGACGGCCATCTGGCCGCTCCAGCGGAAGCACGGCGTGGGCTGAGGCTGCTGCTGTGCGGTCGCCATTGCTGCTGCGGTTGCCCATGCGGCCCAGGCGAGCGGCGAGGCGAGGGTAAGGGTCGTTCGAGGGCGACAGCGCTTGGCGGGGAAGACGGCGGGCGAGGAGGCCGTCGAGTGGAAGGGCGAGCGGGCGGGCTGTCGGCAGGGTATTGCGGGCATTGCTGAAGGCCGTGCGCAGCTGTCCCAGGCTATCGTGGCGAGGACGAGGGAGCGGGAGGGAGCCAAGTCGCCGCGGCTCGAACTGCGCTCGCCGCCGTCATCACCACCTCTCGCTCTCGGCGTGAGTCGCTCCTGTGCCCGCAAAGGCTGCTCATGGTTAGCCGGAAGCCTTGCGCGGCGGTGCTGCCCTGCTCCCACGCCCGAGAGAGGAGCGAGCGGCGTCGGTCCCCTCCTCCTGGTCCGCGCCTGCACCGCCTCGTTCGACCTCCACAGTTTCGAAATTCCGCTCGCGCGTTCGAGCTAGAAGTCGCAACGAGCAGGACAGCTGCGAAGGACCGATGCTGCTCTTCTCGCGGGGTGGGAGGCCGCTCTCGGCAAAGGAGGATGCGCTCGAGCCGCTTGTCGAGTCGCAGCTTCCCTCTCGCTCATCGAACGCTCAGATCTGGTACAGACATCAAGCTTGACATTGCGCACGAGGAGAGGAATGAGAGGAAATGGAGAGAGACGAACGATGAAGGGGGAGAGAGGAAAGACTCGACGAGAGCGAGAGCGAGGACGACGACAAGCCCGGCTTCCTTACATGGGCCTCTGCGGCGGCCCGTCGCCGCCGATGCGCTGTCCCGACGACCCGCTGTTGAGCAGGGCCATGAGGTCGGCGCCCGGGTTCGTGCCGCCCGTGAACATGGGCGGCGGGTGCGGCATGCGGCCCTGGAGGTGGTGCGGCGGCGGCGGCGGGAAGGGCATGCCGCCCGGCGGCGGCGGCGGCGGCGCCATCGGGCCTCCCGGGCCGAACATCATCTGCGGCGGGAGCGATGCGCCGGGCGGGAAGAAGGGCGGCCGGCCGCCGTTGGGCGAGATGCCGTTCGGGCTCGCGAGGGGCGGCGAGAGCGGGCCGTTGGCGCGGACGAGGGGCGGCGAGGCGAAGGGCGGGAGCATGCCCGGGTGCGGCGGAGGAGGGATAGGGCGACCGTCGGGCGCGAAGCCAAAGTGCGGCGGCGGCGGCGCCATGCCGGGAGGGAGCTGCCCGGGCATGGGCGGCGGGAAGCGCTGGCCGTAGAACTGCGGCGGCATGCCCGGCGGCGGCATCGGCGGACCCTGCGGCGCAAACTGCGGCGACAGGCCGTTCGAGCCGTTGCCAGGGCGCGGCATCTCGCCGCCGGCGGGCGGTGCGCGTCCTCCTTGCGGCCGAGGCTGCTGCGGCGAGCGCGAGAGCGACGGCGCCGGGCTCGCGGCCGGCTGCTGCTGCGGCGACGCATGCGCGAAGCCAGGCGGCGGTGCAGGAGTCGAGAGGAAGGGCGACTGGAGTCCGGGCGGGGCGGGAGGCGCCGGTGTCGCCGGCGAAGCGGCGGCCGACTTGTTCGAGAAGTGGAACCGGCTCGACGCCCGGCCCTCCTCGGCCGTCCTGCCCGACGCGCTCGTGGGGGCAGGCGACGCGACGGTCGACGGCGCTTGCGACGGCAGCGGCGAGGGCGACATGGCCGGGTGCGGCGCCGAGGAAGCCGCGGCGTCCTTGCCGACGAGCGGCGACGAGCTCCTCGTGCCCGACACCTGCAGCATGCCGAGAAGGCGCGCCATGCTGTCCGAGTCCTCCTTGCTCGGGCCCGCCCCGCCGGCGCCGGCACCGCCCGACGCGCTCGGGCCCTCGCTCGCACTCGCGGCGGCGCCGAGGAGCGAGCTGAACGCGCTCGCCGGCGGCTGCTGCGCCGCCTGCTGCTGCGGCGACGGTTGGCCCGCAGGCTTGCCGTCGAAGAGGCGGGCGAAGCGCGAGCCGCGACCGCCCTCGGCGGCGGGAGGGGCGGCGAGCCCGGGCGGCGCCGACGCGCTGCTGTCGAGTCCGAGGCCGGGCGGCGGCTGCGACGAGCGCGCGATGCCGAGGTCCTCGAAGATCGACTTGGAGGGCGCCGCCTCGGGCGCGTGCGACTCGGCCGCGGCCGACGACGCCGGGCGCTCGTCGTCGATCGGCAGGCCCGCCGCGCGCAGCTCGCGCTCGCGGTCCTTGCGCTCGCGCTCCTTCATCTGCGCCTTGAACGCCTGGAGGCTGTCCATGCCGTTCTTGCCGGCGGACGAGCCGAACGACGACAGGGGCGAGAGCGGCGACTTGGCGAGCTTGTCGCGAGCGGCGGCCGCCTTGTCCTCGCCGTCGCGCACGTGCCCGGTGCCGTCGAACGACAGGTTGCCCGATGCGGGAGCGTCCATCCAGGCGGGCGACGAGCCGCCGGGAGAGCCCGAGCCCGACGCCGCCGCGTCGTCGTCCATCCACGCCGGGCGGCCCAAACGACCTGCGGGCCCGTCGCGCTCGCCGCGGTCGCGGTCACCGCGGTCGCCTCGGTCGCGGTCGCGGCGGCCGGGCTCGGCGGGAGCGTGCGGGCTCGGCGGCGCCTGGTTGCGGATGAGGCGCTTCTCGCGCTCTGCGGGACGAGGAGGGAGGACGGCGTCAGTACAGCTCGGCAGGAGGTCGAGCGAGAAAGGGGGGACGCACCTTCCCTGCTCATGCCGACGTTCCTCCACCCGCCCTCGTCCGCCGGGCCGACGCCCCTGCGCGCGTCGCGCTTCGACTGGCCCGCCGCGAGCTCGACGTCGTCCCTCCTCCTCAACTCGCGGTCGCCGCCCCTCGCGCCGGTCTCGCCCGCCGCGACCCGGCCCTTGAGGCGGTCGCCGCGCTCGCGCTCGCCGCCGAGGTCGAACCCGCGGCGCTCCTTGGTCGGGCTGCTCGGCTCGCCGCCGGTGCGCCCGCTCGCCGACGCGCGCAGGTGCGGCGCGACGTCCTTGTCGGCCTCGCGCTCGGTGCCGAGCCCGCCGCGCGCCCTGCGCCGACTGCTGCCGCTCTCGAGCGCCTCGCCGAGCCCGCCGTCGACGCCGAAGCGGCCAAAGTTGGCAAAGGGCGACGAGTTGGACGCGTCGTTGTGGAGGCGGCGGGCGGGTGCGCGCTCGGTGCGGTCGGACGTGCGGCCGGGAAGGCCGTGACGCTGCTGCGCGGGTGGGGAGGGCGGGTCGGCGAAGTCGCTGTCGAGAAGAGGTGCCGAGGTGAGGAGGGTGTGCGGGGACGGCGAGGAGGAGGAAGAGGACAGGAGGAAAGAGGGCGGGCAGGAGGCGGTCAGCTCGGCTGTACGCAGATACTGGGCTCTCGGGAGAGAGAGAGGGACGCACCCGTGCCAGTCTGCGAGGTCCTTCATGCCGTCGAGCTTGGCGGGGACGAGCGGGCTGGCATGGAGGGCGAGGAGCTGAGCGCGGGTGTAGACGGCGTTGGGGCGCTGCGACGAGACGATGGCGGGGTCCATGGCTGTTGCACGGGTGGCTGGTCAGCTCTGCTCAGGCTCTGGTGCAGCGAGAGGGACGCACGAGGGGCGGGCATCTCGGTCGCGGTGATGAGGGGCCGCGGCGTGTGCTCCGTGAGGGCGGTTCTGGCTGCGCTGCTGGGCCCTGCGGTGGGCTGGTGCACGCCTGGTGAGCAGCTGAGCTCCTCCTGGGGCAGAGCGGCGAGTCGTTCGAGGACGACAACCTCGGCCGCTCGTCCTCGTCGACTTGGACCCACGTCTCAGCTCGGCTGGCTGGCGAGAATGCACGAGAGCGCAGCAGATGTCTTCGTACTGCAGCTACGCCTGTTCGACCGCCCCAGGAAGAAGTGGCCCTGGTCCTCGTCGCGCCGGAGCGTGCGCTCCGCCCACTGCCCTCTCGCTCCTCGTCCTCGCCTCGCTACCGCTCGTCCACCTGCGTTCGCCGACCGAGCCCCTCAAGATGAACAGTCAGGTGCGTGCACGCGCAATTGCGAAGCCCGCTGCACCGCTGACCCCGTGCCCGCCCTTGCAGCTCGTCAACTCGTCGTCGTCGTCGTCACCGAACTCGATCAACCCTCCTCCCCTCCTCCGCCTCTCGAACGAGATCCTCAGCACCATCTTCGCCTTCGCCTGCGAGCTCGGGGGCAACCGCCCCAGCACGCGCAAGCCCATCTGTCGCCGCCTCCTCCCCTTCCAGCGCGCCCAGCTCTACCGCCGGGTCCAACTGCGCTCGTACAAGGCGCTCACGTCGTTCCGCGACACCGTCACGGGCTCAAGCAGCATCGCTGGGTCTGTGCGGCATCTGTACATCGAGGCGGGCGACGACAGCCGCAACATCGAGGCGGACGACGAGGACGCGTTCAACGCCGCCTCGGAACGGCGGCGGTTACGGCTGCGCAGCGACTGCGACGACCGCAAGATCGTCACACCCGTCGACTTTGCGGCCCTCGTCCCGAGCCTGAACCGCCTCGAGTCGCTCGAGACGCTCGCCCTCGACGAGCAGCTCCTCGACGTCGTCTTCCTCGACCAGGAGGCGTCGCGCTCCCTGTCGTCGCTCCAGGACGTCGAGTGCGCGAGGCAGGAGGGACGGCTCGTGCCCGACGAGTGTGACGCTGGTCGCTGGGTGCAGCGCCTCTCGTGCCTGCCTCGTCTCGCCAACCTCACGCTGCGCCAGTGGTGCATCGACCGGCCGATCGTCCCCGCCATGCCCGCCCCGCCGAGCTTCCCCTACCTCACGCGCCTCGTCCTTCAAGCGGGCCCGACCTCCGCCCAGCCGTCGTGGATCGGCCCCGCGCTCGACAAGATGGCGCCAAACCTCGTCGAGCTCGAGCTCGAGGACTGGAAGCTCGAGTGGTTCACCTCGGCCCTCGCGACGGCGCCCGTCGGCCTGCGCATCTTGTCGCTCATCAACACGTCCGAGTTCGTGTGCGGGGGAACGCCCTCGCGAGCGCCCGTCAACGACGTCCTCGGCCGCTTCAAGAACCTCGAGCAGCTCCGCCTCGGCCACGGCGCGCTCGACATGTCCGAGCCGACGGCGGGCCTCAATGCCCTCCTCGCGCTCGACAAGCTCCAGCACCTCATCTTCGACGACACAGACCTCCTCAGCGACTCGTTCCTCCTCGCCCTCCTCTCCAACCCGAACCACCTCCCCAACCTCGCCACCCTCGAGCTCAACCACGTCGTCTCGACTCGAGGCCGCACCGTCAAGTCGATGCACGGCGCACTTCCTCCTCGCAAAGAGCGCCGGCAGCACTCGCACTGGCCCATGTGGGGCGACTGGGTCGCGCCGTGGTACGTCGAGGGCTGCTCGGAGCGAGGCCAGCTGGAGGTCTGGACCGCCGCGGTCGAGAGGGGCGTCCTTCTCGAAGGCGAGGCGCGCACGTCGATCGACTGGCGCGACGCGTTCGAGGCCGAGCAGCGCGCCGCGCACCTTGCGCTCGGCGACTTGACGGGCGACTACCTGCGCGCGAGGCCGGTCCTCGGCAACGACGTCGTCGACGCGCACATCCTCGCGCGCATGCGAGCGCGTACTGCGGGCGGCGAGGGAGGCGAGGCCGGCGAGGGCGGCGAGGTGTGAGGCGCGCAGCAGCAGGAGCACGACGAGGGCGAGGAGGAGGTTGTCGCGCGGGGAGGAGAGGAGGTGCAACAGATCCGCTTTGCCTGCTTCGTCGCCCGTTCTGGGCTCTCGAGAGGGGCTCGCCGCCGATTTGAGAGCAGCTCTAGGCCGTACAGCGCGCGGCAGGCTCGCCGTCGCTCACGACGAGCGAGCGGGCGAGCGGAGCGCTCGCGCTCGATCCTCGTCCGGTCGCACTCGCCCTCTCGGCTGCGATATGAGCAGATCTGCCTCAGAAGGTATGAAGAGCTTGTCTGGCACATCAGCGAGGCAGAGCGAGCTTGTGGGAGATGGCACTGAGCCGTCCGCCGAGCCATTCTCATCAGCTCCCCGCTCCTCCTCCTCCTCCTCGCTCGCTTCAGCGCCACTCGACCGCGCGATGCCGCCTCGCCGCTCTGCGAGGCGTAAGAGCACCAAGGCGACCCCCACCGAAACTCCCGCGCCCTCTGCGGGCCTCGCCGACGAGAGCGAGCCGGACGAGACCGACGACGCCAGCTCCCCCTCGTCCACCGGCCGCAGCAAGAAGAGGCGCACGACCAAGCTCGAGGGCAAGAAGAAGGCTATCGACACGTCTGACCCTGGTGCGTCCCCTCCCTCGGCCCTTCTCTGCGGCTCCCTCAAGCTGACCCCGCTCTGCACCGCCTCCCTCCCTCGCGCGCAGAGAGCCCGCCCGAGAAGCGCAAGAGCCAGTCGGGCTCGACTCGTGCGACCAAGGACAAGCTCACCTTCAGCATCGACCTCCTCCTCAAGCTCCCCTTCGACCTCGTCGCCGAGGTGCGCCCCTCTCCTCCTCCTCCCGCCCGACTCGACTCGATGAGCAAGAAGAGCTGACTCGCCGCACGCGCAGATCTGCTCGCACCTCGACGGCGGCGAGCTCCTCAAGCTCTCGCGCACCTGCAAGACGCTCCGCGCGTTCCTGTACGGGCCGCAGTCGTCGTCCATCTGGGCGGCGTCGCGCCAGCGCCGCGGTCTCGTCCTGCCCGACGGCATGACGGATCAGCAGCTTGCCGATCTAGTTCACCGCGATGCCTGCGTTGTGCGTCCCTCCTATACTGTCTCGCGCCTTCTCTTCATGACGCTGACGCAGCACCCCCTCCCTCGACGCTCGCAGCTCTGCCACACGCACTGGAAGTCCCTTCCGGGCTACTTCCTGCGCACCCATCTCTGCTGGACGTGTGAGAAGATCAATTACGTGTTCTCTATCTCTCTCTCTCCCTGCCGCAGGTACAGCGACTGACCCGAGTGCTCGCCCGAAAAACAGGATCGTGCAGGGCTCAAAGATCCGCAACGGCCTCAAGGGCCTGCACCCGCAGGCTCGCCAGTGCGTGCGCTTCGACCGTGCGTCCATCCTTTCACTGAGCTGACGGCGCACGTCTGAGCGTCGCTGACTCGCCCTTGTCACCGACAGCCGGCATCTTCGGCGAGGGCAAGGCCAAGTGTGCGTCCCGACTCGGCCTCGCACACTCTCGTTCCGCCGAGAGCTGACGGCATGTCCCTCTCCTGCAGACAAGTACCTCATCCACGAGCTCTGGGCCGAGAGCGCCAAGCTGTACGAGCTCGCCGAGCAGGACGAGGCGGTCGCGCACGCTCACGGCGGCTCGCGCTCGAAGAAGTCGAAGCGGGCCAAGGGCAACATCAGCGACGTGCCCGGCGCCGACTCGCTCGCCAAGTACGTCAAGGAGAAGGAGGAGTGGGTCGAGAAGGAGCAGGCGGTGCGTCCCCGCTCTCCTCGTCGCCGTCGTCTTCGGGTTCCCCTCGCGCGAGCGACGCTGACTCGGCGCCGCACGCGCACAGGTGTCCAAGTCGCTCTACGACGCGATCCAGGCAGAGCGCCGTGCTCGTCAGCAGATGCTCAACGATGAGGCGCAGCGCAAGACGGACGAGCAGCAGGCCAAGGTCGATAAGTGCGTCCTGCCCTTCCTTCCCTCGTATCCTCGCTCCTTCGCCTACACGAGGCTTACCGCCGCCTTCCTCCTCTTGCAGGTTCGTCCGCAACCTCCGCAACGAGCACGGCTGGGCCGAGGCCGAGGCGACCTGGTTCGGCGCGAGGCGCCTGTACCACCAGCACGCCCCGAGGACCGTGCCCGACGACGACCCTGCCGGTGCGTGACCTTTCTCTTGCTCTATCTCGTCCGTGTCGGCTTCCGAGAAGGACCTCGCTGACCATGCGGTACTGCAACAGGCTGGGCAACGTTCCGCGCCGTCGCTCAAAGCGAAATGGCGCGCCAGGCGGCCGAGACCGCCGCTCGACTCGCTCGCGAAGGCCGCCGCGACGCCGTCAAGCCCTACTACGACTCGTACAAGGCGTCGCACTCGGTCAACCTCTCGCGCGTCGTGCCCGACTTCGAGATCTTCCTCGAGTGGGCCGCCGTCAAGCCGCTCTGGGAGCCCGCCGACGCCGCGCCCATGTCGGACATCATGTGGGCTCGCGCCCTGCCCGCCATCCGCACCAACTTCGCCGACTACCAGGACGAGCTGCGCGTCGAGGCCATCCGCGCCATCCTCTGGGCGACGACCGGCGCTGCTCCCCTCTCGCACAGCCCGGCCGACTACCCCGAGTCGAGGTACGACGAGGACTGGTTCGAGCGTCCGACCGCCATGTTCTGGGGCGACAGCTACAGCAACCTCGGCGTCTCGTACCCGCGCCCCTACCCCGACACGCTTTGGGACCACGCCGCCGGCGGCTGCCGCAAGGAGTGGCTGCGCAAGCACATCGGCTCGCACGAGGTCGCCATCATGCGCATCATCCTCGACGCCATCGGCAGAAAGGAGTCGTCGATCAAGTGGTGGGAGCTCGGGCAGTACGACCTGCGCTGGGTCGACTCGCCGTACAAGCTGGTCAAGGAGCGCGACCGCTACTACAACTACGTCGAGCTCCTGTACGCCCTCAAGCGCCGCGGCCCGAGGGCCTACGAGCTCACGTCGGGCACCAAGGTCCCGCAGATCGAGGTGTGGCAGGACGACGACGACTTTGCGCTCGAGGGGGAGGGGTCCGAGGGCTGGGACTTCGACGATTTCGGCGAGTTGGCCGGCTGCGGATGAGCCGGCACGAGGAGCTTTGCTTGTGTAGCGAGGAGTTGCGCGCTTGAAACGCTTGTCAGTGCTTTCTCTCGATGTGCGAGCTGCGAGGCTGCTGCGAGGCGAGCGAGAGGCGAGCGAGCGAGTTTGAGAAGGTCGACTTGGCTGCTCGACGACGCACGAGCCTCTCCCTCTCGAGGACATCCTCTCGGGCGCTCTCGTACGTTACGCATGTGGCTCACTACCATTGCTGTCTAGATCAAGGCTCAGCGCCTACGTCTTCCACGCACGCTCTCCCTCTCGTCCATCCTCCTCCGCTCGAGCCTCGAGCACGAGAGGCTGCTGGGCCGCTCTCTGGACCTGTTCGAGTGCGCCCTGAACGAGGCAAGGCGCGCGCAGGGCTGTGGGCGGCGCAATCGTCGTCTGAAGCGGGCCGAGCAGAGCTAATCGGAATAGGAAATTGCGCCTAATCAGCTCCCCTTTCAACCGGTTTGCGCCCTCTCCGCGACCCGAGTCGGGTTCGAACCGACGCGGCATTACAAATTCGGGCTAATGATGCTTTGTATTGCCCGCGCTCGCGCCCGCGCAGGCTCGCAGGCTAATCGGGAATAGGACCACGCGGCTTAGCTTTGATTAGGCGAGCAAAGCTAATGCCGATTAGAGCAAGTCAAGCGCGCCCGGCTTATGCTCGTCCTCGCTCCTCCCCCACTCGCCCTCACGACTGGGCACTCGACTTGGGCCTCTGCTGGCGCTTTGCACCACTCGCCAGCATCTCTGTGCTCCGCCTGCACCACCAGCCGCCCTTGCGCACGGCCCAGAACCACCTCGACGCGTCCTCATCAGCGACCCTCGTCGACCGACCTCTCTCGACACCGGCGACGAGTTCCAGCTCGGCGCATGCCCATCGTCGAGGTCCAAGAAGGTGCAAGGCGGGCTCGGTGCAGCTCGGGCGGGCTTCTCAGCGGCGGGACAGCAGGTGCGTCCTCGTCCTCCCCACCACCAACCCA
>Ga0308169_10001221_pt1 | contig 30873 bp, 26 predicted proteins | sample PhyBR1_2_FD_202139 | JGI IMG/M metagenome (GOLD analysis project Ga0308169, IMG submission 202139) | Phyllosphere microbial communities from UC Gill Tract Community Farm, Albany, California, United States - DLSLSB.R1 | ecosystem: Host-associated > Plants > Phyllosphere > Unclassified | place...
AGTCAGTTCCAACAGCTATCTTCCTCAGACAGTAGTAATTTCTCATGCCGATCAAATAAATAGCAGCCCGATGTAATCGGTATCATTTAATCGTAAAATTTTTTAGAAAAGTCACTTAATTTTGCGATTTTCATAGGATAGACATAGTTTCCTTCCACTATTTTCTATTTAAGTAAAATATACCATATTTATTCCAATATAGCATAGAGGTTTTTTTATTGGTAGAGAAAAGTATAGGAATACTAAAATAGAATCAATTGCGACAGAACAAATTCTGATATTTTTGTCTCACGGCAACAGCTAGAAATCGAGGAAGACAAAGACATATCTTCTCTTGGTGATCATTGAATCTGGCTTTAAATCTATTTTCAATCAAAAAAATAGACCACAAGTTTGACTTATAGTCTATTTATATCGTTCGATAACTCAAAATAAAACAGCTTTAAACTTATTGTACCTTCAGCTGTAACAGGTATATTTTATTGGTAGCAAACAATTAGAGCTGTTTCATGTTGAATGATCCAACATAGAGTGAGATAATGTGCTTTTCATTTAACAAACGATCGATCGTTTTGACAGATCAGTTAAAAAATTTTCAATAAATAAATCTGTTCCTTCTTTTGTCAGTTCATTCGCTTGACTAAACTTTTCTTTTACATTTATTTTGATTTCTTTGAGGGTCTGTTCCTTTGTCAGAAGATCGAAGATATATGTCGCTACTTCATTCTCCAATAGAAAGATGCCCTCATCTGATGACAAATAGATTGTGTTTCCTAATTTTTCATAAGCGATTGTTTTGTTTAACTTCATTTCTTTTCTTCCCTTCCTTTAACTCCATAACCAATAGTTCCACTATTGATCGTCTTCTTTTAACAGTCATTCTTCGAAATTGATGGTGTTCTGAATATTACTTCACATGGACTAACTTTTCAAAAGCATTAACCCTATTACTTGTTCTCATTCCTTATTCCAAAGATAAGAACCCCTTTATTCTTGGCGGGTGATTGATTCTTGCTTTTACTTTACATCGTAAAGTAATCAAATGCGAATAAGTAGTAGTTATCATCTCAAAACGTTATGTATACACATAATATTTCCTATATAAATAAGGGCTATCCGTCTTATCTGATCTTATTCATCGTTAACTTACAATTGATTATTGTGAGGCAAATCATTAACGAAATCATTTGCCTCACAATAAGGGGATTTTTAGGAAACTAAAGTTAGTCTATACAAAAAAGGGGAGTTTTTTAGTGTACTAACTTCGTTTCTACCATAAAAAAGAACGGTGTAAGCTTTGGTCCATTTGTTAAGCTACTAGAACAATTACATGACTTCACTTTAGTATACGGTCATCTAATATGCTTAGAAACTCTTCTCAGATCCTTTGAGCTAACTATCACTGTCCTCCTCTCTAGCATCTAGGAAAAAATTTCACTTTTTTTCCTAACATTAGTATAACGCGATTAATGTAAAAGTCAATATTTTTATTAGGAAAAGTTAGGAATAAGTTTTTTTATTAAACAGCTTATTCATACTATTTTCATGGATTGCAGGATTTTAGACACTGAATTAAGGAGTAACTAGCTACCCTATTATTGAAACACTCACAAATTTTAGGAAATGTTTTAGAAAAGGTTTAGGCGGATTGTTTACAGACTTGATATTTACCTTATCGATTTTTTTGCAAAAGTTTAAAAACATAACAATAATCTTCAAAAATTATGGTTTTAATGCTTTATATTGAGTATAATAATTTGAAAGATATCCTTATTTTTTCTCTATTTATTTATTATTTCACGCTATATTTATATAATTGATAGGCAAATCATAATAGCAAGAATCATTTATCTAACTCGTAAATGGTACTAGTTATTTGTTTCTATCATTCAAGAAAACGGAGGAAGGAAAACTGATGAAGAATTATTATTCAGTCAATGAACTTGCAGAGATTCTAGGAGTAACCACTCGTTCTGTACGAAATTATCTACGCGAGGGAAAACTACAGGGGATAAAGGTTGGAGGAAAATGGAAATTTTCAGAAGAAAATCTGTCAGAGTTTCTACAGTTCTCCCTTAAAAATAAACCAAGTTTCGTAGGAACTGACCAACCAATAAATAGTGCAGTAGTCCTAAAATTCTACCTTCAGTACGAAACGTTGGAGTCATTGCACCAATTTAGAGATTGTATGATCAAGTATCATCAAGATGTTTATTCAAATAAAGAAGATCGTTACTTTTTTTATAATGTCTTAGATGACACCTACGCGGAATTTATTATTAGCGGGAATTTTAACTATGTTCAAAGTTTTGGTACTTGGTTCAATGAAGCTGTTTTAAAACGAACGGATATCTCATTGACCGCACCAAAATAAAGCAGTGTAAGACATTTTTGTTAGTTGATGTCTTACATTGCTTTATTTTTTTAAATCAGCACAGTGATCATACTACCCCCGACAATCAAGGCTAACCCGATCAACGTGTATCTTAATTCTTTTTTGCTCTTCTTTTCGTGCAAAATAACCATACCACCTAAAGTTGAGATCACTACGTTCAGTTGCGTGATGATATAGGCAGTAGCTACTCCATTGGCATTAGCTGAAAATATATAAGCAAATGCTGCTAAACTAAAAATGACTCCGACGATCGTTGCTTTCCAACTTTTTCCATCTCCGTACGCTTTTGGTTGCTTCAAGACGACGTAAATAGCCGCTGCTAAGAAAACACCTAACATTTGTGGAAAGAAGATAGCTACACCGTCTGCATTGACTTAGGTAATGCACTGTACACCCAATAACCAATACTCGTAGAAGCAAGAATCGAAATTCCTTTAGTTATCCCACCTTGTTTACTTCCCCCATCAGTTACTGCTGTTAGTGCAGAACCAATCACTAGCAAGACGATCGCTACTCCGCCAATCACTTTTCCTGTTGTTCCTGCCCATTCGCCAAAAGCAAAAACACCGATCAGTGACGTTCCAACAAGCTGCATCGCAGTGGAAATAGGCATTGTTTTTGATACGCCGATCAAATTGAACGTGGTGTATTGTCCGATTTGGCCAATGACCCAAAACGCCCCCGATAAAAGACTGATCAAAAATGTAGTAATCGAAATACCACCGGGTGACATGAACAATTGAACAACTAGACCAACGAGTAATGCGCCAATACCCGTACCTAATATTTCATTAGTGGGACGCCCACCGATTTTTTTCAAAACCAGTGGTTGAATCCCCCAGCCAATCGCTGGTATTAATGCAATTAAGATTCCCATCAATCAATACCTATCCTTTCCCACCTTGAAATGAAGGATAAAGCGTCATACCACCGTCTACAAACAACGTAATACCTGTAACGTAGCTTGATTCATCTGAAGCCAACCAAGCAGCTGCAGCGGCAACTTCACTTGGTTTTCCAATCCGTTCCATCGGAATCATGCTTTCTGTTGTCGCTTTTTGTTCTGGATCATCAAACTTTTCGGCATTGATCGGTGTTTTGATCGCTCCTGGTCCGATACTATTGATACGTATTCCTTCAGGGGCATACTCCATCGCAACACTTTGAGTGAATAGTTTTACCCCACCTTTTGAAGCGGCATAATGTGAGAAAGTCGGCCATGGGATTTGTTCATGGACAGAGGAAAGATTGATAATACTTCCTTTTACTTTGTGTTTTTTGAAATAATTGATCGCGGCTTTTGTTCCTAAGAACACGCCAGTAAGGTTGACCTGCATCACAGTTTCCCATTCTTCCAAGCTTAATTCGTGCGTAGGTTTTTGGTTCTCAGTGCCAGCATTGTTGACCCAAACATCCAACTGACCATAGGCTTTTATCGCTTGATCAATCAAAGTCTGCACGCCTTCTTCTGTCCCCACATCCGCTTTGACAGCTAATACTTGGCCCCCAGCTTCTTCAATCGCTTTAACTGCTTCTTCGGCTCCCTCAGCATCCGAATGGTAATTTACGACTACTTTCATCTTCTCTTCTCCAAAACGCTGAGAAATGGCTGTACCGATCCCTTTGGACCCACCAGTCACTACAGCTACTTTCTGTTCTAATTCTTTATACATAGAAGACACCCTTTCTTTTATCACATTAATAACAGATATTTTAAAACATTCGTTATTAGCTATAAAGACAGTGTACACTACGCAGTGTAGGTGAAAGCAAATCATACGCACTAAAAAATTCTTTCCAAAAAAAGAAAGCCCTTCAGTTATCCTGATTGGGCTTCTTCCTTATTCTCGAATACTACATTTGCTTATTCAACATGTTCAAAAAAATCAGCAGTTACTTGTTCGTCTGCTTTTAATTGCTCAATTAGAGCTTCTGCTCCATCAAACTTCACTTGATCTCGGATAAACTCGTGCCAACGAATGTAGACATGTTCACCATAGATATCTTGATCAAAATCTAGAATATACAGTTCGACTGTCAATTCACGTCCATCGCCAAATGTATCATTATGCCCGATTGATCCCATCGCTGGGTACCACGTCTCACCGATTTTGATTTCACAAACATAGACACCCACTTTTGGTAAATGAACGGTGCTTTTAACTTTGACATTGGCTGTCGGGAATCCTAATAAGCGACCACGTGCGTCCCCGTGGATGACCACACCGTCGATTTCATAAATATATCCTAGCAAATGGGCCACACTCGCGACATCCCCAGCATCCAAGTCTTGACGAATCCGTGAAGAACTGATTTTTTCCCCTTCTTGTTGCTCTTTTGGTACAGTGACTACTTCAAAACGACCTTTTGCATAACCAGGGAGATGAGGGACATCCGCAATTTCTTTTGGACCATACGTATAGTCAAAGCCAGAAACAGCATACTTAGCATTTAGTCCTACAATATATTGATCAACGAAATCTTGAGGGGCTAAGTGGGCAAATGCAGAAGTAAATTCAATTTCGTAAAGATAATCGATACCAAGTTCTGCCATTTTTTCTTCTTTTTGTTCTAACGTAGTCAAGTATTTGACGTTACTTGGATTGATTTTTTTAAAGACGATTGACGGATGTTGATTAAATGTCATCAATGCCAATTTCAGACCCTCTCTTTGAGCAATTTCTCGCCCTGTTTCAATCACTTTCTGATGTCCTAAATGAACTCCGTCAAAGAAACCTAAGATCAATACGACGTCTTCTTTCGGAATTTGAGAAACTTGATAAGGGTGTCTGATTTTGATGATTTCCATTTTTACATTAAACCTCATTTCTTAAAACTTTACTTGGTTTTAACTTATTTTTTTCTTTTGGATTTGGTTGGTAGATACTCACTACTTTTCCTTGATAAAAAAGAGCAATTTCTTCTGATGGCATCTCTGATAAACCAAATACTTGGTAATCTAAACGCATACCATTCTTGACTTTCTGCCAAACTGTATCGTCGATATCGACCTGTTTGAACTTTGTTACACCCGTTTCAATGGGTAATAAATACTCTTCGATCGTACCATTCTCCATATATGATGCTACTTCAGCTAAAGTAATTGCTTGGGATTCATTCATGCCGGCACTCGCTGTTCTCGTCAAATCTGACATATGTGCAGGATAGCCCAACTTACTCCCTGTATCTACAGCCAATGTCCGGACATAGGTACCTTTCCCACATTCGACTTCAAACCGCCACGAAACGGTGCCTGCTTCTTTTGACCAGTGGATTTCACTCGTTCGTTCAAAACGATAGATCTGCGCCTTGCGAACAGGTCGTTCCACTGTTTCATTATTTCGAGCATATTCATATAAACGTCGACCATTGACTTTCACAGCCGAGTACATCGGAGGAATCTGTGTGATCTCACCGACAAAAGCAGCCATTGCTTCATCTATTTGGTCCTCTGTCAACGCTTCGGTTACAGCCCGTTGTTCGACGATTTCTCCTGATTTGTCTTCAGTCGTCGTACTGTAGCCAAGGGTGATTTCTCCTTTGTAGGTCTTCCCCGAATCCGTCAGATATTCAATGACTTTAGTGGCTTTACCAATACAAATTGGAAGAACACCATCTACATCAGGATCTAATGTCCCACCATGTCCGATTTTCTTTGTATGTAAAATTTTTCGTAATTTGAATACACAATCGTGGCTAGTCATGCCGCGTTCTTTCCATAAAGGTAATAAGCCTTCCATCTTTTGTTCTCCATTCTTTTAAGTATTAACTGAATTATTATAACACATCGGATCAATAACTGACGGGATTGATCCTTAAATGTACGATTATTTTGTTTTAGAAACATAAACGTAACAAAAGTTCACACTGTTGTAAATAGAAAGATGGTATTCTTTTTGTAAAGGAGGGAGCACCTATGGAAAATCTTTTCTTTGCACCTTTTGATTGGTTATACGGATGGTTATCTGGTAGATGATCGGATGATTCTTTGATCAGTCAATTCTTATATTTTGCTTTTATGATGAAACATGTTTTCCCCAAAAGCGGACAATTCAGCGATGATCATCTGCTACGAATACAACGAAAAAATTCGAAAATGGCTTCTTCTATTTTTGGATTCTTTCGTTGTATTTCGTTTGGCTCTCTAGTGTCGAATGTAAATATACAAAAAAACAGGGAGGATACAGTTATTGTATCCTCCCTGTTCGACCATTGATACGAACGAGTCAACTCGCTAGAACATCAGTCTTTGTTTAAATTACGCAATAATTCATCGATATGATTACCATATACAACTGATTCGTCTAGCTCAAACGTCAATTCAGGTGTTTTATAAATACTCATGTTATGTCCTAATTCACGACGAATCAGTCCACTTGCTTTATTCAACCCTTCTTGCGCTTTTTTCTTATCTGAGGCTAAGTCAGATAAAAGGCTATAATAAATCGTTGCTTGTTGCAGATCACCCGTGACATGCACATCTGTGATCGTTACGTTTTCCACACGTGGATCACGTACCTTTTTGCGTAAGATATCATTCACTTCTTTTAAAATTTCTTGACCGACTCTGCGGTCACGATAGTTAGCCATAATGAGCGGCCTCCTTTTTTTAAATTAGTCGACTTTGATTTCTTCCATGATAAAGCCTTCGATAACATCGTCTACTTTAAGATCATTGAATTTCTCTACCATTGCTCCACATTCAAAGCCCATTTTCACTTCTTTAACATCGTCTTTGAAGCGTTTCAAGCTTGCTAATTGTCCTTCGAAAATGACGATGCCATCACGAATGACACGCACACCGCTATCACGACGAATGTAACCATCAGTGACAAAGGCACCAGCGATCGTTCCAACTTTTGATACTTTGAAGGTTTCACGGACAGTCATTTGACCAGTGATTTTCTCTTCAAACTCAGGATCTAACATCCCTTTCATCGCAGTTTCGATTTCTTCGATGGCTTTGTAGATGATACGGTGAAGACGGATATCCACTTCTTCTGTATCTGCTTGGATTTTCGCTTGTGGTGTCGGACGAACATTGAAACCAATGATGATCGCATTACTTGCCGCAGCAAGCGTCACATCACTTTCATTGATTGCTCCAACAGCTGAATGGACGATCTTGACACGTACGCCTTCAACGTCGATCTTCTTCAATGAAGCAGCTAGTGCTTCTGCTGAACCTTGTACGTCAGCCTTGATGATGACATTGACTTCTTTTAATTCGCCTTCTTTTAAGCTTTCAAACAAGTTGTCTAATGTCACACGACTAGTTGCTGCACGTTGTTCTAACATCGCACGTTTGCCACGTTCCTCACCCGCCGCACGAGCTGTCTTCTCGTCTTCAAAGACAACAAAACGATCGCCTGCTTGAGGTACATCATTCAATCCTGTGATTTCAACTGGTGTTGCTGGTCCAGCTGTTTTTTCACGGCGTCCTAAGTCGTTGACCATTACACGGACACGACCGTATGTGTTTCCGACAACGATTGGGTCTCCAACATTCAATGAACCTTGTTGAACAAGTAATGTTGTCACAGGACCTTTTCCTTTGTCTAATCGTGCTTCAATCACTGTACCGATCGCACGTTGTGTTGGATCAGCTTTCAAGTCTTCCACTTCAGCGACTAAAAGAATCATTTCTAATAGTTCTTCGATGTTTTGGCCGAATTTTGCTGAGATTTCTACAAAAATCGTTTCGCCACCCCATGCTTCAGGAATCAATTCATATTCACTTAATTCTTGCATCACATGTTGTGGGTTTGCACCTGGTTTATCGATTTTGTTGACTGCAACGATGATTGGTACACCAGCTGCTTTCGCATGGTTGATCGCTTCTACAGTCTGTGGCATTACGCCATCATCGGCGGCAACAACTAAAATCGTGATATCAGTGATACTTGCACCACGCGCACGCATACTTGTAAAGGCCGCATGTCCTGGTGTATCCAAGAATGTGATTGGTTTGCCATCAATATCGATTTGATACGCACCGATATGCTGTGTGATACCACCGGCTTCTCCGCTTGTTACACGTGAATGACGTAAAGTATCTAGTAAAGTTGTTTTCCCATGGTCAACGTGACCCATGATCGTTACAACTGGCGGACGTGAAACTAATTTTTCTGGATTCACTTCATCCGCTTCAAAGAATTTGTCGATATCCGCGATATCTACTTGGATTTTTTCTTGTGGTTCCATACCGTAGTCTGTTGCTAACAATTCGATCGTATCTTTATCTAATGCTTGGTTTTGATTGACCATCACGCCTAGCATAAATAATTTTTTAATGATCTCTGCTGGTTCGCGGTGGATTTTTTTCGCGATATCTGCAACATTCATACCTTCTGTATACTCTAATACTTCAGGTAACTCACGGAATTTACGTGGTGGGACTGCTGGCTTGTTTGACGTTTGTTGTTTGCCTTTTTTCCCTTTTTTGTTGAAACGATTGCGGTTGTTATTGTTGAATTTGCCGCGATTGTTATTATTGTTTCTATTTTGGCCGCCTTGGTTTGCTCCTTGACGGTTTTGGTTACTGCCCTGAGTGTTTCCTTGGGCAGTTCCCTGACGGTTTTGGTTGCTACCTTGGCTGTTTCCTTGGGTAGTTCCCTGACGGTTTTGGTTGCTTCCTTGGTTGTTACCTTGGGTAGTTCCCTGACGGTTTTGGTTGCTTCCTTGGTTGTTACCTTGGCGATTTTGATTATTGTTTTGAGTAGTTCCTTGACGGTTTTGATTGTTTCCACCTGTCTGATTACTCTTATTCTGATTTGTTGATTGGTTTTTTCCTTGATTCACTTGACCGCTCCCTTGACCGCGATCTTGATAGTTGCGGTTACTTTTATTTTTTTGTTGGTTCGATGGTTCGTTTGTTTTCTTTTGGTTACTTGGCTGTTGTCCGGCTGGTTTTTGGTTTGCTTTTTGTACTGGTTGCTTTTTCTGCTGTGGTTGGTTGAACGCTTGTTGCAGTTTCTTTTCATCTTGTGTGCTGACCGCACCCATGTGATTTTTCACATCGATTCCAAGTTTCTGCGCTTTATCAACGACCTCTTTACTAGACTTGTTCCATTCTTTCGCTAGTTCATAAATTCGTTTATTGCCCATGCAATCACCTTCCTAACCTTCAATTAGCTCCTTGACCTTTTTTGCAAAGCCGGTGTCCGTGATTCCTATCACTTTCCGAGGTTTACCGATCATCTGCGTGATTTCTTCCTCAGAAAACAGCTCAAAGCAAGGAACTTCGTAGTACGAACTCTTATCTTTGATTTTTTTTCTGGTATTCTCACTGGCATCACTTGCGACGAAAACGATCTTGGCTTTTTGGCGACGGATGTCTCCGATCGTCAATTCTTCACCTGTGATCATTTTCCCTGCACGCATCGCTAGACCAATAAGATTCATGGCTTTTTGCCGATTCATTCCATTCATTCGCCAAATAGCTCTTTTCGGGCTTTTTGGTGAGTGACGTAATCTAATAGTTCTTGATAAAATTCATCTGTTAGCTTAGCTTCAAGTACACGATCCAAGAGATGTTTATCCCAAGCTTGTTGTACTTCCTCCGGCTCAAGTGAGACATACGCTCCTCGTCCAGGCATTTTTCCAGTAGGATCGATCGATACCACACCTTCTTTTGAACGTGTGACACGAATCATCTCTTTTTTTGGTTTCATTTCACCTGAAACCACAGATTTGCGTAAAGGGATCTTCCTTTGTTTCATCTCTTTGCCTCCTTCACTAGCAGTTAAATTTCTTCTTGTTCAGTTACTTCGGTTGTTTCGTCTTCAAATGCGATTGTTTGATATTCATCATCTGTCAAATCTGATTGGATGATTGCTTCATCGTGTAATTCTTCAGAGATCGCTGCTTCTGCCTGAGCTTTTTTCTCATAGAATTCAGTCATGTCTGACTCTGATTTGATGTCGATTTTGTGGTTCGTCAATTTGGCTGCTAGACGCGCATTTTGTCCGCGTTTACCGATTGCCAATGACAATTGATAATCCGGCACAACGACCGTACAAGCTTTTGGATTTTGTTCGTCAAAAATGACATCCACGACTTGTGAAGGATTCAATGCGTTCGCAATGAACACCGCAGGATCTTCATCCCACTCGACGATATCCATGTTTTCGCCCTTCAATTCATTCACGATTGCTTGGACACGTTGGCCTTTAGGACCGACACATGTGCCGACAGCATCGATATTCGGATCAGTTGAGCGAACAGCCACTTTTGAACGATCGCCTGCTTCTCTAGCAACGCTGACGATTTCAACAAGTCCATCATAAACTTCTGGTACTTCTTGTTCGAACAAGCGACGCAAAAGATCAGGATGACTACGGCTAACAAAGACTTGAGGGCCTTTTGATGTATTCTCAACACGTGATACATATACTTTGATACGATCATGTGGTTGATAAAATTCATTTGGCATTTGGTCTTGTTTTGATAGGACTGCTTCGATTTTACCTAAATTGACATAGATATAACGTTTGTCTTGACGTTCAACGATCCCTTGCATAATGTCTTTTTCATACGCACTGAATTCGTTATAGATGATTGTGCGTTCTGCTTCACGTACACGTTGCAAGATGACTTGCTTAGCTGTTTGGGCAGCGATACGACCGAAATCTTTTGGTGTGACTTCAAAACGGATCTTGTCACCGATCTCGTAAGCAGGATTGATCAACAAGGCGTCTTTCAAAGATACTTCTAATTGTGAGTCCATCACTTCTTCGGTGACTTCTTTCACTGCATAGACATGGATCTTGCCTTTTTTTTGTTCAAATTCTACTTCTACGTTTTGTGCTTGCCCATAATGGCGTTTGTATGCAGAAACTAACGCAGCTTCTAAAGCGTCGATCACGATTTCTTTTGAGATTCCTTTTTCAGCCTCTAAAGCATCTAACGCGTTCAACATTTCTTTACTCATTCTTCTGTTTCCTCTCCGTGATTAAAATTGGATTGCTAAGCGAGCTTTGGCAATATTCTTACGGTCAAAAACAATTTCTTTTTCCCGTGTCTTTATGCGTATCTTCAATGTAAGCTGTTCAGCATCAAATGATTGGAGAAAACCTTCGTATTGTTTTTCTCCGTCAACTGGTTGATATAAAGACACATGGATATACTCTCCTCGTGCTTTTTCATAATCTGCCTCTTTTTTCAAAGGGCGTTCTGCGCCTGGAGATGATACCTCTAGGAAATATGCTTGTGGTATCGGGTCTGGCTCTGTCGTATCAAGTTTCTCACTTAATTTTTCACTGACAAATGCGCATTCTTCAATGTCGATTCCGCCTTCTTTATCTATAAACACCCGTAAAAACCAGCTTTTTCCTTCTTTGACAAATTCTACTTCTACTAGCTCAAACTTTTGTTCATCTAAGATCGGTGTCACCATTTCTGTGACTGTTTCAACGACGCTACTCAAAGATTTCGCCTCCTTAAAATTAGATCCGTAATTCCATTAAAAAGAGTGAGCGAAAATTCCGCTCACTCACAGTTAGTATCATTACCTTAAATAACTATAACATAAATCACTCTAAATGACAAGCCATATCATTAGAACCAACTGGCAACCAGCTTTACTAATCTTTGCTTTCATTTTGATTCATTTTCATTTCTCACGTTGACTTTTATAACATATCAAATAACGATAATTGATTTTCATCAGGTAAATCTTTCAAGACACCATTTTCTGTCATATACTCGATCAATGTCTTCGAGACTTTCCCACGAGTTGCCAAGTCTTCTTTGGATAAGAAAGGACCATCTTTTCTCGCTTCGACGATTTGTTTCGCTACGTTGGCCCCTAAACTTGGTACCGCGCGGAATGGCGCAATCAGCGTGTCTCCTTCGATCACAAAGTTTACTGCATCGGATTTGTATAAATCGATCATTCCGAATTTCAAGCCACGTTCTAGCATCTCATTGGCTAACTCTAAAACTGTCAACTGATTCTTTTCTTTTACAGAAGCATCTAACCCTTTATCCGTGATTTCCTTCATCGCCTCTTTCACTGCTTCTTTTCCTTTGCACATAGCGACAAGATTAAAATCATCTGCACGAACGGAAAAATAGGCACAGTAATACAATATCGGAAAATAAACTTTGAAATAAGCAACCCGTAACGCCATCAAGACATAAGCAGCCGCATGGGCTTTCGGGAACATGTATTTGATTTTCGAACAAGAATCGATGTACCAGTCAGGTACGTTATTTTCTTTCATTGCGGTCAAATACGTTTCACGTAATTCGTCAGGGATCTTATTCCATAATCCTTTACGCACCGTCTCCATGATTTTGAACGCCATCCCACTATCTAAGCCAGCATGGATCAAATAAACCATGATATCATCACGACAGCCGATTACTTCAGCCAGCGTCGCATCCCCACGTTTGATCAATTCCTCTGCGTTCCCTAACCAAACATCCGTACCATGAGAAAGACCAGAGATCTGCAATAATTCCGCAAAAGTCGTTGGGTGTGTTTCCTCTAGCATCCCACGAACGAAACGTGTCCCAAATTCCGGTATCCCTAATGTACCTGTTTTAGAATAAATCTGTTCTTGTGTGACACCCAAGACTTCGGGTCCAGAAAAGATCCGCATCACTTCCGGATCATCGGTTGGGATCGTTTGTGGATCAATCCCAGATAAATCTTGCAACATCCGGATCACCGTTGGATCATCGTGTCCCAGGATATCAAGTTTCAAGACATTGTCATGGATCGAGTGGAAATCAAAGTGGGTCGTTTTCCATTCTGAATTCTGATCGTCTGCCGGATATTGGATCGGCGTGAAGTCATATACATCCATATAATCGGGGATAACAATGATCCCCCCTGGATGCTGTCCAGTCGTTCGTTTGACCCCAGTAGCACCTTTGGCTAAGCGGTCCACTTCGGCACTTCGGTAATGCAAATTGTGATCACGTTCAAACCCTTTAACGAATCCATACGCCGTCTTATCCGCAACAGTACCGATCGTTCCCGCACGATAGACATATTCTTCACCAAACAATACTTTCGTATAATGATGGGCTTCTGCTTGATAATCCCCTGAGAAGTTCAAATCGATATCGGGTACTTTATCGCCATGGAAACCTAAGAATGTTTCAAACGGAATATCATGCCCATCTTTATTTAAACGAGTGCCGCATTTTGGACATTTTTTCTCAGGCATATCAAATCCTGAACCGTAAGTTCCATCTTCATAAAATTCCGAATACTGACAATCTGGGCAATAGTAATGGGGTGCCAATGGATTGACCTCTGTGATCCCGGTCATGGTTGCGACGAAACTAGAACCAACCGAGCCACGAGAACCAACTAAATAGCCATCTTCATTACTTTTATGCACTAACTTTTGTGAAATCAAATAAATCACTGAGAAGCCATTACCATTGATCGAATCCAGTTCTTTTTTCAGACGCTTTTCTACGATATCCGGTAATGGATCACCATACATTTGTTTTGCCTTCGTATAACTTAGATCTGTGATTTCATCTTCCGAACCAGGGATTTTAGGCGTATATAATTCATCTTTAACTGGCACGACTTCTTCACAGATATCTGCAATCTTATTGGTATTTTCAACTACGATTTCTTTTGCTAAATCTGTCCCTAAGAAGGTGAAAGCAGTCAGCATCTCATCCGTTGTTCTGAAATGCACTTCAGGCAAACTGTGACGATTCAATGGATTGGCTCCCCCCATCGAATTGACCAAGATTTTACGATAGATCGCATCTTCTTCATTCAGATAGTGGACATTTCCTGTTGCTACAACGATTTTATCTAATGATTTGCCGATTTCTACTAAGTTACGAATGATTTCTTCTAAATCATGTTCATTTTTGACAAGCTCTTGCTCCAGGAGTGGTGCATAGACAGCCTTAGGCATGACTTCGATATAGTCATAAAATTTCGCCCGATTACGTGCTTCTTCTACCCCTTTTTGCATCATAGCTTCAAAAATCTCACCTTTGTCACAGGCAGAGCCAACCAACAGATCTTGTCGGAATTTTTTCAGTTGTGATCGGGGGATTCGTGGCACACGTTCAAAATAATCGACGTTTGACATCGAGATCAATTTGAACAGGTCTTTTAATCCAGCTTGGTTTTTCGCCAGTAATGTGACATGGAAAGGTCGCGCCCGTTTGTAAGAATCACCCTCACCTACATGGGCATTCAACTGATCGTGGTAATACATTTCGTGATTTTCCATCGCTTCTTTGATAAATATCCAAGCCAGATGCCCGGTTGCTTCCGCGTCATAAATCGCGCGGTGATGCTGTTCCAAGCTAACACCGAATTTTTTGGATAGTACACCTAAACCAAACCGTTTGAATTGTGGATATAAATAACGAGCTAGTTCTAAGGTATCTATAACTGGATTAGCTGCTTCAGGAATGTTGTATTTGGCATAACTTGTATTCAAAAATCCCATATCGAATGCCGCATTATGGGCAACTAGGATCGCATCTTTTGAGAATTCTAAGAATAAGCGTAAAACTTCTTCCTCAGATTTTGAACCGCGGACCATTTCATCTGTGATCCCTGTCAAATCAATGGTTGTTCGTGATAAGGGATGTCCAGGATCGATAAATTCATCAAAACTTTCAATGACATTTCCTTTATACATCTTAACAGCAGCTAACTCGATGATCGTATCATAAACAGCAGACAAACCTGTTGTCTCCACGTCAAACACGACATAAGTGGATTCACTCAATGAATCATGGGCGTCATTATACGCAATCGGCACTCCATCATCGACCACATTCGCTTCGACACCATACAAGATCTTCACACCAGCTTTTTTCCCTGCACTATGTGCCTCTGGAAATGCTTGTGCACCGCCATGGTCAGTGATTGCAATTGCTTTATGTCCCCACTTACCTGCTTGTGCCACAAGATCTGCAATATTGTTCGTCGCATCCATGGTACTCATATTACTATGAAGATGTAATTCGACACGCTTTTCCCCTTCAGGAGAATAATCTTTACGTGGTGCATGTTTGACTTCTAAAATGTCTTGTGCATTCATCACTAGGTCACGAACAAAGGTGTCTTCTTGGACACTCCCACGAACTTTCAACCAACTACCCGTACTGATTGCTTCAAAGATTTGTTCATCTTTTTCATTATTTGAAAACTTTTTGACGATAAATGAAGAAGTGTAATCTGTGATCTTCAATGTCAAAATCTTACGTTTTGAACGAAGCTCGCGTACTTCTTTGTCGAACACGTAACCTTCGATCGTTACCCGGCGTTCCTCTTCCAAGATATTGATCATCGGTGTGATAGGCTCATCATTCGGGATATTTCTACCTAGTTGGATCGGCCCGTCAAGCGCTGGTAATTGCTCTTTGCGCTCTTTTTTCTTTTGTTCATGAACAATCAAGCTTTCAGCCGCTTGTTTCATAAACGCCTCAGCCTGTTCTTGTCGTCTTTCTTCAAAAAGCTTTAGGACTCTTTCTGCTTGTTGCTCATCAACTTCTGGTTCGATCCGAAACTTAGGAAAGCCGTAACTAACAAATAACTGTTCTACTAATGGCAGATATTGTTGTTTAAGATAGCCGATCGCTCCCTCACCATCAACAGGCAAAATCACCTTATGATCTTTGATCGTTGGCACTTGCGTCTTTAATACCTTTTGTACTAAAGGCGTATCGCATTGCTGACTCTCCAGTGCTTGCGACCAATAATCCTGTAAGAGTTGTTCATCAAATGTTTGATCCGCTGCTTGAACTGTGATTTTCACCTCAGCAATTTCTTTGAATGCAAGTATGACATGTTGCACCAACGAGCGATAAAGCATCACAGGCAAAATAGCTGGAAAACGTAACGTAAACTCCCACAAACGAGATTTACGATGGACCACCACCTGTTCCATTTCACCAGCAGAAATAAGCGGATGCGCTTTTTCTGTTTCTTCTAATTGGATCTGCTCCAATAATTTCTCAAATAACTCTCGTTTTTCTGACAAAAATATACGCCCTTTCTGTCAAGACCAGAAATCATTCCATTTCCGACCCTTACTTTTCAATACTATCTAGTATAACCCTTTTTAGGGAAATTTTCATTAAGGTTGTGAAAGAAGCGGTCAGCACTGAGTAATAAGACAAGAAAATCGAAAATGGCTTTTTCATTTTTGATTTTTTTGGCTTATTATTGAAGTGTTGCTTCTTGAACACCGTTTATCAAGGTTGTGAGAAAGCCGGTTAGCTCCGAGTATTAAGGCAGAAATTGAGAAAATAGCTTTTCATATTTTTTGATTTTTCAGCTTAATGTTGAAGGTTAGCTTTTTGAACACCGTTTATCAGGTTGTGAAAGAAGCGGTCAGCACTGAGTAATAAGACAAGAAAATCGAAAATGGCTTTTTCATTTTTGATTTTTTTGTCTTATTATTGAAGTGTTGCTTCTTGAACACCCTTTATCCCAATCACCAAAGGAAATGAAAAAGTCGCTTCCGTCTTTTAAAAGACTGATACGACTTTTCCACTCTTATTTATTCGCCTTGATTCAATAAAATCGGTAATGTATTTACAAGTTCTTCTTTCCGAACTTCGACCATTTCACCTGTTTTTTTGATTTTCACTTCGACGATGCCATCTACTGCTTTTTTACCGACGGTGATACGGATTGGACATCCGATCAAATCAGAATCAGCAAACTTAACACCGGCACGCTCATTGCGATCATCAACAAGTACTTGATAACCGGCTTCGTTCATTGCTTTTTCCACTTCATTCGTCAAGTTCGTTTGGAACTCATCTTTTAAGTTCATTTGTACGACATGCAAATCAAATGGTGCAATGCCTTTTGGCCAGTGAATACCGTTTTCGTCTGCATTTTGTTCAACGATTGCTGAAAGTAGACGGCTCACACCGATACCATAACAACCCATGATCACGTGTTTTTCACGACCATTTTCATCAAGAACAGTAGCACCCATTGATTCACTGTAACGTGTCCCTAGTTTGAAGATATGCCCGATCTCGATTCCTCGAGTGAAGGCTAATACGCCATTATTATCTGGCGAAGGATCGCCTTCTTGGACAAAGCGTAAGTCTTCATATGCTAGAACATTGAAATCACGTTCTGGATTGACATTGATATAATGGTAGCCAGTTTCATTCGCTCCCGCAATCGCGTTTGCCAGATCTTGAACATGACGATCCGCATAGACTTTGACCTCTTCAGCTACACCGATTGGTCCAACTGATCCAAAATCAGCGCCTAAATAGTTTTTCGCTTCTTCTTCTGTTGCTTCTTCTAAGAAATCTGCACCTAAGAAGTTTTTCAATTTCACATCATTGACTTCATGATCGCCGCGAACTAAAACTAAAACAGGTTGCTCATCTGCTGTGAAAAGTACAGATTTGATGATTTTTTGTGGTTGAACGTCAAAGAAAGCTGCAACCTCTTCGATGGTTTTCACATCTGGTGTTTCTTTCTTTTCCATTTCCAATTGTGTTTCATGGGATTTTTTTGGCACATAGTAGCTCGTCGCCATCTCTAAATTTGCTGCATAGTCACTTTCTGTTGAATAACAAATCGTGTCTTCACCAATTTCTGAGATTGCCATAAATTCTTTTGAGTCTTTTCCGCCCATCGCGCCACCGTCACCGATGATTGCACGGAACTCTAGACCACAACGCTTAAAGATCTCTGTATAAGCTTTTTCGTAATCTTTGTATGTTTCATCCAAACTCTCTTGAGAAGCATGGAAAGAATACGCATCTTTCATGATAAATTCGCGTCCACGTAATAGTCCAAAACGAGGACGTTTTTCATCACGGTATTTTGCTTGGATCTGATAAAGATTCAAAGGTAATTTTTTGTATGAATTGACTTCATCACGGATCAATTCTGTAAATGTTTCTTCATGTGTTGGTCCTAAGATCATCTGACGATCGTTGCGATCATTCAAGCGATACAAGTTGGGACCGTATGTTTCATAACGACCAGATTCTTGCCATAACTCAGCAGGTAAAATCGCTGGCATCAACATTTCTACTGCGCCGATTTTTTCAAATTCTTCGCGCATGATCGTTTTTAATTTTTCTAATACACGATTTGCAAGTGGTAAATAAGAATAGATTCCAGCCGAAACCTGACGAATGTAACCGGCACGTAGTAAGATTTGATGACTTAATACTTCCGCATCATTTGGAACTTCTCTTAATGTTGGAATCAACATTTTTGATTGTCTCATTATATAAACTCCTTTATTCCTCAAATAATCTAACGCATGTCATTATACCCTACTTTTTCTAGAAAAAGAATCGTTGAATGTCATTCCATGTTACTAATACCATCAATAGCATCAGGAAGCCAAAACCAACGAGCGTCAAAACGCCTTCTTTTTCCTGACTAAGTGGTTTACCACGGACACCTTCAAAAATATTCAAGACTAGTTTTCCACCATCTAATGCTGGAATCGGTAATAAATTGACGATCCCTAAATTCATGGATAAGATCGCCATCAAACCAATGACTGTCATGATCCCTTGATTCGCTGCCTCAGAAGACAATTGGAACATCATCACCGGTCCACCTAATTTGTCCAAGCTAAAGCCGGTAAATAATGAACCTAATGCTTTGAATATTTCCAAAGAGCTACTAAATGCACGTTGTGTTCCACCGATGATCTTATCGAAGAAGCCAGTTTTCATTGGCGCTTGTATCCCAAGTTGACCAATTTTTTCACCATTCGACTCAATTGCTTTCGGTGTCACTTCAACAGAAGAAACCTGTCCATTTCGTTCAACTTCAAAATCAAGTGGTTTATCTGGATTTTCAGTAATGATCGCTGTCAGATCATTCCATGTTCGGATTGATTTCCCCTCTACCGAAAGAATTTCATCATTTTCTTTCAGTCCAGCTGCAGCCGCAGCTCCGTCTGGCGTAACAACACCGATTTGGTTGGTATTTGTGACTGTCACCCCGCCTTGCATGAACGCTAATAAGATGAACAATAGAATCGCTAAAATAAAATTATTCATTGGACCCGCAAAGTTAGTCAACATTCGTTGCCATAATTTGGCTGATTGGAACTGCACATCTCTCGGTGCGATCCTCAATTCAGTCCCATCCGCCTCGATGATCGAAGCATCGTGATCCACTGCATACGTTACTTCTTGCGTTTCATCACCATTCACATAACCTGTGATCGTGAGTGCTTCATCAAGATCATAACGGATCAATTCCATTGGGATCGCATTGGTCAATTGGATTTTTTTGCTTAAATTGATTTTCTTTACGACATGATCTGAATCCATCAAGAGCGATAACGGCATTCCTGGGGCCATTTCCGTTTCGTCGTCCCCATTCCCAGCCATTCTCACATAGCCACCGATCGGTAACAAACGCAATGTATAAGTCGTGCCGTCTTTTGCTTGATGACCGTAGATTTTAGGTCCCATGCCAATCGCAAACTCGCGAACTAGGATTCCTGATCGTTTCGCAAAGAAGAAGTGGCCAAATTCATGTACGATCACTAAGATGCCAAAAACGATAATGAACGTGATAATTGTTCTCATCCTATTCTCCTTTACATTAATCATTATTTTTTATTCAGTTAAAATAAAACTACTTAATTTTACCATATTATCGACACTTCACCAAGCACCTATTAAAATGTAAAAAATAAAAATCCTGTAAAGAATCTCCTTACCGATCGTGTCTGATTGACGGACGAAAAACTTTTGGTTTCGGAAGCTTCTTTTACAGAATTTTTATTTAAATCAATCCAAATAAGTACATGACAGGAAAGACGAACAATAGACTATCGAATCGATCTAAGATCCCACCATGTCCAGGTAAAATGTTCCCTGAATCTTTGACCTCATAGTGGCGTTTAATTGCCGACTCGACTAGATCCCCAAATTGTCCTACGATCGATAGAATGATCGTTAGGAGTAACATGACGAATAAACCATGTCCAAACAATTCTTGTGGTGGATAAAGTAAGAAATACAGTAAGGCAACAACTAACGCACTACCTATTCCCCCTAATGCACCTTCAATCGTTTTGTTGGGTGAGATATCTGGCCATAGCTTACGCTTACCAAAACGTCTACCAACTAGATATGCGCCAATATCGGTTGCCCAAACGATGAACAAGCCAAAAAGCAATACGTTGATTCCTTCTGTACGCGCACTAACAAAGTTTTGAAAACCAAAACCGACATATAAACTAGTAACAACTGGAAAACCAGCTTCATCGATCGTATACATATTTTTTGAGAAGACAGCGGCACCCAAAAGGATCATCACAGTCAAATAAAACAACATAAATTCATTTGTTTGTTCAGGTAAAAAGAAAAACCAGCGCTCTTTCGGCAGGACAAGAAAAACTGCACCAATGGCAGAAAGAACTCCTTCAAAACTTAATAGTGTCAATCCTTTCATACGAAAAAGTTCATAGACACCAACTACTGCTAATAAAGCCGCTACTAGCTCAAGACCAATTCCTCCGATCCAAATGATCGGAATAAATAATGCCAATGCTACGACCGCAGTGATCACACGTTGCTTCATGATTGTTCTCCTTTATCTACACTTTTTACGCCACCAAAACGACGGTCTCGATGTTGATAAGAAGCGATTGCTTCCTCTAAATGGGCGCCGTCAAAATCTGGCCATAAGGCTTTTGAAAAATATAATTCACTATAAGCAATCTGCCACAATAAGAAATTACTGATCCGTTCTTCGCCACTTGTCCGGATGACTAATCCTGGATCGCGAAGTTCGGGAGGTAAGAAACCGGTCATCAAATGATCCGCGATCATGTCCTCGTCGATGTCTTCCGTAGAAAGATCGTTTTCTTTTACTTGTTCACTGATTGCTTTGACTGCAGAGATGATTTCTGCCCGACTACCATAATTCAGTGCGAAGTTTAAGATCATTCCCGTATTTTCTTTGGTTTGTTCAATAGCACGGCGTACTGCATCTTGCGTATGTTCCGGTAAGAGTTCTTCATAGCCCATCACTTGTACCTTGACATTTTCAGCAATCAACTCAGGGACGAACGTATCAAAAAAGTCTACAGGTAATTGCATCAAAAAATTGACTTCCTCTTTTGGACGTTTCCAATTTTCGGTTGAAAACGCATAGAGCGTTAACACCTTTACCCCAAGTCGAGAAGCTTTTTTTGTGACTTTCTTAACGGTTTCCATGCCTTCTTTGTGGCCAGCCACTCGTGGTAGACGACGGTTTTGTGCCCAACGACCATTCCCATCCATGATGATGGCGATATGTTTCGGGATATCTCTCTGCGCATCAAAATGGTACTCACTTTTTTCTTGAATATATTTGTTTTTTTGCGGAAAAAAACGTAACATTCTTTTTCCTCCCATACTAAAAAATTACAACTATCTTTACCATTATAGCAATATCTATCGTTATTTCCTATGGTATAGCCCTTTTTTTACGCAAATTCAAAGGATTTTTTAGTTTTTCTTAGTCAAAAAGTAAAAAACAGGAGACAGCACTTCACACTGTCCACCTGTCTTTATTGATTCTTATACTTCAAGCAATTCTTTTTCTTTGTCTGCAGCGATACGATCTACTTCTTTGATACTGTCATCTGTTAGAGTTTGCACTTCTTTTTCTAAGTCACGCAAATCATCTTCTGTGATATCGCCATTTTTTTGTTGTTTTTTGTACTCATCGATTGCATCACGACGAATGTTACGGACAGCGATTTTCGCATTTTCAGCTTCTTTTTTCACGTCTTTCGCTAATTCTTTCCGACGTTCTTCTGTTAACTGAGGAATGACTAAACGGATCACATTTCCGTCATTTGTTGGGCTGATACCGATGTCGCTTGCCATGATCGATTTTTCGATGTCTTGAAGCACACTTTTATCGAATGGTGTGATCATCAATACTCTTGCTTCTGGGATCTGAATCGATGCTAATTGGTTCAATGGTGTTGGTGCGCCATAATAATTAACAGTGATACGATCTAATAAGCTCGCATTCGCACGGCCGGCACGGATCTGTCCAAGTTCACGTTGTAGATTTTGTGCTGCTTTTTGCATCTTGTCTTTTGCTTCTGTCATAATTGCATCTGCCATTGTTTATTTCCCCCTTACGGTTGTTCCGATATTTTCACCTAAGATTGCTCGGCGAATGTTTCCATGTTCATTAAGATTGAACACAAGTAACGGGATATCATTGTCCATACTCAATGAACTAGCAGTTGAATCCATTACTTGTAATCCTTTTGCAATGACTTCCATGTGTGTCAATTCATCGAATTTCACTGCTGTTGAATCGATTTTTGGATCGGCAGAATAAACACCGTCAACATTGTTCTTAGCCATTAAAATAACATCAGCGCCAATTTCAGCTGCACGTAATGCCGCAGTTGTATCTGTAGAAAAATAAGGGTTTCCAGTACCACCGGCAAAAATAACGATGCGCCCTTTCTCTAAATGACGCTCTGCTTTACGACGGATGTATGGTTCTGCGATTTGTCGCATTTCAATTGAGGTTTGGACGCGTGTAGGAACACCAACATTTTCTAATGTATCTTGTAATGCTAAAGCATTCATCACAGTTGCTAACATGCCCATGTAATCCGCTTGTGCACGTTCCATCCCCATTTGTGCGCCAATTTGACCGCGCCAGATATTTCCACCGCCGACAACAATTGCCATCTCTACGCCTAACTCGTGGACTTCTTTGATCTCTTGGATGATTTCTTTGATAACTGGTGGTTTGATTCCAAACCCTTCATCTCCAGCTAAAGCTTCTCCACTTAATTTTAAGACGACACGCTGATATTTTGGTGTGACCATGTTCATTCCTCCAATATTTTCTATTGACATTCTACCATATCCAGATAGTTTAGGCACGAAAATACCTATGCTCTTGATATCTCTTGCCCTAAAAAAAAGAGCTGTGACGAATGTCGCTGCTCCTCATTTCATTCAAATAAGCGATGGAACCGATGTGGTCACAAAGAAAATGCAGAATAATCTCTATTTTCTTTGGACCAAACATCGTACCATTAATCAAGTCCGTAAACCGGATTATTTTTTCACTTGGTTCATTACTTCTTCTACAAAGTTATCTTCGCGTTTTTCGATACCTTCGCCGACTTCAAAGCGGACAAATGATTTCACAGTTGCGCCTTTAGAAGCAACAAATTTTTCAACAGTCATATCAGGATCTTTAACGAATGGTTGGTCAACCAATGCGATTTCAGCTTTAAATTTGTTTAAGCGTCCTTCAACCATTTTTTCAACGATGTTCGCTGGTTTGCCTTCGTTCAATGCTTGTTCAGTCAAGACTGTACGTTCGTGATCTAATTCAGCTTCAGGGATTTGTGTTTCGTTTACATAACGAGGGTTGATCGCTGCTACGTGCATCGCTACGTCTCTAGCTACCGCTTCGTCAGTTGTACCTTCTAAAACAGCTAATACAGCAATACGTCCACCCATGTGTAGGTAACCGCCAAATGCAGCGTTGTCATCTTTTTCGATTACTTCAAAACGACGGAAGCTGATTTTTTCACCGATAACTTGTGTTGCTTCGATCAAGTCAGATTCAACTGTTCCTTTTGATGTTTTGATTTTCATTGCTGCGTCCATGTCAGCTGGTTTGTTTTCAGCGACTAGTTCAGCGATTTCTTTTACTAAGTCTTGGAACATTTCGTTTTTAGAAACGAAGTCTGTTTCTGAGTTAACTTCAACGATTGCTGCAGTATTACCTTTCACTGCAACTGAAGCAAGACCTTCAGCGGCGATACGATCGTTTTTCTTCGCAGCTTTAGCCATTCCTTTTTCACGTAAAAGATCTACCGCTTTTTCGATGTCACCTTCAACTTCAACCAATGCTTTTTTCGCATCCATCATACCTACGCCAGTCATGTCGCGTAGTTCTTTTACCATTTTAGCTGTAACGTCTGCCATTTTTACTTCCTCCTAGTTGTATGCTTTTTCTTTAAAAAAAGCTGTTTCAAAGGAGAGTGAGGCTTGTCGCCTAGCCTTTGAAACAGCTCCATCATTTAAAAATTATTCTGCTGAAGAGTTGTCGCCTTCAACAACATCAACGATTTCTTCGATTGAAGTCGCTGTGTTTTCTGCTGAAAAATCTTCTTCAACTACTTGATCTTCCCCTTGATTTCCTTCGATGAAAGCATCAGCCATTTTTGAAGTAATCAATTTAACGGCACGGATTGCGTCGTCGTTTGATGGGATAACTACGTCGATCTCATCTGGATCACAGTTTGTATCAACCATTGCTACGATTGGGATATTCAATTTGTGTGCTTCTTGAACGGCAATGCGTTCTTTACGTGGGTCAACGATGTACATTACATCTGGGATTCTTGGCATATCAGCGATACCACCTAAGAATTTTTCAAGACGTTCACGTTGTTTGTTCAAACCAGCAACTTCTTTTTTAGGTAGAACTGCAAAAGTTCCATCTTCTTCCATTGCATTGATTTGTTTCAAACGAGCGATACGTTTTTGGATCGTATCCCAGTTTGTCAATGTTCCACCTAACCAACGGTGGTTTACAAAGTATTGTCCAGCACGAGTAGCTTCATCTTTGATTGCTTCTTGTGCTTGTTTTTTCGTACCTACGAATAAAGCAACGCCGCCTTCTTCTGCTACGCTCTTCATATAATCGTAAGCTGCATCTACTAATTTAACTGTTTTTTGCAAGTCAATAATGTAGATTCCGTTTCTTTCTGTGAAGATGTATTTCTTCATTTTTGGGTTCCAGCGACGAGTTTGGTGACCAAAGTGTACGCCGGCTTCTAGTAATTGTTTCATTGAAATTACTGCCATGTTTGTTTCCTCCGATTTGGTTTTTATTTTCCCTCTTCTTGTCTTCCAACTCGCTAGCCAACTTTTTCAAGCACCGACCAACGATCCAACAAGAATGTGGATTTATTGAGTAGTGACGTAAGATACACCAAAGTGATCTTTTTCTGCTCAACATTCAATAGTTTAACTGAATTGGGCATAAATTTCAAGAAAAAAAATCAACTTACTTATTTTTTTGTGTCTTCTTTTTCTCCCTCTCATTTTTTTACTTTATTTCTTTGTTTTTTTATAAGCAATTCGTGAAAAAATAAACAGGTAACTGGAAAATAAAGATGGGCAATTCAACGTTTTTTTGTTATGATACTTGTGAAAAGTTTCGTTAAAGGAGAACTAAAATGCGAAAAACTGAGCGACACTTGTTGATTAAACAAATCATTGAAGATTATACGATCCGTACACAAGATGAAATGTTAGCTAAACTGACTGAAATGGGTGTATCTGCGACTCAAGCGACGATTTCAAGAGATATACGTGACTTAAAAATCGTCAAGGCGCCTGATGAAAATGGTGTTTCCCATTTTGTCCTGTTCAAAGAAAAGGAGACAGCTGAATCAAAAAGCGAAGATGAAAAACGTTTGATCCAGATGATTGAAGATATCGTGTTAAAAGTGGAACGAGTTCATTTTTTGACTATCGTCCATACCTTACCAGATAATGCCCCGTTGTTTGCTGCTGTCTTAGATGAAATCAAACCGCCACATATCGTCAGTACCATCGCTGGTTTCGATACAACGATCATTATTTCAAAAGATGATGAAGATGCGCAGTTAGTTGAAAACTTCTTGCATCATCCCACTACAGCAACAATTTTTTAAATGCCATAACAGATAGTAATTGTATATATATTTTTTGATGTTGGTGAAATTTGCCAGCATCTTTTTTTATTTAAATCAATACTGGAGAAGAACCATGAACCTCTCTCAAGTTGACTTAACCTTCAGTTACTACGAAAGTTCCGCTATACCTCGCACTCAATGCCTCATAGAAACAACAATAGTAATGTTTTCCACTAGTAGAATAAATACAAATCTCATGGAGAAACACAATAAGCGCTAAAAATCATATAAAGCTTCGTTCACTTTGAATTAGGCAGGTATTGCTTGTTTCATTATAAATCCCCACTTTTTTCTGATCGACGAAAAAACAGTCCCCCACACTCCTTATTTACATGTCATACTTTAATTTAAAAAACTTTTATAGCCTAGAAAGGAAAAACGATTATGACCTTCTTTCCCTTTGTCGATCCCAATCGTCGACCACAAGCCAAGATTCGAAAAATGACAGAAGAACTGACCCAAAAATTTCAAGCAATCGATCCAGATTTGACTTTGATACATAATGATAACTTTATTGATTATGGTCCAGAGGTCTTTCCACAGCTTTCGTCGATTTACTGGGACCCTCGTGTGCCAGATCACCCGATGGAACATTTTGTGTATTCGGAGTATCTACTTAGATATGGAGGTTACCCTCTTTACTGGTTTACGCCCTATGGTGAACAAATCTATGAATATTATAGAAGACCTGGAGGGAATGCAGACTCGCGAAGAAAAACTTTAAAAATGATTGAACAGACTCTCCTAAGAATCATTCATGACTATCAAGTGCATAACCTTCTCTATTGGAAAGATATATTTACTGAAAAACAATTTGAACAGGAGAAGTTAAAACCCTACAAGAGAGTATCGCAATCTATTGGACCTGGCGAATTAATTAGTTCACCAATTAGTTTCACTGACCCCAAGCACCGACCTTTGGCTGCTGTAGAAAAAAATACGGAATTTCTGGAAACTCAGTTAGATCAATTGGATTCTCGATTAACCGTGATTCGTGATGACTCATACATTGATTTTGATCCAGAAGTTGGGTTCTTTTTCGCTGAATTCCCTTATGATCCTGAAGAAGATGAACCTAATGATCCTAGACGTTATTTGTCTAATGAAGAGTATACAATTAGTTACGGCGGTATTTCTTTATTTGGTTGTTCCCCTTATCAATTAAGCTATGGAATACATGGGGATTTTTATAACGAATGGATGTTTAACACGGATTACCTTAGTTTAAGCGAACAATTGAATAATTCAATTTTAGCTATCATCTATCAATATCAACAGAACAATTTATATTATTGGCGTAATGTGTATACACCTGAAATGTTTCAAAAAGAAATCAATAAATATAAAGACAGAGAGACATGGAGACTGGATAGGTCTGGCTAACTTAGACGTTTGTTAAAGCTTCACTCAAATTCTCTTTTTACTCCGACTTTCCCGAAATAATAATTCTCTCTTCTACTTTTCCAACGTGTTATGATTCAAATAAAAATTTTGAACAGAAAGGATAGTAACTATGACCTTCTTCCCCTTTGTCGATTCCAACCGTCGACCACAAGCAGAGATCAGAAAAATGACAGAAGAACTGACTCAAAAATTTCATGCAATCGATCCAGAATTGACCTTGATTCACAATGATAACTTTATTGATTATGGTCCAGAGGTCTTTCCACAACTTTCGTCGATTTACTGGGATCCTCGCGTGGCAAAACATCCGATGGAACATTTTGTGTATTCGGAGTATCTACTTAGATATAGAGGCTATCCTCTTTACTGGTTTACGCCTTACGATGAACAAATTTACGAATATTATAGAAAACCGAGTGGGGCTTCAGATTCTTCTAGACAAGCAGTAAAAGTGATTGACCAAGCTATCTTAAAAGTCATTCATGAATATCAAGTACTTAACCTGTTCTATTGGAATGACTTATTTCCAGAAAAACAATTGGAACAGGAAAGGTTAAAACCTTATAATCGTCCATCACAATTCATCGGACCAGGAGAACTCGTTAGTTCACCAATTAGTTTTACTGACCCCAAGCATCGACCTTTGGTTGCTGTAGAAAAGAATACCGAATACTTAGAAACACAGCTCAACAAACTAGATTTGCGCTTATCTCTTATTCATGATGATTCATACATTGACTTTGGCCCAAAGATTGGTCGTTTTTTAGCTGAATATTCTTATGATCCAGAAGAAGATGAACCTAATGATCCTATATGCGACTTATCTGATTCAGAGTATCAAATCTATTATGGTGATACTATTTTGTACAGTTTTACTCCCTATAGCTTTGGAACTGGTTACCAAGGAAATATTCTTACTGGTGGCATACCTAGTTTCGTTCATCTTGGACTAAGTAATGAACTTGATGCTACTGTTATAAAACATGTTCACAAATATCAATTGAATAATTTATATTATTGGCGTGATTATTATACTACTGGAGAGTTCCAAAAAGAAATTAAAAAATATAAGAAAATGTGGTGCTTAGAATAACTAAGCACCACCATCTTTATTATTTTATAATCGGATATGCTGTCGCAACCGTAATTTTTCCATTTGCTTTAACATTCGCATGTCCTTCTATCGTATAACCTTCTGTACTTTCACCACTAAAAGGATGTCTCCCCGGTATATTCGGAACCTCTTTTTTTACAATTTGCTCTACTTCACTCTTAATTTTCTCTGCATCCCAATTGTCAGGAAAAACAGTAGATTCTGTATTCTTATATCTCCCATCATATCTAACTTTCGCCTCAAAAGGTCGTCCTTCCACCACTGTCCCAGTTGGTTCATAAACCACTCCACTGTCTGGATTATAAAAATCAGGGCGGCGTGAATGAGCACCTTTAAGTACAGGTACACCATCTTTCCCCGGTCTTACCTCTCCCGCTACATGACGCAAGGCTTTACGGTTATAGTATTCAGTGATTTTCAATTTTTCTACTAAGGACTACTTGGTCTGTTCGATAGTCGATTTATCGCTTAGATAGATGTCCAACCTAGATGTTTATTATCGCTTTACTCATGTTCTCTTTACTTCGACTTTTTCGAAAAAAAATTCTTTATACTGTCTTTCAACATGTTATGATTCAAATGAAAAAACTTGATATAGAAAGGAATAATATCTATGACCTTCTTCCCTTTTGTCGATCCCAATCGTCGACCACAAGCCAAGATTCGAAAAATGACAGAAGAACTGACCCAAAAATTTCAAGCAATCGATCCAGATTTGACTTTGATACATAATGATAACTTTATTGATTACGGTCCGGAGGTCTTTCCACAACTTTCGTCGATTTACTGGGATCCTCGCGTGGCAAATCATCCGATGGAACATTTTGTGTACTCGGAGTACCAACTTAGATATAAAAACTATCCTCTTTACTGGTTTAATCCTTATGGTGAATGGCTTTACGAAACTTATAAAAAACCTGGAGGAACTCCAGATCCAGAAAGAAAAACTTTAAAAATGATTGAACAGACTCTCCTAAGAATCATTCATGACTATCAAGTGCATAACCTGTTCTATTGGAATGACTTATTTACAGAAAAACAATTTGAACAGGAAAAGTTAGAACCTTATAAACGATTATCACAATTCGTTGGACCAGTAGAAATCATTAGTTCGCCAATTAGTTTCACTGACCCCAAACATCGATCTTTAGCTGCTGTAGAAAAGAATACCGAATTTTTAGAAACTCAATTAGATCACTTAGATTCTCGATTAACCGTGATTCATGATGATTCTTATATTGATTTTGGTCCGGATATTGGCCATTTTCTTGCGGAATGCCCTTATGATCCTGAAGAAGACGAGCCAGATGATCCTAGACGTTACTTATCTCACTATGATTACCACATTTATTTTAATGAGACAGCAATTTACGGACTTTCTCCTTATAGTATAGGAACTAGTTTTCATGGCGACTTCTTTAATGGGGGGATTGCTAATGTTACGTACCTTGGACTTAGTAAGGAACTAGATGATGCGATCGAAGTGATTATGAGGAAATATATGCTCTATAATAAATATTACTGGCGCAACAATTATTCCTATGAAGATTTCCAAAAAATAGTGCGTAACTATAAAAAGACATGGAAGTTGAATTAATTCAACATCTTATGATTCTTGAACAGAAAGGATAGTAACTATGACCTTCTTCCCCTTTATCGATCCCAACCGTCGACCACAAGCAGAAATCAGAAAAATGACAGAAGAACTCACTCAAAAGTTTCATGCAATCGATCCAGATTTGTCTTTGATACATAATGATAACTTTATTGATTATGGTCCAGAGGTCTTTCCACAACTTTCTACTATCTACTGGGACCCTCGTGTACCGAATCATCCGATGGAATATTTTGTGTATTCGGAGTATCTGCTTAGATATAGAGGCTATCCTCTTTACTGGTTTACGCCTTACGATGAACAAATTTACGAATATTATAGAAAACCGAGCGGGGCTTCAGATTCTTCTAGACAAGCAGTAAAAGTGATTGACCAAGCTATCTTAAAAGTCATTCATGAATATCAAGTGCATAACCTGTTCTATTGGAATGACTTATTTACAGAAAAACAATTGGAACAGGAAAGGTTAAAACCTTATAATCGTCCATCACAATACATTGGACCAGGAGAACTCGTTAGTTCGCCGATTAGTTTCACTGACCCCAAGCATCGACCTTTAGCTGCTGTAAAAAAGAATACCGAATTTTTAGAAACTCAATTAGATCACTTAGATTCTCAATTAACGGTGATTCATGATAAATCATATATTGATTTTGGT
>Ga0308169_10001222_pt1 | contig 30863 bp, 22 predicted proteins | sample PhyBR1_2_FD_202139 | JGI IMG/M metagenome (GOLD analysis project Ga0308169, IMG submission 202139) | Phyllosphere microbial communities from UC Gill Tract Community Farm, Albany, California, United States - DLSLSB.R1 | ecosystem: Host-associated > Plants > Phyllosphere > Unclassified | place...
TCGCCGCTCAGCATGCCCGATGTGGCCGTCAGCAGCGCCTGCAATGGCGCCGCCTTGTCGTCGAGCTTGCTCGCGTTGGGCTTCTCCGCGCCCAGGTGCGATGCGAACGCCACCGTCTGGTGCGTGGTGGCTGCATCGCTGAACGCCTTGCCCAGCTGCACCGCCTGCTTGAGCAGCGCGATCCCGGCCACGTTGTCGCCGGCCGGGTCGCGCGCGTCGGCGCCGTGCGTGATCTTGTAGCTCGACACCAGCAAGCCAGTGCCAGCGCGCACCGCGCCATAACCATCGGTGCGCAACTCGGCGCCCAGCCCGCGCAAGCTGCCGCGGTAATTGTCAGCGGCGTGGATCAGGTGTCCAAGATTGAGTTCGCTGGCCGCATAGCTGCTCTTGAGCTGGATGCGGCCCTGGTTATCGGTGTCGTCAAACAGCAACTGGTTGTAGCCACTACCGCCAAACTCCTTGCTGCGGATGCCCCACTGCGCGGCAGCATTGCGATGACCGCTGCCGCCGGCCGCCGCGCCATGCCACAGCGGGCTATTGCCACCGGCCAGATTGCCCTGCGCCGACACCGCGTGATCATGCGCCTTGGCGAACAGCTCGCTGTCGGCGTCGCGCTCGCGCAGGCCGCCCGGCGTCGGTGGTTCACCGCCCTCGCCCTGGCCGTTGTACAGCGCGCCCACTACTAAGGGCCGATCGATGTCGTTTTCCAGGAATTGCACCAGCACTTCCTGGCCGATGCGCGGCAGGAACTGGCTGCCCATGCCGCCGCCGGCCGAGCGCTGCGCGACCCGCACCCAGCAGGTGGCGGCGGCGTCCTGCTGCCAGTGGAAGCGGATGCGTACCCGGCCCAGGCGGTCGCAATAGATTTCGTCGGCGCCGTTCGGGCTGGCGCCACCGTCGGCGCCGACCACGATCGCGCTCTGGCTGCCGTGGGCAGTCGGTTTCGGATGATGGCGCAGGCCGTTTTCGCCGACCACCGGACGCCACGGCGTATCGGCCGCGATCGCCTCGAAGTGATTGGCGTAACCGCCGGCGGCGGCTTGCGCGATGACCTTCATCAGCAACTCGTCGCGTGACGAGACATGCTCTTGCAACACGTCCTGCAATAGTTCGGGAATCGGACCGAACAATTCCGCCAACCCCTGCTGGGCCTTGGCCGGCAGGTTGTTCACGCCAACGCTCACCACGCGCAGCACGACGTACGACGGATCGGCACCCTCGCTATTGAGCTGCAACGGCCCCTGCGTCATGCTGAAGCGCTCCCCCGCGCGCAGCGTGCGCACCGTCGAGCGAGCCTGCCACAGCTGGCGCCGCGCTTCGTTGGCCTGCATCTGCAGCAGCGCGTAGCGACGCGCGGCATCGCCGTCGGCGAAAAAATACTGGCCCGGCGTGTCGTAACTTTCCAACGCCGGCGCATTCGGGCCGCCCACCGCGCCGTCAGTCGGCACGCTGGCGACGACCGCTTTCTTGGCCTTGTAGTCGTAGCTCAGCACCGTGCTCAAGCCAATGCGCAGGCTGCGCCGCGCGCGCAATTTCTGGATGCTGTCATGCGCTTCGCCGGCGCGCGCGCCGTGGAAACGGATGCCGGCGCCGGCCGCGCTGCTGGCGTCCTCCGGCGTGGCGCGGGTGTCGCTGCTATCGGCGAACAGCACCACAGAATGCCCACTTTCTCCTTCTTCCAGGCGCCAGGCCAAACCTTCTTCGGTCAGTAACCGGGTGACGAAATCGAGGTCGGACTCGCGGTACTGGCAGCAATAGCTGCGTGCGCCCGCATGCGCCATGAACGACGACACTTCATCGCTCCAGCGCCACTGCGCCAGCGGCGCGTGGGCGCCAAACACCTCGTCGACGATTTCGGTCACGGTCTTGTCTTGCCACACGCGGCTGTTGCGCACCTGACCCAGGCGCCACAGCCAGGGTTGCAAACGCAGACGATATCGCGCTAAGCCGCCGAAGCTGCCCAGCATCGCTGCTTCGCTGACCAAGCCGCTGAAGCGGGCGCGGGAGCCGTCGACCAGGCTGATCTCGAGTACGGCCGGCTGACCCAGTAACGGCTCCAGGTCGAGTTCAGCGTCCGTGCTGAGCAGGATCAGGTCGCGCGCGCCGACCGCTTGCAGCGCGTCATCGGCGGCAAACGCTTCGACCATCAACCCGGCGCTGCTTGCTTTGCCCAGATCCAGCGCGTACAGCCGCGTATGGCTGGAAAATCCGCCCAGAGCGGCCAGCACCTCGTCAACGCGCGCCAGGCTCATTTCGACACCTTGCACAGTCCCGCAGTGCGCCCCTCGCAGGCACGTTCGCGGCAGGCTTGCTGCTGGCCCTTGCTCAGCTTGCGGCAATTGCCCAATTCTCGCTCCAGGCTCGGACGGGCCTTTTTCGACGTCGATTCGGCGGCGTGCGAGTGCGCAATCAGCGCCGACAGCAGCAGCGCATCGTTGTCGGGCGGGGCCGCCGGCCTGGCCGGACGCTTGGCAACCTTCTTCGGTGCCGGCTTGGCTTTGGCAGGCACAGTCTTCGGCGCAACCTTGGATGCAGACGAGGACGAGGACGAGGACGAGGAAGTCTGCGCCACCTTGATCGCCACCGGCGCCGCCGCAGCAGCCGCCAGCGCGGCGCCAGACGGCGCCTCCAGTGCCTGGCTCAACATATTCGTGTCGGCCCCGGGCGCAGCAGCGTGCGTGGCGGCGGCGGGCTGCAGTTCGGCCGCCGCGGCCGGCGTGGCGTCGAGCATCTCGCTCAGGCTTTGTCCGCCAGCCGCTGCGCCTTGGGCCTGCGTGTCTTCCTGGATCGTGGCCGCCTCGACCGGCGCCGGTACTGCCTCGGCCGCGCTCGCGGCGACCGGCGCGAGCACCGGCTCCGACTGCGCCGCGGCGGCAACCATGACCGGCGTCTGCGCCGCCTGCTGGCCGTACCAGAGGCCGGCGCCACCGGCCACGGCGGCGAGCAACAGCGCTGCCATCCCCCACATCCACGGCGCGCGTCGGCCCGCGCCGGCGGCGGCGCCAGGCGCCGGTTTCAACGCGCGCTTGCGGGCGCCGTCGGTCTCCTCCAGCGTCGACAGGATACGGTTGCGCTCCGCTTCGGCCTGTTGTGCGGGGGTCAGCAGGCTGGGCGCCCCACGGGTGGAAATCTTGTCTTTTCGTAGCAAAATTCAAGCTCCTGATTGTTATCACAATACTTTACGCTAATAAAGTGACTAACGCGATACCCCGCACGATACCCAACTATTGGTAGTGCATAAGCGGTGCACGATTGGGTAGAATGCGCCGCCATTATCAGACTAGTAAGTTATACTCACAAGCAATAACCAACTGACAATGCAGGCTGCATAAACGTGGCTACAGGGTCGTGTTTGAGGCGATGTTTCGAGGTGGAGTCAACGTGTTGTTGCTGGCAATTGCCCTGTACTTCCTGCTGGCCTGCCTGATCGGCTGGCTGCTGTTCTTCCCGGCGGGACGAGCGCTCGCATTGGGAGCACTGGCACGTATCGAAGCGCGCCTGAGCGCGTGGTTGGGCGCGCTGCTGCGCATGCGCCTGCCCGCGCTCAAGGCGACGCCGGCCAAAGCGACGCCGCCGGTGCTCAGCGTGTCTGCCAGCCCCGGCCGCCATCATTTGCTGTGGCTGGGGGGACTGCTGGTGCTTGCGGTGCCGCCGACGCTGGTGTTCATGAGCGGTGGCAAGACGAAGCTGGACGGTTATGAGGTATCGACGCGGGAAGCCAATCCGCAAGTTGCCGCCCTGCTGCACGGCGAGCAACTGGCGCCGCCTGCCGCGCTGCCGCCGGACGTGTTCACCACGGTCGAGGTGGCGCAAGAGCGGCCGATGCTGCAGTCGGCCAGCCGCAACTGGGATTTGCTGGATCAGGAATTTACCCAGCGCTTGCTGCTGGTGTTCAAGATCATGAAGGAGCAGCACGGCTACGACATGGCGATCCTGGAAGGCTATCGCAGTCCCGAGCGCCAGGACGCGCTGGCACGGATGGGCGGCCATGTCACCAATGCGCGCGCCGGCCAGAGCTGGCACCAGCATGGGCTGGCGGCCGACTGCGCCTTCCTGCGCGACGGCAAGCTGGTGATTTCAGAGAAAGATCCGTGGGCCATGCGCGGCTATGAACTGTATGGCCAGGTGGCCGAGTCGGTCGGCCTGACCTGGGGCGGGCGCTGGAAGATGATGGATTTCGGGCACACCGAGTTGCGCGTGTCCGGCGTGATGAAACGCCGAACGTAGAACACCGGATATAGGAGGCAACATGGCAGGTCCCATCATTCGTTTGGGCGACAAGACCTCGCATGGCGGCGTGGTGGCGAGTGCGTCGCAGGTGAGCCAGAGCGGCGGTATTGCGATTGCGCGCGTCGGCGACAGCGTGACCTGCCCGCGCGCCGGCCACAATTCATGCGTGATCACGACTGGCGACGCGACCATGATCGTCGACGGCAAATCGGTCGCACGCCATGGCGACAGCACCAGTTGCGGCGCGACCTTGATCGCCAGCCAGCAAGCCACCGTGGACCTGGTCTGACCATGCGCCAGATACACCGCTTCGGAGGAAAGTCGCCATGCGTCCCTGGCTGAGCCGTACCTTGATCGGCGTCGGCGTGTTCGGCGCCTGCTGGCTGGCCGTGCTGTGGAACTGGCGCGCCAGCAATCGCATGCCGGGCACGCAGGATGTCGTGCTATGGCTGCTGGTGTTGCCGCTGGCCTTGCTGCTGGTGCTGTGGCTGGCGCATAAGCTGGTCACTGGCGCGGCAGCACGGTCGGCGGCGGCCGCAGCGGCTGCTGCAGCTGCAAGCCAGGCCAGCGCCGCGCCCTCACCCGCCGCCGCCAGGCCGGCTGCGCTGAGCGTGCTGGCTGGCGCGCTGCGCATGCCGCACGGCGAGCACGCTCGCGTGCTGCTTGAAGCGCTGCTATCGCGCCAGGCCAATCTGCAGCTCGATCCGGAACTCACGGACGAGCGCGGCTACCCGATCCTTGCCGGACGCGCCGACGACGTCGACATCGCGCAGCAACAAGAAGCCATGGACGACTGGCTGCAGCAGCACCACCCGGATGCCATGCTGGCCGACGAACAATGGCGCGCGTTGGCGCTGGGCAGCGCGGTTGCCGCCGAACTGGCGGGCGAATTCAATCTCCATCCGGCCCTGCCCGCCTATCTCGATGCGCAAGAGGCCAACAAAGCCTTGCCGCCGCTGCCGGCACTGCAGCTGGTGGGATTGCTGCCAGCCGAATGGGCGACGCCGGAACGCGCCGCCGGTGCTGACTGGCTGCGCGCCGTGGTGGCGCAATACGGCTGGCCACTGGAACGGGTGAATGTGGTGTTGCCGCCGCCCGGACAGACGCCGCTGGCCACGCTCGACAGCCTCGCCCAAGCCGCCGCCCATGACCAACAACCCTTCCTGTGCCTGCTGCTGGCCTGCGCCTCGCGTATTGGTGAAGCCAGCGTGCAGGAGTGGGCTGACCGGTCCATCCTGCTCGACAGTCGCCACCCGGACGGCCGCGTGCCGGGCGAGGGTGCGGCCGGCCTGCTGCTGGCCGATGCCGCGCAAGGCGCTTTGCTCGACGTCCCGGAAGCGACCCTGCTGCACGCGCCGATGAGCGCCGTGCGCCCCAGCTCGGCCGATGCGCGCGGCCGCATCGACCATGCCGTATTGGCACAGGCAACAAGCGACACCTTGACTGCGGCCGGCCTCGCGCCCAGCGCCATCACCTTGGTCAGCGCCGACAGCGACGCCCGCGCCAGCCGCGTCGGTGAAACCTTCGGCATGGCCGCCACCCTGCTGCCCGATCTCGACCCGGCCAGCCAGGTCGTCACCGTGGCCGGCGCCTGCGGCGACGCCGGCGACACCAGCCTGCTGGCAGCCTTGGTGCTGGCTCAGGAGCACGTGCGTAGCGGCGCCGGCGCCGCGCTGTGCCTCAGCAACCTCGATCCATTCCAGCGCAGCGTCGTTCTCTTGACGCCGCAATCCGTCGCCCAGGCCGCGCACACGCCAGAAAGTAGCCCGGCCAGCCTTGCCCAGGCAGCTGCGGCATGACCCATCCACCTCAACCATCGTCCGATTCGCCTTCCCTATGATGCAACGATTCTGGCAATTCCTCACCGCCCGCTTCAGCCTGGCCGCCATCGGATTCGCGGCGCTCGCCGTGGCGCTCCTGATCGGCGCCGCCGTGTTCGACATTTCCTACCAGTGGGTCGGCGCCGCGCTGCTGGCGGCGCTGCTGCTGTACGGCGCCGTCTGGCTATACCGGCGCTATCGTCTCAAGCGCTCCGGCGCCGCGTTTGGCGGCATGCTCGAGCAGCAGGCGGCATCGATGCCTGGCGTCACCACCAGCGCCGCGCAGCGCCAGGAAAACGACGCCATCCGCGAGCGCATGCTCGAAGCGATCGGCACCATCAAGACCTCGAAGCTGGGCCAGCTCTCGGGCGACGCCGCCCTGTACGAGCTGCCCTGGTACATGGTGATCGGCAATCCCGCAGCCGGCAAGAGCACGGCGATCGCCAGTTCCGGCCTGCAGTTCCCGTTCGCCGACAGCAAGATCGTGCAGGGCGTGGGCGGCACCCGCAACTGCGACTGGTTCTTCACCACCGACGGCATCCTGCTGGACACCGCCGGGCGCTACTCGGTCAACGAGGAAGACCGCGGCGAGTGGATGGGTTTTCTCGACCTGCTGAAAAAGTACCGCAAGCGCGCGCCGATCAACGGCATCATCATCGCGGTCAGCATCGCCGAACTGACCGGCAACCGGCCCGAGTTCGCGATCAACCTGGCCAAGAACCTGCGCCAGCGGGTGCAGGAACTGACCGAGCGCCTCGAAGTGCATGCGCCGGTGTACGTCGTGTTCACCAAGGCCGACCTGATCACGGGGTTTAACGAATTCTTCCAGGATGCCGAGCGCGGCGAGCGCGACAATGTCTGGGGCGCGACGCTGCCCTACAGCCAGACCAGCTCGAAGGAAGACGTGCTGCAGCAGTTCGACACCCGCTTCGACGAGCTGTACGACGGCCTCAAGGAATTGAGCATGGCGAACATGGCGCTGCAGTGGCGCCAGAACATGCCGCCCGGCGTATTTACCTTCCCGCTCGAATTCAGCTCGATCAAGGGGTCGCTGCGCACGTTCATCGCCACCCTGTTCGAAGAAAATCCGTTCCAGTTCAAGCCGGTGTTCCGCGGCTTTTACTTCACCAGCGCCGTGCAGGAAGGCGAGACGGTATCGGCCTCGTCCGAGCGAGTCGCGCACCGCTTCGACCTGCAACTGGCGCCGGCTACCCAGTCGCAAGTGCAAGAGCAGCACGGCTACTTCTTGCTGAATCTGTTCCGCAAGGTGATCTTCGCCGACAAGGATCTGGTGGCGCAGTACGCCAGCCCGGCCAAGATGCGTGCGCGCTACGTCACCTTCTTCGCCGTGGTGGCGCTGGCCGGCCTGGCGCTGGGCGGCTGGAGCTGGTCGTACCTGGCCAATCGTCAACTGGTGGAAAATGTCCAGGCCGACCTTGACCAGGCGGTCAAGGTGCAGGAAAAACGCCTCGACCTGGCGTCGCGCTTCGAAGCGCTGGAAATTTTGCAAGACCGTATCGAGCAACTCGACGCCTACCGCGAAGACCGTCCGCTGGCGCTCGGCCTGGGCTTGTACCAGGGCGAGATGCTGGAACAAAAACTGCGCCAGGAATATTTCGCCGGCTTGAAGGAAGTGATGCTCAAGCCAGTCGGCCAGTCGCTCGAAGCCTTCCTCGGTGAAGTCAACAGCGGTGCGGCGCAACTGCAGCCGATGTCGACGCCGCCGTCGTCCGGCGCGGCCAGCGTTGGCGCAGTCGGCGCCGTGGCAGCAGCCGGCGGCGTGCCCGCCCCCAACACGGCCCAGGCTGCTGCAGTGCCGGGGTTGCCGGCCGCGACCACCAACAGCGCCGGCCCATTGCCCGCTGCCGCCGTCAACTTCGGTGCGTTGCAGTTCAAGGACGCCAACCCGGGCAACGTCGAGGACGCCTACAACGCGCTCAAGACTTACCTGATGCTGAGCGACAAATCGCGCGCCGAAGCCAGCCACCTGAACGATCAACTAACCCGCTTCTGGCGCGTCTGGCTCGATAGCAATCGCGGTACCATGTCGCGCGAGCAAATGATCCGCAGCGCGGAGCGCATGATCTCGTTCTACCTGAGCCAATTGAACGATCCGGCCTGGCCGACCATCGAGGGTAAACTCGCGCTGGTCGACCAGACCCGCGACAACCTGCGCCGGGTGGTGCGCGGCATGCCGGCGCGCGAGCGCGTGTACGCCGACGTCAAGGCGCGCGCTGCGACCCGCTTCGCCTCGATGACGGTGGCGCGCGTGGTGGGCGATGCCGACAAGGAACTGGTGGTCGGCAGCTACGCCATTCCCGGCACTTTTACCCGCGAAGCCTGGAGCAGCTATATCCAGGGCGCCTTCCGCGACGCCGCCAACCGCGAACTGCAAAGCACCGACTGGGTGCTGAAAACCGCCGCCAGCGACGACCTGACGCTGGAAGGCAGCCCCGAGCAAATCCAGAAAGCGCTGGTCGAGCTGTACAAGAACGAGTACGCGCAGCAGTGGCAGAAGTTCATCCAGGGCGTCAGCATCCGCGACCTGAACGGTTTCGAGCAGGCGGCGTCGGCCATGAACCGCCTGGGCGACCCGGAATCGTCGCCGATCGACAAGCTGATCAAGACGGTCTACGAGGAAACCTCGTGGGACAACCCCTCGCTGATCGATGCCGGCCTGCAGCAGGCCCAGCGCGGGGCGCTGGGCTGGTTCAAGGAAACCATCCTGCGCCGCAAGCCGGCCGTGGTCGAAGTCAAGATGGACAACAGCAACAAGAACGCCGCTGCCATCCCGATGGGCCCGGTGGGCCGCGAGTTCTCGGGCGTGGCGCGCCTGGTGGTCAGCCGCGACCAGGGCGCGACCCTGATGAAGGGCTACATGGACATGCTGTCCAAGCTGCGCGCGCGCTTCAACCAGATCAAGAACCAGGGCGACACCGGCCCCGGCGCCAAGCAGTTCATGCAGCAGACGCTGGATGGCTCCGGTTCGGAACTGGCCGACGCGCTCAAGTACGTCGACGAGCAAATGCTGATCGGCATGACCGACGCCCAGAAAGCCGCGATCCGGCCGCTGCTGGTGCGCCCGCTGATGCAGACCTTCTCGGTGATCGTGCGTCCGACAGAAGCCGAGGTCAACAAGGTATGGGCGGCCCAGGTGCTCGAACCCTTCAACCGCACCCTGGCGCTGAAATACCCGTTCGCAGCCGAGTCGGCGCAGGAAGCGACCGACGCCGAGATCGGCCAGATCTTCGGCCCCGAAGGCGCGATTGCCAAGTACTTCAACACCACCATCGGCCCGCTGGTCGTGCGCCGTGGCGACGTGATCAGCGCCAAGACCTGGGCGAATATGGGCATCAACCTGGCGCCGGGCGTGGTGAGCAGCTTCCCGAGCTGGATCGCGCCGCTGTCGGCCGGCGGCGTGGCCGCCAGCGCCGGCGCCGGCGAAGCGCAGACCCGCTTCGACGTCCAGGCGCTGGGCGCGGTCGGCGCCACCGAATTCACCATCGAGATCGATGGCCAGGCGCTGCGCTGGCGCGGCCAGCCGCAGCCGTTCGTGCAGATGGTGTGGCCGAACCCACGCGGCGTGCCGGGCTCGCGCATCACCGGCATCACCCCGGAAGGCCGCACCGTGGTGCTGCTCAATGAGATGGGTCACTTTGGCCTGAAGAAAATGATCGACGCCGCCAAGCGCACCCGCCGCGACAATGGCGTGTTCGAACTGGCCTGGGAAAACAGCGGCGTGACCGTGCGCGCCAACCTCAAGATCGTGGGCACCACCAAGGCCGCCGCGCCGCCACCAGGGGCTGCTGCAGGCTTCCGCCGCATGCGCCTGCCGGACGTGGTCGCCGTGTCGCCGCCGCCGACCCCGGCCAGCACCACCGCCGTTGCCAGCACCGCCGCCACGGCGGGGGGCAAGCCATGAGTCGAGCGGTCGCGATCCCGATCGGGTATTTCGGCAAGATTCCGACCCGGGCCGACTTCGTCAAGGCGAGCGAGAACGCGGCGCTGAGCAGCATGCTCGACGCCTGGCTGGCGCAGGCGATCGACTTGCTCAGCCTTGATGCGCGCTGGAAGCGCAACTACGACGCGCTGGCGCCGATCCGCTTTGCCTTCATCGGTCCACGCCGTGGTCGCGCCGTGGCCGGGCACCTGGTGGCCAGCACCGACCAGTCCGGCCGGCGCTTTCCATTCCTCTTGATGAGCACGATGGCGGTGGCGGCCCCGGCCGCGTTTGTCCCGAACAGCCCGCTGATGCTGGCGCGCCTGTGGAACCGGCTCGAGACCCTTAGCGCGGACGTCATGCGCGCGCCCGACCCGGCCGCGCCGTTGCAGGCGGCCGCCAATGCCACGGTCGAGTTCGACTCGGAAGACGCCGCCAGCCTGGCCGAGTTCGACCGGTTTCTGGCGCAGCAAACGGTCGGCTCGCTCGACGCGCTGCTGGCCTATCCCGGCTTCGAGGGCTCGACGCGCCAGATCCTGCTCGCGCTGGGCCTGCTGCTGCAACCGGTGATGGCGACCAGCTCCAGCCGCCTGGAAAAGAGCCTGGTTCTGCCGCTGCCGCATGAGCCGGTCGCGCGCCAGATGGTGGCCACCTTTTGGATGCACCTGATCGCCCCGTTCCTGATGCGCGCCGACTTCGAGCTGTCGCTGTTCGTCACGCACCAGAACGAACGGCCAGTGCTGGTGCTGGGTTTCAGCGGCGCCTCGGCCCAGACGCTGCAGGCGATCATGGATCCGCAGGTTGGCCTCGAACACCACATCGGCTTCGACCAGCTCGACTGGGTCGAAGACCAGGTCGGCGTCGACTACGCCGTCAAGAAAGTCTCGACCTATCTGGCGCAAGGCGCCCTTTCACTCAAATCGGCCGGCGAATCGCTGCGCGCCGCCTTTATCGGAACCTGAACATGACCATGCGTGTTGTCCAGACTCTTTTACTTTTCTCCTGCATCGGCCTGGCGTTTCCTGTCGCAGCCCAGAATACCGCCACGCCGCAGCCGGGCCAGGTGCTGGCTAGCGGCACTGTTCCCGACGAAACCACCAAGCAGGCAGTGCTGGCGCGTTTGATCGAGGTCTATGGCGCCGACAAGGTGGTCGACCAGATCGCCGTCGGCCAGGTGGCGCAACCGGCCAACTGGAACGCCTACGTACAAAAGCTGATCACGCCGCAACTCAAGACCATTTCGCGCGGCCAGCTGAAAATCGACGGCAGCACGATCAGCGTGCGCGGCGAAGTGGCCAATGAAGCCCAGCGCCAGAAGATCGCCAGCGACTTCGCCACCAGCCTCAATCCAACCTACGTCGTCAACAACGGCCTGCGCGTAGCGGCCGCCGAACAGGGCATCCTCGACAGCGCACTGGCCAACCGCATCGTCGAATTCGACAGCGGCAAGGCGACCCTGACCCCGACCGGCCAGGCGATCCTGGACCAGATGGCGGCTGCGATCCAGAAGCTGCAGGGGCGCAAGATCGAGATCATTGGCCACACCGACAACCAGGGCCTGAAGGCAGCCAACCAGAGCCTGAGCCAGGCACGCGCGGAAGCAGTGAAAACCTATTTCACCGGCAAGGGGCTGAGCGCCGATACCTTCACCACGCTGGGCCAGGGCTCGGACCGGCCGGTGGCCAGCAATGCCACACCGGATGGCCGCGCACGTAATCGCCGCATCGAGTTCCGCATTGCCCAATAAAACCACAGGCTGACTTCATGACCTTTACCGCAGAAGAACTTCTCGAACCGATCAGCCCGACGGCACCTAGCGGCGACGACCTGTCGTTCTCGCCCGAACTGGACGCCATCGCCCAGGCACGCCGCTTCGACGATCCGTCGCTGGCGCAGGGCGAGTGGGTGACCGATCTCAAGGAAGCCGACTGGAATTTTGTGGTACGCCGCTGCGCTGCGCTGTTGCAAGAGAAAAGCAAGGACCTGCGGCTGGCGGTCTGGCTGGCCGAGGCCGGCGCCAAGACCGACGGCCTGCGCGCGCTGGGTGAAGCGCTGCGTACGCTCACCGGCCTGTGCCAGGATTACTGGGATGTCGGCCTGTATCCGGAGTCGGACGGCGACGACCATGATCAGCGCACCGGTAACCTGAGCTGGATCCTGGCGCGCATTCCATCGCTGCTGCGCGAGATTCCACTGACCGACGGGCGCAGCGGGCGGTTTTCGACGATTGATTTCGAAACCGCGCGCAAGCAGGCTGCTGCCAACGGCGACAACGCTGCCGGGTCCGGTCCCAAGCTGGCCGACATGGAAGCGGCGCGCCGTAACAATTCGCCCTCCTTCGTGGCCGCGTTCGGCGCCGATCTGCAATTGTGCCTCGATGCGCTGAAGGAACTCGAAGCGGTGGCCGATGAACGCCTGGGTCACGACAGCCCGGGCTTCTCGGCAGCGCGTGATGCGCTATTGGATTTGCAGCGCATGATGCCGGCGGCGCAGGTTGCTGCCGCACCGGCGCCGCTTGCAGCCGAATCCGCCCCGGCTGCGCACGAGTCGATCCAGGCGGGCCATGCCGCGCCGATCATCCCGTCCGGGCCGCCGGGTGCGATCCAGACCCGGTCGCAGGCGCTGGCCCAGTTGCGCGCAGTGGCCGAATTCTTCCGCCGCACCGAACCGCACAGCCCCGTTTCCTACTTCGCCGACAAGGCAGCCGACGCCGGCGAGCAGAACCTGCACGACTGGCTGCGCACGGTGGTCAAGGACGATGCGACCATGGCGCATATCGAAGAATTGCTTGGGGTGCAGCGACGTAACGATTAAGAGTGCCTGACAAACCGTTCGACATACTCCACGAGCGGGATAACGAAACGTGAATCGTGCACCTGAGCACCCGAGATGCTGGCTGCCAGGGGCAGCCAGCACTGATCGACCAGTAGGTGATATTTGCAGCTGAGCTTGCAACGATCAGTCGGATTTTGGCCTATATGCCCGCTACGGGCAGGTGCTGGTACTCGGGCCGCGTCAATACTTGCTTGGTTCCACACGATCTGATCGTGCTCGCAGCGCGGTTTCTAAGGGTCTCGTGGATACGCTGCCAAACGCCGGCCGGTGTTCATTTGTAGAGCCGACACCGGCATCTCATGCGACCACCGCGACCGAATTGTCACGGTAAGTATTTCCATGGCATTCCAGCTATAAGAGACGAACAATATCCCAACGAAGACCGCGCGTCATTGATTTGCGGTTTTCCGCCTTTCGGCGACCGGCCGTGGGCTGAACGTTCCTGCTCAAAATGGGAGTCACTCGCCAAATCTTTTTGTGGCAACTCGTATTCATCTCATGACGATGGCCCCCCGGCGTTGCAAAAATATATAATTTTAGCCACCCTTTATTATGAAATAATTACTCCAGTCAGTCGCTGAGAGATTAATATGCCCGTGAATAGCTATGTAATTGCAATATTGAAAAGCCGTCAAACAGGCGGCATCACGGCTATCGAACTTGCCAAAGCCTTGGATCGTGGCGATGGGGGACGGGTAAGATTGCCGGGCAACCGGATGCTTAAGACTGCAGGGAAGGACGAGACTATGATGAATCTCTCTCGCAAGATCGGACCTGCCCTTAAGGAACTGGCCGATTTGCAAATCATTTATATGCAAGGCGAAGAATTCTACTTCAACGCATTCCCGCCGCGCCCTCCCCCTCCTGCCGGTCCAGATAGAGATGGGCAGGGCCCACCGGGTGGATCCGGACTTGGCGAAGTGCTCGCCCATCCGATCCTGTTCGCATACGTTCCGGAAGATTTAGAGCAGACGATTGACGACGCATTGGAGTCTTATGAGTAAGCCGCTAAATACTTTATCGTTGCTGTCGCTGAAGTGTGCCTACAATACCTTCGATCTGTCATCGGGCCTGGTTCATGTCAGCATCCGCGATCAGATTGTGCGTGCAACCCTATTGGTGCGCGATCTGATCGAGTCCGGGCAGCCCTGTAAGGAAATACTGGTTGTTGGGGCAGGCATCGCAGGCGTATGTGCGGCAGTCGAGGCGGCGCGCAAAAAGGTCAGGGTCGTCTGCGTCGATACCAATGACCGGCCTTTCAAATTACAGCACGTTACCTCCCACCGTCACGTTGGTCCATATATGTATGAATGGCCAGCGTCGCTCAGCCGTCAGCAACACTTTCCTCCATTGGAATGGCCCGAGCTTGATAGTGTCTCCAAGTATTTCGATAACGATTTCGGTTGGCAAGCATCGCAACCCATGGCGTCGCACCTGTTAGCTGAAAAACTTGAAGACTGGCTGGTGCACGCACGTCAAAATTCGATGATCAATACGCTGACGATTCTGACCAGCGTCGATAAAGACCAGGTCAAGAATGACATCAAAGCGTTTATCGCCGCACGTAAGCCATTGCCAATTACGTTCAAGCAAGTATCAGAATGGCCTGTAGCACCACTTAAGGACATCACGGTCACACCCGACTTTATTCTCCTGGCAGCGGGAATGGGAAAGGAGCAATGTGAGTTGGTGAGTGGTGTAGAAGGAACGAAGTTTTGGGAAGATGATATGCTCTGGAAAACCGACGTGGCCAGCAAGCGGGTCGGAATTTTCGGTGGCGGTGATGGTGCAATTCAGGATTTTTTACGTGCGGTTAGCAAATATGAACACGCGCTTGCGCTTGTCGAATATCTGGAGCAAGATTACGCTGTGCGTGAACTGTTCGAGCGTGAATATGAATATTTGCTGTCAATCGAGCAGCAAAACCGATTGGAGTGTACGTGGTCGACGAACTCACAGCCAATATTCGAGGCTTTCGACAAACGCGTAAAAAGGGTTTCCAGTCGGCTCGCTTCAAACCATTGTGTGCGCCGGCGCGTAGCGAGCGCGCTTAAAATCCGCAAGGAAAACGGAAGGGTAAGCTTATACTGTCGCGAAGCTTATTTCGGCAAAGCTTATCTGCTCAACCGGTTCCTGGCACATTTGATTGATTCGTGCCAGTTCAAAGGCACCGATGAATTCGATGACTGCGTAGATTTTTCCATCAAATTCAACGTAACTGCAACTGCTGGAGCGAAATTTTACAATACTTATAAGATTACATTGCAAAGTAATGTAGTGGGTCATTCGCCGCAAGACGTCGAGTTCGATATCGTATCCGTCCGGTTTGGCGTACACCGCGACACAACCGCGCTGAGACAGATGCTCGGGCTGACAGATGCAGATATCGCGACAAGAACAACATTAGCGGGCATTCCCGTACCATTCTGTTAGCGCTGCGCTCGGGTCGTCATTTGATGGTGTTTTATGCGGTAGTTCATCAATGACTGGTAGTGGAAGATGGCCCAGCTCGCCATACGCAGGGTGGCCTGTAGAGTAACTGCAAGGGTTTGTCGGATGTTCTATAGGTAAGCACGCCGATTCAGATCGCGCGCATTAACGCCGTCTTGGCAGCGCGCATATCTTTGGTCGCACCATCGCGGTTGATCGCATCGGACAGCGAATTTTCGATCATGACGACGCCATCGACCGACACCGACGTCACGCCAACCGTCTGCCGTCCACCGTGATTTCTAAACATCGCCAGGTAATACACCTTGCCTGCTTTATCAAAGCGGCCCGACGCAAGAACGCCTGCGCAATCGGCCGCGGCGAACGACGTATGCGCAACGACGACCGGCGTCGCTCCGGCCTCGGTGACGAGCTGGCAGCGCCGCGCTTTCTTGTCCTCGAATATCGAGAATGACGAGGATTTATCGGAGATGAAATCGCGCTCCACGAATCGCCAAGCTGGATACGCCTCGGTCAAATAAGCGATCCGCGCCAGCCGGACACCATCGATTGGTTTTACGACGACCGGATCGCGCGGATGCAGGCCCGATGGACTCGATGGCACGGCATTGGTCAGCACCACATCGGTGACGAAACCCTTTGATCGATCGCGCACCAGATAGTGAAACCGAACGTCGGTATCCTCACGCGTTTCGCGCGCGAGATAACTCACCGCCAGATACTCCTTGCTCTGCAGCTTGAACGACGTCATCGACTTGATGCCGACGCACTGGGGAAAACCGACATCAGGATCGGAACCGACCAACTCGATGTAATTCGGTGCCTTGGCGCCGGCGGCCGCAGTAAGCAGGCCGCAGCTCGGCACCGAATTGCCCTTGGCATAAAACATCAGCGGCGCGACGTCGGGCACCGGCGACTTCAATAAATGTGCGCCACCTTCAGGTTCCCAACCCTGCTGCCGCATATAGCCGGCCGCATCGAGCACGCCCGTCGCAGCGGCGGCCTGGGCGGCTGCCGACACAACCAGCACCAATATCGTTGGCAGCATTTTTCTCATCGAGACCTTTCTCTTGCGTGGTCGATCATGGCAGTGGTCGACTTGAAGCCGAAGCGGCGACGCCCAATCGGATTGGAGTTGTTCAATTCAAGAAAACGCAGGAAGCCGGATTTCGCCGCTGCCGCGCTTTTGACGAGTCCATGTCGGCTGGACGCCGGGTCGCTCCACAATCCCCACGCAAACGCCATGTCGCGTGTATCGTAGGCCCTGCTCTTCTCGAACGGCAAATAAGCCGGCGAGCGGTGTGATGCGGTCTTGCAGTCAGCCGCGCGCAGCACCTTGTGGCTGCGGGTAAAGATCGCGGCCCGGTCGTCGAAGCCGTTGAAGCCGCCGTTGATCGCCGTCGAGATCAGGATCAGGTCGTTCTTGTCGGCATAGTCGCTCAGTTTGTACGGCGAACCGAAGTTCCAGAACCAGCCCGCCGAGTCGGTTGCATATTCCACCGACTCGAGCTTGAGGCGGTTCTCGCCCAGGAAATCGACGCCCTTGTAGCGGCCGTATTCCAGGTACTTGGCTTTGAAGGTAATCTGAATCAGGCCACGCCCCTTGTAGCCGGCATACGCCTCTTCTTCGGTCACGCCGCGCGGCAGTATTTCGGCCCGATAGTGCAGCGAGCCGGATTCGTGCCCGATCTGCGCCAGCGCGTGCGCCTTGCGCAGGCACGAGTCGATACCGTACGCCGCCATCATCCGGTTCAGCGGCGCCAGGAACGGCGCTAACTGGTCTCGGCGCCGCGTCGGGAAAATCGCGGCCAGTTCGTCGAGCGTCAGGTCGCGTGCGCAAGCGCATAGCCCCGGCAGCACCGGGCGGCCGACAGTGGTATCGGCTTGCTGCGCAGGCTGTTTCGCATCGTCACGCACGGGCGCGGCCGGTTCGGATGCCGGTCGGTCCAGCGGAATCTGCACCTCTTGCCCGATCGCGAGGGCGTCCACCTGGCGAATCTGGGGATTCGCCGCCAGCAGCGCTTCCAGGGTCACACTATTACGACTGGCTATGCGGGTCAGCGTATCGTTGCGTTCCACATGCACCGTCTTGACTCCATTACTCATCAACGTCTCCTCTGCGGACAGTGCCGGGCCGGACCGTGATGCTGGCCCGGACCGCCCTGCCCGCCGCGATGTGCCGTTCACCGGAATATCCGGTGCACACGCGGGAAGACATGCTGTGTCGATTCTAAGTTCCGAAATGCGCTATCGAGGAGTTCGCTTACTTCACGCTGTACTTGAACTGCCCCTTCTTGTCGGCACTGACCTTGATCTTCGCGATCGTCTTGCCCTCGGCCATATTCGCCAGCACCGATTCCGCGATCTCGGGCAGCAGGCTGCCATTGAGGATATTATCGACATTGCGCGCGCCCGAATCGACTTCAGTGCAGCGCGCCAGCACCGCTTCCACCAGCGCCTCGTCGTAGGTCAGCTCGGCCTTGTGGTTGAGCGCAATACGGCGCGCGATCTTGCCCAGCTTGAGTTCGATGATGCGCACCAGCACCTCGTCGGGAATCGGGTAGTACGGCACCACCTTCAGGCGACCGAGGAAGGCCGGCTTGAAGGCCTTCATCAGCTGCGGACGGATCTGCTGTTCCAGCTCGTCCGGGCTCGGCATTTCTTGCGCTGTCTTGTTCAGGCAAGCGCCCATCATCGTGCTCGAGGCGACGTTCGAGGTCAGGATGATGATGGTGTTGCGGAAGTCGATCTCGCGCCCTTCGGCGTCGTCCATCACGCCCTTGTCGAACACCTGGAAAAATAACTCCAAAACATCAGGGTGCGCCTTTTCGACTTCGTCGAGCAGCACCACGCTGTAGGGATTGCGCCGCACCGCTTCGGTCAGCACGCCGCCTTCGCCGTAGCCGACATAACCCGGCGGCGAGCCTTTCAGGCCCGAGACGCTGTGCGCTTCCTGGTACTCGCTCATATTGATCGTCACGAGTTTACGTTCGCCGCCATACAACACGTCGGCCAGCGCCAGCGCGGTCTCGGTCTTGCCGATGCCGGACGGGCCGACGAACAGGAACACGCCCTTCGGTTTATCCGGATCGTCCAGATTCGCGCGCGATGTGCGCACGCGCTGGGCCACCGCTTCGATCGCATGCGACTGGCCCAGCACGCGCTCTTCGAGCATGTCCTTGAGTTTCAACACCGTCTTGATCTCGTCCTTGACCATCTTGCCGAGCGGGATGCCGGTCCAGCCGGCGACGATTTCGGCCACCACGTGACCGTCGACCTGCACCGGCACCATCGGGGTCTCGCCCTGCAGCTCGCGCAGTTCTCTCATCAAGGACTGCACGCCGGATGCATCGCGCCTTGCGCCGTCAGCCGAACCGGCTTCCAGTTCGCCGCGCGCGGCCTGGATCTTTTCGGTCAAGCCTTTCTCGATTTCCCAACGCGCCGCCAATGCACCATGCTCGTCGCTCGCCTTGGCCCGCGCCGCGCGCAGTTCGCCCAGGCGCGCCGCGTGGCTGGCGCCGCCGCTTTCCTCGCGTTCGAGGGACGCGATCTCGGCGTCGATCCGGTCCAGGCGCTTGACCAGGTTTTCGATCAGCGCCGGGGTCGCGTTCTGGCCCAGCGCCACCTTGGCGCAGGCGGTATCCAGCACGCTGATGGCCTTGTCCGGCAGCTGGCGAGCGCTGATGTAGCGGTGCGACAGGCGTACGGCTTCGGTGATCGCTTCGTCGTACACGCGCACGCCGAAGTGCTTTTCCATCAGCGGCGCCATTGCGCGCAGCATGGCACAGGCCAGCTCCTCGCTCGGCTCCTCGACCTTGATCACCTGGAAGCGCCGCGCCAGCGCCGGGTCTTTCTCGAAGTACTTCTTGTATTCGCCCCAGGTGGTGGCGGCGATGGTGCGCAGTTCGCCGCGCGCCAACGCTGGTTTGAGCAGGTTGGCCGCATCGTTCTGGCCGGCCGTGCCGCCGGCGCCGATCATGGTGTGCGCTTCGTCGATGAACAGGATGATCGCGTGCGGGCTCTTTTTCACCTCGTCGATCACGTTCTTGAGGCGGTTTTCGAACTCGCCCTTCACGCTGGCGCCCGCCTGCAGCAGGCCCATGTCGAGGGTGTGGATCTCGACACCTTTCAATACGTCCGGCACATCGTCCCGGGCGATGCGCAGTGCCAGCCCTTCGACCACGGCGGTCTTGCCGACGCCGGCCTCGCCGGTCAGGATCGGGTTGTTCTGGCGGCGCCGCATCAGGATGTCGAGCGCCTGGCGAATTTCAAGATCGCGCCCGATCACGGGATCGACCTTGCCGTCGCGCGCGCGCGCCGTCAGATTCGTGGTGAACTGGTCCAGCGCCGGGGTCTTGGACGCACCCTGCCCCGCCAATTCGCCAACCGGATCGGCGCCGGCCTCGTTCTCCTTGTCGCCACCGGATGAACCCGGTGCGCGCGCCTCTTGCGAGCCTTCGGTCAGCTGATCGAACTTGTGCTTGAGTTCATCAATGTTGAACTTGTTGAACAGCTTCGAACCGCGGTACGCCAATTGCGCCAGCTCGCTGTCAGACAGCAGCGCCTGCAGCAGGTGACCGCTGCGGATGCTGCTCTCGTGGCCGGCGCGCACGTCAAGCGAGGCGATCAGCCAAGCATTTTCGAACAGCTTGGGCAGGCGCGGCGAGAACACCGGTGTGCGCGTGTTGCCGGTTTTGAGGCGCGCCACTTCGGCGTGCAGGTCCGCTTCCAGCATCTGCAGGCTGATGTTGCTCTTGCGGGCAATCACGGCCAGGTCGCTCTGCGGCTGCTCGAGCAGGGCCAGGAACAGGTGCTCGATATCGACCTCGAACTGGCCCAGGCCCACGCAGATGCTGGCCGCGCGCGTGGCGGCGGTGCGGCTGGTGTCGTTGAGTTTGCCGATCAGCGTCTTCAGGTTGATGCTCATTGCGCGCGAGTCCTTGTTTTAATGGTTGATGGGATTGGTTGCGTGATTACAGGGTCGCCAGTTCGTAGCGCAGATCGTCGCGGTCGCGCGTCTCGGGCCGGGTCGACAGGAAGCTGTCCCAGCCCAGGCGCCCGCCCGCGCGGTCGTCGTTCAGGGTCACGCCGTCGACGTCCGGCGCGCGCAGCACGACGTGCACTTCATACTCGAGCGTGAGACCGGTGAACATGGACAGCATCTTGCCCAGCGCCCGCGCCGCCAGCCCACCCGGCAGGAAGGCCTCGAAGCCTGCGCGCGACAGCGGCCCGATCGTCAGGCGCATGCGCAGGTCGCGCTGCCACACGCGCGCGCCGACCAGCGCACTGACGCCCAAGCCGGCATTGGCGCCGCCGAGCGTGGTCTGCTGACCTTGCGGCACGTCGTACCAGTGCCCGATGAACTGGGTGACGGCGATCGGCTCGCCGAAATAGTCGGTCAGCACCTTGCTCACCAGGGCCGCCGAGGCCGGGCGCTGGCGCATCGCTGCGGCGAAATACGCCACCGACTCGTCCAGCACGCCCTCGCCGCCATCGGACAGGCGGTGCTTGAGCGTGTGGTTGCCGACCCCGGCCAGCGACAGCAGCAGCGGCAGGAAGCGGTCGCGCCCATCGACCGCGTATTGGAGTTCGAGCCGGTATTTGCGCCAGGCCTCGTAGAACAGCGCCAGCGTGCGGTTCGAGAACGCGTCGAGAAACGCGCGCGGCCCGTCGTCGCGCTCATACAGCGCGTGCGCCGCCACCCGTTCGGTGTAGTGCGCCGGCAGCGCACCCGCGGTGCCGAGAAAGCCCATGAAGGCCGGTGTGACGCGGATGTACTTGATTTCGCCGCGGCGCAGGGCCTCGCTCAACGCCGCGCCGTCGAGCGCGGCCGGCTGCCCTTCCGGCTGCGGATCCGGCGCCATCGCTTCGAGCTGGCTGGCCGGAAAAGTCAACGACGTCGAATTCTGGAAGCGCAGGAAACTGGCCACCGCCCCTTCGCGCGGCAAGCCGTTCCTTGCCAGCCAGAGCTCGAGCATGCGCACCGCCTGGAAGAACTGGAAGCGGTACGGCTGCGCGAACAGGCGCGCGATTACACTAGGCTCGAATCGCCGCTGCGGGGTGCGCATCGCCAGATGTCCTCTCCGGTTTTCTTGGAAACGATCGCCAGCTGCACGAAGCTGTTGGCGTGCACATACAGGCCGAGGAAGCATTCGACCACGTGGGCAAAGGCGTGGATGCCGCTGCCGATGAAAGCTTCTTCATCGATGGTGAGGCGCACCTCGATGCCGCGCACCAGGCAGGCGAACGGATTGCCCGGCAGCCAGGCATTTGCCGCTTTTGAATCGATCGCATGCACGCCGCGGATCTGGCGCTGCGAGATGGCCGAGCGCGGCAAGTCGTACAAGGTCAGCATTTCGCGGAACGCCTCCACGCCGCTGTCGGCCAGCGACAGGTGGTTGAGCGACAAATGCGACACCAGGCGCCAGTGCGCGCCACGCCCGCGTTCGAAGCGCTGGGCCGGGGTTGGGCGGCGCAGGAAGGCGATGCTGCGCACGCTCGAGCCGCCTTCCAGGAACAGGTCGCCGCCCGGCAAGCCGTAGCTGAGCGCGGCCGGCATGTCGCGGTTGGTGCAGGTCAGTTCCAGGCTCAGGGTGTCGGTCTCGATCGCGGCCGGGTCGAAGTCGATGTCGACGATCGAGATCTCGGTTTCGTAGCCCGGGCTTTTCAGGGCCACCAGTTCATCGCGCCGCATCACCCAATAGTGGCCGTGCTTGGCCGGGGTCTCGCCATGGCGCAGCGAATAGAACGGGCGGAACTCGACGACCGATTCACCCTGCGGCGTCTGGCGCACCAGTTTGACCGAGTCGATCGACTGCACCTCGAACGCATACGCGCGCCTGGCGTCGGCCAGCACCGGATAGCTGGCGGTGGCGTGCGTCAGGCGGATCGGCTCGCCACGCTGGCGGAACAGATTGACCACCGGCGTGCAGCCGAGCAGCAGGTTGTTGGTCGACATCGTGCCCAGCATGCGCGCCGTGTTCGAATCGGTGCGCAGGCCCGACAGGCCCAGGTGCAGCGTGAAGCGCTTGCAGCCGGCCGGCAGCGCGGCCACGATCGCCGCCATGTCGATATCGAAAAAGTTGAATTTTTCTGGGAAGCAGAAATACTCGGTCAGCAGGCGGTAGGCCGGATGCGAGCGCGCCGAAAATTCGATCAGCGCATCGTCTTCGGAGAAGCCGACCGCCTTGATCGGCGCGGCGCCAAGCGCCGTCCAGCGGCCGCTGCGCTCCGGCTCGACCCAGGCTTTGACTGAGCGCATGAACAGCGCATCGCGCAAAGCGGCGCAGAACGACGGCTCGCCGTCGATGAATACGCGCAGCGCCCCAAGGCCAAGCTGGCCGAGCATGACCTGGGCCGCCGTGGTCTCGATGCCGATCGCGATGCTCGAACTCACGCCGGGCGGCAGCATGACCGCTTCGGGCGCTTCGATGATCGGGTGAAACGCCGCCTGCGACAACGCCAGCGGCGCCAGCGTCACCGGATACGCGGTGCGGAAAGTGCACGCCACGCCTTTCACCGGACGGGTGTCGAGTTCGGTGCCGCGCGGCAGCTCGCCGGCGGTGGTCAGTTGCGCGGCGGCGGCGCTGTAATCCATGTGCGCGATCGAGCACGACGGAAACGGGCGCAGATAATGCGGATACATCACCTCGAACAGCGCTTCGGTCAGTTCCGGGTAGTCGTCATCCAGACGCTTGGCCACGCGCGAATTCAATAGCGCAAACGACTGGATCATGCGTTCGATGTGCGGGTCTTCGCAGACCTCGCCGCCCATCAACAGGCGGCCGGCGATCTTCGGATAGCGCTCGGCGAACTCGCGCGAATAGCGGCGCAGGAACCCGAGTTCGCGCTCGTAATACGGTAACAGTTGTTCCAATTCAGCTTCCCTGGGCCAGGCGACGTGCCTTGCTGATCGTGTAATGCAGGCTCGACGGTTGCAGCACGGCGTCGAAATTGACCGGCTCCTGCTCCGATGGCAGTACCAGGAGCGCGGTGATGGCGAAATTGAGGCGATTGATCGCCCCTTCCTGCAGCACCAGCGCGGCGCGTACATTGCGCAGGCGCGGCTCGTGGCGGGCGATGGTTTTTTCGATGCAGGCGCAGATGTGGGCGCGGTCGTCGGTGCTCGACAGGCTCAGGCCCGCGAAATCGTTCAGCCCATAGGTGACGATCGAACGCGCGCATTCGGGGTAGTCGCGGATATTCAGGCCGACCAGCGCGGCGCGCGTATTGAGCAGCGCTTCCAGGTCGCGTGCGACGCTGTCCTTCAACTCTTCGATCGACAAACGCGACACGATGGCCTGGCCGGCGCCGTGCGGCGCACTGCGGCCGCCGTCCATCAGCCGATCGAACAATCCCGGCGAAAAGCCTTTCATGGGTTCCTCGAATCAAAGGTAGACAAGGGGCGGCGGCGCCACCAGGGACGCCGCCGCGAGGTCACACCAAACCGCCCGATCAGGCCGTTTTATTGGTCGACAGATCCCAGCCGCCCGAGGTGTTGCCACCCGAACCGCCGCCGACTTTTTGCTGGGTGTACTTCCACTTGACCTTGGAGTACTTCAGCGCCACGTTTTCCGACAGGATGTCGCCCGGATTGACCGACGGCGCCACGTTGCTGATCAGGACGTTTTCGAGCTCGATCTCGAAGTACTTGATGCGTTCGCCCTGGCCGTCAGCGCGCAGGAATTCGAACTTCGCCTTCGGAATGGTCTTGCCCGACGAGCAGTTTTGCAGCAGCAGCGGGGTGGCCAGGTCGGCCAGCTTGGACACCACGATGTCCTTGTGCTCGGTACGCTCGGCGGTGTGGCCGCCGCCGGTCGATGCGGTAGCCGACTTCGGCTGCAGCACTTCCCACTGGACCGAACGGCATTCGATCCAGTCTTTGTGCGCGGTGTCGGTGGATTCACCCTTGATGCCGTCAATTTGCAGGTATACGTCGATTGCCATGCTAGTTCCTTGTGTTGGTTAATAAAGGTCAGGACTTGGTCGATTGAGGCAACTCCGCGACCAGACGGAGTGAGACGGAGAGCTCGTCGAGCTGGAAATGGGGACGCAGGAACGACACGGCGCGGTAGACGCCGGGGCGGCCCGGCACTTCCGACACCTGCACCGAGGCTTCACGCAGCGGGAACTGCGCTTTCTGTTCCTGGCTGGCGTTGTCGTCGAGCAGCACGTACTGGGTCAGCCAGCGGTTCAGGAAATCCTCGACATTGCTGGCCGAAGCAAAGCTGCCAATCTTGTCGCGCATCATCGCTTTCATGTAGTGGGCGATGCGCGACACGGCGAAGATGTACTGCAGCTGGGCCGACAGCACCGCATTGGCGTTGGCGGCGTCGCTGTTGTACTTCTTGGCTTTTTGCGCCGACTGGGCGCCGAAGAAGGCGGCGTAGTCGGTATTCTTGCAATGCACCATCGAGATGAAGCCGAGGTCGCTGAGCTCTTTCTCGCGACGGTCGGTGATGGCGATCTCGGTCGGGCATTTCAGGGCGACTTCGCCTTCATCGGTCTTGAAGGTGTGGGTCGGCAGGTCTTCCACCAGGCCGCCCCCTTCGACGCCGCGGATCGCCGCGCACCAGCCGTAGTCTTCAAAGGCACTGGTCAGGCGTGCACCGAACGCGTACGCAGCGTTGCACCACAGGTATTTCTCGTGATCGGTGCCGTCGACTTCTTCGACAAAATTGAAGCCCTCGACCGTGGCGCCGTCGGCCGGGTGGAACGGCAGGCGACCGAGGAAGCGCGGCAGCGTCAGGCCCACGTAGCGCGCGTCCTCCGATTCGCGGAACGCCTTCCATTTGGCGTATTCGACCGTGTCGAACACCTTCGACAGATCACGCGGCTTGCCCAGGTCGCTGTAGGTCTCCAGCCCGAACAGTTCGGGCGAGGCGGCCGAGATGAACGGCGCGTGCGAGGCGGCCGCCACGTGCGACATCTGCTCGATGAAGTACATGTCTTCCGGCTGGCGCGTGATGTCGTAGTCGCCGATCAGGGCGCCGAACGGGGCGCCGCCGAAGGTGCCGAACTCTTCTTCGTAGACCTTCTTGAACATGGTCGACTGGTCGAATTCGAGCGCGCTCTGGAAATCCTTGACCAGTTCGCGCTTGGTGGCGTTGAGCATCTTGATTTTCAGGTGCTGGCCGGTCGACGAATTCTTCACCAGGTAGTTCAGCCCGGTCCAGCTGCTCTCGATTTTCTGGAATTCCGGCGCGTGCATGATGGCGCTCAACTGGCGCGAAATCATGGCGTCGATCTCGGCCACGCGGGCGTCGATGGTGGCGGCCAGGTTGTTCGACACCACCACGGTGCCGTCCATGACTTGCGAGACCAGCTCGGAAATGATGTCCTTGGCGCGCGCGTGCTCGGTGCTCGACTTGGCCACCTTGCTCTGCTCGACGATCTGGTCCAGCAGCGCCAGTTCGGTGGTGGCCGCGCCGGCGGCCTGGGACGAGGTTTGGACGGACATGGTTCAGTCTTTCTTGGCAGGGGTTTGCTGGCCCAGTTCGGCCAGCTTTTCGGTGCTGGTCAGCACGTCGCTGAGCAGGTCTTCCAGCTTGTCGTTGCCGGCCATCTTGTTGCGCAGATCGGCCAGCTTGGTGCGCGCCTCTAACAGTTTGCGCAGCGGTTCGACCTGCTCGACCACGGCTTCAGGACGGAAGTCGGCCATCGACTTGAAGCTCAGGTCGACGCCGAACTTGCCGTTGCCGTCGCCCAGCTCGTCGGCCACCTGGAACGCGGCGCGCGGCTCGATGCCCTTCATCACCTCGTCGAAATTGTCGCGGTCGACGCCGACGAACTTGCGCTCCTTGAGGCGCTTCTGCTCGACCTGCGACTGGCCACCGAAGTCGCCCACCACGCCCATCACGAACGGCAGTTCCTTGTTTTCGATGGCGTCGCCGATCTCGACGTCATAGGTCATCTGGACCCGCGGCGGACGCACTTTTTGCAGGCGCTTCTGGACACTTTCTTTTTTCGACATGAGGTTCCCCATTGATGTGAACGACGGCGCACTGGCGGCGCCGCTTGGCTTGACACGAGTTTCGCTGCGGCGAATGCTTACTTCAGCGCGTCGAACGGATTGACGCTGCTCTTGCCGGTCTGGGTGGCGCCCTTGCGCGCGCCGCGTGCCGGCTGGGCCGCCGCGCGAGCGCGCGCAGCCACCGCAGGCGGTGGCGGCACCAGCACCTGCTCGCCCAGGCTTTCGCGCAGCAGCTTGGCCAGGTCTTGCGACTCGGTGCGCAGCGAACCGGACAGGTTGTTCTGGCTGCGCAGGTCGGCCAGCGCGCGGGTCGACAGGCGCAGGCCGCTGATGGCGATGATGCTGTTGGCCAGCTGGTCGTTCGGGTCGCGCACCTTGATTTCTTCGGCGTTCACAATCGCTTCGCCGTACTGGCCGGCGTCAAAGCGCGTCTGCGCGATCTTGACCCATGGCTCCTTGTCGGCCGGGTAAGCAGTGGCGGCCTGGCGCCACAAGGCCACGGCCGCTTCCTTCTGGCCGGCACTGTCGGCGGCGGCAGCCTTGCCCATGACCTCGGCCAGCGTCGGTTTCGAGAGCGCCGCGCTTGGTTTGACAGGTGCGGTGCTGCAGGCGCTCAGCGCGATTGCGCACAGGGCGCCGCCCAGCAAACGTTGAAGGCTTGGGGAAAAAGTCATGCGGTCCTCTAAAAAATGTTTATGCATAGTAGATAATCACTATTGCTCGACTGTCATGCCAGGAAAAATACCATAAATCGTTGACAAGGCGCTCACAGCAACTGAACCGGACGCGCTTATGCAACGTGATTAAAGCTGACTCAATCGCACCTGAGCACGTTACAAATACGCCATTACCTCTTCTCACTTTTCAATGTTATTGTCCTGTTAGTTGTAAGCGAGCATTAATATGGCGTGAATAGGGTATGCAATGAGCATTTCTGGAAAACTTCTATGGGGTGAGGGGCTGTTTCTGCGGCCCCAGCATTTTCAGCAGCAAGACCGCTACCACGAGGCGCGCCTGCGCGACAGCGTCAGGGCGCTGCATCCGTATTGCTGGGGCGTAAGCCAACTGCAAGTCGATCGCGACGCGCTGCAGAACGATACGCTGCGCTTATTGGAACTGACAGTATTCTTTCCGGATGGCGAAATCTACGCCGCGCCCGGCGCCGACGACCTGCCGCCCGAACTCGACCTGGGCGCGATTCCCCGCGGCCAGCAAGAACTGACCTTCTACGCCGCCCTGCCCGCCTTTAAACATTTCGGCGGCAATTTCGCGCCCGAAGGCCAGGCCAGCAATGCCGCCCGCTTCGCCCAGCACAATGCCGAAACGCCCGACCTGTACACGCAGGCCGCCAACGCCCAGCTGTCGTACCTGAAAAAGTCGCTGCGCCTGATGCAGGACAGCGAGCCACGTGACTCGTACGTGTCCGTCCCGTTGCTGCGCCTGCGCCGCCTGTCGACCGGCGGCTTCGAGCAAGACCCGACCTTCATCCCGCCGAGCCTGTCGATCCGCAGCGCGCCGCTGTTGTTCCTGCAGCTGCGCCGCCTGTTGGACGCGCTGCAGGCCAAGGTCGACGCCCTGTACGGCCACCACCGCGAGCCGAGCAAGCACGTGATCGAATTCCGCTCGGGCGACATGTCGAGCTTCTGGCTGCTGCACACGGCCAGCTCGGCGCACGCCTCATTGAGCCACTATTTCCACCATCCGACCCTGCATCCGGAGCGCCTGTACGAAGCGTTACTCAGCCTGGCCGGCGCGCTGATGACGTTCTCGAAAGGCATTTCGCTGGGCGACCTGCCGCCTTACGAGCATCTGAACCCGGGCCCCGGTTTCGCGCGCCTGCACGCCATCATCCGCGAGCTGCTCGACACCGTTATCTCGTCCAAGTACTTCGCCATTGCCCTCAACGAAGTCAAGCCGTCGTACCACCACGGCATGCTCGACTCGGGCAAGATCGACGCCCAGACCAGTTTTTATCTGGGCGTCTCGGCCGACCTGCCGGGCGTGGAACTGGTCGACATCGTGCCGCTGCGCTTCAAGGTCGGCGCGCCCGACGACGTCGAAAAGTTCGTGCTCTCGGCCATGCCCGGGGTGCGCCTGGCGCATGCGCCGCAGGTGCCGGCGGCGGTGCCGGTGCGGCCCGACACCTATTATTTTTCGCTCGACGCCAAGGGCCAGATGTACGAGCGCATGCTGCAGGCGCAGTCGATCTCGATCTACGTGCCATCCGGCCTGCGTGACCTGACGCTCGACCTGGTCGCCGTTACTTCCTGACTTCACTCTCGATTTTGCTGCCATGACTACCAGCGCACCTTCCCTGATCCCCGGCGGCCAGCCGGCTTTCACGCCCAACCTGGCGGCCGGCCCCGGCACCGAACACACGCTGATGGACCTGATGTACGACGGGTTCTACGCCCTGTTCATGCTCAAGAACGGCAACGGCCCGCAATCCGAGGCCGAGTTCCGCAACAAGCTGACCCGCTTCCTGGACGACTTCACGCGCGGCGCCAAGAAGCAGAACGCCACGCCAGACGACATCGACAACGCCAAGTACGCGTTCTGCGCCGCGGTGGATGAAATCATCCTGCGCTCGCCCTACGCGATCCGTGAGGATTGGGCCAGGCGCCCGCTGCAGCTGGTGCTGTTCGGCGACCAGCTGGCCGGCGAGAACTTCTTCAACCGCCTGGAAGCGCTGCGCGCGCGCGGCAGTGCGCACCTGGAAACGCTCGAGGTGTTCCACATGTGCCTGCTGCTCGGCTTCCAGGGCCGCTACATGATCGAGGGTTCCGAAAAGCTGACCTACCTGACCTCGCGCCTGGGCGACGAGATCGCCCACATGAAAGGCCGCAAGGGGGGCTTCGCCCCGCACGCAGAGCGGCCCGACCAGATCATCCACAAGCTGCGCAGCGACGTGCCGCTATGGGTGCTGTGCTCGGTATTCGCGCTGGTGTGCGCGCTCGGCTACATGGGCCTGCGCACCATGCTCGGCAGCGGCACCCAAACCACCCTGAGCGCCTACAACGACGTCGTCAAACTGGCGCCACGGCAGGCCAACCTGACCATCACGCTGCCGTGATCGCGCTGTCGGACCTGGCCGCGCTGCCCGGCATCGACGCGCTGTTCGGCGTCAAGCTGAGCCAGCATGCGCGGCTGATCACGATCGCCACGTCGCAGGATTCGGCGTTGCCGCAGGCGCTGGTAGCCGAACGCTTTACGGGGCGCGAAGGGGTCAATGAGCTGTTCGACTTCGAGATCGATGCGCTCAGTACCTCGACCGATCTGGATCTGGCGGCGTTTATCGGCGAAGAGATCACGCTCGGGCTGTTGCAGCCGGATGGCTCGCGCCGCTCTTGGCACGGCCTGTGCGTGGATGCCGAGTGGCTCGGCGCCGATGGCGGGCTGGCGCGCTATCGCCTGCATCTGCAGCCGGCGCTGGCCCTGCTCGGGCTGCGCCGCGACAACTATATCTTCCAGGACAAGGACGCGCGCAACCTGATTACCGAGTTGCTGGCGGACTATCCGCAGGTACGCTTCGAGTTCGACGTGTCGCAGGAGCTGGCGGTGCGGCCGATCTGGACCCAGTATCGCGAGAGCGACCTGGAATTCCTGCAACGGGTGCTGGCGGCGGAAGGCTTGAGCTGGCGTTTCGAGCATGAGCAGGATGGCGCTTCGTACTCCGATGGCCAGCAGCACGCGCGGCACAAGGTCGTGTTCTTCGACAGCATGGCGGCGCTGCCCGCGATGCCCGGCGGCGACGTGCTGCGCTTTCACGGCGTGCGCGCTACCGACATCAACGACGCGATCGACAGCTTCGCCGCGCGGCGCCGCGTACAGGCTAATGCGGTCACCATCAGCAGCTGGGATCCGACCCAATTGGTGGCGCCGGCGGCGGAGCAAAGCAGCAACCTGGAGATCGGCGAACTGCCGGCGCTGGCGATCTACGACGGCAGTGCCGAGCGGCGCAACGTCGATAATGCCGACGCCGACCTGCACAGCCGCCTGATGCTGCAGGCGCTGGAACTGGACAACAAACAGTTCGAGGGCGCCGGCGCGGTGCGGCGCATGGCGGCCGGGCGTGGCTTCCAGCTGACCCAGCACGACAACTATGGCGACGGCGCCAACCTGTTCAAGGCGCTGTGGGTCGAGCACGAGGCGCGCAACAACTTCGGACCGGCGCTCGATGGCGCAATCAAGCACCTGCTGGCAGCGGGCAAGGACGCTGTCACCACAATCGCCCGCCTCACCGGCGACGAGCTGGAACCGGGCACCTACCGCAACCGCTTCGCCTGCGTGCGCGACACGGTCGCCATCGTCCCGCGCGCCAGCGCCGCGCGCTTCAGCGGCGCCGCGCTCGGACCGCAGACGGCGCTGATCGTCGGCCTGCCGGAGACGATCAACACCACCACCCGCGAGCACCAGGTGCGCATCCAGTTCGCCTGGCAGCGCGGTGCGGCGTCCAATTTGGGCGGACTGGCGCACGACACCGACGAAAAAGGCAATGCGCCGGGCAACGACGCCTCCGGCACCTGGGTGCGCGTGGCCGAGGCGCTGGCCGGGCCGAACTGGGGTTCGCAGTTCACACCGCGCATCGGCACCGAGGTGCTGGTCGACTTTATCG
>Ga0308169_10001223_pt1 | contig 30863 bp, 30 predicted proteins | sample PhyBR1_2_FD_202139 | JGI IMG/M metagenome (GOLD analysis project Ga0308169, IMG submission 202139) | Phyllosphere microbial communities from UC Gill Tract Community Farm, Albany, California, United States - DLSLSB.R1 | ecosystem: Host-associated > Plants > Phyllosphere > Unclassified | place...
AGGCTTATCTGAAATTGCAGATAGTGTGTATAGGTTATTAATAAGAACATCAAAGATATCTTCGCCATCTGCAATTAAAGCAATTGGAACAATTCCTCAAGGGGAAGAAAAAGATGTAATGCGCTTAATTCTTGAAGAATTAAGACAACATTCAAACTGGAGTGAAATACCATCAGGTTTTGCAGGTGCTTTTTTAATAGCACTAGAATTAGAAGAAACTAGGGCGCAATTCAAAGCCTTCATTTCAGAGGTTATGCCAAAACCTAAACCTTGGTTTAAAAGTCTTATTAAAGAAGAGGTTTGGTTTAACAGCTAAATTATAAGTTATTAAAAGGAAGGGATTATGGGGACATCAACATCAAGTAAGGGGCCGAATGGAAAAACTCCGTTAGTGCCATCTTGGGCAAACGATGGTGGAGGATCAATAGCATGTGGGGTTGATAATACTCTAGGTGACTTCAGGGGATATTTAGGGAAAGCAGCGAATAAACCGTCTGGCCCAAGTGGGACAAACTTAAGAAAAGCAATCGGTCATTATGCTAAAAATGCAACAGGTGGGAAAAAGGTAGCTCCTAAACGTTACGAAAAACTTATCTCTGCTGGTGGAGGATTGTTTGATTTATTCCAAAATATTCAAGCTGGAAAAGATTATTTAAATCTTAAAATTGCAGATCTAAATGGTCAGTCTATAGATATTGTAATTGATAAAATTATAGAAAACCTTTTAGTTGTTGATGGGGACTCCGAACGAATAAGAGCGAGTTTAAATCAAGCTTTAGCTGAATGTTTGGATGGTATGGATGAATTTGATTTCACCCAAATTCCTAGCGATATGGTTATTGATTTAATGCTGAATTACACAGAGCAATATTTATTTCAGCAAATTATTTTAGATTCAAGAGCTGCTTTTGATAAAGCTGATACGCCTGAAAATATTGCTAGTCTCGAACAAGATCTCCATTCCCTGATTAAGTCTTCAGTTGATAAACACATGAGTATACAACTAAAGAATGGTGCAAACTCATTAACAAGAAAGGATATTGAACATATACAAATGAAAGCATTGGAGGATATTTGGGGTGAGTGGGAGGACTATTTAAATGATTGAGCTTCATTTTGAAACAGAGAGTACGAAATTACCACCTTTGTCAGATCGGCTATTGCCAGTTTTAATGTTTGGGAAGTCAGCCATTTCTGGAAAATATAATAGTATTGGGGGGGCTGCACTAAAAGAATTTAGACGACTTCAGGAAGAAGCGGATGAAACTACCTTCGATTTAATGATGCTTTCTTTAGCGGTAACTGCTGCTGATACTTTTGTTGAGAGAGATAGTAAGGCAGAAGATGCGTGGTGTCGCCAATTAAAGATAAACCTTCCAATGTTAAATCCTACTCTTTGGGATAAACAAAAAACACTCTTAAAGGAAACTTTGCATTTTTTAAGCGGCGATTTATGGGATTTTGAATTTAGACAAAGTGACTTTCAAATTCCTGAAATGATGAAAGGTCTCAAAGCAAGAAAAATTTTCATAAATAAGCATGATTCTGTTTGCTTATTTTCAGGAGGATTGGATAGTACAATTGGTGCGATAGATTTACAGATTCAAGGAAAAAAATCAGTTTTAGTCAGTCATGCCTATCCGAAAGATAGACAAAAGCAAGATGGTGTGTATCAAAAGCTGAGACTTATTAATGCTAGATTTCAAGTTGTAGCAAATCCTAGGAAAGTCAAAGAAATTCCTGCAGATGTTCAAATGAGAACGCGCAGTTTTAACTTTATTGCTTTTGGAGCATTAATAGCTACTGCTTTGAGTAAAAACCATTATTCAAATAAAATAATACCACTTTACATTCCAGAGAATGGCCTCATTTCTATTAACCCGCCACTTACTTCTAGGCGAATAGGTGCATTAAGTACGAGAACAACACATCCATATTTTCTAAAAAAATTAAATGAGCTTTTTTCAAGTATAGGTTTACCAGTAGAGCTATTAAATCCTTATCAGTTTAAGACTAAAGGAGAAATGATGCTCGAATGCAAGGATCAAAAGTTATTAAAAAAGGTAGCTACTGATACAGTATCTTGCGGGAAATGGAAGAGATCAGGAGTGCAATGTGGCAAGTGCTTACCATGTTTGATTAGGCGTGCGTCATTTAATACATCCCAATTTAAAGATTTAACTGATTATCAATATTCTACTTTGAATGATGTGATTAAACGAGACAAGCAGAGAGATGACTTAATGTCTATGATTATGGCGATCCGCAAAATTAAAAATACGGGAAACACAAATTTGTGGGTGGCAAAATCTGGATTTTTACCAACAGAGCCTATGGAACGCAAGAAAATAATTGATACCGTTTTGAGGGGTTTTTCCGAGGTGGAACAGTATCTGAAAAAAGAAAATCTAGGCGTAAATATATAATGTTTCCATTAATCGACTTTCATTGTCATTTGGACTTATATGATAACCCACAAGCTGTGGTCTCAGCTTGTGGGGAGTCAAATTATATTTTGTCTGTAACAACTACACCAAAAGCTTGGTTCGGTACAAAGAAGCTTGCTGAAAATCATAAGCGTATTCAAACTGCACTTGGACTACATCCTCAAATTGCACATGAGCGTTATCAAGAGTTAGATTTGTTTGATTTATTAGTAAATGAAACAAAGTATATTGGTGAGATTGGATTGGACGGTTCATCATCACTAAAACCTCATCAGAAGATACAAACTAAAGTGTTCAATCATATCTTGCAAAAAGCAAATAGCTCTTCATCCAAAATATTAACTATTCATAGCCTTAATGCTGTGGAAGCTACCTTGGATGGATTAGATGCTTATTTTCACAATGGTATTCCAGTTTTACATTGGTATACAGGTAAAGAAAAAGATTTAAAAAAAGCTATTGATAGAGGGTGTTGGTTTTCGATCAATCAAAGAATGCTATCAAATGATAGAGGTAGGCTACTTGTGAGTCAAATACCTAAAGATCGAATATTAACTGAAACAGATGGGCCATTTATTATTAATAAAAATCAGCCTATCCAACCTGTAGCAATTATGCCTGTTATTAATAGATTAGCCGATATTTGGAAAGAACCTCAGGAAATTGTGATAGCGCAAATTTTTGAAAATCTAAAAAATATTTTAAAAGCTGTAAACTAACATTCGGTATATTCAGTAAAGTGCTTTTTTATTTAAGAATAAAATACTAGCTTATATTTTTTGCTTCTGCTTCAAGTAGGTATAATTCATTTATCAATAAAAACTCACGGTATTGATGAACCAAATTTTCCTCTGGCTTTTCTCTATGTGTACGTGCATTTCTAAAGGCTTGATATGTGCCGGTAAATAAACTGGCACGACCAATAATTTCAGATTTATCAGGCATGTCCCAGCTAAGAGGGGAATTAGGCTGAATAAAAGCTTGAGAAAAAAGCTTGGTACTATGTTCATTTAAGCCTGTACGTTCTCTAACAATATCTTCTAAGCGTTTATAGGCTTTTGTTAGGGCTGAGTCTGGGTCTTGTTTAAATAGTAGAGCAAGATCAAAAATTCTGTCGTCAACAATCGAGTAGGGTAGTTCAAGCGGGTAATAACGCTTAAGATGAGAAGATGCTACCTCATTTTGGAATGGGTAAATATAGTCATGTAGACGTATAGGCCGAATCACTTTTTCTCTAAAAATAAAATCAATGTCATTATCGCATAATGATGAATTATTAACTTTGTTCATCAGTTTTGCAGGAATCATGACTTCTTCGGTTTCGATTTGATGTTTATTCAATATAGTTAAAGCTTTTGCTAGCCCTTTGGGGCCTTCGCCTGGATAACCTGAGGTAAAGCCAGAACGGATGATGTAATAACTGTCAGATTGATCTTTAAGTATGAATCCATGGAACTGATCATTCGTCAGCAATAGAGCATAACTTAGATCTGCATTAGTCTGAATGAGATTGCAAAGGCTGTATATACAGGTTTCTGTGACTCCAGCTTCGCCCAAGTAGTCAGTATGATAATAGCGTTCTGATTTGAACATTTATATAGAAATTAAGCAGTAGTTGTTTAAAAGGATGATGGGGTAAATTAGGGTAAAAATCTACAATTAATAATTTTTAATACACAGGTTTCGTTTGAGATTTTTGGTCAGTTAAACTGTCACCACCTCAATTGGTAGAACGCCATCTTGGCGAATTAACATCTGCAATGCTGAAACAATATATACAAAAATCACTCAACTTAATGGGGGATTACCTCAATGAACCCATATCTTAAACTCTTCGCTGCGACGGCATTTACAATATCTTCAACACAGCTTATTGCCGCAGTTTCAACCATTAAGCAAAAACTGGAAAAAGAAGGTTTTAGCTTTGTGAAGCAAATTGAGGCACCAGCACAAATGACAGGTTGGGCTGGGCATATGCAGCAAAATCCAATGACGGTTTCCATCTCAAATGACAATAAATATTATATTGTTGGGGATTTGCATAATGCCAAAGGCGATAACCTAACCGTTGATGCGCTGAACAAACATGTCAAGCAATCCGTTTTGGATGATGTTTGGAAAAGTTTGGAAAAATTGGCTTGGATTCAGGATGGAAATGTTAAAGCACCACGGATTATCTATGTATTCTCAGATCCGAATTGCCTTTATTGCCATGTTTTCTGGGAAAAAGTCTGCCCGTATGTGAAAGCAGGCAAAGTTCAATTGCGCCATATCCAAGTTGGAGTGATTCGTCCTGAAAGTTGAGGGCAGGCTGCAACTCTATTGACCGCTTCAAGTCCACAGCAGGCTTTTGAAACATTTAATGAGGCGAAGGGGAAGCAAAAACTGAAAGAATTAAAACCGATTTCTACACAGCTAGCAGAAAAACTGGAACGTAATGAAGAGATGATGAATAAATATGGTTTTTATGCGACACCTGCTTTAGTCTGGAAGAATGCTCAGGAGGCATTAGAAACAGCATATGGCTTACCTAAGGATTTAAAAAGTTTTTTTGAATAAAAACATGTGAATGGAAATGCGGATTCATATTGGTATGGACAAATTAAAAAGGACGTTATGAGAACGTCCTTTTTAATTTGTCCTCGGCTTTAATCTACTTTGAATAAGATTAAGCCCAACCTTGTTGACGATTACGTATGTAAGGCAGAAGAGAAGCCAATGCTAATACAGCCAATACTGCACCAATCCAGAGACCTGAACTTAAACCATAACCATTTGTAATCGCTAAACCACCAATATACGAGCCACCACCTAAACCAATGTTAATTACCGATGTGTGTACCGCATTAACCATAGGGCCTGGGTGTGCAACGCTGACAATTCTCGCCATCATTGCTGGATTCATTGGAACCCCGGATAAACCAATCAAGATGATTGCGATGATTGCCACCGTTTTATATTCGGCAAAGATTGCAAAAGCGAATAAAGATATACTTAATATGGTTAATCCAACGAGCATAATTTTAAGGCTGTGATTATGCGCTAAGCGACCAGTAATCGTATTACCTACGATGTTTGAAAAACCAAATGCCATCAAAATAAAGGGTACGACTTGCATGCTAAACCCAGTGATATCGACCAAAACAGGGACGAAGTAACTAAATGCCGCAAAACTTGCCCCTAGAATCAAGCAACTTGTTGCACAGGCTTTCCAGTAGGCCTTGTTTTTAAAGGCTTTGATCTCTTCCTCCATTTTGATTTGCTCACCGCCAGATACTTCAGGTAAAAGACGTTCAAGAGCGATGAGACAAATGAATACCAACACAGCGACTAAGCCAAAAGTGATACGCCAGCCCCACTGTTGATCGATCATGGTTGCAAGAGGCACGCCAAATACAGTGGAAATCATAAAGCCGCCAATAACGATAGCTGCTGCGCGAGGGCGGTTATGATTCGGAACCATCGCCATACTGATGGCGAGAGAAAGGCTTAGACAACCTGCACATAAAACACCTGTGACAAAACGTATTACTATTAAAATAGCATGGCTAGAGATAAAGGCACTTAAGCCTTGGATTACCACATACAGCGCTAAGAGGATCAGCAAGACTTTTCGATATTGAACTTTATATTTGAGGAAAAAGTAGGTAAGTACAGGTCCGCCTAACATGACTCCAAAAGCATAATATGAAATTAAATGTCCAACATCACCCACACTGATTCCAAAGGCATGGGATAAAGTGGCGGTCATGCCAGCGACCATCAATTCTGCTGTGCCAATTGAAAAAATAGCTAATCCTAATATATATACTGCTAACGGCATTTTTTTAACGCATTCCTAATTATTTAACGATCATTACAAAATTAAAGGGTTTTATTTCTTTTGCACTGGTGATTTAGTTACAAGTTGGCTAAGAGGCCATTAACCACATCTTCCAGAAAGCTTTTATCTGAAATATTTTTGTTCAGTACACGCAAACCGTAGTAACCGGCTAAAAAGCCTCGCGCCATTTCAAGGGCTGAAGCATTGGTACTGAATTCTCCATTTACTTGTCCTTCGACAAATACTGCGAGGAGAGAGTTCTCTAGGCGCTGTCGATATTCTAGATTCAGGCTTGAGACAACCTGATCTTTATCCCCCATTTCTAAAGCAGAGAATAAGACCATGGCTTCGTGCTGTTCCGATTGTGAAAGATCCTCGGAAATCCCCCAAAGTAAAAGGGATCGTAATCGATCTTTGAACAGTCCTGACTGTGTAAGAATGGACAATTGTGCTGCCATAGTTTGTTGATGGCTACGCAATAAAGCTTGTTCATATAAGGCTTGTTTACTACCAAAAGCATTATATAAACTTCCTCGCCCTAAACCGGTACTATCACATAAATTTTGCGCTGAAGTACCTGCATAACCGTTGGTACTAAATACTGCTACGGCTGCATCGATGATCTCTTTATCTTCAAACTGTCTAGGACGGCCTGGATTATTAGATTTTTCATCACTCATTCATGAGTCCGAGAGGGGGTAAGCGGAGAGTGCATAGTAGGTATTATGGAACGATCTGTCAAATATTGAATTAAGTATATTTTATAATCCTGAGTAGCATTCCACTACGCTACCAAAAATAAAAATATATTTAACAATAAATTGGATAAAAAAATAATTTTTGAATGTATGGAATCTATAAAAATATATTTAATAGGAAATTGGGTTGATTTTTAGGGTTATAAGTATGGAAAAGAATGACTTTGAAAAAGATTATGTTTCTGGGTAGAAAACTTCTAATTAAAAAGATAAGGTTATGAATAGGATTGAAGAACTAAATTGTCTACTACTTATTAATAAAGAATGGGATAAAGATCTGGAATTTCACTTTCGTGACATGCATAAATCCAGACTTTTTCAAAAATTTGCTCCATTTCTAAGTCAAATAGTTTAGTCTCAGTGCACGTTTCTCGAGCAATGGCGATACACGCCATCGTGAGGGCGAAAATCAATACAATTTTTAGTGAAGTCTTACTATTCAGTAATGCTGCGTAAGGTCATTCTTGTATCCTCTAGTTCATTAGGGTATTTCTCACATTGAAGCGAAATCTATCCTTTCCAACTATTCAAATTTTCAAGATCTTTATCCATTTTTAAGGATGATAATGTAGAATTTCTTATTTTTTTGTTGGGAGAAAATGAGCAAAGAATTAGAGTTATTAATGTTAGACTCTATTCAAGGTTTTCATTTGGATATTTTTATTACCAATTGATATTTCTTATAATGGTGCTGAGAAATAATTTTTAATTTATTTGTTTTAATTCGATAACAATTTTTTTCTTACCAAATAATCGGGCTAAAAAGCCCGATTTATATATTTCTCAAAGAAAATGTATTTGAACTTGAAATAATAATTTTTCCTAGCTTAAAATTTAAATGAGTATGTAGTAAAAAAACGATTTTCGGAGTAGTTATCACTTAGATCATTCTTATAATTCAAATTTAACCACTGAAAACCCAAACCTTTAAATCGTCCTTCATTCACACGATAATTCATGATGATATCAAATTCACTTTCATCAAATCCTTTTTGGCCATTTATCATATAGTTTTGGCCATCCACATAACGGAGTAAAATATTTAAACCAGGTAATGCCCAACTCGCATCGTGGTTGAAGGTAACGTGATATGAAAGTTCATTTGCCTTATTGAATGTACCTTGTGTCCAGTTAATATAGCTGAGGACAGGAACGGCGCCATCTAACATTGGAAAGTTACTATCACCTTCAATTTTTTGGATACCTAAACCCAGGGTGTTTGGCCCATAACCAAATTCCTGAAGTATCCCAATATATTGGTTATCAATATCACCAAGCAGTTCATCACCTGCTTCTTCTGTATAATAATACCTAAATTTAGTATTCAATCTAAATTGGTCAACACTATTTTTATAGTTTAGGCCGATAGAATATTGATTATACAAATCTTCTAATTTACTCACAAAGATTTGAGTCTGTAATTTACTATCAAAAGCTTTATGCTTTAAATCGATATAAGTTAAGCCATCAGATTCTTTTTTATTGACAGAAAGCTTTCTAAAATCCTCTTCATTTCGCGGTGAGTATTTATCTAAATAGCCAATATCCAGTTTTAACTGTTCATTCAATTGGCCCGAATATATTAGACCTTGATAAATTGTAATCAATTGTCGACTGTAATCTGTAGTCGCCAAAGGGGTATCGACCCACTGCTCCCCCCAGCTTATTTTATGCTGTTTATACTGTGCTCCAATCGAGCCTGCAACTTTACTGTAGCTGGATGCCTGCTCTTTGGTGACTGGGTCAAATGGCAAAATCATGTCATTTAAATGTTTATCGTCACTTAAACGCTTTGCGTATTGAACAGAACCTGTAAAATTTAAGGAGAGATCTTCGGTAAGTGCATGTTGACCATTTGCACGGGCAATAACCCCTTGACTCCAACTCTCTACTGAGGGTTTGGCAGCATCATCAAAATCCCGATCTGCGTATAAGTTTTTTAATGTGACATCAACATTAATCTCTTTTGCGAAGGTGCAATTCACCATTGCAGCCATCGCAGTAAGTAATGGCACAACTATTATATTTTTACTCATATCTAATCCATTAAATTATTTGATAATTTTTATCGTCCTAAAACCGACATGGCTAATGCCTAAATCGATTTGCTGAGAATGCCTTGCTGAAGCTCGATAACGCATACAGTAATTCGATGCGCAAAGGAAAGACCCGCCTTTGATGGTATAAAAATTAAAAGCGGGGTTATCCAGATGATTCTCAAGTTGATCCATTCCCATGTGATCATCATGCGTTCCCGTAAATGGGCTTTTGGTATATTCCCAAACATTTCCAATCATGTCGTAGAGGCCAAAACCATTTGCTGCAAAGCATCCCACTGGTGCAACATCCGGATAGCCATCTTTATTGTCATTGTGGTAAGGAAACTCACCTTGCCAAACATTGGCATCAATATGTTTTAAATCTGCACGGACATCTCGATCATGGGTAAAGCCTTTTGCAGCATATTCCCATTGTTCTTCAGTCGGGAGCTCTCGACCTAACCAATCGGCGTATGCCATCGCATCTTTTAAAGTGATCATCCGTACAGGTTGATTATGCTTAATTTTACGACTACTATTCGGCCCCCAAGGCTGTTTCCAATTCGCTCCTTTCATCAATGACCACCAAGCTAACTCCTTGACTGGTTTTTGAGGTTCAGTAAATACTGCTGCTTCTCCTTGCTTTTCTGCTTCGGTCACATAGGTTGTAGCATCGACAAAACTTTGGAATTGAGCATTAGTCACTTCTGTTGCATCTATCCAAAAGTCTGCAACTTTCCGTTCACTTTTATAAACTGCTTGTTCCTCTGGGTAACTTTCATTGTTCCCAATATTGAATGTTCCACCATGAATTTTAACCATGCCAGCTTCAGATTGCTTTGACCAATTTTGTGGTAAACCTGAATATTGCTTACATTTATTACTATTCCCTAAGTTCATTACGGTTTTTTGCTGCTTAATTTCTGGCGTGGAGGGGATGTCACATGCACTTAAACCTATTGAGCTGAATAAGATAGTATAATGAATATATTTCATACTTTAATTCCTACATCCTTGAGAGAAGTATTTCCACATTATTTACCTTGGTTTATCTAGAAGATAGTTTTTTTGATAAGCAAAAGTGATCCTAACATGTTAATACTTCTAAGAATTAAACTATTATTGCTTGTCTAAATTTTTCAAAAAATCTGGCTGAATACATTGATCATAAAAACAATTCATTTGACCGTATTTGTAGCGAACTGGAGCCTCCACAACCCCTACACGTTGAGAATACTCAGCCCAATCTTGAGCAAGTTCTTGGGTCTTAGTTGGATTTTTAGATGCTAGATTATTACGATAAGATGGATCTAATTTTCGATTGTAGAGTTCCCATTCGCCAGTTCCATAAGGGGGTACTTGAAATTGTACAGCCCAATCACCTTTATATAAGGCACGCCGGGTATTGAATTCCCAACCTAAAGCACGTTCTGGCAGCGCTTTTCCTTTAAAAAGAGGTAAGAAAGAACGTCCTTCCATTTTTAATAAATGTTGTCCATTGCGTGTATCTGGTCGCGTAGCGCCTGTAAGTTCTAAAATAGTAGGAACAAAATCCATGACATGAATGGTTTCGGAATTAATTTGACCTGCCTTTATTTGAGTTGGATAACGAATAATTGCAGGCACATGAATTCCGCCATTTGACAAAATACTTTTGAAATAAGGCAATGGAGTAGAGGCAACTTGTGCCCATTGTGGACCCAAAGTCACATATGAACCTTTTTTACCCATATTCTTAGGGCTATTATCAAATGTGGCATCGACCCATTCACGGATACCATTTTTATCTTCAGTTGTGCCTAAAGATTCTGGAGTTGCTGATTCAGAACCATTGTCAGACATGAATAAAATCAGAGTATTGTCTAGTTCCCCTGTACGTTTTAAATAGTTAACCACACGACCAATGTTGTGATCCATATTATCAATCATGGCTGCATAGATTTGCATGGTTTTGGTTTGATCTTGTTTTTGGGCTTCAGTCAATTTATCCCAAGCGGGGAATACATCCATGAGAGGATTATTAACTTTTGTTCCCTTTGGCATAATACCTAATTGAATCATGTGCTCTAAACGGGCTTGGCGAATTTTTTCATAACCTTCCTTATAGTGACCTTCATATTTTTTAAGATATTGATCAGGTGCTTGTAAAGGCCAGTGTGGTGCAGTAAATGCAAGATAACCAAAGAAAGGCTGATCTTTTTTTCGGTCATTTTCTAAGTAAGAAATCATCTTAGTAGTAAAGAAATCACTTGAATAAAAATCTTTAGGCAAGCTTGTTTCTTTACCATCTTCAAAGTAACGCGCTTTATAGTTACCTGGGAACATTTGGCTTGCATCCATATGCGCTGCACCGCCAGGCATTAAAGTAAATGAGCGGTCAAAACCTCTGGCTTTGGCATGGCTGTCATCGGTTGCACCCAAATGCCATTTACCTGTGACAAAAGAGGCATAGCCTTGGGGCCTTAATATTTCAGCCAAAGTGGTTACACGATTATTTAAACGGCCTTCATAACCTGGTTTGTCTTTTTGTTCAGGCTGTAAAAACTCTGCCATGCTGCCCAGACCAGCTTGATGGCTGTCATTTCCTGTTAATAACATAGAGCGTGTGACTGAGCAGGTTGGACCTGCATGAAAGTTACTGAGTACTGCACCTTCTTTGGCTAATTTGTCTAAATTTGGCGTAGATATTTCTCCACCAAATGGTTGTATGTCAGAAAATCCCAAGTCGTCTGCCACAATGACCAAAACATTTGGCTGTTTAGCAGGAGCAGCATGGGTAGATAAATTGCAGAGTAGCGTGGGTAAAAATAACGCAACTAGAGCTAGTTTTTGAGTAACCATAACGAATCCTTGATAGTGGTTAGTACTATTGTCCAGTGACCTATCTAATTATGCTGAGATATGTCTTGATTAGACGCTTGCGCGACGACGATCTACTTCAGTCGTAGGAGCAGTTTGGGCGTCTTTCACCAGTTCAATATTGAACTGAATATGTTTAAATGCTTTGTCTAAACCGCGACGAGCAATTTCGGCCTCATCGGTTACATCTTTAGCCTTTGTCACCAAACCTTCACGTGTTGCAAATGCAAAGTCATCCCAAAGATACTTGTCACCTTCAATATTGAATTGAGTAGTTAACTTGCGGTAGCCTGGTGCAGAAACAAAATAATGCACATGAGAAGGGCGGTTACCATGACGTCCCAGTTTGTCTAGCAAGAACTGAGTTGTTCCATCTGGCGGACAACCATAACCGACAGGCATGATGGTTTGAGCAACATATTGACCTTTAGCATCAGTAATTACAGAACGGCGCAGGTTGAAATCACTTTGAGATTTATCAAAGAATGAATAATTGCCTAAACTGTTGGCATGCCAGATTTCAACTTTAGCATCTTCAATGATATTGCCTTGAGTATCCTTTACAGTCCCTTCGATGAGCAACGTCGGGATTTTATCTGTTTCAGAACCATCATCCATACGGGTAAAGCCGACTGATTCTGGAGCACCTGCGACATAAAGTGGACCTTCGATCGTACGCGGTGTACCACTTGTAATACCTGCTTTGGCATCAGCTTCGTCTGCACGAAGATCAAGATAATGCTCAAGACCTAAGCCAGCAGCCAAGAGTCCGAGTTCGTTGGCTTGACCTGCATCAGTCAGATACTCAAGACCTTTCCATAATTCTGATTGAGAAATATCAAGCTCTTCAATTGCTTGGAACAGGTCACTCACTAAACGCACGACAATTTGCTGTACACGTGCATCGACAGGGCTGGTCGCTGTATCAACATTCATTTCTTTCACAAGAGCATCAATTTGTTGTCGGTTCATCATGATCATCCTTTGATTGATGAGAAATAGATCCGAATGATCTAGAACGGACATGAAACAGATCATTCGAAAAGTTAAGAACCCATAAAAGATGAGTTCACATTTGTTGACTTAACATCAGCTGAAAAATTTAGCTATTAAAAACTGCATAATGTTTATGCAGTTTTTAAGTCCTGCTTAAATATGTCTAAATAAAGCGGAACGTGCTTGATTAGAGGCGCCATCCGCTGCACTTAAGAAACGCTCAGTATGAATATCTTTTTCAAAGAGACGGCTTTGCATCAGTGTTGAAATAGCCGCATCAATCATGGGTGGCGGACCACATAAATAGGCTTTATGGCCACTGCATTTATTTTCAAAATAATCTGCCACGGCTTCATGCACAAAACCTGTAAATCCTGTCCAGTGATCTTCTGCTTTGGGTGCATTTAGTGCAGGAATATAGCGGAAATTTGGATAGTCTTTGACTAAGGTTTCAAATATTTCATGGTTATAGAGTTCAGAAACATCACGCGCGCCTTGGAAAAGATAGATGGTACGTGTATCACCTTGTTCCAAAAGGTCCAAAATCATGGATTGCGGACTGGATAGACCAGAACCGCCGGCAATAAAGATGGCATCTTTTTCATCTGATTTACGCACAAAAAACTGCCCATATGGCCCAGAAATTTGAAGTTCATCGCCGGCTTGAAGGGTTTCGTGCACATAGGTGGTGGCTGCACCGCCCTGTACTTGGCGAATATGCAATTCAATAATGCCTTCTTCACTTGGCGGATTGGCAATTGAAAATGCACGAGTTCCTTCAATATCAGGCAATTGAATATTAATGTATTGCCCAGCCTGAAATTCCATTGGACGGTCAATCTGTAAACGCACACCTTTAATGGTCGGCGATAGCTGTTTGATCTCTAAAACTTTGGCTTGGTAATCTTGTACTAAATAGCCGAGGAAATCTTCGTCCTCATCAACATCGGCTTCAATCACCATGTCAGATTCAGGTTTACAGCAGCAAGCAAGCACTTTATTTTCTTCACGTTCAATATCCATCAGCGCAAAGGGTGAGGCTTCACCGACATCATAAAAACCGTCAGTGACCTGAACTTTACAGGTGCCGCATGTGCCATGACCGCATGCAAAGGGCAGCCAAACCCCTTGACGTAAAGCGGCGTCTAAAATGGTTTGATCCTCTTCCACTTCAATGGTCATGCCGACAGGTTCAATCGTTACTTGATAACTCATGATAGTTCTCCCTTATACATGCGTGCCGTTGTAGCCATCTAAACCGGGTGTTACAAAGCGCAGGAGAGATTTATGATCAAAATTTAAATCAGCCAAAGTCTTAGAAAAGTCGATATCTGTTAGGCGTTCACGATTCAGGGTGAATTGCACTTTTGACCAATCGATATGTTCAAAATCAGGATGTTGATTGAAACCCGCTTGAATTTGCTGATCAATCAAGTCTTGTAAGCTTTGTTGTGGTGAGACCACAAAAGCATGTGCGGCACAAAAGAGCGTGTGATGATCCCATCCCACATAGAGCAACATGTTATCGCCATAATTTTTTTGTGCATCACGTGCATCAAATTCATAGTTTTTTTGAATAGCTTGTACTGGCATGAGAAAACTCCTAAATTCCTTGAGTGAAGCCATCTTGAAATTATTATCTACAAGATGACTTCCGATCCTTTTTACTTATGCAACGTGACCTTTCCATTTTCTCCAACGTTCTTGGTCTGGAGAGCCTTCAATGTCCATGTTGTCTGCGCCGACGTTAAAGTTATAGTAATCACGTAAAATGCTTTCTAAATCAGGACCACCACAGTTGCCTTGTAAAATTTGATTGACTGGTAACCACGCTTGAATATATTTTTCAGGCTCATTTTCAAAAATGTCATGACAGCCATCTGAACAAGTGTGGTAACGCTCGCCTTTATAAATACTGTCGCGGTAACTGAACATGGTTGGATCACCATCCATTTCAGTAAAGGTCATTGGAATCTGGCAGATTTGGCACAGTTGCGGTAAGCCATTGCTGTAGAAGCGTTTACCTTCTGCCTCCAATTTACGTGCTAGTTCCCATTTAGGACGGTAATATTTGTCGAAAGTGTCTGGATATTTCTCAGATAACCAATCCATTTCTTCATCGGTTGGAATCCAGGTATGGAAACCAGCAGCATGGCCAAAGTTATAGAAAATCCACCAAGCTTGATGTGAGATATGTTCTTTTTCTTTCACAATCACGTCGGAATATTTCGGCATACGAATACCGTAACGGCTGAGGTCTTTAAATAATGCACCACCCGCTTCTTCAAAATAGGTTTCCCATGCTTCTTTCCATGACATCACTTTGTTTGGCAGCATGTAGTCCATCATCATGCCAACAATGGAAAGTAGGCGAGTACCACGCCAGAACCATTTATCAATCCATTCCTGAACAATCGGCACGTTATCTTCATGCTGTTCAAGTAAGAATTTGACGATTTCCAAACCTAAAGTCATATGACGTGCTTCATCAGACTGTGCGCTAAAACCAAAGGTCACGGTAGCCATATCACCGTTATAGGCCGCACCTGACATAAATGGCACGAACAATAAGTTGGTCAGAACGTATTCAAAAGAGAAACTAATGGCCAATAAGAATTCGAATGGTCCTGCTGAACGTGCATCTTCAAAGAATGATTTCGGGACAGAGAGATACCAAACGCGGTCATGCATATGCGCCCAGTCTTGGAAGCCATCAAAGAATTTGTTGTAATGACTCATGGCATGAATTTGCGTCTGTACATGACGCAGTTCATCAATCGATTGCATTTGCGAAGCAATACGTGCACCGATGCCGCTAAATTGGCGGCCTACATGCGCATAACCCTGATACGCTTGATATTCCAGTGGCGTTACGGCAGTTAAAAATAGTTTAATGGCATTTAAATATCGTTCATTACTGACATTCATCTGACCATTGTTTTGTGAAAATGCATCAAAAATGGCATACAGTTTTTTCTCTTTTTCCGACTGATATTTCCAATATGAATCCATGGTTAAACGGAATGGGTCTTCCCATTTTGACCAATCGGTGATTTTAATGCCTTCAAACTCTTCATATGGAAAAGCCTCTTTACGATCTGCATAGGAAAAATCCCAATCCAGATCACGGGTCAACATACGGTAGCGGTCTTTCGCATTGAGCTTTTTGGTTGCAGTTTTAGTCGTGTTTTTTGCTTGGCTATTCATCTTGATCATCCTTTTCAATCTGTTGAAGCGATTCGCTTCTTATATTTTTCCGTGTGGGATTAATTCCACTGCAACGTGAAGGTATCGTCATCTTCATCAACGTTGCCACCTAAGGTGATCATGTTGAGTTGCAGTTCTTGAATGTCCCAATCTTGTCCTAGTTTTTCAGACACCGTTTCTGCACGAACCACTAATTTTCCGAGGTTTTCCACACGAATCATGGCAGGAAGATATTGAATGGTGGCTTCTGGGTTATCCTGTTCAATTGCTTCAATGATGTAGCGTGAAGTATCGTTATCTTGTAGTGCCAAATAAACTTTAGAGCTCATGTCTGCGTATCCTTATGCAACTGATTTCAAGTCAGTAGTTAATCCTGCTTTTTTACTGCGCTCTGCAATGACGTTTATGCCATTGTCGATAGATGCCGTTTCAAGAGCAGTATTTGACCAAGCGCTAAATGCTTCTGTCACTTCTGGTAAAAGAGCATCAATCCACCCTTGAATTAAGGCTTTATTTTCTTCAGATTCAGTGGCGGCAGTTTTTAAAACCGGATCTGACCATTTGCGCAAATCGGTTAAACAGTCCTTCATAAATTCAGTCAGCATTGCTACATCGCGTGCGCCGTGCTCAACCAGCCATTGATCAAGTTCGCCGTAAACCAGCTCTTGCATTAAGCTGTCGATGAGCAGATTTTGCAGGACATACAGCTTGAACCAATCTTGTTCCGTTAAGCTTTGCTCACATAGCTTGCGTAGCGGTTGCCACATTGCATCATTCATCCAAGCGGCTTTGGCTTGCTGTAATGAGTCGCCTGTATTGCCGTCAATGAGTAAGCCAATACGGGAGATATATTGCGCCATGCCTAACCGGTCCATGGCCGCAAAAATACAGGCTTGGGTAATGACCGTGCCATAGCCATAAGCACTGCCTGACATCATGTGCAGGTTGGCGGTTTGCTCCACATAACGAAAAGGCAATAAGCAAGTGATTATTTTTTGCTTAACTTCAGGGTTTAAATTTTCAACCAAATGACGTTTTTCAAAAAATGAGTAATTGCTTTCGGCAGTATCTTGCAGACGTGCACGATGTTGTACATAAGCACCATAGTAAAATTGACGTGGATCTTTAAATACATACCAGTCTTGCATTTGCAACGCTGTATGCATGTGATCATTTAAAGTTTTGTCAGCTTTCCACAATGGACGGTAATGAAAGTTAGCTGCACCTTGTATATCAAAACTGACTTCCTGATAGCGAGTTGCAGGCTTATTGCCAAAACGGCGTTCAATGTAGGCATAGGTCTGACGTATAGGTTCGAGGCTGGATGTTTTAATTTCTAAAGTCATCACGATTTCCTTATGGGCTTAAGATTGATCTTCTTGATCTAAATTTTCACGGACTTGGCTTAGAATTGTAGGTTCAACGCCATAGCGCCATTTATCTTCCTGAGCATCATTCCAAGCTTGCTGAGCTTCGGTCATTTCGATCACATGATTAATTTCACAGAAATGCTGAAATGCTTGCTGAGGGAGAATCAATTCGACAAAAAGTGTTGGATCATGAATAGCGAAATCAAATTCAACAAATTTGGCATTTCGATCACCTGTGACACGAATGTATTTGGTGAATTGTTCCTGCTGTATGGCTTGAGTCATGAAGATTATCCTTTTCTTTCTGCACTGAACTTATTTCAGTGATGCAACCTTGCATAGATTGATAGAGATATATCAAAACTCGTGCCAACTTTTATTAATCATTTTTAATCAGTTACTTATATTTTTTTATCCATTTTTCAGTGTGTTTGATCGGTAAAAATCCATGAAATGATGAATATATAAATGTCTGATTTAATCAAATCGTGAATGGTGAGCTCGGACACTTGAAAATACTTTGTGCTGCTTAAATTAGTTCTATGAATTAAAATTATTTATATCTATATGATTTTATAGTTTTAATTTAAAAATACCTTAAGGGTATAAAGTTATAATAATAAGGTAGTAAAGCTTTTTAGTCGGAATTGAGTAAGATAGGGGATCGACCTATAGCCAAGGATGGATATTCAGTCATGCCTCAAGCCAAAGATGCAAAGTTTTATACTCAAATTTTGGAAAAGAACAAAGATATTCAAGATTTATTGGATAAAATTCAGTTTGACAGTCAGCATGGAAAAATTTGGTTTGAAGAAAACCGGATGCTGCTCATTCATACCAGTATCATGGGCTTTTTAAGAAAAGATTTGTATAACATGCTGGGCTGGGAACGGACTAAGCGTTTTTTTATTCGGCTGGGGTATCAGGCTGGAGTACGGGATGCAGAAGTTACCTCTAAATTACGACCGAATTTAAATGAGGCTGAAGCCTTTATGGCTGGGCCACAAATGCATGGTATACGCGGTATGGTGCAAGTTGAAGTGAATGAGCTTCAATTAAGTCATGATGAGCATCAATTTTATGCAGATTTTAATTGGCGCAATTCTTTTGAAGCGGAAGTTCATTTAAGTGAGTTCGGGGCTTCGGAAGAATCAGTTTGCTGGATGCTATTGGGCTATGCTTGCGGTTATACCAGCTTTGTTATGGGACAAACCATTATTTATCAGGAAACCCATTGTGTAGCAAAAGGTGATGATTGCTGTCGTATTATCGGAAAGCCTTTAAAAGAATGGGAAAATGCCGATGAACTTATTCAATTTATGTCACCTGATCCTGTTTCAGATGAATTAATTGCCTTGCAAGCAGAGCTGAATGAGTTAAAGAAAAATATCTATACAGATGTAGAAGCCGATTACACCATGTTCAATTCTATTGGTGAATCGGTGGCTTATCGTAAAGTCTGTGACCTGTTGAAAAAGGCAGCGGGCAGTAAGGTTACTGTATTACTGCAAGGTGAAACAGGGGTGGGCAAGGAAGCTTTTGCCAGAGGGATTCATGAAGGTAGTTCTCGTAAAGGGCAACCCTTTGTTGCTGTAAACTGTGCCTGTATTCCGCCAGACCTAATTGAAGCCGAACTTTTTGGTGTCGAAAAAGGGGCATTTACAGGGGCAACGCAAACTCGAAGTGGAAAGTTTGAACGTGCCGATCAAGGAACTATTTTCTTAGATGAAGTGATTGAGCTTTCGCCACGTGCGCAAGCTGCCTTGCTGCGAATGCTACAAGAAGGAGAATATGAAAGAGTTGGAGATCATCAAACCAGAAAAGCGGATGTACGTTTGGTTGCAGCTACCAATGAGGATTTGGAACAGGCTGTGAAAGAGGGAAGATTTCGTGCTGATTTATATTATCGCCTGAATATTTTCCCTGTAATTATTCCGCCGCTACGTGAGCGCCGTGATGATATCCCTTTATTGATTACACACTTCTTATCGCGTTTTGAAAATATGTATGGAAAGACGTTAAAAGGTTTAAGTGACAAAGCTAAAAATTTTGTCATGACTTATGAATGGCCGGGTAATATTCGGGAACTTGAAAACTTATTAGAGCGGGCGACCTTACTGACGGATCATCAGCAGGAAATTAAACTCCATCATTTGTTTCCGCAAATTAAGCAAGATATTGAACCTAGGTCTGAACAAGTGGACTTAGATGCAGTGATACAAGAGGGTTTTTGTCTGGAAGATCATGAGAAAAAACTAATTTTTATCGCAATGCAAAAAACAAATAATAATGTTTCTGAAGCAGCCCGTGTATTAGGGATCAGCCGAGCGGCTTTAGATTACCGTTTAAAAAAGCAAGCTATTAATATAAGTAAAAAGTAAATTTCAATTAAGCACAGATTGACTGTGATGATTGGTTTTTTAAAAGACAAACTTTTAAGACAGCTTGATACGGCTTATTTAAAGACAGTATTCTATTTGCCGAATCTAGGTAGTAAGTGTCGCCATGGGCTGCCTGTTTAAGGAATCTATAATAGAGTTTTAGGAAATAATCTATTATCTTTACAATTAAGACCGCGATTTATAATTTTATCTAAGTAGTGAGGTTCTATTTTGCCTACTATACATCGGGTAAGTATGGCTCTATGCATCTTGCGATTATAAACGTTGGATAATAATTTACTTAATTTTCAACAAAACTTGGGTTTTTAAGAGTAATTATTCACACCTCTTATTTTTTAAGTTATTGAAAATTATATTTAATTTATATGAGGCATATTGTTACCATCTCCATCTTTTCAAGAAAATTAATTAAACCGCTTCATTTTTAGATTCTGGGGTATAGCGTTGTCCACTCATAAGGTTTTCTCCTGTGCAAAAAGAATAGACGATATTTGTCTAGGAGAGTGGTGGCAGTCCAAGAATATCCGATATTTGTCTAGGAGAGTGGTTGATATTCAACTCTAAATAGAGGGGGTATCTTCTTTAAAATAACGAAATTCTAGCATGATATAAGAACAAACTTGCAAATCGATAAATTATAACCCCCTGTAATTTGAACAAAATATTTTTTTGAGATTTAATCCACTAAATCTAATTTGAAGACAAAAGGAGTACAAGATTTTTCAATATTAAAAAGGTTTTTAAAAAAACAAAGGCTTATTTTTTAAATTCTCGTGACGCTTTTGAAATATCTTTCTGAATGCTAACGATCAGTCCTACAGGATCACCCTGCTGAAATCCAAGATGGTATTGATAATTGCCTAGCAAGCTTTTAATTAATGCCAATCCTAAACCATGGCCATGCTGCTGAGCCGATTTTCGCCAGAAGCGCTGTCCTAAATGTTGGATATCCTGTGCTGTAAGTTGTTGTCCATCATCTTCAATCATCAGGCAACCAGACTGCATGGAAATCCAGATATGGGCAGCCTTTGCATGCAGCAGTGCATTTTCAAGCAGATTTTTCAGTACGGTATACAGCACAAATTCAGGTAGCTGAATTTCACCCAGGCTGTTCCAGTTCACCTGTATTTTTTCATTCATTTCTGGATAGCGTGTACTTAAGTCTGCAAGGACCTTCTCAAGTGTGGGGCGAAGCCAGATGGTCTCAGTCATTTCCTGGATACTGTTTTCCGATTGGGTCAGCAATAAAAGCTGCTCGAGTAACAGCGTATAACGCCGGATACTCTCATTGGCCTGCTGCAAATTGTATTGAATGGATTCAGGCAGATTCTGCTGCTGACTAATCAGCTGGGCCAGTTGTACATGAGTTTTAATTGCGGTCAGGGGACTGCGTAATTCATGTGCAGCATAGGCACTAAAGGCTTTCTCCTGTTGCAGACTATCATTAATTTTCTGAATCAACTGCGTGGAATTGCTGACAAAAGGCTGTACTTCCTGGGGAATGCTTGCAGGCTTGAGCTGCATTAAAAAATCTGCCGCCTCTGAGTAGTTAAGGTTTTTCTGGTTCAGGTATTGACTGAGCTGATCCAAAGACCGGAACTGTCTGCGGATAATAAAGATGATCAAGGCAATACAGATCAGCAGTGAGAAGACTAAGGGAACCAGTACGGACTGAAGAATCTGCTGTAGTAGGGTATCCCTCAAGAACATGCGTTCTGCCGCCACCACCTGAATATCGCCACGACGCAGGACATAACTGCGCCATTCCGTATCACCCTGCTGCCAGGTGCTGAATCCTTCTGGTCGTTGGCTTAAATTTTTTGGGGCACCGCGTGTTTTGGCAATGATCTGATTGCCTACCGAGATGTCAGAGCTAAAAAGAGAGACTTCACAGGCAATTAACTGGTTTACCTCATCATTCTTGGCTAATTTTGATAAGGTTGCATCCCCCAGACTATCCAGCGGTAACTGCTGAATCAGCCGGGCAACCATTTGCGCAGATGCCGATAAGCGTTGATCCAGAGTGTCTTGTAAGCGTTGTTTCAGGTCAATATACAGCCATGAAAATACCGCACTCCACAACACAATAAACAAGGCCAAAAGACTCATGACCAAACGCCATTTCAAGCTGTGACTAAACATGACGTTGCTCAAACGGTTTGAAAATATATCCAACACCACGAATGGTCTGAATCAAGTCTGGATGCAGTTTTTGTCTTAGGTGATAAATGTGTACATTCAGGGCATTGCTCTCGATAGAGTCCTGGAAGCCATAGAGCTTGTCAATAAGCTGTTCATTTTTCAGGATCTGGTTGGGGTGGCTCATCAGGGTTTCCAGCAGGCTGAATTCACGGCGAGATAAATTCACGGCCTGGTCTTGATAGGTAACAGTCTGGGTATCCCGGTTCAGAACCAGTTCATCAAATTGCAGTGTATTCGAGGCAAAGCCACGGTGGCGACGGGCGAGAGCATGAATCCGAGCAATCAGTTCCTCCAATTCAAAAGGTTTGGTCAGGTAGTCGTCGGCACCGGCATTCAGGGCCTGAACACACTGATCGGTCCGTAGCCGTGCCGTCAATACCAGTACCGGGAGATCAATCTGGTCGCGTCGCCAGCTGTGCAGCAAGTCCAGGCCATCCTGATCCGGCAGGCCTAAATCCAGTAAACATAAATCGACTGCACTATGCCGGATAAAATAATCCGCAGCACGTGCGTGACTGACATGCTCCACTGAAATATTCAGATAGTTCAGAGCAGCACAAATGCTCTGTGCGATATAGGGATCATCCTCAACCAATACAATAAACATAGAACATCCTGATCAAACTGCCATTATTTTATAAATGATTTGGGCTGTTAATGTTGCCTTAATTTTAGTTTTTCAATAATGCAGTCCTAACAGGAGGAGAGCAGCTGGATGTTGAAGTGGATATTGGGTGCCTTGATTGGCGGTGGAATCATGACGGGAACTGCACATGCAGACTTTTTACCACCAGATCAGGCATTTCAGTTTCAGGTGGTTTCTACAAGTCAGGATCAGGCAGAGCTTAGCTGGAAAATCGCAGATGGCTATTACCTGTATCATGACCAGCTTAAAGTGTCTCATCAGCAGACCCCAGTCAAGTTGGCACTGCCCAAACCCGAAGACAAAGACGACCCCAATTTCGGTTTGACCCAGGTGCATTATGGGCAAGTCAAAACCAATCTGAATGTTCAGCCCAACCAGCAATTTGTGGTGCAATGGCAGGGCTGTGCAGAAAGCGGTTTATGTTATCCGGTGCAACGTACCACAGTAACAACTGATGTAGATGGTTTATTTCCAGCGCAAAACCTGAGCAAAACACCAAAACTGCTGGCCAGCACTGCACAGCCAGAAGCAAACGAAAAGATTCTGATCGCTCAGAAAGATAAGCTACAGGCTATAGGGCAAACTCAAAGTACAGATAAAGCGCTGACTGAAGAAAAGGTAGAGGAAACGCAAGTTATTGCAGTTTCCGAACCTGTGGTGCAGCCTGAGACGGAATTAACAGAGAAAAATGACCAGCTCATTGCAGACCCTAAAAAACAAACTTCGTCAGCAGGCATGAATACTCAGTGGAACAATGACCAGTATTTTTTAAGTTTACTGTCTGGACAAAGTCTGTTGATTAATGCCCTGATTTTTCTCGGGCTTGGCATTCTGCTGGCATTTTTACCGTGTTCTTTACCTTTAATTCCAATTTTAACGGGAATTCTGGTCCAGCAGCACCGGGGCTACCGTGCTGCGCTGATTGCGCTGGTCTTTGTTTTGGGTATGGCACTGGTCTATGCGGTCATGGGACTTGCTGTGGCACAGCTCGGTTACAGTTTTCAGCGCTGGTTTCAAAGTCCAGTATTCATCAGTATTTTCAGCACTCTGTTTGTTTTGTTCGCACTTAATCTGTTCGGGGCATTTCAGCTGTCCTTACCCCAAGGAATGTTACAGCGGCTGGATCAATGGCAGCAAAAGCAGAAGGGTGGCACGCTGATTGGTGCTGGTCTCATGGGCATGATCGCCGCACTGATTGTCGGGCCATGTATGAGTGCACCGTTGGCCGGTGCCTTAATCTATGTGTCTCAGCTTAATCAACCGATTCTGGGTGCCAGCTATCTTTTTGTCTTAGGCCTTGGGCTGGGCTTGCCACTATTTATTGCAGCCGTATTTGGGTCCCATCTTTTACCCAAACCTGGCATCTGGATGGATCGCCTGAAGTTTAGTTTTGGCTTTGTCATGCTGGCCCTGGCCTTGTATTTTGCCCGCCCTCTATTGCCCGGCATTTTATACCTGAGCCTTTTGGGTGTGGTACTGATCACCTGTTCAGGCTACTTCTTGTTCAAGATGCTGCCCCATGTGCATCGGTCTGTATCGAAAATAGTCCTGTTGCTGCTCAGTGGTTTACTGGTCTATGCAGGAGGTATGCAACTCTATCATGTCTGGAGCCAGGTACAGGTCGCCCATGTAGAATCACGTCTTGAATGGCAGAAGGTCAGTACGGCCACACAATTGCAACAGGTTTTAGCCAAACATCATGCACAGCCGGTGGTGATTGATGTTTATGCAGACTGGTGTGTAGCCTGCCAACCGATTGAAAAGGAAGTGATTCCACGTAGTGATGTCCAGGCGGCTTTACAAAATGTGGTTCGTATCAAATTAGACCTGACCCACTATCATCCAAGTCAGGATGAGTTGCTAAAAGAATGGCAAATTCTCGGTCCACCTACCTTCATATTTTTAAATGCATCACATCAGGAACAGCGAGACTTGCGCTTGACAGGAACTTTTAGCGCAACACATTTGCTCGGTAAATTGCAGCAACTGCAAGGGGATCTACCATGATGATTTCCAGTGATGCACTGCATTTGGGACCTTTGATGTTGCCTTGGACACTCATGATTGTCGCAACTGGCTTGATGCTGTTATCTGCCGTCCTGTTTGGATTAGCCAGAAAGTATTCATGGTCTAAACAGATGCTTGGACAAAGTCAGGATTTGCTCTGGAGCAGTTTTTTGCTAGGGATGCTGGGTGCACGTCTTGTTTTCGTTCTGCTCAATGCCGAGCTGTATTTTGCAGCACCCATAGACATACTGAAAATCCGAGACAAAGGTTTTCATTTATGGGGAGGGGTGCTGATTAGTACTTTGTGGTATGTCATTCGCAATAGACAGCTGCAGACCAGATTCAAAGCCATCTTGTTGATCATCTTTGTACTCTGGGTCGGGCTTGGACTCGCATTCAAATCCAGTCTAAAAACTGAAGCAGCGTTTCCTGATCTAGCCTTTGCTGGACTAGAACAGGAACGTCTGGGTACAGATAAGATTCCACTCAGCCAATTCATTGGCCAGCCCACGGTAATTAATTTGTGGGCGAGCTGGTGTCCGCCGTGTCATCGCGAAATGCCGGTGTTGGCCAAATCAGCCAAGCAGCATCCTCAAGTGAATTTTGTCATGCTCAATCAGGGTGAGGAGGTTGCAACCGTAAATGCCTATTTAAGAAAACATCAGTTTCAATTTAAACATGTCCTGCTGGACCCATATGGTGAACTACCACAGCAGCTGAATAGTTTTGGCCTGCCAACGACGCTGTTTTTTAATGCTCAAGGCCAGCTGGTCGAGCGGCATATGGGGGAACTGAGTCCGGCCATGTTGCAGCAATATTTAAACAGAATTTCAGATTAACCTTAAAATATGGAAGGAATTAGTATGAACAAAATTCACCAGGTGCTTGGTGCAGGCATGTTTCTGATCATGAGCATGCACACGCAGGCAAATATAAAACAGAACATTGAAAAACAGGGTTTTGTGTTTATAAAACAGATTCCGGCACCGCAAGGAATGACCGGCTGGGTAGGGCATGAAGACCAGTATTCCAATACGGTATTTATCTCCAACGATGATAAATATTATATCAAGGGCGAACTGTTTGATGCGCAAGGGAAAAGCCTTTCCAATGAGCAGATTGAAAAGCATATGAAAAAAGCGGTATTGGACGACGTCTGGAAAACCCTGGAAAAATCGACCTGGATTCAGGATGGTAAGCCGGATGCACCACGGGTGGTCTATGTCTTTTCCGATCCGAATTGTCCATATTGCTATAAACTCTGGCAGGCGGCCCGGCCTTGGGTCGAATCAGGCAAGGTACAGCTGCGTCATATTCAGGTCGGTGTGATCCGTGAAGAAAGCCGTGGTCAGGTGGCAACACTGTTAATGTCGAAAGATCCAGCGGCAGTTTTTAACGATATGAACAAGAATAAAGGCAAAAAGCAGCTCAAGAAAATGGAAAAGATTCCTGCCGAAATTGCTGCAAAGATTGATGCCAATCAGGCCCTGATGGGGAAATACGGCTTTTTTTCCACACCGTCGATGGCCTGGAAAAACAATCAGGGTGAATTTAAATCTACTCAAGGCTTGGCGATGGACGTCAAGGAAATTTTTGAACAATAGGATCGGATGAGATATGTCAACTTTGGATCATCCACGGGTACTGTTTGCTTTGGAATGAACCGCTCTGGCATGGAACCGGAGTGGTCTGACATTAATTGCATTTGGTTTTGTGATTGAAAAATCCAACCTGTTAGTGCAACTGGTGGACCCAGACACTTATGCATAAAAAATAGCCTATGCATAGTGGATGGGAATTGCGGTGATTGTATTCGGTATGTTTGTAAATTTCGCCTCAATCCTGCAATATCGGCGCGGATTGGCATCACTGCGATCACCGGAATTTATTGAAGGTTATTATACCCAGCATCCTGTATGGCTAAACCTGTTTACTGCTTTTAGCGGGCTGCTTTTGATCATTTCTTTTTGGTTGCATTAAGATGAGGGCTAGGCGCAATACAGCTCGTACAGCTTTTGCATCAGGCTCAAGACTTTGGGATCACTCAGACGATAGAAAATCTGTTTACCCTCACGTCGGGTGCCGACCATGTCGGCCTTACGCAGTACAGTCAGCTGTTGTGAAAGTGTAGGTTGATGAATATCCGTAGATTCTTCAATTTCCTGAACATTCATTTCCCCGTCAACCAAGACACATAAGATTTTCAGACGGTCAGGATTGGCCAAAACTTTCAGGCATTGGCTGACGAAATCGACTTGAGAAAAATCAATTTTGGCATTTTCAGCGATCATATCCATAAATGTCCTCACAACTTTTGATGTAGCCCATACAGTTTACGTAATTTACCATAAAACTGCTTGATTAATATTTTTTATTATATAATATTAAAAAGTATATTGTATAGGGATTGATTCATCATGCATGACTTCCTCATCGCATTTATTGGCGGCTTAATGCTCGGACTTTCCGTGGTTGGCTATCTTTACGTCAATGGCCGTATTGCAGGAATCAGTGGTTTGATTGGGCAAGTATTAAACTCAAAAACCATGTTTAAAACGCCTGCAATCTGGTTTTTATCAGGTTTGATCATCACACCGTTTATTTATGGTCTGTTTGTACAACCTGAAATCGAATTAAATGCCAGCCCACTGATGATGATTGTGGCCGGTCTGCTGGTGGGCTTTGGGACACGTTTGGGTTCGGGCTGTACCAGTGGTCATGGAATTTGTGGCATCAGTCGCCTGTCTAAGCGTTCTATCATCGCGACCATGACTTTTATGTTTGCAGGTTTTGTCGCTGTTTATATTATCCGTCATATCACAGGAGCATTCTAAAATGAAAAATGTGTTTGCCTTTTTATTTGGTGCACTGTTCTCTGTGGGTCTGATGGTATCGGGCATGTCTAACCCGGAAAAAGTACTCGACTTTCTGGATCTGTTTGGCGACTGGGATGCCAGTCTGGCCTTTGTCATGATGGGCGCGATTGCGGTGGCCTTTATTCCCTTCCAGAAGGCATTACGTACGGCACAACCCAAAACAGTTTTTAATGAACCCATTGATTTACCTAGAAATAATCAGATAGATAAGAAACTGATTACGGGTGCGGTTTTATTTGGTGCAGGTTGGGGTATTGCTGGTATCTGTCCGGCGCCAAGTTTCACTTTGATCGGTTTGGGCCACTCTCAAGTTCTCTATTTTATTGTAGCAATGCTAGTGGGTATATGGATTCACCGTAAATGGTCAGGAGCTTAACGATGTCAAACTTACCTATAGTAAAAGATTTTTTTCACGAAGATACCAATACCTTCAGTTATGTTGTACGTGACCCTGCGACCAAAGCCTGTGCCATTATTGATAGCGTTTTGGATTATGATCCGGCATCAGCCAGTACATCAACTATTCATGCCAATAAAATTATTGCCTATATTAAAGAGCAGGGTTTAACGGTCGAGTGGATTCTGGAAACCCATGTCCATGCTGATCATCTGACAGCAGCGCAATATCTCAAAGAAGAACTGGGTGGCAAGATTGCCATGAGCCAGAAAATTGGCATTGTACAGGAAACCTTTGGGGCGATTTATCATCTGGATATTAAACAATGGAATGCCCATCAGCTCTTTGATTATTTATTTGAAGATCATGAGTCGTTCCAAATCGGAACATTGAAAGCCTATAACATTCCAACACCGGGACATACGCCTGCTTGTCTGAGTTATGTGATTGGCGATGCGGTTTTTGTGGGTGATACCCTGTTTATGCCAGATTATGGTACAGCACGTTGTGACTTTCCGCGAGGCAGTGCAGAACAGCTTTATGATTCGGTACAAAGCCTGTTTCAGTTGCCAGAAGATACCCGGGTCTTTTTATGTCATGACTATTTGCCTGAAACACGTGAATCCCATGTGTGTGAATCTGATATCCAGACGCAGAAAAAACAGAATATCCATATTCATCAGGGAGTCAGTAAAACTGAATTTGCTCAGATGCGCAACCAACGGGATTCAGGACTGAATATGCCTAAACTGATTCTACCGGCAATTCAGATCAATATGAAAGCAGGGCAGTTTCCTGAGCCTGAAGCCAATGGTGTTTCTTACCTCAAGCTTCCTCTTAACTACTTCAAATAAGCTTGTGTCGTGATTCAACAAAAAGTTCAACTTTTATTGAATCATTTTTGTGGATAAGGGAGAGGGCGATGTGGGCATTAATACTGGAAGGATTGGCGATTGGTGGCTTGCTGGGTCTAACCGGTGCTGGTGGCGGCATTCTAGCTGTACCGGCACTGATGGCGAGTCAGGGTTGGACTGTGGCACAGGCTGCACCGGTAGGCTTGCTGGCAGTCACTTTGTCCGCCTTGGTTGGAACGTTCGAAGGTTTATTCAAGCGTATTGTGCGTTATCGTGCTGCGCTCTGGATTGCTCTCATTAGTATTCCTTCTGCACGTTACGGGGTGCAGCTAGCTGCTATTGTTTCTCCGGCCTGGTTGACCTTGGCTTTCAGTCTGGTCATGCTGATCGTGGCTTACCGAATCTTCTTTAATAAAATCCATGATCATGGCAATGCACCGTGCAAGGTCAATCAAACCACCGGTCGCCTGATCTGGAATGTGAAAACTGCTTCTTTCCTCGCCGGTATTGGCGTCGTGGCGGGTTTACTGACCGGCTTGCTTGGAGTAGGTGGCGGTTTTGTGATTGTCCCGGCTCTGCGTAAAGTGACGGACCTCGATATTGGCAGTATCGTCGCGACTTCTCTGATGATTATTTTCCTGATTGGAGGTGTCAGTATTTATGCACACGTACTGAATGGCTTTCAATATCCTGTTTCGGTCACACTGAATTTTGTCCTGGCCTGTATTGTGGGGATGTTGATTGGACGTAGTCTGATGCACCGGATTGAAAGTAACAGGGTGCAGAAAATTTTTGCCACGATCGTGATTGGGGTGGCAATGTATTTAATCTATTCAGCGCTCATGGGCTAGTTCTGTACGCTGTCTGGATAAAAATGCCTGAGTTGATGCCTGCCGGATGAGATCTGTCATCTGGCTGGACCTCAAACAGTTGTAGCATATGAAACGACGTGAGCACAGCTACATACAGGAAGTGAGTGTAGCCGAACTGTTTGAAGCGATGAAAAACCATAAAACCATTCTGATTGATGTTCGGGAACCGGATGAGTTTCAGGCGGCAGCGATAGACCGGGCAGTGAATTATCCGCGTGGTGTTTTAGAAATGAGGATTCACCAGCATCCTTTGGCCAGCCATCAATGCGATACTATGCAGGCACTTGAACATTTACAAAATCAGCCAATCTATTTGATCTGTGGCACGGGTGGCCGTTCAGCATTGGCAACAGATACTTTACAGAATATGGATTTACCCAGGTGAAGTCTGTTCAGGGCGGCTATCAGGCTTGGCTTGAACAAGGCTATCCAGTAGAAAAATAAGCTGTTGAAATAAAGAAAATCTTATCTTTGATTTTTTAATTTAAGGGAAAGTCATGAAATATAAAGAATTAACCAAAAAAAATCAGGCAGTTTAAGAACATTAAATAAGGATTCACTTTAAATAGGATCAAAGTAAAAATTATCTTAATTTTATAGGATAATAAAGTGGATTATACACACTTCGTATTTACAAGATATTTAATCTGCACTTTATCCAACATCTACTTAAATATAAAATAATTCAATATTACAGCTGAAATATTTAGATGAAAGTTTAATCTTTACAATTCTATTTTAAATTTCTTGCAGTAATCTAGATTTGTGGGTCTTATAAATCAAAGCGTAATATTTTTAATTTCAAAAGAAGATTATATATTTTCTTTTTGCCAGGTTTTTAAATAATGAATGTTCCAGTCGCTTTAACACCTGAGTTATTTAACCAATTGACGGCTCTCCTTGGAGAAAACCGCATTAAAATAGATGCGGATAGCCTTCAAAATTGGGGTCGAGATCACACGAAACATTTTGATCCAAATCCATCGGTCATTGTTTTTCCCTCTAGCACGGAACAGGTGCAAGAGATTGTTAAACTGGCGAATCAATTTAATATTGCGATTACGCCATCTGGCGGACGTACTGGTTTATCTGCGGGTGCAGTAGCTGC
>Ga0308169_10001225_pt1 | contig 30850 bp, 25 predicted proteins | sample PhyBR1_2_FD_202139 | JGI IMG/M metagenome (GOLD analysis project Ga0308169, IMG submission 202139) | Phyllosphere microbial communities from UC Gill Tract Community Farm, Albany, California, United States - DLSLSB.R1 | ecosystem: Host-associated > Plants > Phyllosphere > Unclassified | place...
ATCGTTTTTTCTCCAATCCTTTTTCACCTTCACAAAAAGGTTTAAGTGAATTTTTTTAGAGAAAAATTTCTCCAGATCAATTCTTGCTTCTGTTCCTACTTTTTTGATGGCTTCTCCTTTATGACCGATGATAATCCCTTTCTGGGTATCTCTTTCTACATAAATAATAGAGTCGATAAAAATAATGCCTTCTTTTTCTTTAAACATTTCGGTTACCACTTCTACAGAATAGGGAATTTCTTTTTCATAATTCAAAAGAATTTTCTCTCTGATGGCCTCGTTTACAAAGAAACGCTCCGGTTTGTCGGTGTACATGTCTTTATCATAATACGCCGGACTTTCGGGTAACATCGATTTTAATTTCGGTAAAATAATATCTATGTTGAAAGCATTCAAAGCAGAAATAGGGAGAATTTCAGCTTTCGGAATTCTTTCGTGCCATTCGGTGGCTATTTTTTCCAGACCTTCCTGATTGGTTTGGTCAATTTTATTTAACAATAATAAAACAGGTACCGGAATTTTATTTAATTTATCAATCAAAAATTCAGATTGTTCAGCTTTATCAGTAACATCTACAATGAAAAGAAAAACGTCTGCATCCTGTAAAGAATCTTTTACAAAATCCATCATTTTCTCCTGCAAACCGTATTTAGGGTCTAAAACTCCGGGAGTATCAGAAAATACAATCTGCAAGTCTTCTTCATTATAAATTCCAAAAATTCTATGTCGTGTTGTCTGAGCCTTTTGCGTTACAATTGCCAACTTCTCTCCCATCAATTGATTCAGAAGAGTAGATTTTCCGGCATTCGGCTTTCCAACGATATTTACAAATCCTGCTTTGTGCATATAAAAGTATTAGTTCGTTTTGTTACGATTTGCAAAGTTAGTAAAACAAAATTGGTCTTTCGGTCAATATTAAAATTAGATGCCTAAAAAAGATTATTTTTGAACTAAATTTAATGAATTAAGCCGTCAGAGTTTTTTAATATTAAATACTTTTAGATAAAAAAATGCTTTAAAGAACTGGTTTTTACCTAATTATTAAATTTGAATTTTCTGTTAATTCTAAACCGTTACTTTGATGAATATTAAAGAAATTATTGATGCTATTTATTCAATTCCACAAACTTCACAGGAAAATTTGATGAAACATATTTCTGAAGTTAATTATCCTAAAGGATTCTGTCTGATGGAGGCTGATAAAGTGATTCCTTACATCTATTTTTTAAAAAAAGGAATTGTTCGGGCGTACGCTTCTACCGAAAATAATGACATTACTTTTTGGTTTGGAACGGAAGGCGAACCCATCGTTTCTATGAAAAGTTATGTAGATGAAAAACCGGGTTATGAAAATATAGAACTTCTTGAAGACTGCGAGTTTTACAGACTTAAAACTGAAAAGCTTAAAACTCTTTATAATGAAGACATTCACATTGCAAATTGGGGAAGAAAATTTGCAGAACGGGAACTCGTAAAAACGGAGGAATTGATTATTTCAAGGCAATATAAAACTGCGCTAGAAAGGTATAAAGATTTGCTGAAAGAAAAACCTTATCTCTTACAGCGAGTTCAGCTTGGTCATATTGCTTCTTATTTGGGAATTGCGCAGGTGAGTTTAAGCAGAATAAGAGCAGAACTGAAATAATTTTATTTTTTAACAATTGTAAAATTTCATTTCAGTTTAAAGCCTCAATTTTGCAGTATAAAATTAGAAAGTAATGAACTGGATTATTTTAATTATCGCAGGATTATTTGAGGTCGCTTTTGCATCATGCCTCGGAAAAGTAAAAGAAACTACGGGCAACGAAATGTATTGGTGGTTTGGAGGATTTTTGGTTTGTCTCACCATAAGTATGCTCTTACTAATCAAGGCAACAGAAACTTTACCGATCGGAACCGCTTATGCAGTCTGGACCGGAATTGGCGCTGTAGGAACTGCTTTGGTAGGAATTTTAGTGTTTAAAGATCCGGCAAGTTTCTGGAGAATATTTTTCATTTCAACATTAATTGGTTCTGTAATTGGTTTAAAAGCAGTTTCGCATTAGTAATTTTCGTATTTTTATAAAAACGAATTATGAAGAAAATTTTACTTTTTACCCTTTTCAGTTGCTTTGCATTCGCACAAAACCCTGAGCTTTTTAGCAACAACTGGTACATTTCGCAAATTGTAATGAACGGACAAACAACAGTTACTCCCGTTATGAATATTAATCTTGAAAAGTCGTTATTTTATCAATCAGGGACGCCTAATTCTTTTAGTTCTAAGTATTTTAATGTAGCGGTAGTAACTGGTATGAATTTTTCGACCATACAAGATAGTTTTACAGCCAGCGGAGGTGGATGTACATTAATGGTATATGTAGGAACTAATCAGACCGCAGTAAGGGATTATGACCAAAAAAATTGTGATTTCTACATTATGGATACTCCGACTGGAACTATTTTCAATTATGAAATTGTAAATAATGGAAGTTCAAAAACGCTCATTTTTACAAATACTGCGACAGGCAACAAAATTTATTACAACAATACATTTCTAGCCACAAAAGAGAACATTATTAAGAAAGCTTTCAAATTATACCCAAATCCTTCTACGGATTTTGTAATCATTGAGAATGTAGAAAAGAACTTAAAATTGAAGATTAATGATCTTTCAGGGAAGATTTTATTTGAAACATTAACATCGGATAAAACTCAAAAAATAGATGTAAGCAGTTTTGCAACCGGGCAATATATTTTAAGTATAGAAAACTTTAAACCAGAAATTTTTATTAAAAAATAAATTTTCAACTTATAATAAAAAATAGGCTTCAGAATATGAAGCCTATTTTTTATTTCTTTAAAACGATTGGTAAAATTTCATTGAGTCTTAAACCGTATTTTTTTATTTCTGCATCAGAAAACTGCTGTGAGTAAAAATTAGCTTCCACATCAAAGCCTGCATTCTGTAAACGATCGAAATAATCCATCCCGTACCAACGAACATGATCGTACTGGCCAAAATGTTTTTGCCTTTCTTTTGGATCTGTTATGGTGAAATCTTCGTAGGTTTTTTCCAAAGAATTTTTCATCGGAACCTGTAGAATTCCCCAACCTCCGGGTTTCATTACTCGATACAATTCGCTCATTGCTTTAGCATCATCCTGAATATGTTCTAAAACATGATTACAGAAGATAATATCGAAACTTTCATTTTCAAAAGGTAAATCTAAAATATCAGCTTTCACATCTACAATCGGCGAATATAAATCGGCTGAAATATAGTTGAGATTACTCATTCTTTTAAATTTTCTCAAAAATTCCTGTTCAGGAGCAATATGAAGAACTTTATAATTTTTAATGAAAAAATCGGTTTCATTCTGAAGATACAGATACATCTGACGGTGTCTTTCGAGACTCAAAGTTCCGGGTGACAAAGCATTTTCTCTCTGTTTTCCGTATCCGTAAGGTAAAAATTTACGATAAGATTTTCCGTCAATGGGATCATAAAATTTGTCACCTTTAAAAAACTGATAAATCAGCGGACGTGCCCAGATGCTCATCTTGATAAGCATCGGACGAGGGATTTTATTTAGTAAAAACTTAGTTAGCTTTTTCATTAAAAATCCAATTGAAATGGCTTTTCTTCATCACTTACAATACCTAAAGCATCATAAATATATTTGAATGTAGATAGTAAAACAGGTTTCCCATTAATCACGCAAACATCATGCTCGAAGTGAGCAGAAGGCTGATTGTCTAGTGTGGTAACCGTCCATCCATCATTATGGAATTTCACTTTTTCAGTTCCTAAGTTGATCATCGGCTCGATAGCGATTGCCAAACCGTCTTTAATTACTTTTCCGCTTCCTTGCTTTCCATAATTCGGAACTTGAGGATCTTCATGCATTTTCTTTCCTAAACCATGACCCACCAATTCTTTCACAACGCCATACCCTTCTTTTTCACAGTGCTTTTGAATAGCATGTGAAATATCACCGATTCTTTTTCCTCTGATGCACTGTTCAATCCCTTTGTAAAGAGATTCTTTAGCAACTTTCAGTAATTTTTTGTTTTCAGGTTTTACTTCGCCAATTTCAAAAGTATAAGCGTGGTCACCTACATAACCGTTGAGAATGGCACCGCAATCTACAGAAAGTACATCACCTTCTTTTATTTCTTCTTTATTTGGAAAACCGTGAACTACTTGTTCGTTTGGTGAAATACACAGAGAATTCGGAAAGCCTCCATATCCTAAAAATGCAGGTTCGGCACCGTGATCTTTGATAAAATCATGCGCCAGTTTATCTAAATATAAAGTAGTAATTCCCGGTTTGATTTCTTTTGCCAACATTCCTAATGTTCTGGAAACCAACTGGGCACTTTCTCTCATAAGACGAAGCTCGTCTATTGTTTTTAATTGAATCATTTTTATTCTTAGATGTTAGATATTAGATGTTAGAAATTAGTTTTAAATAATACTAATCATCTATATTTTCTGATAATTAATTGGAAGCAGCACCTGAAAACTAATTTCTAATTACTAACTTCTAATTTCTCAAATTTTACCAGAAAAGTCCTTTTTTCTTTTCTTTTTTCAGTTTTGAATATGCTAAAACCTCTTTTCCTTCTACCCGGAACTCAATTCTTTCGTTGATGATATTGTAAATTTCTCCCCAACCCGGAAAACCACCTAAGTTTCTGTCGTCGATAAACCAGTCTGCATCCAATTTTCTCGACTGAGTTTCAGCATCAAAAACTTCTCCTTCAAAACTTGAGTTAATTGCATAGAACTCAATACCGTTTTGTCTGCAAAATTCTACAGCTTCATCCAATGTTTTACCATGTCTGTACGTCCAAAGTATCAGTCTAAAACCTTGAGCCTGAAGTTTTTTCAGAGTTTCGAAAGCGAAAATTTTAGTTTTCCCAATTGCAGGATATGCGTCATCTACTATCGTTCCGTCAAAATCAACTGCAATTTTTTTATTATTTAACATTTTGTTGCGTTTTTAGCTGGGCAAAGATACTAAATAAATAAAAAGTGCCGAAAAACATCCGACACTTCAATTTATAATTTATTGTTAAAATCTAATTATTTTTTAACCCAGTTGAATTCAAACTGCAAATCTGGAGTAGAAATTCTATCTGTAATTTTCTGTAATCTCGATGGAAGCTTCATTAGGTATTCCTGAGCTTTTTCTGCCTTTTCTGTAAGACCTGTAATATGCTCGATTTTCCATTCATCAAGAAGATCTTTCATAATATTGATATAATCCTGACCTGTATAAACCATACATCTTTGTGCCGCATCTGAGAAATGTCCCCAAAGTTCACCTGCCTTTTGACCAGATTGTCTCATCATGTGAGCCGGCATAACGATTTTTTTACGCATCATATCTTCAAATGCCAAAATCATTTCAGAAGGATCTAATTCTAAAATTTTAGTTACGAAATGTTTATATGCTTTTGCGTGTCTTGCTTCATCTGCTGCAATTACACCACACATTTTCGCCAGTTTTCCGTTTCCTGTTTGTTTTGCCAAAGTACCTACTCTTCTATGCGAAACGTTGGTTGCTGTTTCTTGGAAACTTGTGTAGATAAAATTTCTGTAAGGATCCATACTTGTTCCGATGTCAAAACCATCACTGATCAAATATTGGGTAGTAATTTCCATCTGTCTCATGTTTACTCTTCCACACAAATACAGGTATTTTCCAAGTAAATCGCCGTGTCTGTTTTCTTCGGCAGTCCAAGATCTTATCCAGCTTGCCCAGCCCGGTCCACTTTTTTCCTGATCAATCCCGTCAACACTCATTAGCCAAGATTCGTAAGAAGGTAAAGCTTCTTCAGTAATACAATCCCCAATCAATGTTACAAAAAGATCATAAGGCATTTCCTGAGCGAAAGTCTGAATCTCTTCTAAGTCATATTTGAAATCAGCGCTCGAAGGATCTGGTAAATAATCTGAAGGTTGCCAGATTTTTTCAATTGGAGTCAAAAATTTATCAAGAAAAGAACCAACTTCCTTTTCCAAAATACCCATTACTTCTTTTCTTACCAGAATATTATACATCTAAAAATACGTTTATAATTTACAAAGATATGATTTATTTGTTATTTGTGGCATAATATAATATGTAACTCATACTATCTCTGACATAAATCATAAGAGATTACCGCTATCATTAGATTAACGGCATTTTTTCAATATTATTATTCACTAACTCACTAAAATGTCTCCTGTCATAATTGCAGGAATTTCAACACCCATTACCGATAAAATAGTCGGAGCCATATCGCCCAGTTTTCCTGGTTTCAAATCCCAGTTTTTATCTTTATCCATCACAATTAAAGGAACTAAATTGGTTGAATGCTGCGTATTTGGAGAACCATCTGCGTTAACCATTACATCAGAATTACCATGGTCTGCTAAAATGAAAACCGCATACCCGTGTTCATAAGCCATTGTCGCTACTTTTTCGATACAATGATCTACCGTTTCTGCTGCTTTTACAGCGGCTTCAAATACTCCTGTATGACCTACCATATCGGTATTTGCGAAATTTAAACAAATAAAATCTGCTGTTTCGCTTTCCAGTTCTGGTAAGATAGCATTGGTAATCTCATACGCTGACATTTCTGGCTTCAGATCGTAAGTAGGAACGTCTTTCGGGCTCGGACAAAGCAATCTTTTTTCACCATGAAACTCTTCTTCACGGCCTCCTGAAAAGAAAAATGTAACGTGAGGATATTTTTCTGTTTCAGCTATTCTGATCTGGGTTTTTCCGTTTCTCTCCAAAACTTCACCCATTGTATCCTTTAATACTTCTTCGTCAAAAACGACATTTACATTTTGATACGTTTTATCATAATTGGTTAGCGTCACATAATGAAGATTCAGCTTTCGCATAAAATATTCTGGCATATCGTGCTGACAAAGAACTTCTGTAATCTCACGACCTCTGTCTGTACGGAAATTAAAGCAGATTACTACATCATTATCAACGATTTTCCCCACGGGAACTACGTTTCCAATCTGAGTTTCTTTAACCAGAATGATAGGCTTGATGAATTCATCAGTAATATTTTCGTCATAAGAAGCTTTTATAGCTGTAAGTGCGTTTGTTGTTTGTAAACCCACTCCTTCAACCATTGCATCGTAAGCTAATTTTACACGTTCCCATCTTCTGTCACGATCCATTGCATAATATCTTCCTGTAACTGATGCGAGATTTCCTGTAGTTTGCAACATGTGATTTTGAAGTTCTTCAATAAAGCCAAATCCCGAATGAGGATCGCAGTCTCTACCGTCTGTAAAAGCGTGTACATAAACGTTTTCATGTAAACCAAAATCTTTTGCTGCAGACAAAAGTCCTTTTAAATGATTGATATGTGAATGTACTCCACCGTTGGAAACCAATCCGATAAAGTGTACATTTTTATTTTCTCTTTTAGCATAAGCAAAAGCCTCCTGAATTACTTTTTCCTGTCCTAAAGTTCCGTTTTCGACAGCCATATTCAGTTTTACCAAATTCTGGTACACTACTCTTCCTGCTCCCAAATTCATGTGTCCCACTTCAGAATTTCCCATTTGTCCGGCCGGCAGACCCACTGCCAAACCGCTTGCTTCTAATGTGGTATGTGGAAATCTTTGATAACAGCTATCTATAAATGGTGTATTTGCCTGAGCTAATGCTGAAACTTCAGGATTTGTTCCTAAACCCCAACCGTCAAGTATTGCTAATATTGCTTTTTTAGACATTTAATTTGATTTTTAAACAAACAAATTTATCGATTTTAAAGTAAATTGAAGAATTTTCAAGGTTTAAATTTTGCTTAAAAGTTTACAGAAAACTATTTCAGATTGTGAATTTAACTTAGGATTCTTATTGATTATTCGTTATTGTATAATAATTGATTTTAACGCAAGTCGCAAAAATTTTTTAACAACTCACTGTTTTTAAGTTCACAAAGACGCTCTACTCAGTAAGGAATACCAAGAATTTCATTTATAACATATTGTAGATACTTAGAAAATTTTCAAAATGATAATTGTGATTGAATTAATTTATCCTGAATTATAAATATTATTTTTAATTTTGTTTTATGGATTTAAGAGATCAACTAAAAAACCTTTTTCCTGAGCATGAAGAGCAGGATTTTCAAATGCCCGAAGAACAATTCAAACAGAAAGAACCTTTGATATGTAAATTTGAAAAGAAAGGACGAAACGGAAAACCTGTAACTATTGTGGAAGGTTGGGAAGGCAGTGAAGACGATCTGAAGAAGATTTCAAAAAAAATAAAGACCACTTTAGGAATCGGCGGTTCTGAAAAAGACGGAACAATAATTATTCAGGGAGATAACCGGGATAAAATTATGGCTATTCTAAAAGATTTGGGTTACAAAACCAAAAGAGTTGGCGGTTAAAGTACTTTTCGGAGTATTTTAAGTTTAATAATAAAAAAATTGCCATCGACAAAGAACATGACGACAGCAAAAGAGAAAGTGTAATTATTAAAACGCAAATCTAGAATTTCTATGTTACCGGAATTTTAATCTTAAATTAAATAAAGATTATCTTTTAATAGATCTCCTTTTTCAAAACAAAATTCTTATCTTCACCTTCCTTTTTTAATAAAATAATTATGCTAAATAAACTTGCAGCTTCAGAATTGGTGCTGAATGAAGACGGAAGTGTGTATCACCTTAATCTGTTACCGGAAGATATTGCCAACAAAATAATTTTGGTGGGTGACCCTGACAGAGTTCCAAAAGTTTCAAAATACTTTGATAAAGTAGACGTCAAAAAAAATAAAAGAGAGTTTTATACCCACACAGGAACTTTGCGTGGTGAAAGAATTTCTGTGATGTCAACCGGAATTGGTACCGAGAATATCGATATTGTAATGAACGAGCTTGATGCTTTGGTAAATATTGATCTGAAACAAAAGGAGTTTAAATCTGAACATCAAACATTAGAACTATTCAGAATGGGAACCTGCGGAAGTGTAAACCCTGATGTGCAGGTTGATAATATGCTGGTTACTCAAAATGTTGTAGGACTTGACGGGTTGATGCATTTTTACCAAGATTATCAGTTTGAAAATGATTTCTCGAAGAATTTTTATGAAAAATTCCCATACGAAAAGATTAAACCGATGCTTTATTTCTCGGAATGGTCTGAAGAATTGGGCGAATTATACAAAGACGCAAAATATCACGGAAATACAGCGACTTTTCCCGGCTTTTATGCTCCGCAAGGAAGACAGCTTCGTTTAAAAGCCCTAGACGAGAAGTTTTTGGAAACCTTAAATGAGTTAGGAATTACCAATTTTGAAATGGAAACTTCTGCAATTTATGCTTTCTCAAAATTGTTGGGTCACAAAGCAATTACCGTAAACAATGTGATTGCCAACAGAAGACGTGGTGAATTTTCATCAGATCATCATGCTTCTGAAAAGAATCTGATAGAATGGGTTCTCGACAGAATCATAAAATAATAAAAAAAGGATTGCAATGCGCAATCCTTTTTTAGTTCTGTTAATAGGGACAATTTTTTTCGTATTCTTTTATAATTCCAGCGTAAAATTCGAGATAAGCACGAAGCATATAGTCTCCGATAACCTGCTGCGTTTGATTGTGTTTATAGCCCTGTTTTTTCGCATCGTCATAAGCCTGTTTACGGACTTGTTTAAATCTTTCGTTAATTTCTTTTCTGAAAGCTTTATCTTCCAATTTAGCTTCAAAAGAATCCATATATTTTTGAAAATCGGGACAATTTCTTCCTGCATATCTAAAACTCTGCACCATTCTGTCGTACATCGAGCCAATACTGAACAGGCTCATTTTATCGTAATCTACAGGCATTAAAGCAAAATCGTCTTTTGCATTTCTGATATAATTGCAGATTGAATTTGTACAAATGTCTATATTAGAACCATAAATCTGAATCTTCCCTTCATACAGCAGTGGCTGAAAAGATCTTTTTCTTTTGTCTTCGACTTTGCCGTTTTTATCTACATACTTCATGTCTAATCTTTCAATGGCGCTTGTCACATCATCATGATCATCAAATATTTTTAGAGATTTTACATCTTTAGCACTTAGCTTTTCTGCAGAAGAACCTGGTGTTTTTTTATATTCAAAACTGTAGATGTTATCTTTATCAAAGAAACCGGGATAAGTACCGTTTGGATAATTGTACCCGACAAAAAAGCCATTTACTTTTGTGCCGTCTTCCAATATAAATTCAGCTTTTGGCTGATCATTCACCTGTTTTTTTCCATAATATTGTTGAGAAAAGATTTTCCCTGTCCCAAGACAAAGTAATAACAATAGTATTTTACCATTCATAATTGATTATAGTTTTATTAAAATCAAATATAGAAAAAATTATGATTTTTTTAACTTTTATTAAATTATTTAGGAATGCTTATTGCGTAGTCTATAAGTATAACACTTAAAATATTGACATTATGGAAAACCAGGATTATAACAAAGCTGAAAAAGCTGTAGACAACACTGAAAATTCTTTAAGAAATGCAGCAACTGATGCAAAATGGAAAGTAAGTGATTTGGCAGACAAAGCCAGAGATTATATCAACGAAAAAAGAAATAATGACGAAGAAGCTAATCAGGAAGGTTGGCTAGACAGGGTAAAAGCTAATGCTGCTGACACATGGGAAGACATCAAAGACGGAGCAAATGATGCTTGGGAAAAAACCAAAGATGCTGCAGAAGATGTGAAAGCAGAATGGAACAAAAAAACTAACTAAGTTTATTAGTCTTTTATATATTATCAAGAAAAACGAAGTCTTTTTAGGAAGGCTTCGTTTTTTATTATGTTCTAAACACAAATTATTGCTACATTTGTGGATTAATAAACATTAAAAAATTATGTCATACGGTTTACTTAAAGGCAAGAAGGGAATTATTTTTGGAGCCCTTAATGAACAATCTATCGCATGGAAAGTCGCAGAAAGATGCCACGAAGAAGGCGCGGAATTTATCCTGTCAAACGCTCCTATTGCTCTTAGAATGGGAGAATTGAACGGTTTAGCCCAAAAAACAGGTTCTGAAGTAATCGGTGCAGATGCTACTTCTATTGAAGATCTTGAAAAACTTTTTGATGCGGCTGTTGCAAAATTTGGTAAAATCGATTTTATTCTTCACTCAATTGGTATGTCTATCAACGTGAGAAAAGGAAAGCATTATACAGAAATGAACTACGATTGGTTGGAAAAAGGTTGGGATATCTCAGCAGTTTCATTCCACAAAGTAATGAGAGTAGCTTACGAAAAAAACTGTATGAACGAATGGGGAAGTATTTTAGCTTTAACTTACATTGCTGCTCAAAGAACGTTCCCGGATTATAACGATATGTCTGATAACAAAGCGTATCTTGAAAGTATTGCAAGAACTTTCGGAAACTATTGGGGTGAAAGAAAAGTACGTGTAAACACGGTTTCTCAGTCTCCTACTCCTACCACTGCAGGTAGCGGTGTAAAAGGTTTCGGAGGTTTCTTAGGATATGCTGAAGATATGTCTCCACTTGGAAACGCTACGGCTCTAGAATGTGCAGATTATTGCGTAACTCTTTTCTCTGATTTAACGAAAAAAGTAACGATGCAGAATCTTTTCCATGATGGTGGATTCAGTAGCTCTGGAGTTACTCAGAAAGTAATCAGCAAATATGATGTTGAATAAGTGAAATTTTCACTCTAAATAATTAAATCCGAAACATTTTTGTTTCGGATTTTTTTTTGAAATATTGGAAAATAAATTCGGCAGAACCAAAAGCTCCGCCGAATTTTAATTAAAAATATTAATATGAAGTGTTATAAAATTACAGTCTGAATAGAATGTGCAGGTGCAGATAATTTTGCAGACATTCCTTCGATCCAGAGATTGGTATCGATGTCGTTATCAGAATCATTCATGATTACGGTCACCAACTGTCCGTTCTCATTCATGAAAGTTGTTGATGTTAAAGCTGCTCTGTTCGATGAAGTCCCGATTCTTTGAGCATTGGGCTTAATGAATTTTGAAACGTGACCTACGTAATAATATTCATAAGTATAATGAACTTCGCTTGTTTTTGTATCTGCTATAATCGGAGCAAAACAGAAATTCCCAACGTGATTTGGTCCGCCAGTTTCGTCTAAAAGAACGTTCCAATCTGTCCATAAAGCAGTTCCTTTATTGAAATCGTTGATCATATTTCTTCCATACAATTCACCTAAACTTACATCATAAATTTTAGACATATCAAATTGCTCCTTACAACCTTCGGTAAATGCTAAAAACTTATCTGGAAAAGCTCTTTGGGTTTCTGATAAATTATCGAATAGCTGCGTTTTATTGTTCCATGTTTCGTACCAGTGGTAGCCGATTCCGTGTGCATATTTTGAAGTTTCAGGATCGCTCAAGGTTGTGGTTGCTCTTTGGTAAATCAAATCACGATTGTGATCCCAAATCATTACTTTTTTATCTTTGAAACCATTTTCCCAAAGTGTTGGTCCTAGATTATTTTTAAGGAACTCCCCTTCCTCTTCAGCTGTATAGATACAAGATTCCCAAGTCTGGGTTGCCATAGGTTCGTTCTGAATCGTCAGTCCCCAAACATTGATTCCTCTTTTTTCGTATTCTTTGATGAATTTAATATAATAATCTGCCCAAGTCTGGTAAAAAGGATTTTCTAATCTTCCTCCTTTCAGCATACTTTTATTAGATTTCATCCAAGCTGGTGGACTCCATGGCGAAAAGTAAAAGGTAAAATCTTTCCCGATTGCTTTTTGAGCTTCCTTAATCATTGGGATTTTATACTTTTCATCATGCGCAACATTGAATGATTTTAAGGTTTTATCATTTTCTGTAACATAAGTATATGAATCGCTTGAAAAATCACACGAATTCATGTTGGTACGCACAACCGTGTACCCCAAACCGTTTTTGCCATAATAAGCTTCAATAATTTCTTTCTGCTTATTCTTTGGAAGTTTATAGAACGTTTCGGCGGATGCATCAGTAATCGCACCTCCTATTCCAATTAATTTCTGATATTTAAAATCAGGATCTACAAAAATGCAGGCATCCGTTTCTTTCGGCTGAGCCATTTTTTCAAATTTTACCATTCCTTTGTCAACCATCTTTTCGTTGGTTTTAGAATTGGTAAAAATCACTTTTGCAGATTTTCCTGCATTTTTTTTCCAGTAGTTTTGTGCGTTCACATTCAAAGCCATTCCGACTACAAAACAACTTACAATTAGCTTTTTCATTTATTTCTTCTTCTTTTTTTATTTAAATTTAAACCACTCCGTCAAAAATTCTTTCGAATTTTAGTTATGTTTATTTTCGTATACTCTTACATAATCAATGTAATATTTCTGTGGGAAAATGGTGTCATCAATTCCTTCTTTTCCGCCCCAAAATCCACCAACAGCCAAATTTAAAATAATGAAATATGGTTGATCAAAAGGCCATGCTTCATACGTTTTTTCTTTATTTTCATAGGTGAAAAACTTTTGATTATCGATGTAAACATCGATTTTTTCAGGCGTCCAATCTGCTTTATAAATATGAAATTTTTCGCTTGCATCTTTCACAAACAATGTATCTGTTTTCTGTGTTCCGATGATGTGATTGTACTTTTTTGTGTGAACTGAAGCATGAATGTAGCCTTGATTAAAGCCTACATGTTCCATGATATCTAATTCACCATCATCCGGCCACTCTTTCATGTTTTCGCTCATCATCCAGATTGCAGGCCAGCTTCCGCGACCTTTTGGAAGCTTGGCACGAACCTCAACCGTTCCGTACTGAAAAGAAAACTTCCCTTTGGTTAAAAGTCTTGCGGAAGTATATTTATTTTTCTCCCAGTTTTCTTTTTTGGCTTCAATTAAAAGATTTCCATTTTCAACTCTTGCGTTTTCCAAACGGTTTTTAGTGTAAAATTGAGATTCTTCATTTCCAAATCCGTGACCGCCGACATCATAATTCCATTTTGTAGAATCCGGCAATCCTTTTTTATTAAACTCGTCATTCCAAATTAATTTTCTGCTCGAATCAATTTTGTTTGAAGCACAATTCAATGATGAAAAAATTAAAGTTCCTCCAATTATTATATGAAAAATATATTGGAATTTCATATTTAAAATTTAAAGTTAATGCCTGATATATTGCTATTTATTTAACGCAAAGATTTTTTTTAAACACTTTTTACTTTAAGGAGCAAAGAGTTGCGACAAGTCGCTTATTAAGCTAGCTTTATAAAATCAACATCGTTGATTCAAATCTTTGCTCCTTAAAATCAAATACAATAAATCAAAAACTTTGCGTTAAAAAACATACTTTAATTAGTTTTTTTACCGCCAAAAGCGGGGTTTATCCCGCTCCTAGACTTGCAACTAATATTTATTTTTCCCAATTAATTCTTTTTGTCTGAACATTTTGAGAATCGGTTCCCACCATAATATCGAATTCTCCAGCTTCCCAATCATAATTTAATTCATCATCATAGAATTTTAAGTTTTCCGGAGTTAAGGTAAAGTTTACTATTTTACTTTCTCCTTTTTTAATGAAAACTTTTTGGAAACCTTTCAATTCTTTCACAGGTCTTACTACTTTTCCAAATAAATCTCTGATGTACAATTGCACCACTTCTTCCCCATCATAATTTCCGGTGTTGGAAACATTTACACTTATATTTAAATTTTGATTTCCTTTTAAGTTTGTAGAGCTCAACTTCATTTCAGAATATTTAAATTGAGTATAACTTAAGCCATAACCGAAAGGAAATTTTGGATCATTATCCAGATCAATATATGCTGAAACATAATTTCTATCGGTGTTGTTTTTAGCCGGTCTTCCTGTGTTGTAATGATTATAATAAACAGGAATCTGTCCTTCTGTTCTAGGAAAAGTCATTGGAAGTTTCCCACCCGGATTTACTGTTCCAAATAGAACATCTGCAATGGAATTTCCTGCTTCTGTTCCTAGCCACCAAGTGTAAATAATTGTCGAAATATTATCTGCAGCCCAATCAAAAACCAAAGGTCTTCCTGCATTGATCATTAAAACAATAGGTTTTCCAGTTTTAGCAATTTCTTTTAAAAGATCTTCCTGAACTCCCGAAAAGTGAATATTGCTTCTGCTTTTTGCTTCGCCGCTCATCGCGTGACCTTCACCTAAAGTCATAATCACAACATCTGCTTTTTTCGCCGTTGCTATAGCTTCTGCAAACATAGATTTATCCTGATCATCAACATTGGCTCCTTTTGCGTATAGTAAAGTGGAATTTTTGTTTAATTGATTTTTAATTCCATCAAACTGAGTGACAATTCTTTGATTATCATCTTTAAATGCAATCGACCAAAAACCATGATTGGCAACTGTTTCTTTTCCAAAAGGGCCAATCAACGCCACCATTTTGGTAGATTTTGAAAGCGGGAGAATATTTTTTTCATTTTTAAGTAAAACAATACTTTTTGAACCAAATTCTCTTCCAAATTTTCTATTTTCCTGATTATTTAATTGCTGCTTTTGTCTTTTTTCATTACTAAATCTGTAAGGATCATCAAATAATCCCATTTCAAACTTTTTAACCAAAATTCTTCTCGTTGCATCATCAATTAATTTAGGATCAACTTTTCCTTCTTTAACCAATTTTGGAAGTTCAGCCATGTAAGCACGGCTTTCCATATCCATATCTGTTCCTGCATTCATGGCTTTTTCGGCTGCTTCTTTATTATCTTTCGCATAACCATGAGGAACCATTTCGCCAATACTTCCCCAATCTGAAACCACAAAGCCTTGATAGTTCCACTTACCTTTTAACAGATCTCTCAAAATATATTTGTTTGCCGTTGCCGGAATTCCATTAATGTCGTTAAAAGAATTCATAAAAGTCGCAACTCCCGCTTCTGCAGCAGCTTTGAAAGGAGGTAAGTAAGTTTCATGAAGTTGTCTTAAACTCATATCCACAGAATTATAATCTCTTCCGCCAACTGCTGCTCCGTATGCTGCAAAATGTTTTGCACAAGCCATAATAGCGTCAAGATTTCCAAGACCTTTGCCCTGAAAACCTTTGATTCTTGCCAAACCAATTTGCATTCCCAAATATGTGTCTTCACCCGAACCTTCCATTACTCTGCCCCATCTCGGATCTCTTGCGATATCGACCATTGGTGCAAAAGTCCAGTGAATTCCGTATGCTGAAGCTTCAGTTGCAGCGATTCGTTCTGATTTTTCAATTAATTTTAAATCCCAACTCGCCGCTTGTCCTAAATTCACAGGAAATGTTGTTCTGTAGCCATGAATGACATCCTGACCAAAGAGTAAAGGGATTTTTAATCTAGATTTTAAAGCTAATTCCTGAAATTTTTTCGTTTCTTCTGCTCCTGCAACATTGAGCATAGAACCAACTTTTCCTTTTTTTATTTCTTCTAAAACCGTTGCAGAATTTGAGTTTTGCGGGCCCGTTGCGTATTCAAAACCGCTGTATTGAACCAACTGCCCTACTTTTTCTTCCAACGTCATTTTAGACAGCAGTTCAGAAACTTTCTGATCAATTGTTTTTTGTCCAAAAACATTGAAACCGAATACTGTAAATGCTAATATGAAATATATCTTCTTCATTTATAATTAGTTTTATTTAGCTTATACTTTAACGCAAAGTTCGCAAAGATTTTTTTGCAAATAATGCTTGATTTTTAAGTTCGCAAAGGCATTCTACTTAGCAAAGAATACGAAGGTTTTTATTCAATATAAATTTTAGAAAATTCTAATTTAAAAAATATAGGTTGCCACAGAACTTCCGGTAATTGTAACGAGAGCTGTTTTCTGATTATATTTTATATTGAAACTTTCATCTGATTTATTATTGTTCTGAACAATCAAAACCGTTTTACCTTCCGGAGTTTTAAAAGCAACTGTAGACAAGTTTTCGGTTTGTGTAGAAGCTATTCTCTGAGAATTTGCAGGAACAAATTTTGAAGCATGAGCAATAATATAATACGCAACATTTCTTGTGAAATTTTCACTGTCTGAAACCGTAATGGCTCCTTTACATTCTGTACAACCTCCTGGTGTATGAGGTTTGTATTCAGTATCATTCGCTAAATTCCATTCTAAAGCAATTTTACTCCAGTTTCTCATCGATCCGATGATAACATTTCTGGTGTGCCAGTTTAGATCTTCATTAAAGGTACCTTTTGCACCTGTCCATTGTTCTGTAAAATAAAGATTTTTATCTGGATGCGCATCGTGAACCGTACTCAAAGCTGAAATATCACCTTCATACAAATGAAAAGCCGAACCGTCGATATATTGATTGGCTTCCGAATCATTTAAAATATTAATGGCATATTCAGGTTTATTGCAATTGTGATCATAAACAACGATTTTGGTTTTAATATTATTTGATTTAAAAATAGGACCTAAACTTTGCTTAATAAAATCTCTCTGCTGATCTGAAACCATCAATAAACTTGGATTATTTCCTGGATGTAAAGGCTCGTTTTGGGGAGTTACTGCATCAATTGTAATCCCCTCTTTCTGCATTCCCTGAATATATTTTACGAAATATTTTGCGTAAACATCATAATATTCAGTTTTTAAACTTCCACCAATCGATTTACCATTATCTTTCATCCAAACCGGAGGCGACCAAGGTGCTGCAATGATTTTGATTTTAGGATTGATTGCTAAAATTTCTTTTAGCATAGAAATCAGGTCTTTATCTCTTGCCAAACTGAATTTAGAAAGAGAAGGATCGGTTTGACCTTCAGGTAAATCATTATAAGAAAAAACTTCACCATCCAAATCGGATGCACCAATGCTCAATCTTAAATAACTTATCGAAAGTGAGTTCTTATCATTTCCGAAAAGTTCGTTTAAAAGCGCTTTTCTTTTTGAAGGTGAGAGACGATTGATTACTTCAACACTTCCGCCGGTTAATGTATATCCAAAACCATCAATATATTGAAACTTTTGAGCGTCGTCAATTTCAATATTCTGAAAATTATTGGAAGTATTTACAAACGCTAATGCATTTTGCTGCTGTAATTTTACGCTTTCATCACCTTTTGTCATCCAGATTTGAACTTTGTTTTCTTTATTTGCTACAGATTTACACGACGATAAAGGCAAAAGTACCACACCGCTAAATAGCAGTGCAGTACTTTTTAAAAAGAAACTATATGAATTTCGTAATTTCATTTAAAGTTTTTATAATTAACGGGCTATTGCTTTCTTCTTACTTCAACTTTATCAACAGTTAATCCCTTTACCGTTTTTCCACCACATTTAATAGCTAAATAAACAGTACCAGTTGCTGTTGCTGTATAAACACCTGTATTTTTACTTCCACATCCAACTGAAGAAACTTTTCCACCAAAAGCAGATTTACCACATCCATCCCAAGTATTAATACTTCTGTAAACATTTCCGCTAATATCTTGACCGGAAGCAGGCATGCTGTTTAATATATAAACTTCAAACCAAGTATCTTCCAGACCTGTTTTGGATGAAGCCACTAAATCTATTGTATACTGTTTACCGGCTTCTACATTAACTGTTGTGTAAATAGCCTGTTGATTACTTTCACTTGCGACAATTGTTGCTTCTTTATTAGCAAAAACCCATTGTGCTTTTGCTGGACTAATTGTGTGAATTGACCATTTTGCAATTTCTTCAGGTGTATCAAATCTACCACCCTGAAGAATATTTCCAGCTATGGGATCTGAAGTAGGAACTACTACTGTTTGACTTGTAGTACCACCAACCTGACCACCAATTCCTACCACATTATGTTGTAATATATAAGTTCCTGCATCTAGAAGAGAAATATCTATCTCATTTTTACCGTTAACAAAACCATCACCATCTATATTCCATTGTGAATTAATAAAATTAATATAGTTATCATTCACTCTCTTTAGATGATATTTGTTTTCAGCTGTTTTGGTAACTGTGAAAGCTGCATCAGCAGAAGGCTGTATTAGCCCGTTTCCTTCATCTAAACTTTCTGGGGAGCAACTAGTAAGAAAGAATACTGCTGCACCGAAAAATAAACTTTTATTTATATATTTAGCTATCATATTTTTATTTTAGTATCCAGGGTTTTGTTTTAGTACCGTATTAGGTAGTTCATTAAAAGGAATTGGAAGAATCTCATTTTTACCTGCTGTAAATCCTCTGGAGCCCAGTACGGTAGGTGCATCACCCCATCTTACTAAATCGAACCATCTGTGACCTTCACCTGCTAACTCTCTTCTTCTTTCATCTTTTATTGCTTGCATAGATACAGGAACTGAAGCAAGTCCGACTCTTGCTCTTACAGCATCTAACAGTGCCTGAGCTCTTGATCCTGAACCGCCCAATGCTTCAGCTTCCATCAGATAAGTGTCTGCTAATCTAATCGCAATATAATTTTGACGGAAATTCAATTCTGAGGCTCCCGGTAGATTCGTTACATCTGTTGTTTTAGGCATATATTTATTCAAGAAATATCCAGTGTCTTTGTAAGCTGGAGAATAAGAAACCTTTCCTTGTTGAACTAGCTGTTTAACATTTAAAATAGAAGCATTTAGTCTTGGATCTCCTTGCATAAAATTGAATAAACTTTCTGTGATTGGATTAAATGACCATCCAGAGTAAACACTTGGCGCATCATTAACAACAGGAGAAGTATCTAAAACTTTGTATGATCTGATACCAACCATTACACAAATAGAATTTCCTTCATCTTTACCGGTTCCCCAAAATGACCAATCTGAATTTCCTTTGTTAGTAGACATAACTTCTAAAATAGATTCTGAGCTAAATTTATAAGGATCTACATTATCGGTAACAGTACCCACTTTGAATAAATCAGCATAGTTAGAAACTAATTTGTACCCATACTGACTAGTTCCTCCCGGAGCACCATTTACCATTTCGAACTGAGCTGCAGCCTGACTATATTTTTTATCATATAAATAAATTTTCCCTAAAATCGCGCGAGCAGTTCCCTGTGTAATTCTTCCTTTTTGAGACTGTGTCGTGGGAAGATTATTTATAGCGTCTAATAAATCTGTTTCAATTTGATTATATACATCGGCTTTAGCAGCTTGAGGTATATTATAATAATCATCACTATATTTTACAGGCTTTAAAATTAAAGGGATGTTACCAAACATTCTCACCAATTCAAAATAATAAAGTGATCTTAATGTTTTAGCTTCTGCAATAAACTTATTTCTTGTATTATCATTCATGGTAGCATTGGGAATTCTCTCCAGCAAAAGATTCGCTCTTGCAATCCCCTGATAATAGTCTCTCCAATAACTTGCAGGCACTATAATTGGATTGATACTGTAATTAGCAATACCTTGGATACCTGCTCCATCAGTAGAACTTCCTCCGCCCGAATAACAATCATCAGAAGCTGCATTAAAAAATGTAACTGAATTTTCAAAACCTCCTGAATATTTTCTTAGAAGATCATAAGTAGCAACTAATCCTGCGAAAGATTGCTCTTCATTTTTGAAAAAGTTTTCGGTATCAAATGTACCTGTATTCTTTACATCCTCTAAATTACTGTCATTACAAGAAACTGCTCCAAAACTAATTCCTGTTAATAATAGAACAGCAATTCCTTTATATATAAATCTTTTATTTTTCATTTTTTTCGAAATTAAAATTGAATATTGGCACCAAATAAAAACGTTCTTGCTTGTGGGTAATAAGCTCTATCGATACCAAATGTATCACCACCCGCAATCTCAGGATCATACCCTGTGTACTTGGTAAATGTAACCAAGTTTTCTCCCGTAACATAGAATCTAACCTTATTTGCGCCGAAAGTTCTCGATACGTCTTTAGGTAAAGTATAGCCAAGCGAAACAAGCTTTAAACGTAAATAACTACCGTCTTGTAAATAATAATCTGACATTCTCGTTAAGTTCTGGTTAGGATCATTCATAGTCATTCTTGGTGTAGAATCAGAAGTTCCTTCCCCTACCCAACGATCAAGAATTGATGTTTGATAATTTGCATATTGCATATCTAGTCTTCTAAGACCTTGGAAAATTTTGTTTCCGGCCTGTCCTTGCGCAAAAACCATTAAATCAAAGTTTTTGTAATTGAAATTTAATGTAAAACCAAATGTGTATTTTGGTACTGAATTACCTAAATATACATAATCACTCTCATCAATTTTGCCGTCACCATTTGCATCGAGCCTTTTAAAGTCTCCTGGCTTTGCATTGGGTTGAATTAAAGCTCCATTTGCATTTTTATATGCATCAACTTCCGCCTGGTTTTGGAAAATTCCCATATTTTGATATCCAAAGAAAGATCCGTAAGGATTTCCGACTTGTAATCTTGAAACCGCTCCCATTGACTGAAATGAAGCAAAGTTTTCGTAGATTTTATTGTCCTCTAACCTAGTGATTTCATTTTTAAGATATCCGAAATTTGCATTGGCAGAAATTCCGAAATCGTCCCAGTTTTTCTTATATCCTAAACTTACTTCAACACCATCATTATTCATATCACCAATATTTCTCCAAGGATTGTTAATCAAACCAAGATATCCAGGAATATTAATTCTTCTTAAGATATCAGAAGTTTTTTTTCTGTAAACATCAACTGATAAATCAAAGTTTTTAAATAATTTAAAATCTGCTGCGATATTAAGTTGAGACGTTCTTTCCCATTTCAAATCAGGGTTTTCAAGCGTACTTGGTGCATAACCAATATGAATACTATTATCACCAAATGAATAGTTACTTCCGGGAACTAAGAAATTAGCAAACTGAAAATCATCAATCGCATCATTCCCTAAAACTCCATATCCTCCACGTAATTTAAAACTATTGACAACGTTATTTTCTGGCCAGAAATTTTCATTAGATACATTCCATCCTAATGAAAATGCCGGAAAATTACCCCAATGATGAGCTTTTGCAAACTTCGAAGATCCATCTCTACGCATAGTTCCTGTAAAAAGATACTTATTTTCATAGTCATAAATAATTCTTGCAAAATAAGACGTTTTATGAGTTTCTTTTCCATCCCAGGCATTTGTACTTCTGTTTGCTTGTGGGATCTCAAAATTAAAAGAAGCATCTTCCCAATTATTTACAGGAAGGTTTGTATAGGTAACATTTTGACCTGAAGAGATATTGTACTCATAATAACCCTGACCCAATAAAACACTTAAGTTATGACCGCCAAATTTGTTCTGATAAGTAATAGTATTTTCTGTACTCCATTCAAATTTCTTATCTGTTTGTCTGAATAAACTATTAAACGTATCGTTTTTATATGAAGGGCTTAAATAAAATAATGGTGTAAAACCTTGTTGTCCCCAATAAGAAAGTTTACCATTAACTGTTGTTTTAAAGTTAAAATGATCTAAAAATTTTAAATCAGCAAAAACATTTCCTACAAAATCATCGCCCCAGTTATATCTTCCCAGTTGAGTTTGCTGAAAAGCAAGTGGGTTAGACATTTCCTGGTTTACGTAATGTGAGATACCGAAAGGCATTCCTGTTTTAGGGTCTTTTATAATATATTGGTTTGAATAATCGCTCGGAAAAGGTTGCTGAGAAATACTGTTTACCAAAATCGGAGTTGTCGGGTCAAGATTAATTGCTGAACTTAAAGGACCTCCAAATTCACCGTTCGCATTAATTCCAGCTGATTTTTTATGTGTATATGCAAAGGTTTGCCCGACTGTTAAAAATTCAAAAATTTTATGTGTTGAGTTAAATCTAGCGTTGATTCTTTTGTAATTCGAAATATCTCTCATTACAATACCTTCTTGATCATAGTATCCGAAAGATGTAAAAAAAGTAGATTTATCGCTTCCACCACTTATACTGAATTCATGAGATTGTCTTTGTGCGCTGTTGAAAATAACATCTTGCCAGTCTGTTCCCATACCTAAAGATCCAGGATTAGCAAAAATAGCAGATCCTCCATCATTTACACTCGCTTCATTCATAATCGTACCATATTGAGAAGCATTAAGTAAATCTAGCTTTCGTGCTGCCGTTCCTACACCGAAAAAACCGTTATAGTTCAGGTTTAGCTTTCCCTTAGCTCCTTTTTTAGTCGTAATAAGAATAACACCTTTGGCAGCAGAAACACCATATATAGCAGCAGAAGCACCATCTTTTAGAATTTCCATTCCTTCGATGTCAGCTTGGTTCAGCCATTCGATATTGTCTACGACAATTCCATCTACAACCCATAGAGGATCATTACTACCTGCTCCAAAACTGGTAATACCACGAACCCTCACTGTTGCAGCGGATCCTGGTTGTCCGGAGTTTGATATTACAGAAACACCTGCAGCTCTACCTTGTAAAACTTGCTCTGGCCTTCCGGCAGGGATATCTTCAATATCCGACGCTTTTAAGCTTGAGATAGCTCCTGTTACATTACTCTTCTTCTGAGTACCGTAACCAATCATTACTACTTCCTCGATTTTTTGCTCTCTAGAAATAGTATCAGTAGCCGTGCTTTGGGCATTGAAATTTGCAGTAAAATATAGTACAGCAACCAACCCTAGACTCTTTGATATTTTTACATTCATATATAGTTAGTTTTTTAATTCTCAAATTGAGACAATAAAAATATATTTTTTTTTTAATAATTAACATTTTTTTAATAAATATTTTAATATTTCCACTATTTTTGGGCAATCAAAGGCTGTTGAACTTAATAAATAATTCATGATTTGTTAAAATACGGCTTGTATAAATTCCCTAAAATGGCAGCCAAACAACCCAATATTGCACTTCCGCTGAAACTAACTTTCCTTATTTTTTCGATGGTTTTAAATTGTATGGGGATTGTAATTCTTCAGCTTTCGGAGCAAAATATTACCTACGATAAGCTGGGTTTTTTAGAATCTTTTAAAGATATACCGATTGCTATATTTTCACTTTTTGCTGTTAATTTTATAAGCCGTTTCGGAACCAAAAAGTCACTGATATTTGCTTTGATGCTCGTTGGAACCTGCTCATTGTTTTTACCATTTGTTGAAGTATTTTGGTTTTTCAAATTATGGTTTGCCATTATCGGAACCTGTTTTGCGATCGGGAAAATATGTGTTTATGGTATCATTCGAAATAATATGACCGAAGAAAAATCTTTAGCCCAAACCATGAATAGTGTTGAAGCCTCTTTTATGATTGGTATTTTTACAGTCAATACCGGTTTTGGGTGGTTAATTTCCAGTCAGTTTGGTGAATATTGGAAATTTGGTTTCATGTCTATTTCTCTGATTTCTTTTTTTACGGTTTATCTTTTTTCGAAAATTAAAATTGCAGAACCGGAAAACAAAACCACGAGAATCTTTCCTGACTTGTCAGGATTTGGTAAAAAAACCATCATTCTTTTCTTTGCAGTAAGTTTTTTTATTATTTTCATCGAGCAAAGCTTTAATTCCTGGCTTCCATCATTTTACAAAGATCATTTAAAGGTAAATTCTTTCTTCGCACTTCAGGCATCTTCATTTCTGGCACTCTTTTCCTACACAGGCAGAACGATTACATCAAAGATTATTCAGCGTTTTTCATTATCAAAATATTTTATGTTCTGCGTAATGATGATTATCTTTTTGCTGATTATTATTTCAGGACTCCAATTTTATTTCAGTGAAAATACAAAGGTTTTATTATTTCTTTTTCCAGTCATCGGTTTGTTTCTTTCACCTCTCTATCCGGTGATCAATTCAAAAATGATTGCAAAAATTGACAAGAATAAGATCAATACTTTTACTTCTTTAATAGTAAGCGTATCTTCAATAAGCAGCTCAATAAATTCGATATCTATTTCGATACTGTTTAAAAATCAGATGCTTACCTATTACTCTCTTTATATTTTGGGGGCTGTAATAATGGTTGCTGTTCTGGCATATTCTTATTTTAAACTTAGTTCTGATAGAATTTAAAAAATAATTTTATTTTTACTGCATGAAAACTGATCACAATAAAAACATAGAAACATTAAAAGAACTTATTGATAGTAAAGACCTTATACCCAATGTATCGGTGGATTGTACTATTTTTGGGTTTCATGATAATATCCTGAAAGTCTTATTATTAAAGTACCACGACCTCAATTTGTATTCACTTCCCGGTGGTTTTGTTTTTATTGATGAAGATTTGAGAGAAGCTGCAGATCGTGTTTTGTATGAAAGAACGCATCTTAAAGGGCTGTTTTTAGAACAGTTTCATACTTTCGGAAGACTAGATAGAACACACAATAATGTTCACAAAACATTGATCAATAACAAAGGTCTTGACGTTCCTAAAGATCACTGGATTTTACAGAGATTTATTACAGTTGGGTACTGCAGTCTGATAGATTTTACAATGGCCAATACTTTTCCGGATGCTTTTAATGAATCTTGTGCCTGGTTTGAAGTAAATAAACTTCCGCAAATGGCTTTTGATCACGACCGGGTTATTGCCGAAGGACTAGAATATTTAAGGAAAAACATTGATACTCAGGTCGCTGCAAGTAATTTATTGCCTGAAAAATTTACAATGAAAGATTTGCAGTCGTTGTATGAAACAATTTTAGGTGAAAAATTCAGACGAAATAATTTTCAGCGCAAAATATTAAGTACCAATTCTTTAGAAAGAATGGAGAAGCTATTTGATGGTTCTGCAAATAAAGCACCTTATCTCTATAAATTTATTAAAAAGTAGTTTTTTCTTTCTTTAAAAAAGTTTTCTTTTCAGCATTCCGAAAAAATCTTATTTTTAGGAAAATTAAATTACATGTCATATTATCCTCTTACAAGCATTCCCGATTACTACGGGATTGATGCCTTACTTACCGAAGAACACAAGCTTATACGTCAATCTGTAAGGGATTGGGTAGAAAGTTTTGTAATGCCGAATATTGATGAAGCAGCTCAAAATCATACCGATCTGCCGAATCTGATGAAAGAATTGGGGAAGATTGGTGCATTAGGACCATACATTCCTGAAGAATACGGTGGTTCTGGTCTTGATCAGATTTCTTACGGTTTGATTATGCAGGAATTGGAAAGAGGAGATTCTGCGGTGCGTTCTGCGGCGTCTGTACAAAGTTCTTTGGTGATGTTCCCGATCAATGAGTTCGGTTCTGAAGAGCAAAAAAAGAAATACTTACCCAAGCTAGCTTCCGGTGAGATGATCGGATCTTTCGGTCTTACAGAGCCTAACCACGGTTCAGACCCAAGCTCTATGGAAACTTATTTTAAAGATATGGGAGATCATTATCTTTTGAATGGAGCCAAAATGTGGATTACTAATTCTCCGTTATGCGATATTGCAGTAATCTGGGCTAAAAATGAAGAAGGAAAAGTACAGGGATTAATTGTTGAAAGAGGAATGGAAGGCTTTACCACTCCCGAAACTCACAATAAATGGAGCTTAAGAGCTTCTAAAACAGGTGAATTGGTTTTCAACGATGTGAAAGTTCCAAAAGAAAATTTATTACCTAATGTAACAGGACTGAAAGGACCTTTATCTTGCTTAAATTCTGCACGATACGGAATTTCTTGGGGTGTAATCGGAGCAGCAATCGACTGTTACTGTACGGCTGTTCAATATTCTAAAGAAAGAAAACAGTTTGGTAAACCAATCGGTGGGTTTCAATTGCAACAGAAAAAATTGGCAGAATTTTTAACAGAAATCACTAAAGCTCAATTGCTTTGTTTACAATTAGGGAATTTGAAGAACGACCACAAGGCGAGTCCGGCTCAGATTTCTATGGCAAAGCGAAATAATGTTAAAATGGCGATTGATATTGCAAGAGAATCACGACAAATTCTTGGCGGAATGGGAATCATGGGAGAATTCCCAATGATGCGTCACGCAGCCAACTTAGAATCAGTAATTACATATGAGGGAACACACGATGTTCACTTGTTGATTACAGGTCTTGATATTACAGGAATTAATGCTTTTTAAAATATGAAAGTCCGGTTTTAAATCCGGACTTTTTAATTAATATGCTAAATTAACTTAAATCAGTTTTTTCCTATCAATTATGTAAGGATTTCATTACATTTGAATTTCACATGCTGAGGATATTAATAATTAAAATAAGATGTTTTCTAAATGAATAAAATTTACTTTTTATTTATGCTACTTTTAGCTTTATTTTTCACTTCTGCTCAATCTTTAAAAGTAGAGTATGAAGTTCAGTTTAAATCGAAAGATACTCCAGAATTAACTGGAAGTTCCGATTTTCAAAATAAAATAAAATCATTAATTGATGCTCCACAAAGACATATACTTTCATATTCTGATGGAAACTCAGTCTATAAATCTATATTACCTGAAGTAATTTATAATTCAAATAAAGAAAATGATTTTGATGATGAGATTCGTAAGAATATTTATGAACGAAAACAAATAAAAATATTTAAATTAAAGAATGAAAAAGGTGCGTATGGTTATCACAACTTGAAGAATGAAGAATTCTATCAATATGTAATTCCACATTTTGACATTTTACAGACGCTGGAAACGACTGAAAAAATCTTAGGTCATATTTGTAAAATTGCAGAAGCAGAGATGGGTAACAAAAATAAAGCTAAAGTTTGGTATACCGAGCAAATTAATATAAAAACGGGACCGATGGCTTTTTATGATTTCCCTGGTTTAGTTTTAAAAGTTGAAACAAGAAATATGTCTATTATAGCAAAAAAAGTAGAAAAAGATGTAGGAAATATTAGTCTTGAAACCTTAGATAAAAATATAAAAGTGTACGAAGGTGAAGCTTTTGCAGAAAAAATGAGACAGCTTACAAACTAGTACAGATATTGAATTTCAAAAAATCTTTATTTAATTACTATAAGTTTTAATATTTTCTAAAAAGCTTACTTCAGGATTCAGAATTTCATGTATTAAATTTTGAATAGAAACCATAGCATCATCAAGACTTCCCTGAGCAAATTCTAATGACACTACTCCTTTTTTGGCATCCGCAAAACTCCAGATTCCGGTTTCTACGGGAAATCCCCAAAATTCGGGTAAACTTTGTATCACATATTGATATAAGCACAGCTGCATCGCCTGTTTTCTATCGCTATTTTGGAAATAGTCTGATTTATTTAACTCATCAATTTTTACAGTAAGATTTTTTGTTTTTGCAGTTTTATAATCGATAATCCTTACCGTTCCATTTAATCGGTCAATTCGGTCGATAAAACCAAAGAAAGAAACCTTGTCAGATCTTTCTTCATTCAGATAAAAATCTACGCCTTCAAATCTTCTTTCAATATCAATTATTTCTAGAGAATTGCCAGCTTTTATCAATTCCAGATCATAATTCAAAATATTCTCAATTACTTTTTTAGCAATGGCTTTATGAATGAAATTCATCCCCTTATTATAAAATTCAGGCTGATGTTTTAGCTTTTCAATAGCAATATTTATAAATTCATCTATTCGTTTAATTGAATTTTGTAAATCATTTGATTTTAAAACCTTACCTTTTAATACTTCATACACTTCTTGAAGCGTGTAATGAACTAAATTTCCGTAATTTCTAATAGATAATTCTTCTTCAATTTCATCCGCTTCAGAGGTATTTAAAATCTTTGAAAGATAAAAATCAATAGGGTTATAAAGGTAGCTTGTTAAATGTGAAGCCGAAACTTTTTCTTTCCATTTTAAAAGCTGCTGCTGAACAATTTCAGTCTTGAAAATCTCGATTGGCTGACTCAAAATAGGCTCTGAAGAATTTTCAACAATAACGTGCTCGATCTGATGAGAACTTTCCATTTCGATCTGAGTAATAAACCTGCTTTTTTCTCCTGTATTTACTCCCGAACTTAATGCGTTAAAAAGTAAATGTACATTCTGTGCATCCTGAATTAATCGATAAAAGTGATACGCATAAATACTGTCATTTTCAAGGAATGTATGCAAGTCAAAGTGCCTTCTTATATCAAAAGGAATATAGGTGTTTTGTGAGTTTCCGAGTGGTAATTTCCCTTCGTTAACCGATAGTAGAATCACGTTTTCGAAGTTTAAAAGACGGGTTTCCAAAAGCCCCATCACCTGAAGTCCCTTTAACGGTTCACCCTGAAAATCTATACTTTCTGAATTAATATGCTGATTAATAAGGATTTCAAGCGTTTCCATCTTGATTTCAAAACCATAAGGCGTAATCTGATTTTTAATAATTCTGAATACATTTTCAAAATGAGAAACGTTTTCATACTGAATATCATCCAACTCAAGCCATTTGATTTTTTTGCAAAATGCTATAAGATCATCCAAAAACCGATATCCGGAATCTGCTTTCTGAAGTAAATTAAAATACGAAAGGTTACCCAGAAGTTCAGTTAAAAGTTTTTGTGAGATATAAACGATATTTCTTTCTTCTATTTTAGATTTAAAATCGTTGATTGTTTTTTCGTCATCATCAGATTTTGGCAGTTCTTCAAGAATTGGATAAACATCGCGGTAATAATAAGAAGATTTGCTTTTTTCAAGCTGTTTCTGAAGATAAAAAAGCTGTTTTACGGCATTAGAAAAAGAAAGGTTTTTTAGCGGAAAACCCATTGTAATATTTAAGTTTTCAACCTCATGCATTACATCCAGACTTGCAGGAAGAAGATTTTCATCAAGCAAAACAACCGCCGTGTTGGTGTATGTTTTATTATTGATGTTTTTAAATAATTCAGGTAAAATCTTGGTTTGCGTTACATTACCCGAGACTTCATAGACTTTTATTTTTTTAGTTTGGTTAAAGTCATCTTCGATCCAGTTGAAAGCTCTGCTGTCATTGAATTCTTTCCACATTTTGTGATTTCGAAGAAATTTTCCGGCTTCTTGTCTTTCGTCATCAAAATAATATCGGTCTGCCTGGAAAAAGCATTGTGCTCTATTCCACTGGAGAAGATTCCTCACTAATTTTTCTTCAACAGGAGTAAATGCGTTGAAACCGCAGAAAACAAAATTTTCGATATTGTTTTTCGCAAACTCCCCTATTTTTGCTTTTGCCGATTCGTGAATCATTCCCGGAGTTGCCCAGTTTTTTTCTTTCAGTTTCTTCTTTAAAACAGGAAGAAAAATATTCATATTGCGCCAGAAATTCAGGAACTTTTTTCGCGGAATTTCATCATCGTCACCCAAATCCTGTGCCCATTCTTTTATACGTTCTTCATCAAACATATATTGTAAAACGGCTTCATCAGAATCTGAAAATTTTAAAATATCATCCCAATCTTTTTGGAGTGTAGGAAACCATTTCAAAAATTCGGAAAAATCGTCGTTTGGAATAAGATGTAAGCTTTTATAAACATCAAATGCAAAAAGCCACAGAGAAATCCCCTGAATGGTCTGTTGATCTACGATATTTACGATCAGCTCTTCAATCGTATAAAAATTAGGCAGAAACCCGGAATAATTATTTTCTTCTAGAATCTGACGTATAAAAACGATCGGTCTTTTACCTGGAAGAACAATACTAAATTGCGATAAATCAGTATTTTGGGCTAATAATTCATCGATGATTTTATTTAGAAATTTCAAGGTTTCTGGTAGTTGTTTAGTTTTTCGAGTTCTTCGGTAATGAAAAGATTGTATTCTGCCTGCTTTTCTTTATTCATTCCATGCTCGGTAGCACGGTCGTAATTAGCCTGAAAATTTTTGTATTCGGAAGAGATTTTAGCGTAAATTGATTTGAAAAACTTATTGTAATCGGCTGTTGTTTTTATTTTTTCTGAAACTTCCTTTCTGAGTTTTCTGGCATGAATTTCGGCGATATCAAAATGTTTTTGCTCATGAAGCAATACATAATCATTGATCCTTTTGACATCTTTCCATGATTTGTTCTCATTAAAAACCGTCTGAATAGTGAT
>Ga0308169_10001226_pt1 | contig 30795 bp, 32 predicted proteins | sample PhyBR1_2_FD_202139 | JGI IMG/M metagenome (GOLD analysis project Ga0308169, IMG submission 202139) | Phyllosphere microbial communities from UC Gill Tract Community Farm, Albany, California, United States - DLSLSB.R1 | ecosystem: Host-associated > Plants > Phyllosphere > Unclassified | place...
ACATGAAGCGCGACCTACCCCGGTGAAGTTGACTAGCAACTGTTCGACGGCCGGCAGCATCTCCATGACACCTTGTATAACCTTGCTCCAAGCCTCGCGCAACGACACGTCGTGCACGCTCGTCATGTCAAATCGCACCTCGTTTTGCAGCGAGTTGATCAGGTTTGCGGTCACTGAGGGGTCGGAGAAGTTGACGTTGGGCGCAAGATGCTGATTGTTGCTGTATTGGAAGTCCTCCAGCTCCTCAGCGATCGCCCGTTGCACTTCGGCATAGTTCTCTGCCCGTAAGTGAAGCAGTTGAACACCAACGGGTGCACGTACCGGCCCGGTAGTCCTCCGACAACACCTCCGCCTTGTGTATGAAGACGGCGAACTTGATATTCGGGTTGGCGAGGTGCGCCTTGATCATGACCTTGACAAAGGGGATTATGGCATCATGATACGAGTCATCTTGCTGAGGACTCAGCACCAAGTCAGCTATCGCTTGAGTACACTCACCTGCATGTCCATGACGTACACTATCGTCGAGAAGGAGCTAACGGGGACATCGAGCTGATCGATTTCGTAGTTCGAGGGTGTGTCCCATATCTCGAGCGGGACGATGGTGCTGAGCTCAGCGACCTGTACTTTCTACGTCCCGAGCCAGCCGCACAGACTCACTCGTATAACACCTTCTCCACCTTCTGCGTCGAGTCAAAGTAGGGCACGTCGGCAACGGGGACATCCTGGAACACTGTCTTGATGCACGACGACTTCCCAGCTCTTTCTGTCAGCTTGTCGAACACATAGTCAAACGTGAACGGCTCACTTCCGCCAGCCGAGCACCAATATCTTTTGCCTCGACGTTTCATCGTCTGCCCTTGGCGCAGGTGCTGCGAGACCTCTAGAAGGCTCCCCTTGTGTAGGCGGCTGCGGGGGAGGCATGCTGACGTTATATGACGGTGCTTGTGCGGAGTTGCGAGAGCCGACGAGGCTGATGAGCTGGGCTGACAGAGAGTGTGTGTTGCACCGTTGTCCCGTAAATGCCCAGTATTGTTGTTATCGGGCATGACGCCTGTTCCCAAATCGTTAGCGAATGCCACGTGCGTCATCTCATACCCGCGACCCGGTCAGTGGCAAATACTATCCCTGCCTCACTCGGACGCTTCACTGAGGAGCGCGTTGGAAATGCTATCCGCAAGTCACTGATAGCAAAGATCGAAAGGCTATCGTAACTTTAGCAGATATGGGGTTGAATTCAAGGACACAGGAAGGCGGAGAATCTGGGAGGCGCGGATGTCTTTTGCCACCAGGTAGCTGACATAGCGAGCCCATCCTTCCAAGCACTGCCCAAACGCCTACACCAGCCCACATACGGTCTAAGTACAAGTAACACCACGATCTTTGGGCAAACCAGCCTTCCCCCACTCGAAGAAGTCAAGTGAGCATGATTAGATGACGACCAAGCACGTCACGTGACTGATCCGACGAAGCTTGACGCGTCGGGTGCGAGCACGCGTTTGCCCACCGACGTGATTTCATGTTCCAACTGGGACCAGCAGTCGGATCGACCATCATCATTGCTGTCTTTCTTTTGACCTTGATTCTTGCGTCGCAGAACACTCTGCTCGTCTCGTGAGTGGGGCTCAACCTGGCCCAGCCGCACCTACACGCTCAGCTCGCGCACTTGCCCTGCCGGCGGGTCCACATTTCGCGTCCAGCAGACGCCGATCGAACAGGCCCGTCCCAGCGCCACCCACCATGTCCTCCGCTCTCGCCCCAAACCACTCGCTTCCGTACGACGATGCGAACAAGCAGCCGCCTCGGAGAACATACGGTCGCAAGAGAGCCGCGACACCCTCTGACGAGCCGCATACCACGCTACTCACTGTCTCCACCGAATCGCCGTCGAAAGCCCTTCTGGATCGGTTCTCCGGCAACAGTACATCATGGAAGCAAGCCTTAGCCAATCTTGGCTCTGACGACACCGAAATATCGGCAGACACGCCATCATCCGAGCCGGCTGCGCCTCGAGCTCATCTAACGAGCTTCGGATCGCCAAGCAAGGGCACGAAAGGCCCAAGGATGGCAGAGTCTGAGGAAGAGGACGATGAAGAGGACATGGAGGCTATCAAGCGGGAGATGGAGAGGATGAGGCGACTGGCCAGAGGCGAGGACGTACCGGAGACTACGGTCGGGAAGGCGAACGTACCTCCAAAACAGCTGGAGGTACCATTTGATCGCAAACTTGGGTTCGGTTCCTCATCGCTCACCGACCTGCCGGCCTCCCAGCTGTCCTCGCCGCCCGCAAATCTGGCTCCGCTTGCCCGGAGAAGCAGCACGACGGAGGAGGAGACCCTTCCTGTCCGAAAGAGCGGGGTCACTCGACCCACAGGGAGGAAGCGAGTAGTGGATTCTGATGAAGAAGAGGATGAGGATGCCGACAAAACCATCCAACGGATCTCACCCCCTGCCCTCGGCAGCTCTCCTGCGCCTACTCTGCCTAATCGCCCAATAAGACCGTCGTCTCCCTCCTCGTCTCCTCGGCAGGACTTCGGCAAAGCTGCATCGAGCAAGCAAGACGCCGCGGAGCCAGATGAGGAGGACGACTTGCGGCCAATGGATGATTTCTTCAAGGATCTGGAGCAGGAAGACGTCGAAGCAGAGGCCAAAGAAGCCAAGGTCAGATCATCGAGTGTGTCTGAGTCGGTCAACCAATATGAGGACGAGATGAGGCGCGACGGCAAAAAGCCCAAGGGTGCCAAAATGAGGGTAGGTCACCCCGACGCTCCATTGTCTCAGCTGACACATAGGGTTTGAATCAAAAGGATAAGAAGGAGATGCATCGAGGTATCGCGGAAACGAAGCGAAGTGTGCTCGAAGTGGAATCAGTTGTCATGGCTGACCCTTTCAGACCGTACGGTCGATGTGCGCAAAGAGCAAAAGGATTACAAGCCGATGTCATCGTGGTTGGTCCAGGCTGCGAATGCAGTGCAGACGGCTAGGCCGTCTGCCCCTTCAATCGCATCCGGGTCCCGTGCGAAGTGAGCCTTGTTGCATTCCTTCTTAACTTCAGCAGCTGACGACGCAGGCCCGGTCTCACCTTCGGGTGGGACTCTTCACCTACGACTAGCCCCGCGCATAGAACGCCCGACGGCGAGATCATCGTCCCCAGATCAAAGTCTCAGACCAAGGTCAAGTCCGACTTGGGCGTCGCGGACTCAACGGCCAGCATCGAGCTTACCTCCTCCCCCACTACGCATATTGCCAAGACGGCTTCACGAGCCGATGCCGCACCGCACAATAATGGAGTTGACGAAGACGACGACGACCTGCTCACATTCGATGATGCCGTGAACGCTGAGCGCAAGGCGGCTGGGACTGCCGCGCAAGCCCGGCGACTTGCAGAGATGAAGCAGCGGGCTCTTAAGCAGGCCAGGCGGGATCAACCTGATTCCGACGACGACTTGGAGATCGAATCCGCCGCACCGTCAAGGGCCGGCCCGTCCCACAGGATCGAGGTGAAAGCCGAGCCCGGCAAGAAACGATTCCCCGACGCGCGAGCAGTGCTCGACCGCGACTTCACTAAAGCGTCGCCTGGTCTGTCCAAACAGCGACAGACGTTGTTACGACACGCTGGCAAAGCGCTCAAGGCGAAAGAAGCCGCATCCGAGACCTATGCCGACTTCGCGGGCAAGACGTGGGATCATGCGGGTCTGAAGAATGCGAATGGCGGGGCAGTCCCCGCGGGTATGAAGCACGGGCGCCAGAACCCCATTTCGGCGGAGCAGTTGGAAGCCCTCGTCCGGGAGAAACACGCAGAACAGGCAAGGGCGTGGCGAAAGAAGAAGGAAGCGGAGTATGGACGGGTGCGACAAATGCCGGCTCGAACGCAGCAGGATCTGGAGGCGATGATCGCTGCGAATGAGCGGTATGAGCCGAAAGAGGAGGCAGACAGTGATGCGGAAGACGAGGACTTCGCCCCTGACGGGGAGGAGGATGAAGATGAGACGGCTGAGGACGCCATGGAGTATAGTGGCGAAGAAGACGAGGATTGGGGACAAGGGGAGGACGAGGATAAAGATGAGGTGAACGGAGTGGACGAAGTCGATACAGCCGGATCTGGAGATGCCGGGGAAGAAGAGGAGGAAGAGGCGGCTATCATCAGGCGGAAGCCTCGGGCATCTAACCGCATTGCGGACGACTCGGATGGCGAGGAGACCACACCTCGAGCGATCCGGGTCGCTCCCCCTGCGGTGCAAGCTCCCGAGACTGTCGCACCCGCCGCCGCCGCCGAAGTGACCGATCTAGGTAGCGACATCGACTTTGGCGGATTCGGTGGTAGTGGCGATGCGGGCTTCTCACAGCTATTCGAAGCTACTCAACTGAACGGCGGAAGCGCTGAGGTGGTGAGTGGAGGAATCGCCGGCCTCTACAATCAACACTAACGCCCAGGACGCGTTCGCGGGCCTGCGAGCACAAGGGCCGATCGGATTGATCCCTACCGATGCGATGTTGCCCGGTGTCAATATTTCAGATACTCAAGCTGCGCGAGACAACGCCTTGATCGCGGGGGAGATAGAGGGCGCTATGCAATCACAGACATTGCAGTCTCAAAAGAAGGAGATGTATATCAATGAGGCGGGGTGAGTTAGCCTTGGATTCTAGAAGACGGGACTGACCATACAGGTACTTCACGCAGACCAAACCGGCCGACCCCTCGAGCGGTAGCGTCGAGTCACAATGGGCCAGGACCCGACAACAACTCGCTGGACCCAGCGATCTGCTTGTTCCGAGCATGCCGGGGATTGCGGAGAGCCCGGACGAGATCGCACCTTCGTCCACTGAGAAAGATCCCAATTCGACCGACAACCATCCTTCCAGCCCAACCCGGCCCACACAGCATCACCTCACCCGATTGCGACGGCGAGGTGACGACGACGAAGAGGTGCTGGAGGACCTGGACGAGGGCGACGATGCCGAGCAGCAGGAGGACACGCGCAAGAACGCCGCGCCGACGGCTTTCGAACGAATGATGCTGGCTCAGCAACGGAAAGAACGCAAGGAAACCGCCAGGAAGTCTTATCTGGTTGACGCTCAAGCTGAGGAGAGCGATGATGATATGGGCTGGGGACCAGTTGGCGGCGGGGATGAAGACGAAGAGGATGGCGATGATGAGGGGTATCTTGAGGATTTGGTGGATGACGATGTCGTGGCCGAGGAAGAGAAGAAGAAGCAGGACGAGTTGGCTGCCGCCAAGCTTAGAGAGATCGAACAGGCGGATGACGCCAAGCGAGAAGCCGAGGCGAAGAAGATCATTGAAGGACAACACCGGACGAAGAAACGGGGACAGGACTTCTTCTCGGACGAGGAGGATGATGAGGAGGGCGGTAAGAGGCGAAAGTGGAGCAAGAAGGAGAGGAGGAAGAGGCGGCTCGATCAGGCGGACGGTCTCGATAAGCTGGGTAGGTTCCCGCAGATCTCTCCGCGGCATGTGCTAATACAGCAGATGGCGAGGAGAACGCGTTCAAGCAGCTGTACGAGCAAGACCTGGAGAGCGACGTGGAGACGGACGACGAGCCCGAGAGCGTCCCTAAGGATCTGCCGCCACTTGAGGACAGCTTTGTCGAGTCCAGCAAGCCGCTTTGGCTCTTGCTGAGGGAGCGAGCGGAAAAGAACCGGGGGGTGAGTTTGGTTCGCCCCTGTTCGGTATTGGCGCTGACCCGCGCAGAAAGACCGGTCGAGAGAGGATGATGATTTGGAAGAGGATATGCGCCGACCGTCCAGGCACGATTCGATGACGGATCTCAATGACGACGTTTTGGAGGAAGAGGAAGAAGAGAGCCAGTTCAGCATCACGAGATCGCTGCGCAAGTCAACTTCGATCAGCCTCGACGAGCCCGTAAGTCTGACTGCAAGATCCGCGGAGCACGCGAGCTAAACTCACAGGGCAAGTCCCGACGACTGTCCGCGCAGAGGAGCACCGATTCGTACGCCAAATACGTGCAGGACGAGTCGCAGACGAACCGCCGCATGGCAGGTGTTGCCGGCGTCTCGGTCGTCTCGAGGCAGAACAGCGGACCGACCGCTACGAGGGTCATGCCCAATCGCCCTGCGCCGAGGCAGAGCAGCACTTCGTCCACCAAGTCCGGCAGCGTGCTACTGTCAAAGGGCAATCGGTTCGGCTAGACCGCTGCCGTCGTCACTGCTTGACACCGGTGCTTGTCTTTGACTATTGCTCCGCTTCTCGCTCTTGCTTCTTCCAGATGCTGGGCCGTGCTCGGATGTTGGCTCTTTTGATCACTATTGCTGTATGCCACTCTGTAATCTAGGACCGTCTCCGCCCGCCCGCCCGCCGGGGCGTTTGGCTTTGTATCATCATCAACCATGCATACATGCATATATATCGAGTTCTGCCAAAGCAGACAGACTACCACTATGAGCGAGCCGGCGTGAGCGCATCAACCAAACTAAGATTTGCGGGAAGGCTATGAGCTATATAACAACAGGGTTTTAATATACACATTTCAGATCTGCACTCGTCTTGTCCCAAACTCGAGGTGAAGCGCGAGATATCAACATGAGGGGCATCACGGGTCGGTGTCGTTGGAAAGATGTTAGAGTCGGAGGGACCTGAAGTCTTCGTATATCGTATATTGTCGTGTGGGGGGGTGGGGATTGTAAAGGCGCTGAAAGGATGAGAGGGACTACGCCTGGGCGCTGACCGACATGCCGTCGGTGCTTGGCGCGGATCCGGCAGAGGAGGAGAGGATGAATCCCAGTTTGCCCAGGCATTTTAAGAGATCGGGTTTGGTGACGGGCTTGGCGAGCACAGCCGAGAAGAGCGTTCCTTCCTCGGTGACCTCCTGGTGCTGCTCGTACGATGTCGCCGCGATGACTGAGGCGTCAGCTCATGATTGACGTGAGTAGAAGATGACGCACTGGGGGTGTTTTGATTGTGGTTATTTGTGGAGCGAATCATCCGCGCAACCTGTTCGCCAGAGACGACCGGCATGTGTATATCACAGATGATGACGTCGAAGCCTACCTGTCAGCCCCAGGGATTTGGCCTTGAGAAAGGCAGTGTAGACTCACGTATACTGCCCATGGTCGCGGCAAGGGCCTGTGGTCCGTCTTCAACGCAGATACACCTGCACCCCATCCTCGTCAACAGCGTTTCGAGGATCTGTCATCAGGCTCCCGATCATCCTTCGACTCGCTCATCAACTCACCTTTTGCGAGATCGGATTGTCCTCGGCAATAAGAACATCAAGCGTCCTGTCTGTACTATGCCCACTCGCAAAGCTAGCGTGGCTTTCTGGACTCTCGAGCGGCGGCAAAATGGCGTGCACCCCGCTCGCAGCAGAGTTCGCCTCGGAGTTGAGCGACACCTGGCGCTTCTTTTTCCACATGCCCACCTGCGTGCTCCGTTCGCTGAAGCTCGATCCCGATCCGGCCCGGATTCGACTGGGCGCCGACGCGCGCCGCAAGACATCAGAATCTTGGGATGATTTGACGCGTTCCAGCGCATTGAGCTCGGAAGGGCGGCGGAAGTGGTGGCCAGGTATGGGCATGCTGCCGGGAGTTGAAGGCGGGACGCTGGCGCGCGAAGGTGTAGAAGCAGCTGACGACGTCGAGGTGGAGGGCGAAGGCGGCCCACCGATGTGACTGCTCGCTTGGGTCGAGTCTGACGGCTTGCGTCGGCCACGATCCCGCAGCTTGATCGACAGAGATCTCGGCCGCCGTGCCATTGATTGTCCGCCTTCCAGAGCCTGCCCAATCGGCGTCATCGAGTCACTTCGGAGCTTGCGGATCACATCGTCATTCGCTTGCTTTAACACCGGCAGGTTCTTGAAGTTGAACGCGCCGAAATCGTCCTGAGATTCGATATCATCAATCACCTCGTTCATCTCCTTGGAGGCGACAGTGGAGATAGGCGAAGTCTGCGCGTTGGCGAGGTGGGCCGTCTCGGGCTGCTTGAGCACCTGCACGCCACCGTCATCCTGGAAGGTTTGGGCCGCACCGCGCGGATCGAAGTAGTCCGTCGATTCCGGATCGGCAAGTTCGGGTACGAAGCTCGCCTCTGAGGTGGCTATAGTTGCCCAGTCAATACCCGCAAAGAAGGCGTGCTGCTTTACTTCATCCGCTCCGCGGGCCCCCAGTCGCCGAGTCGGGTCCGAACACATCAGACGGTCCATCAGATCCCGAGCCGCCGGGCTGACTTCGATGTCCTCTTCGTGCCATTCGATACGCCTCGAGACTACATTGTCGAAGACCTTCTCGGGTGTATCGGCGTGGAACGGTGGGATGCCGTAGATGAACTCGTACAAGACCACTCCGAGCGCCCACCAATCGACCGCCTTGTCGTCCGTACCGATACCCAATATGCTCTCGGGCGCAAGGTAATCCGGCGTACCGACAAAGCGAGGTGGAGTTCCCGGTCCGTTGGACTTGTTCGCCACGGACATGGTCCGCATATGCCGAGGGATCACACCGGCTGACTCAGATCCGCTGCTCTCGTCGGCCGTATCGATGTCGGGGATTCCAGAAAAGTACGACTGTCCTCGGTTGAGCATCGGCGGCGCCGGTAGCAGCTCAGGTGACATAGACGAGGATTCCGCGCTGGAGCCAGAGTCGTTCCGGTTGTTCGTCGGACGGCGCTTCATTGAACCTCTCAGGTTGGTCCCACGGAGATACGCCGGTCGAGGACCTCCAACTTGACGATTTAACAGACCGATTCTGGACAATCCGAAGTCGGTCAGTTTGAGATGGCCGCGAGAGTCGATAAGCAGATTGTCCGGTTTAATGTCACTAGTTGTAAGCTCGATAACAACGCACGATTGATGCTTCGGACATACCGATGGACGATATTGCGGGCATGAAGGTATTCCAGGCCAAGAACAACCTCGGCGGTATAGTTCCTCGCCCACTCCTCCGGCAGCCCACCAAGCGTCTTGACCAGGGTCGAGCAGTCTCCGCCGTTCAGATACTCCATAACGAGGTACAAGTACTCCTTGCTCTGGAAGGAAAAGAACAGCTTAGCCACATACGGCGAGCTCGCCTGGTTCATCAAGATCGTCCGTTCCGCCTTGACGTTGGTGATCTGATTCTTCGCGATCATATCGCTCTTTTTCAACGCTTTGATGGCGAAGTAGTCTCCCGTGGCGACCTTTTTGGCGAGGTAAACCGACCCAAAGGCACCACGCGAGATCGGCTTGATAATCTCGAAGTCCTTGATCGAGGGCTGTGCAGTCCGAGCCGGAATTGCTGCTGAGGGGATACGCGGCGAGAGCGGCGCATCGCGAAACGCCCTCGACGAGGATGCGCGGCGGGAGTGGCTGCCTCCGCCACCGATGCTGAGCGCGTCCATCGGTGCAAGAAGGGGCGAAACTGGCTTCGATTCCGCCTTGCGCGGCTTCATGGCCGACGGCGAGGTGACAGCGGTCAGGGACTGGAAGACGGCTTCGGCCGGTAGAGGTGCTGAATTTGGCGCGGCAAGCACGCTCGTCGGGGCATTCGTAGCATGTACCGGCGTAGGCGGGATCGACGTGTAGCTCTGCTCTCCATGTGAAGTGGAAGGTCGCTGAGGGTGACTCTGCGTGATCGGCAAGCGAGCTTGGGGCGCGATTTTTCTCGGGCCAGGAGGAGAACTTTCGGGCTCGTTCGCCGGCGTCGGAGCGGGCGAAGTTGCCTCCGTGAGGCTGGCAGCCCCATCCGAGCCAGATTCGGATGGGCTGGATTCATCGCCATCCCCATCCACCACGAGACGGCTGACCTTGTCTTCCCACTCGTGTCGCGTCTTCTCCGAGTACCGGATGGTGCTCTGCATCCTGGCGATCGCCTTCTGCTTTCTGCGCAGCTGCTCTTCCACGTGAGAGAACAAAAGAGCAAGCGCTCGATCGGAGGTGCTGGGCTTCTGCCACCGGCTGATCTTCTGCAGCTTCTCCTCGGACTCGCGCGAGAGGTACCGCTGGACGTTGAACGGCAGATCCGCCTCGTCCTCTTGCACCGATGGCACGTCGATCTGCTGGGCTAGGGTGACGATCGCGAGCACGTCCTGAATCGACTCCAAGACGACCTTCCGCACTTCGACACCCTGCGGCTCGGTCGGGATCGAGCTCTCGTGTCCCGAGGTAATCGAGTCGGGAAGGGAGAAGAACAGTACGCCAGAGTATTGCGGTGATGAGCCTGACGTGACATCCTCAATGTCCGCCTGCAAACCCGACACTGTCTGCTGCAGCTCGTGCAGACATTCGTTGCAGCCCGTAATCTCCGCTTCGAGCCGATGGACCGCATCGCACGTCTCGTTGTGCTTCTCGAAGAACCACGTGACGATCTCTCGCTCGCAGATCCGACAAAGTATAGCTTCCGTCGACAACACGCCGACGCTCGGGAACGCGGCTTCTTCCACGCTGTCGAGCTGCAGCTGCGTTGCCGTGACCGGCTTGAGCACCCACATCGTATGCGATGGCTCATTGTTTTCACGCATGAGCATGCCGACGCCTTCGAGCTCTATGTAGACCGGTCCAGGCTGCAGAGGCGGATGCGCTTCCTTTTCCAGCTCGTGCACTTCGAAGCGGAATCGCAATTGAACAGTGTTGTTATCGTCCTCGAGCAGCTTTTGCGTGGCTTCCGCGAAGACCGTCATATCGGCGGGCGCGAGCAGATCGGTGATAGGCGAGTTGAGGACGTCTTCCGGGTCACGGCTGGTTTGAGCAAGGCATCGACGCCATTTCGCATTTCAGACTCACCCTATCACTTCCATGATCGCATCGTTCACATACTGGATCTCCTCTTCTTGTAACCCCAGCTCCATAACGATGTTGACGCTCTTCGCGTGTTCAGCCAGGAACTTAAGGTCTTCCGCTGCTGTGGCGTTCTTCGGCGTGTCCACAATGGTGGCTTTAGCGGCAATACCTCCGGAGCCAAGCGTCGAGGTCGGCGAAGGCACTTCCAGCAAGGCCCCTGTCGAGGGCGGTTCCAGCACCTGAACCGTCGCGCTCACGGGCGAATGACGATGCTCCGTCAACGCGGCACCGAACTCTTTGTCGAAGCGCGAATCCTCCTTCGTGCCTTGCGGCTTCATGACGAATACGATCGGCTCGTTGTCGTCCTCTTCGTCAAAGTTCCAGAATCCTTTCTCGGCCTGCCACCAGTCGAGCACACGCGAGAGGTTGGCCACCGCCATGAGGATGTCGACATACCACTCCCGACCAGGCCAGTCTTCGTGCTCGTCCCAGTTTACACCTATTCTCTGCAGCTTTTGCACGTATTCGGCACACGTCCCCGCTTTGGTGATCAGAGTGTTAACCGATGAGTCAAGGATTTCGGTGGCGAGCACGATGAGATCCTGTAAGGTGGCCAGGAATAGGCGGTTCTCTTCGGCTTCCTCGGTCGCTGGATGGACGCCCCTTGTAGACGTCGGCATCGGCGAACGCGATCGACCGCCATTCCGCTCCGTGGCAAGCGCGGTTGACCTGGAAAGCTCCTAGGCACGGCACTTGGCCTACGACGCACACGGCTCGGACTGCTTGGCAGCATGGCGAGGCGTTTAGTGGGGCTCGCGCCGATGAAGTTGAGAGGTCGGGAAATGGACGGTCTCCGGCTCGGCGGGCGTGAGGTCGAAGCTTGGGGTCAGTCGAACGCCCAGGTCAGATCGGTGTCGCCGGACTCACCTTGCCGTGACCTGAAACCATCATCGAACATGTCACCTCCCTCCACTTCGCTCTCCTCAGCGTCCACCAACGGCGAGTCACTGATTGCGTCAAAGTAGTCCAGCGGCTGATCGTTCAATTCGGCCTGCATAATCTGGGCCGCCTTCTGCTCATCCGCGAACCTCGTCATGTTGTCGATGGCCTTCTTCAACGTGTTGTCGCAAGTCTCCTTGGCAGCGTTCAGCCTGTGCTTGATATGACGGCGTACACTCGCAACGGTGATTTCCGCTCCGGGCGCGACAGGTCGATCCTCCTTGTCTCCTCGGCTGTCGCCGGACAGAGCGTATATCGGCGAGGGGGTCTGATCCCATTTTGGCAAACCGGGAGTGAGTCCGGGCCCATACATTGTCTGGCCGTAAGACGAGGTGCGTGAGCTCGTAGCGGTAGAGCGCAAATGAGGCGGTACATGAGGCGGTTGTCCCCCTGATCCGCTCGACGCGGTGAGACGAGAGTCGGACCGGGGCTGGACAAGGACATTCGACTCGAGATCGAGGCGAAGATTGGGCCCACCCTGACCCTTTCGACGGGTTTCCAGACTGCTGGGCACTCGACTGGGGAAGCCGGAAGGCTCTTCCGGAACCATAGATGGCGCGCGGTTCATGGCGTGCGCCATGGGCTCTATCGTAGACTCCCTCGAAAGTCGAGCGATGTCCGCCGAAGTGGAAGAGACGATACTCGCGGCCGCTTGTAGCCGTAGCGAGTCGTACTGCCAAGGTCGGAGCTCCGCGTGCGAGGTTACCTGACGCAACGACTGGGAGGAATCACGGCGTATGGGCTCTGGAGGGAGAAGAGCGGCTTGGGGAGCCGTAATAGGCGAATGGCCACTTCCGCGTCGACTAACTGGTGCTGAGGGGATCCTCTGCGAGGGATATACGCCCAGGTTACTGGGTCGCATGGGTCGATGCGCGAGCTGTCCCTCCGGGATGAAGTTGGATTTGACGGCATTCCACCATCCTTCCATCTTGTTGACCAGGTTCTTCTTCTTCTTGTTACCATTCCCGCTTGAAATGGACTCGGCAGCCGAGCGAACGGAACTGCCTGAAGTCTGGCGGGGTCGCTCGAAGAACGAATTCCGCTTCTGCGTGGGCGACCGCGTGGGATCCAGACTTGACATTGCAGATCGGATCGAGAGGCTGCGCCGCCGTAATCGGTTATCGACCCCACCGAGCTCGTCGCGCGATGTTGACGGAGTCAAAGCAATGGCGCTGGAGGCATCGTAGTTAGAACTGAGATCAATATCCCGTGGTCGACTCGTCTCCACCGGACTGTGTGCTGCCGAAGAGAATTCGGCCTGAGATTCGTCCAGCGGGGACTCGTCCAGGTGCTGAGCTCGTCGTGCAGTTTGCGCTTCCGCGCGGATCTTGGCCTCCTTGTAGCCCTTGTAGCAGTCGTACCAATCGATCCACTCGATGCCGCCAATCGATCCGCCTGCGCTCGCCTGCCGCTCCATCCCCGTCGCCATAGATGGACTCGCGCTGAAGCGTGACGGCCCGGCATTGGACTTGAGCGAGGTCTTTGTCGACAAATGATCGATCGTCGGCGGCACCATCGAGTCGATAGGCAGGCTTTCGACTCGACCGAGTTGGTGGGTGGCCGACGGAAAGGGAGGAAGATCCTCTCCAGGTGACGAGGCAGCCGTGATGCTTTGTCCCTCTCGGACGCCCCACTCGTTCTGCCGGTCCATGCGGGGACCGGCAAGCATTGCTGGGGCACCGGTCGTCGTCGAGCGGTTGAAAGCCGGGGGCAGAAGCCTTCCTTGTCCGTCCTGAAGTCAGCGGAAGTCTAGCCTTCTTGTTTGGCGATCGCACCTGTTTGCCCGCGCTGTTTGGGCGCCATCGCTGCAGCTTGGCTTGCCGACTCTGCATTATCATACTCGCATGACTGGCCGCGTCTCCTAGCGCACCGATCCCCGCCAGATCCATCTGCAGCGCCTTGCCCGTCGTTGATCGCTGGCGCGGCTGAATTGGACCGCCAGGAGTGATACTCCCAGAACCTATATCCGTGTTCAAATTTGCTGTTAGCCTGGCCGCTCCGGACGGTACATTGAGTCCCAGGCCGAGTGGCAACGGCTTGATCGAAGAACCCGTTCCGGGGGCATCTGCATGGGCCAATGCGGGCGGAGATTCGCTCAGCAACGACGATGAACGCTTGAATGTGGCTTCGTGCATCGAGGTCCGATAGCGATGCGTCTTCTTTGATGGGAACGAGTCGGATTGCGCGTTCGAGGACACGGGATCGGGCGGCAGGGAGGGTCTTGTGCGTGGTGGTTGGGGCGGCAGCGGCGCTTTGAACGCCGAAGGTGGTGCGAGAGTCGAACCCGAAGGCTTTCTAGCGAGATCGGCCCCACCGACGGTGGTCCCAGGCGACGATCCAACAGGAGTCGAATGCCGTGGGGTGGGCGGGACTGACAAAGTCGGCCGCCCTTTGCCCAAGTCAATGAGATTCGAGTTTGCGGGTTTGGCTGCTCCCGGAATGGGCATAGAAGTGAAAGGGCCGAGTTCGCGTGGCGGAGGTGGCGGCATGCTGCTCTGCGTCGGGACTGAGCCCGCGGGCGAAGGGTTGGGCGTGGGAACAGATGCTGTGGACGAGGTGGATGGAGCAGATGACGGTGCTGGCGGGACTGGCCCGCTGTTCTTGATCAGGTCGGCGGCCATCCGAACACTTGTCGGAACACGATTCAACCTAATGGCACCACCGACTGACGACGTCGATGTAGAGGAGGACAGCTCGCTGGACAGAGATTTGGGGGCACTGAAAGGCGAGGGCTCGGTTTCTTTCGCCCACGGCGACGGCAAGGGGTTCAATGGGGAAATCATCGAAGCCGAGGTGGACAAGGACGGTATGTGAGCGCTGCTGATGGATGCCCGGGGCCCGCCAACGATCGGCATCTTCCGTGAATCGCCGGACGGGTTCAGGAACTCGCTTGGTCGACGTTGTCGTGGCGGGCTGTGAGATGCAAGAGTGAGCAAGAGCGAGCAAAGACAAGGATTGAGGAGACGACAACGACCATGTCACGCGAGCAGTGGATAGAAGATGTGACAAAGGACGATTGCGCCGATGGGAAAGACGAGATCAGCATTCAGTTCCCTCTGATGACAATGCACTCACCTAGCCATCCCGGTGGATGCTGCAGTCCTGTCACGATCACGCTGTGATACCCTCGGACTCAGAGATCCTGAACCCGATGTATCCTTTGCCTTTCCTTTGTCCCTTGAGCCACCCGGTGAATCGATTCCGCTAGTCCAACCTAGACCCAGCACGTTCGGCTCCTTTGCCCCTCGGACTGGCGAGGTACTCGATGCGCGAAGGGAGAGGGAACGCGTCGGAGAATCGTCTAGCAGCGGCTCGAGCTCCGGGCTCCCAAAGGCCAACGGCGAGCTGGCGCCAAAGGCGGATGGCGGGATGCCCAACGATGCGTTGCTGCCGCTACTCCCTCGACGGTGGCCGAAAGTGGAAGGCGACGAAGCGGCGTTCGAGAGACGCCGCGCACCGGGATGTGTGGGCGAGACACGGGTCGGCACGTCTTTCGGCATCGGCGTCGGGCCCGGCAAGCTCCCGGACAGAAGAGAGCCGCTGGCTGACCGCTTCGACTTCATGAGAAGCGATCCTGGGGTCATGATCTGCGGACCTCTCGGGCTGGGGGGCCGAGATATCGATTTCTGTGTTGACGCCGGACTACCTGAACGACTGGTGTGCGGGCTAGCGGTCCGGGGCCGAGGCATCGTGCTGTCCGCGGGCATGGTCGGGGTATTCAACGTGGTTCGGACTAACCCCTCCTCGCCTTCTCTTTCGCCATTCGCATCGTCGTCGCTATCGGTGTGGGAGCCTGAAGATGAGGTATCCGAATGTGTCGGCACCGTGATTGCTTGAGCTAGCGGGGAAGGAAAGGATGGCGTCGCAGCGAACGGTCCTGCATGTTTACGGGCGATGCTCTGAGGTTGAGACGGGAGCAAGGTCGATGTCGAGGCGGACACAGGCGTCGGTACGTGCAGGATAGGCGGTACCGGTATTGACGCAGGAGCGGTATTCGACGATGAAGACGCAGCTGGTAGCGACAACGGCGAGGACCGAGGGTCAGTTGCGGCCAGCGTCGGGGACGCGCGAGGTGAGGGTCGAGGGGAAGGGGAGGGAGATGACTCCTTGTCGCGCTCTTCATCCAGGTAGAAGATCCCGCCGGACATTGTAGCTGGACGAATTAGCTTTCGTCTAGCAAGCCGCAGCAGCGAAGTACGTACCGCTGCGCCTCGTCTCTTGCCGCTGTTGGGTCGTTTGATCTATCCCCCCGTCCTACGTCTTGCGTCTGTACAGTCCGCGGACCTATCCAAGTGACTGGCGGTTCGATGACGATTCCGCCTATGTCACGTTCTCGAGGTCGAGCGCAAGCGTGAACGACAGAGCGAGCGTGAACCTCACCGAGGAGAAGCGCGTGGCCTGTTCCTGCTAATTGCCGCGATTTACGCAGGGCGAAAGCGAGTCAGGCCTTTGAGAGTTCGCGGAGCGATCGACGTGGAGGAAGGGGCTGAAGATCAGAGATGCGGCTCAACGATCTGGTAAGAAGCCTATGAATCAGCATAGTCCAGCGCTCGATGCCACCATCCCGCCTTATCATTCATTCCCTTCTGTCACTCTGCTGCCTCAATAGACTCACCGTGATCAGCTTCGTCACTTCGCTCCCATCATGCCGGCCAGGTATCGAGCTCGAATGGTTGGATACAAGCGGGAAGAACGTGACCCGGGCCTGGGATGACCCCGTCACAAAGGAAGGCGATTGTCGGGTGCTTTGATCGTAGGTGAGGGACCTCCACCGTCAAGTGTGCCCGAAATACAAAGTTCCGGGCCTTTGCGTGAGAATGCAGCCAGTGATGCCCGATGACGGTTTCAAACCGAGACGTCTGCGTAGGTCCTGCGGCGAGGAGCGAGACAAGGATGAGAGGTTTCACGGCGGTGTCGAGGATAAAGACGAGCGAATACGAGGAGGAGGAAGTGGTTGCCGAGGGGTGGATGGAGGTGACGACGATGATGCTCCTGATGATGCTGCTGCTGGCTGCTCAGACTTAGCGAGGGTTCGATTGTGGGTTGTAAATTGGGCTTGGGTTCAAGTCTAAGGGGCAAGGCGAGGGCAGCGACAGGGCCGAGGGCTATATTGCGCCTAACACGCGCGTTCGCCGCCCAAAGGGACTGAATGCACAGATTCAGGGCCACCCTGCCACTACCAATTACCGCTTTCATGCAAGATCTCGCTCTCCGGGAGTAAACCCTTTGCCGCCCCCGTCGTCACGTCCAGTTTAGCCGGGAGCAATGATGAGACGCCAAGCGACCCAGCCGGCCCCGTCCGGACGGGCGTTAAATGGGACGGATGGGATCTCCCATAACCTTGTCGTTCAACTAGGGACCGCGTCCCAAGTCCACTTCAACGGGCGAGGACCTCCACACCGTTCTGGCATGCGACACGACTGATTTGCCTCCGAACAACGTCACACCCATCGGCAAATGGCCGCGTCCGTCAACGCTATCGCGACAGAGGTCAGCCGGCCTTGCCACGCCAGCAGCTAACGGCGAAGGGCTCTGCCTGTCAAGGTGAAGAGGCGCGGGCATACGACGTGAGGCCAGCAGACATGTCTCCAGGCATGGGATGGTGCACATGGGTAGTGATTCAGATGGGCGTGTTATACATGGAGGATGCTACGTGCGCGAGCACATCGGTCTGTCGACCTCGTCGCGCTGTCATTTCTTCCTCCATTCTCCTCCGTTGCGCCATATGAGCTTGTCTGCCTTTCTCATGCTTGTTTCTTGGTGGTCGGCGCATTATCCACTTGAGGCCCGGCATTTGGGGCCATATTGGAGAGGTCATAATTCTCCGGCTCATGCACAGCCCGCCGGTCGAATCGCGCATACGCATGAGGCAGCAAGATAGCCCGATCAATAGCGACCGGCAAGCCTCGATGACGACCTCGCAGCATGAGTACAATCATCTGTGGTCAGTAAGCCCCCCAACTGGGAAGACTTTTGGACGCAGAGTGGCGTATGATGGCCTCTCTGATACTCACGACAAGCTTCGACAGCGTCTTGAACTCGCCCGTGAACGAGTAATTGTTGTTGGGCGTTCCCATAGACAGCCCGATCGTCGCATATGCGCTGGTGCACTCGAAGATCACCCTGAAGACAGTGAACCAGGCGACTAGATCGGGATCCATTAGCTGGTCTCGCTCGATGATGCAGATAAGGAAGATGGCGAGCGTGAGCGGCCAGATGTCGAAGGCAAGCTGTCGGCGCATATGCCACCCGAGGTACTTGCTACCGATCAGCGAGGTCTTCGTGCTGCGGTCATAGGCCATTTACCTGAATACCTCGTGTTTCTTGCCTTGAAAAGCTGGCTCGGTCTCGGACGAGGTATCTGAATCTTCTGACTTGTACACGCCGAGAGCTACCGTCAGAGTCGTTTCAACATGGCGATGCTCACCTCTCTCCTCATACACGTTGGTCGATCGGACCGACATTGCGATAGCTTTCCTTAGCCCGACGACATGGAAATATGCCGCTTCGACTCACGGTAAATCGCCACATACATGAAAATCTGTATTGAGCGATGTTCAAGAGGATGTCTCCAGCTCAACTTACCACGTAGATGAAGCTGCTCATCAGCTCTCGTGGACCCGCAGCTACCGGCGACTCACAGGACCGAGGGAGCCATGTTGGCCACCGGAACAACACCGAAGCCCGACGCTCGTACGCTCAGACTCTGCAGGAGCGCGTCTGCAAATTTCTGAAACCCGCTCATACCATGAAGAAACGGGAGGCCGATGTTCAGAACGAGAAATGCGAACAGCTCGATCGCTCTGCATGTCAAAACGGGTCTCAATTGCAAGTGGCGCACTTACACGAAGGCGATGAGAACAAAGACTAGGTACCAAGTCTGATGGCTGGGGAACAGGTACAAGAAGCACCTGATCATGAGCGCTTGGGTCCCTTGAAAGGAGACCCGGTGACGTACCGTCGCGGATGATCGAGTAAGAAATGGAGTGTCTCGTGCAGACGACCTGTGCTCCAAATCTTTGTCCCGATCCAAATCAAAAAACGCAACATCATCGGCAAGGCGTGGTTGCCAGCAAGCAGGACAAAGGCGAGTACGAAAAGTACCAGGTAAGACGACGCGAACGGCAACAAGCCCTGGTCGATCAAGCTTCCGATCAGCCGTAGTCCGAGCCCTTTGCCGCGGCACTCACCTCATACCGCATCCCGTGAATCCTGACGAGACCATGAACAGCGCGGCCCACGTTTTGTTGGCCTTATTTTGCTGGACGCCCTCCGTGATATTGAATACCTGGTTCCATCTGGATGTCTGGGACCAGTATATCGCGATGATGGCGAAGGGGATGAGCTGGAACAATGCAATGTACTGTCCGTCAGCCCTGTGAAGGCCGCTGCGGGACTCACAGCAGGAACAAGGTAGCTGAGCAAACGTAACGCCCGATATTCGACCCCTCCAAGCTCCTCCAGCTCTTCGTCGTCCAGCTCTTCACTGAAGAACCGGCTGTTCCTCCCGATGACCAGACCCCCGAGTCGTTCCGGCATCCATCTCGCGACCGCAGCTTTGACCGAGTCCCAACTCTCCTCCCCTGCATCTCCCTGCTCAGTATCCGTGCGGTTGATGCTCAATTGTCGACTTAGCAGAAGCGTGTGCCGACGCTCGGGTCGGCCGAGGCGGTGTCGCATAGTCGTCACCGCCCTTTCCGGGAGGACGTGCCCAATAAGCTGGATGGGCGAGGGGAACCCGCCCAGACCTGTGTGCTGATGTTGGACAGGCGATGGGATGTGGTGTCGGCTGGCGCTGTCTGCTGAATAAGTGGATACACCGGTGCTGCGCCGTGGGGGACCGGTCATGGGCGGCTGTGATAGAGGACTGCGTGCAAAGCTCATCCCCCTTGAACGCTCCCGGAGCCGCTGACGGTGGTGCAGCGCCGAATTAGGGCAGGGCTCAGAGATTTGTATCGTCCGGGTCCGGCCCATGGGTATCTGTATCGGTGGAAGCTGCTGTGCTGTACGCGTTTTGGGCGATGTTTCTGCATTCGGCTCCGCATTTCGCGTGATGATCGCCGATGACTGAGCGGTGGTCGACTCGCTATGGTCCTGCTGGTTCGTGGACGAAAAGTCCTCGTCGGCCGTGGACGGCCGTCCGTCGCTTGTGCCCATATCGGCCGGCGAGTCCGCGACCGTCTCCATCAGGTAGTCCCCCACCGGCCTGGCGTCGAGTGGACCGGATATGGCCTCCCCCCTGTACGGCTTGGGTGGCTTGGACGACCCGTCCCTGGCGCTGAATGTGAATGCTCGGCTGAAGATCATCTTCGTTCCGCTCCGGCGTAAGGCGTTGTTGCGGCGGAGGAGCTCTTCGCAGTGTTTCCGAAAGAATCCTTTGCGCACCATGACCATGATCCACGAGATGAAGGAGAAGTCGCCGACGATGAAGAGGAGCATGAGGAGGACCTGCTGGCCGGGGTTGAGGACGGACACGCTGCGGGTGAGTCGACGTACTCCCGGCTTCACTCACTTGACCGTCACCAGCCCGGTCACCCTGTTGTCAGGACTGATCCACAGACCTCCTCCATCGCAGACTCACGTCATGGCGGAAAAGCACAGGAACAGCGAATCGACATAAGCTATCTTTCGGTTCCCCGTCCCGTTCAACGCGCCGGCTTCACCCGTATTGGCCGCATAGAAGATGCCGGAAACAATCAAGGGCGTGAACGTGAAGAACAAGAGGTGGTAGCGGAAGAAGTTGAGGTGCTTGGTGATATCGCGGGCCCGCATGCCGCCGTGGAATGGAGGAGCAGTGCGGGTGCCGCTGTGGCTTACTTCCGAGGCTCAGTTGGAGTGGGGTCGATGTCTCTGCGGTGCCCAAGATGGTGATATATGGGACATGGTGAGGCCGGGCTCGAATGCCTTTGCCTCGCCTTGTGGCCGTGTCTTGTGAGAGATTTCAACGTTGATCGGGTCGAGGTGAAACGTGTCAAACAACAGACGGACCATCAGTGACATCAACGCTAACACCGACAATCAGGCACCAAAATTGCCCCCCCCCCCGCCCCCCACATCACCGTCGCTCCTGTTGGCGGGAGATGCCGCATGGACTCGCTCGGTGTCGGGCAAGGCATGCATGCGCCACGTATGTACATATATGCATGGTTCCTGGTACTTGTCAAGTACATATACTACACATCAAGTCGGGAGTCGATCTACACACGTGGAGTCGCTTGCGAGGCGCACCGTCGATCGTTCAATTATTCACCACGTAAAAGTGGCCCTGGCCCTGAGTGCTGGGCAATGGGCTGTATTGCGGCAGAGGTGTGCTGTGTGCCGTTTGGGGGCTTGCTTGGCTTTGAGCTGGATAACGGGTATTGGCGGTGTTGTCCCATGCAGGGGCGGTCTTGAAGAATTCCCATGCTCTGATATCAGGGGAAAGATCTCAGCGGCTGCACTCATACTCACGGCGGTGATGCGCCGAATCGGACCGTCTTCAGGGGCGGGGGCGGAGGTAAGGGCTTGTCCACGTCAGGCCTGCGCTTCTAGCGGTCATTTTACAAAGCCCACACCGCAAGTGGCAAGGCTTACCCTGATGGAGAAGTCTCCGGGGTAGTGGCCGCCAAAGAGCGGGCCATCGTAGTTGTGAGGGGGTTGGGACTGGCTGTTCCCCATTCTGTTCCACCACTTCATCAAATGTCGATGTTTGGGCGGTGAGTGCGTAAGGTGTTCAGGTGCGGGGCAGGGCCAGGGTCATCTGCAGCATGCATTTCATCGATCGCTTAGGCCTAGATCATGGTGTGTGGGCCTTCGCCGATGTCATCCTTTCACGCAAAGCCAAGGAGGTACGGAGGGATGACGAGCAGAGGAGGGGCCAGAGAGACAAAGGATCGCCCCGGACAAGGATAAAGCATCCAGCTACAGGGATCGTCGTAGATCCAAAGGGCAGACAATGGGATGGCTAGCGCCTGCATCTGCCTCGACGCTGATGATCCGTGGTGCATATGAGAGGTCAGCTCGGAGTCAGGTTCAATCGCGAGTTAGAGGTCTCGCGGCTCGCCGCGCCTCGTATGAGCCGACACATGTATCCATCGGTCCGCGGACCTGGATCTCCCCCAGCAGCGGCCTACGCTTCACAGCGATACGGCGGCGCCTGTCCACAAGTGCATCGAGCGAGCAAACCCGACGGACGTCCACTTGTCCGGTGCGCAGAAGTCGATCGGGTAATATGCAGCCATCAAACAGCCGGCTGTCTGTCAAGCTTTTCCGCGCCGGGCCGCCCGGCCCGATTGAACGGACCAATCCTCGACCGGCGCCCCCTTGCCCCTCGCTGCCCCTCCCTCCGTTTTGCCCTCCTCTTTGGGTCCACCACCTTCGCCGACAACACGCGTGACTCACTCGGGCAGGTCCCATTCTCGCCCGCAGCCCAATTATCCCGAGTTCAAGTCCGCTCGAGCTCTACAAGTCCGAAGGACGATGGCGTTCATCGTTCGTACTTGATCCCTTTGCATCATCTTGGCCCATCCGCAATACCGATGGACGCGTCTTACAGATTCAAGCAGTACAGTCACGCGCAGTTCAATCCTCCAGGAACAGGAGGGGGTCTCGGATCTGGACCCGTCGTGACCGGGCCCAACGGGCCGTCGCCGACGACTTCGTCTCCCCACTCGGCTACGCACCCTTCGCCCATGCTCGCTAATTTCGCACGAGGTTTCGGAGGCACTCAATCGAATCTGGATAAGATAATGAGCGGCTTTGGCGACAATGGCGCGGCTGTCGGGGGAGGAGGATATGGTGCTGGGCCGAGCAATAGCAATAGCGGACGGAGTTTTTCTTTTGGGAGCAACGACTTCGGATCCCACGGGCAGGTCATGCAAGGGTCGGGCCAGAACCAGCAGCAACAGGGGTCAGGGAACAACCAGTCCGCTGCAGGAGGCTCGGGGCAGCCGTCGGCAAAGAGAGGAAGTAAGGCCTGCGTCGCATGTGAGTCCATCGATGTGACCGGTCATGCGCGGGACTGGAGCTGACGCCAGGCCGCAAGGGTAAGAACCGCTGCGAGAACGATCCGACGACAACGAACGGGATTTGTAAACGCTGCGCTATCAATGGGATACAGTGTGTGTTCGAAAAGGCCTCAGACCGGACGCGGACACGCAACGAGAGCGTCACGGCGGAGGGTCTCGGCGGAGAGGCAGAGGGGTGGGTTCATGCGTGGAGACACATAACACCGCCAAGTCCAAGCCTGACACGTAGACGGGTTACGCACCTCGAGAACACCGTCCGCTCGCTTGCATCGGGCCAGAATCAGATACAAATGGCATTGCAGCAGATTCTTTCGATGTTACCGCAGAACAACGCATTCTCCAACACCCCGTCGTCCGTACCCTCCTTTCTCTCGCAACAAGGCGACATCGGCGTCTCCACCGCCAACATCTTCCAAACGTCGGTGTCTCCCCCCGACATATTCGGGGCAGGCTCCGGGTCGAACGCTTCCCCACACAACATATCCATGTTCCCCCCGCCAATACCGCACTCGCCACAAAACACTGCCAGCGGGCGGAGAGACGACAGATCCAAGTCGAAAACGCGGAAAAGGGATCAGGAGTTCCCCAAACTGCCAGGATTCGCCCCTCCAGTGAGTGACCACATCATCTTTGTGCTGACACCAGGCGCATAGGTTCGGAACATACGGGATCATCCCCATATCTTCAGCGCCCCCATCGCCAACACGCTCACGGCGGTCATCCGTTTCGTCGAACGACTCGGAAGAATCGGATTCGGCATTACCGCAAGACTCGCTCACTGCCCCGATCCAGGCTCTGCAAGCGCTAGCGAATGCCGCAGACCAAGCGAGGGAAGGAGACGTCGACGGGGAGACACGAAGTGGCGGATCCGACGGAGAGACCGGAGACAAGCCGTCGAAGAAACGAAAGCGCGTGACGATAGACGGGAAGAGCTTGCATCTGCGCGTGAAGAAGACCAAACCCGATCCGACGCCGCGGAACCCGTTCCCGGATGTGGTGACCAAGGGATTGGTGGACGAGGTCGAGGCGAGGGAATTATGGGACATGTGGGTACATGTGAGGTGTTGCAGCGGGAAGGATCCTGATGCCAGCTTCTTTTCCGGGTGTCATTACTTCGTGCCGCTCTGGGATAAAAGCTACGACACGTACGAGTCGTTCATTGAGCGAACGCCCTTTTCGACGAACGGTCTCCTGGCGGTAGCAGCGAAGATCAGGGCAGGCAATGGTGAGCGACGGCCCGGGGTGGGCTGGACGAAGGCCGACGCTAAAGTCAGGTATACTAGGTGAAACGTTTCATCGATGTCTGGAGGAGGCGCAGGGTATTGCTCGATCTACGCTGTTTGGACCGATTGTGCGAAAGGAGGCGGTTATGGCCATGCTCATCCTGAGTGTATGGTCGCAGAATGGCTGGCTACCTTGCGGGTGAGCACAAAGTCTGTATGATCGCAGCCAGTGCTTATTCCAGGCACGCCTTACGTGGTGGTCTCGATATGAACCTGCACAGGGCGCTCGACAAGTTGGTGGGCGATCAGATCCAGCCGAGAAATGAGGCGGAGGAAAGGGACTTGGTGGTGTCCGCTCGGATATGGCTGAACTGTTACATGCACGATCACCTGTTCGTCACATGTGTCCGGCGAGGTGGGAAGCTGACGTTCCAGAGTCAGTCTTGGTACTGGCAAACCGCTGCTGCTGCGAGACGACTCCTCGGTGCGGCATGCCCGCTTGCTACTGTTTGTACCGCCATTCTATATATCCAAGCCTCGCTCACGGACAGAAACCACCCGATGGGCTCGGAAACGGATATGCGTCTGGTCGCCGGAGTCGAACTCGTCAATCTTCGGGTCCGGGTGGTCGACCACCTGTCGCCGTTGCATGGCAAGATGGACTCGCAAACGATATCATTCGTGCGGAGGATGTTTGCGGACTTGCAAGCGTGGCATCAAGAATGGCACGCTATTCATCGGCAAAGGTTCGACGAAGAGCACGTCTTGGTGAAGCTGTTGGAAGCCGAGCTGGTGTACGCGCAGCTTTGGACGGTGTGCGTCGCTCTGCGTGGTTGCCAATGGGACAAGGTACGCTGCGGTTAATTCCTTCGTAGAGAAGTTGAGACTGACGAGTTAGCTACCTAGTGATCAGCGAGAACTTGCCTTTCAAGCGAAGGATGCTGCGTTGAGATGTCTCGAGATCTTTTTGCGGTCAGAGAACTTCCGCGCTCATCTGAAGTGTGCGTACAACATCCGCTGTGCGTCCGCATGCTGACAGGACAGACGCGACGCACGATCAGCTTGTCTCTGTCGCCTTTGCAGCGGTCTTCCTGCTCAAGATGTAAGGCGCGCCCCGTCTGCTACGTCTCATGCTGACATTCAGCGCGATATTGTACCCCAACTCCTGTCACCTCCCAACGGTCGTCTCGCGGGTCTCCGAACTCACTCACCTCTTATCCAACGAGTGTTTTGCCGAGCGATACGCCCTGACTCTCCGCCTGATGCTCTCGAACTTTCGGAAGAAGACCGGTGTGTTATCCACCATGCCCGGCACGCCGCGTTTTACAGGAACTGCGGGCGCAGGCGACACTTTGCCGATCAACCCCTCTGGAACGAATGGCGCTCTCGGCGAGCTGGATGGCGGCCTGCAGAGCCTGCTCAGTCTGCCGCAGATGGATTTTGGCGACTCGTCGGGAATGGCCGACTGGGGAATGGAGGGCATGGAGAACTTTTCGTGGCCCACCGAGTTCAGCCCGAGCAACCTGCCCGTGTGGCTCCAGGACGGCGTGAGTCAGCACGTCCAGCGCAGCATTCGCACAGCTGACCGTCCAGAACTTCACCGACCTCGGTCTACCGGTCGACGGCTCAGACTCGCTCTTCCTCCCGCCCGAGCTGGCTAACATGTTCATGCCGTCCGCGCAGACCAACAACTCGGCCTTCCAGTTCAGTCTGCCTGACTCAGCAGACGTCGGGGCCGAGGCATGGTAGCCCGCCGGGCTTTGTTGATGTTATAATCTATGGTACGCATATCTACTGCGGGGCATACGTGCGCCGTATGCATGTGCTGTCAGTCCAGTTAGCACACTGTGTGTGAGATAAATGAGCGTATGCCCGAGTGCCCGGCGGCGTACGTCTAAAAGCGCAGACAGGATTAGAACCAAAACGTGCCAGACGTAGTTTCAGCTTCGGCAGCGAGATGTGCATACGTTGCCGCTCCGCTGCGAGATGGCACTGCAACTGCTCAACACCCCTCCTGTCCTGTGATGACGAATTTGTGCTCAGATCACGGGAACCCGCTTGTCGATCTCGCTACGAACGCCAGCACTCAGGCCCACATGTTCTTGCGCGCGCGGTACGACCCTGGCGGCTGTTTATGTCGGACACCCACCCCTTCCGATGGGTTGATTTGGACCCGACCGAAGGCGTAGGCCAGACCGCCGCCTGGTGCGGCGGTGACTGCCGTTTCCGCGTGACGTTTCCCGAAATAGTCGGACCTCTCGGCACAAGGGGAGAGCAGCGGGTGGCAAATGTCGGTCATGGCCGTAGTCCGCGTCCCGGCCGTGGAGCAGGATCAGCAACGGCTTTCCTCCCTTGCGTTCCCTCCCTTGCCGCCCCTTGCCGATATGACTCCAGCGGAAACGACGGTCGGCGGCCGGCGCTGAGCTTTGTGACCAAAGTTAAACGACCGCCTAGCCCACATGTAACACCTCGATATGATCCGTGGTGGGGCGGACCATGCATTTGTTTTGGACCCCTCCTCAACCTTGTTTTCTGGTGCTATTCTCGTTGGCCTAGCTTGCCTTCGACTCGACTCGACAGTGGACCCAGGCTGCAAGCTCTGGTGGTCAAGTGATGTACTCGCGGCGATCGTTTGAAGAAGCCCGAGTGGAACGAGCCCGAAGCGTCGACGTCAAAGACCGTAATAACCGGCCGGGCGCCGCGAGGTAACAATAAGCTTAAATCCGCAAACAGACGTGCTTTGGCTCCTGCATCGACCGACCCCTCTAGACTCCGTCTTCCTCGGCTGAGTCAGATTTTTAGGCGGTCTCCGGGTTCCATCTCCACCCCGGCCTTGTCGCGTATTTATAAAAAGACCAAAGGGGCGAAACAACGATTCTCTAGTGTTTACCTCTCATCATCATCGTTGTTGACGGATTCGCCGCCGCAAATGTCAATGGGACCAGTGAGTTTTTGGGCCCTCGGCCAAGTCCGACGTCACTGCATCGCGCGGCCATAGAGCTGACATACAGTCTACCACGGGCTCTGCCGCGCCGACACTGCACGAGGCGCCCAGGATGGAGAACAGCAAAGCTGGACCAGTGCTCGACAAGCCGGTCGAGTCATACACGCTGAAAAAGTATATCTGGCGGCCGTATGTGACGCCATTTGAGAGCATTTTGAACCACAAGTACCCGGGATCGGGAACGGAGGAGGACCCGTTCATTGTGGACTGGATTCATGGCGAGGCCGAGGACCCGCAAATGTGGAACACGGCGTACAAGTGGATGACCAGTGAGTGATTTCCGTGCGACCCAAGGCAGATTTGATGCTGACCCGCAGTTGCCGTTGCGGCTGTGGCCACCATGGCCGTCGCGCTGTCTAGTTCGGCGTACGCCGGCGGTGTGCCCGACCTCATCCGCGAGTTCCACGCTAGCCGCGAGCTTATGATCGCCGGTGTTTCCCTCTTCGTTGTGGGCTTCGCCTTCGGCCCGCTCATGTGGGCACCGATGTCCGAGATCTACGGCCGAAGAATCATCTTCATCATCTCCTACACGTTCCTGACGCTCTGGCAAGCGGTCACCTGCGCCTCGCAGAATGTCGCCACCGTTCTGGTATTCCGGTTCCTGGCCGGCTTCTTCGGATCATCGCCCCTCGCCAACGCCGGTGGAACGATCAGCGATGTGCTCGACGCGAACCAGCGGGGTCTCGGCATGGCCCTCTTCGCTGCTGCGCCGTTCCTCGGTCCGTCTCTCGGCCCCATCACCGGCGGTTTCCTCGGCGAGGCTGCCGGATGGCGATGGGTCGAGGGCTACCTCGCCATCCTCAGCGGTGTCCTCACGCTCATGATCGCCTTCTTCTGCGCTGAGACATACGCCCCGTACCTCCTCCGACAGCGGGCCGCCAAGCTCTCCGGCCTCACCGGCAAGGTTTACCGATACCGCGGCGACGCCAAGAAGCCTCTCGACGTCAAGGCTCTGTTCAAGTCGTCTCTCCTGCGACCGTGGAAGTTCCTTCTCTTCGAGCCTATCGTCATCATCATGACCATCTACACCGCGGTAAGTTCCTTGATCCCGCTTCTCGAAGTGTAGTTACTGACTTGTAGCTCATCTACGGTGTTCTCTACCTCAACTTCGCCGCCTACCCCATCGTCTTCCAACAGGGCCGAGGCTGGAGCACCGGTATTGGCGGTCTCGCTTTCCTCGGTATTCTCGTTGGGACCGTGTTGTCCGTTATCATCTCGGTCACCTATATTAACCCGCAATACGTCAAGATCGCCAAAAAGCGCGGAGGACGCGCGCTGCCCGAGGACCGACTGCCGCCTGCGATCTGGGGTGGCTTCCTCATCGTCATCGGTCTCGCCGGATTTGCAGCGACCGACTCGCCGAACATCCACTGGATCGCACCCATCATCTTCGGCGTGCCCTTCGGTACCGGTGTCATCGTCGTCTTCCTCGCTGTGCTCGGCTACCTGATCGACTCGTACACCATCTACGCCGCATCGGTCCTCGCTGCCAACTCGGTCCTTCGATCGCTCTTCGGTGCCGCTTTCCCTCTGTTCACCGGATACATGTACGACGCCCTCGGCGTCCACTGGGCGGCCGCTCTGCCTGGATTCGTCGCGCTCGCTTGCATCCCCTTCATGTTCGTCTTCTGGAAGTACGGCGCGCAGATCCGGGCAAAGTGCAAGTACTCGGCCGATGCGGAGAGGCAGATGAACGCGATCATCGCGGCGCGAATGGCGGCGATGAAGGCGGCAAAGGACGAGGAGGGCAAGATCGAGGCCGAGGGTCAGGGTCAGGGCACCAGGACGGCCAGGACGGGCTCCGAGGCCACTGTTGCGGAGCCGAACGTCGGCGACAAGACGGACGCCGTCGGAGGAGCGACGGACAAGGCCAACGGTGGTGTGCAGCAGCAACCCGCCGAGTCGTTCGGCGGTGAGGGTACCACTGCGGCGGAGGCGCGGGAGCGAGAAGGCGCGTCGCAGGAGATGTTCGCGCTGTATGAGGCCCTGGCGGACCGGGACGAGGTGGACCTGAGCGACGACGAGCGAATCAAGCTCGAGGATCTGCACAAGCACTTCAACTACGCTCGGGCGAAGCGGCAATAGATGAGCCCATCCCTCTCGGATTGCAGATGGACACGGACGCGCACAAATAGAAAAGGCATCACCTCCACAACTATGGACGGAAGCCATCATAGACTTAACATAATACTATCCCTCATAATTACGAAATGCCTTGACGATGTATCATGTAATCGTACCCGGACCAGCAGAGAAACGACGGAAGGAGAAGCCGTTCCTGATCGCCTGACGGACCCCGCTTGGCCGAAAGCCATGAGCAATCATCACCTCTTATCGCGACATGCCTCGGTTGCGCCGCCCCTGACGGACCCGCAGATGTGAGGTGCGCTCGTCGCGCATGCTTTGCGTGCTCGTTGCTCATGGACGCAGTGTCAAGAGCGACTCGTTGGAGGAGGTGACTGTGTCAAACCTGTCGATCGGTTTAGTCGGAATTCAAACAGAGTTTGGTCAATCACGTCACGACTGCCAATAGTCGGACATCTCACCCAAACGCACCCTCTCATCGAATTGTCGCACTACCCACCAGGACCACTCGCTTCATATCCGCTCGGCTTCTCTTCGCGTGGTCCCTGGTCTGTCTCGGAGAAGGGCTTCGCCGGCGGCAAGAGCAAGCCTCTCATCGTTGGCATCTTGGGTAGCATCTCGCATCGTTTGTCAGTTTATATCAACATTAACCATCTTTGTCAGCAAATACCCGACTCGACAGCTGCATCGTTCACCATCATGTCCCCATCGTCGATCGCCCAACCTTCCCTCCTGATTTTCACGACATCTCAGTCCCCCCTCCCCGTCAGATTTCCGCGGCCACACAAGCCCACGCTCAACCTCCCGGCACTGGTGCATCGCTCGCTGCATTCAGCGCTAGACGTCTCCCCTCCATCGATCTCGACTCTGGATGGCACAATCATCATCCCCCATCCCGACACACTCATCAAGCACGACGTGCCTCCCGACCACGCTCATCCACCACACACCTCCACCGATGCTGCACTCTCCGCTCAGCCAGAAGCAGCCGGCACACGCAGCGCAAAGGGCGACGAGCTCGAAGCGGAAATCACCGTGAAGATCCACTTGGTCGGCGAAGGATCACCTTCGACTCGAGCTCAATGGGTCGACGACGCGCTTGAGACTTTGCGGCGGCACAAGGGTCTCAGCGAGATTGACACTCTGCTTGTCGGGTTCAAGGGCGTCGACTACAAGGGAAAACGGACTATCGCTGCCGACTTTTTCGGTTGCGGCGCCGAGGGCCTGACGAGCGATGTGCCGGCGGTGGTGTCGGAGCAGGCAGCGAAAGGCGCTCGGGAGACGTGGGAGGCGATCTCCCAGACATACGAAGACGGAAAGAGAGGGGTGAAGGACCTTGGGACGCTATACCTCCCACTGGACGTGTTGCAGGACCTGGGCGAGTCGTCCTTGGCGCCAAAGGTCAACTCGTTGGATACGCCAGATTGTCATTCGTTGCCGAAGGAGTACACCCAGTACGCCAAGGACAAGGGGATCGAGCTCTGGGCTGGCGGAGGAGGCGAAGGATCAGGTGGGTCTGGCTCGTGGCTTGGCAACGACGACAGCTCACCCGCAGACCCGATCCCGGATGCTGATTTGCACAATCTGCTGCAAGAGTTCGCTGCCCTGCTGGACTACGAGCAACGGCCGTCGACCGCCAACGGCACGATCAAAGGGACAGGGCCGCAAAGCATACTGGCCCAGCAAATCCCGCTGCGGGAGGATGGGCTGAAATACGACGAGCAAACAAAAAGAGGAGTCAACGTCCGATG
>Ga0308169_10001227_pt1 | contig 30793 bp, 29 predicted proteins | sample PhyBR1_2_FD_202139 | JGI IMG/M metagenome (GOLD analysis project Ga0308169, IMG submission 202139) | Phyllosphere microbial communities from UC Gill Tract Community Farm, Albany, California, United States - DLSLSB.R1 | ecosystem: Host-associated > Plants > Phyllosphere > Unclassified | place...
GAGGTAACCGAGACGGTGTACATGGGCCGCGGGGACCAAGCGATACAGCAAGCGATCAGGGCACTACGCGCTGACGGCATACGGGTCGCGCTGGACGATTTTGGAACGGGCTTTGCGTCGCTGACGCACCTGCTCACCGTTCCCGTCGATGTCATCAAGATCGATAAACTGTTCGTTGACCACCTGGAACCCGACGGGGTCAGCGTGACCATCGTCGAAGGCCTTATCCGTACCGCAAAAAAGATGGGCATCAGGATCGTGGCGGAGGGGATCGAAACCGAAGAACAGGTCGAGCAGCTTCGCGCGATCGGTTGTACCTTAGGGCAGGGGTACATCTTCTCGCCCGCCGTCAATCGCGAGACGACAACCGCCCTTCTCCTTGGGCAGGCGCAGGGCATTGCGCGACCGCCGATTGCGATGCGATCGGGCGTGAACTGATTTTGGACCGGCGCCGGAAGCTGGATCCCTGCACGGTAAGCTTCGACCCAGATACGACAGCATGGTCCAACCTTACCGGTGGTCCGCTTTCGGCACCATTCCACGTGGCCGGTGTTCTACCAAGCTCGAGGTTCAGCTCCGGTCCGTGCTGCTACCGCTGCTTCTATCTCATTCAGGTCAGCTTGCGAAACCACGCCCGCCGTCAGCATCTTCCGCATCAGTTCGTCGACGAGCGCCGCAAGAAAATGAATCTCGGCGCGTTCGGAAGGAGTATCTTCGCCCTGAGCATTCACGTCCATCTCGCATGTCCTTTTAATCGTTGAAAAATTTAGTTTCGCACGAACGAAAACCTGGCGTGTCGGCTATAGGCTTTCCTATGAACGCTTCTCAAACCGAGTCATACCGTAACGCGGCCGCCCATGAACGATCAGAAGCGGAGCGGTCTCTGCTACCTCGTGTCCGAGAGCGTCATCTACGATCGGCCGAAGCATGGGATGCAATTGCCAGTCAGGGTGAACTGACCGAGCGACTGGCGCAGGCGAACGCGGAGAACCGCCTAAAACAACCGTACCAGCGACGGCCCTCAACCGAGCATACGTAAATCAGCTCAGGGATCCTTACGGAACAGCCATCGGCCCTGGCAACTGTCGAGGGAACCACGTCAGGAGGGCGTCCGACAGCGCCATAGCGACAACAGAGGGGGCGCCCGTTCGTGTGCCACTCGCGCGCACCGTGGTCGCCTGCCCTGTCCATACGACGCGATTGTCTCGGCGCAGCGACACGGTCACCTCGAGACGGGTCACTATCAGACCGTGCAACTGATCCTTCCCCGAGGGCAAACTCAGCGACAGACCTCCAAGTCCAGCCGTCATGCCCGGCCGGTCTGATCGATCGTTACCAGACCTGACGACGCCGCGCTGAAATTGGGCTTCTCTATCGTCGCCTCCTGTCCTCAAAATTAGGATTGAAGGCGTCCAGAAATCTAGGGGCTATCAGTTCATTGCCTCGGTCGCTCCCGAGGCGGCCTCACGACCAAGAACCACGCGGCTGTCGATGCTCAAGGACTCCCGATCCGGCTCAGCCTGACAGCAGGTCAGGCGCATGACGGGTCGGCTGCCTATCGGCTGCTGGATCGCCTCGATCCCCGCACCATCGTGCTGGCAGACAAGGCTTACGATGCCGAAGGCATCCGCGATCTGATCGAAGCGCAGGGCGCGGTGCCGAACATTCCTGCCAAATCCAATCGCGAATGGAAGCCCTGCTTCAGCAAGGTGCTTTATCGCGAACGCAATCTCGCCGAGCGCTTTTTCAGCAACCTCAAGCACTTCCGTCGCATCGCAACCCGTTACGACAAACTCGCCACGAACTTCCTCGCGATGGTCCAAATCGCATCAATACGACTGTGGCTCCGCGCTTATGAGTCTACAGCCTATAACTGAGTCTACGGCCTAAAACAGCGGAGAAGTCATGGGGACGCCTTTCACGTCTTGTAGGAAGCAGGTGATCCGTCATCTGTCGGTCCCTTTGTTCATCCTCGCGCGGAAACACTCATGTCGACACGGGCTGCCGGCGTTCCAAGTTCCGAAGCAAACCATGCGCAAGTGTGCATCAATCCTTCCTCCAGCGACACCTTCGGCGCCCATCCCAAAACTTCGGTTGCCCGCGTGATATCGGGACGGCGCCGGGTCGGATCGTCCTGCGGCAGGGGCTGATATACGATCTGGTTGGTGGTGCCCGTCATGGCGACGACCCGCTCGGCAAGTTCGCCCACGGTCATCTCGATCGGGTTGCCGAGGTTGATCGGTTCGCTGCCGTCGGAGTTGGACTCCATCAGCCGCATAAGCGCGTCGACCATGTCGGACACGTAGCAGAAGCTCCGTGTCTGGGTGCCGTCACCGAATATGGTGATGTCGCGGTCCGACAGCGCCTGGCAGATCAGGTTAGACACGACACGGCCGTCGTCAGGGTGCATTTGTGGGCCGTAGGTGTTGAAGATCCGCGCCACGCGGACCTCGGCGCGGTGCATCCGGACATAGTCGAACGCCAGTGCCTCGGCGGCGCGCTTGCCCTCGTCGTAACAGGCGCGCGGGCCGGTGCAATTGACGCTGCCGCGATAATCCTCGCGCTGCGGGTGCATCTCGGGATCGCCATAGACTTCGCTGGTCGAGGTGAGCAGCACGCGGGCGCCGACGCGCTCGGCAAGTCGCAACAAATGGTTGGTGCCGACCACGTTGGTCAGCATCGTGTGCTCGGGATCCGCCTGGTATTGCGGCGGGGAGGCGGCGCAGGCAAGATTGTAGATACGCGTGATCCGGTGCGCGACCTCGGTCACGGCCTCCGGTAGCGGATTGACGATGTCGGCCTCGACGAAGCGGAAGCCGCGGCGCCCTTCGAGGAGCCGCAGGTTTGATGGCCGCGCGGTCTGGAGATTGTCGAGGCACAGCACTTCGTTCCCCTCGACGAGAAGCCGCGCGCACAGATGCGATCCGATAAAGCCTGCACCGCCCGCAACGAGGATGAGGGGAGATATCTTGGCGCCCATGATATGTGTGTCCTTGGTCATATCGTTCAACCCACCGCCGCGACGGGCGCCACAACGGCGACCGCGTCGAGCAGATGGTGTTCCAGTTCGGCGGCGCGGTGTGCGGCGGTGTGTTCGGCGAGCACGCGGCGCTGTCCGCCGATGCCGATCGCGGCGAGGTCTTCGCGCTCCAGCGCCGCGACGACGTCCGCCGACGTGGCCGCGAGCAGGATCTCGCTATCGGGCGCGAATATCTGGTCTAGGCCTTCCCAAATGTCGGAGACGATCGGCGTCGCGCAAGCTGCCGCCTCGAACAGGCGCACCGACGGTGCCCAACCGGCAGCGATCATGTCCTCGCGCGTAACATTTAGCGTCGCGCGTGAGGCGGAGTAAAAGGCCGCGTGATCGGCGGGGGAGAGGTGGGCGATCCGCTCGACGTTGGCCGGCCATATGATGTCGTCGGGATATTGCGGTCCGGCAACGACGAACCGGCGGTCGGGCAGCGCACGCGCGGGTTCCAGCAATAGCCGTTCGAGGGTCGGCTGGCGATCGGGGCTGTAGGTGCCGAGATAGGAAAGATCCCACCGCTTGGCCGCGCCGGTCGGGTGGTAAAGCGCCGGATCGACCGAGCAATAGAGCGGGCGCGCTGCGGGCGAGCCGTAATGTTCCTCCAGGAACGCGAGCGTCGGCCCGCCGGTGAAGGACAGATAAACATCGTAGCCGGGGATCGACTCCGGCGCGATATATTCGAAATCGCCCCGCGCGAGCTTCGCGAGCGTCACCGGCGTGTCGATGTCGTAGAAGGCGGTGACGCCGTGCGCGAGGCGCTGCACGCGCTCGCCGACCGCGACGCCCTCGGGAACGTACGACCCGACGATCACCGCATTGGCATCGGCGATTGCGGCATCAAACCGCGCGAGATCGGCAAGGTCGCTGTAGAATTCGAGCCGGCACCAGTCCGGGTCGACCAGGTCGCGCTGGTTGGCATACCAGGGCACGTCGCGTTCGAGGAACAGCACGTCGTGGCCGTGCGCGACGAACGCCCCCAGCAACGCGCGGAAGGTGGTCGCGTGACCATTACCCCAGGACGAGGACAAGCTGAGGCCAAGGACGATGAGCTTCATGCCGCCTCTCGCTGGCGCGCGGCATGGTCGCGGAACAGCGCATCGACCTGTGCGCCGCGCAACGCATAGGTATGCTCGGCCAGCACGCGGCGAAGCGCGGCCTGTCCGATCTCGCGCGCTCGCTCGGGGGTCAGCGCCGCCATGTGCTCGGCCACGTCCTGCCCGTCGCGCGCGACCAGCACTTCCTCGTCGGGGGTCAGGAACAGTTCGATCCCTTTCCACGCATCGGTGATCAGGCACGCAGCCGCACCCGCCGCCTCGAACACGCGCGTCGCAGGCGAGAAGCCGACATGCGCCATGGAATCGCGCGCGACGTTCAGCACCGCCTTGGGCGTGCAGTTGAAGGCGTTGTGCTCGCTCGTATAGACGTGCCCGCGGTGGCGGACGTTGTCGGGCATCGCCTTGCTATCCCAGCCGTTGCCGCCGATCAGGAACGACCGCTCGGGCACGGCTGTAGCGGGCCGCAGGAAGAACTCTTCGACCCGAGCCTCGCGGTCGGGCAGACGATTGCCGAGGAAGGCGAGGTCGGCATCGAAGCGCGGATCGGGCGCGACCGGGAAATGCGTGGTCGGATCGAGCGCGTTGTAGATCGGCACGCAGGTCGCCGCGCCGAAGCCTTTATATGCGTCGATGACTGGGGAGCCGCCGCCATAGGTCAGGACCATGTCGAGATCGGGCAGGGCGCGAAGCACCGGGTGGCTGGGATCTGCGCGCATTTCGTCCAGAGTGGCGGCGGCGTCGACGTCCCAGAAAATCTTCAGCGCATGAGGCGCTGCCCGTGCGATGATGCCGTCGAGCAGTTCAGCGTCGAATACGCCGACGCCGTTCGCCTTGACGACGATGTCGGCGCCGGCCGCTTCGACGAGCACGCCGCGCATCGCCGCCTCGGTCGCGGGATACACCACCGACCGGGCATAGGGTGGCGGATCGATGTCGCGGTGCTGCTGCCGGTCGAACGCGTCGGGCTCGTAGAAGGTGATGTCGTAGCCACGGCTCGCCAGGTCGCGCAGGATGCCGCGGTAGTAGGTGGCGGCGCCGTTCCAATAGGACGACACCAGGCTGGACCCGTAAAAGGCGATCTTCATGCTGCGGTCCTTTGCGGATAGGCATCGAGGGCGGCGACGACCGCGAGCAGCTCGTCGACGCGGTGTGCACAGGTATGGCGGGCGCGGATCGTCTCGAGCCCCGACGCGACCAGTTCGGCACGCAGCGCTGGGTCGTCACGGAGCGTGCGCAACGTCCGCGTCATCTCGGCGCCGTCGCGCGCGACCAGATAATCCTGGCCGGGACTGAACAGATGCTCGCTGTCCGACCAGGGTGCGGAGACGAGCGGGATCCCGCAGGCGAGCGCCTCGAACACGCGGATCGTCGGGATGCCCGGCAGGATCGTCGCGTAGTAATTGCGCGGCACGTGGACTGTCGCGAGATGCCGCGCGAACAGTGCCGGCGCACCCGCATTGGGCGCCCAGCCATGATAGCGCGCACCGTAGCGCGACAGCAGTGTACGCGCAGCCTCCGGATAGCGGACGCCGTAGATGTCGAGCGGCAGTTTCGCGGTCGCCGCCGGGGCGAGCAGGAACTCCTCGATCTCGGCGGTGCGTTCGCCGTCACCCCAGTTGCCGACCCACACCAGTCCCTCGCAAAGCTGTTCCTCGACTGGCGGATGGAACAGGCGGGTGTCGGCGGCCTCGTGCCAGGTCCACACGCGGTCGCCCCAGCCCCAGCGGCGATACACCTCGGACAAGGTTTCGCCGAAAGCGAGCACGCCATCATAACCGGACAGGTCGAACGCCCTGATCGCGTCGGGATCGCTGACCGCGCGGTGATGGGTGTCGTGGAACAGCAAGCGGAAACGGGCACCGCCTGCGCGTACCTTGCCGATCGCGGCCACGAGCGCGGGATCGTTCCATTCGTGCACGATCACGAGATCGGCGCCATCCAGGAGCGGATCGACCCGCTCCGTGGGATCGAAGATGGTCTGGGAGAGGTCGGGATACGCCGCGCGGTACGGCTCCAGCCCGGCGTCGCCTGCATCTGCCAGCAGGTTGACGAGGCTCCAGCTGCCAGCCGGCTCGCAAGCCGTGACGTCGTGGCCGCGCGCGATCAGTTCGCGCAGCACGCCTCGCAGGAAATGCGCGTTGCCGTGGTTCCAGCAGGATTGCAGGGAGTGCGTGAAATAGACGATCTTCACGCCGCCACCTGCCGTCCGGTGCCGGTGCGCGCGGTCAGACCGGCATAGATCGCGTCCATTGCGGCCGCCATCGCCGCCGGCGTGTAGCGTCGCGCGCGATTGCGTGCCGCCTCGCCGAGATGTTTGCGCAAGCCTGCGTCGCTGCGCACCCGCTCGATCGCGTCGGCATAGGCGGCATCATCGTCGCGGTCGACGATCAACGCGGTGCCCGACCAGAGCTCGCCGAACGTGTCGATGTTCGACAGGATCAGCGGGCACCCCGCCGACGCTGCTTCCAGCACGGCAAGTCCGAACGGTTCGAAGCGCGCGGCGGAGACGAAGATCGGCCGGCCGGCGAACTCGCGCGCCATGCCCGTCGCGTTCAATTGGCCGAGCAGCGTCAGATGCGACACCGGCATATGCTCACCATGCGGACCCTTCTCGCAGCCCGCGGCGCGGAACGGCACCGTGAGCCGCGCGGCCGTGCGATCGAGCAGCGCCGTATTTTTGACCTGGTCCCACAACCGACCCGCCATGAAGACGTGATCCACCGGCGCCCCTTCGGGCAGCGCCAGCGGCGTACGGCCGTTGTGGACCGCGATCGGCGGCACGGCGAGCTGGTGATAGCGTGCGACCACCGTGGCGTAGCTGGCACTCGGCGCGACCACCGCGTCCGCCGCAATCAGCCCTGCGCGAACCAGCTCGTCCTGCCACGCGTAGGCCGCATCCGGGCGCGTGCCCCGGGCCGCTTCCCACCACGTCCCGACGCAGCCGTGAGTCACTGCCACGACCGGCACATCGAACACCGCGTGCGCGCCAAGCGAAGGCATGTTGAGCTGGACGATGTCGACGTCCTCGCTGCGTGCCAGCCGGGCGATCACCTCGCCCGCATCCAGGACGCGCGCAGGCCCGTCGCTTAGCCAGTCGAGCGGCAGGCCGGTCTCGACCAGCTTCAGCCGCGGGACGCCAAGCGCCTCCAGCCGCTGTGCCGGCGACGCTTGCGGACCCAGCACCGCAAGCACTGTAGCGACGCCGAGCGGTTCGAGGGCGGCGGCCAGATCGATCGCATATTGCCAAACGCCACCGATTGCGTCGGTGGTCATCAGGAGCCGCACCGTCACGACTCCGTCGGCGTAAGGGCACTCGGATCGATCGGTAGGTTCAGTCGCCGCTCGCTCGCCAACCAGCGCGCCAGCGTCGCCACGCCGTCGCGCCAGTCGACCTTCGCATCCAGCCCCAGCGCGTCCTGCGCCAATCGCGTATCCGCCACAAAGTACCGCTGATCGCCTGCACGCCAGTCCGAATAGGTCACGTCAACCTCCCGCCCGGTGAGATCGCCGATATGCGCGAGCAAATGGCGCAGACTGATCGCGTTCGCCGGTCCGCCGCCGAGGTTAAAGGCGCGGCCCTGCACCTCGTCGATCCGCTGCCAGGCGCGCACATAGGCATCGACCGCGTTCGACACGTCCAGAATATCGCGCACCTGATGACCGTCGCCGTACAAGGTGATCGGCTTGCCTTCGAGAGCGCGGATTAGGAAATGCGCGACCCAGCCCTGATCCTCGGTGCCCCTCTGGCGCTGGCCATAGATGCAGCTCATCCGCATCACCGCGGTCGGCACGCCGAAGCTGCGGGCGTAGTCGAGGACATATTGATCCGCAGCGCCCTTCGAACAGCCATAAGGCGTGTGGAAATCGAGCGGGCGCCCCTCGTCGATGCCGTGCGCGCGGACCTCGGCATCGGACGGCACATAGGCGTCGCTTTCCAGCTCGAATGACAGGTCGCCGAGATCGCCATAGACCTTGTTGGTCGACGCGAAGATTAGCGGCGTGCCATCGCCTCGACGGCGCATCGTCTCCAGCAGGTTGAGCGTGCCGAGGATGTTGATCTCGAAATCGTCGCGCGGGCTGACCATGCTGGTCGTCACCGCGACCTGAGCGGCAAGGTGGAATACCGCCTTCGCATCGCTCGCCGCGTCGGCCAGCACGGGCTCGTCGCGAATATCGGCGATGATTGCCTCGATCCGGTCGTCGTGGCGGTCCTTCAGCCACGTCAGGTTGGTGTAGACCCCGGCTCGTGCGAGCGCATCGTAGACACGAACCCGGTGCCCTTCACGCGCGAGCCGGTCGGCGAGGTTGGAACCGATGAAGCCCGCGCCACCGGTAATCAGGATCGGGCGGTCGTCGGCCTGCGGCTCGTCGCTCATGCCACGAGACCCTTGGCTTCGAGTTCGGCGCGCATCTGGTCGACCCGGTCGGTCGCGGTCTGCAACGCGACCCACTCCGCCAGTTCGGCCAGTCCCTGCCCGAAATCCTGCGTTGCGCGGAAATCGATGTGCTCGGCCGCCAGCGTCGTGTCGCAGAAGCAGTGGCGGATGTCGCCGATCCGGGCCTTGCCGACGATCTGCGGCGTAATGTCGTTCTTGCCCATCGCGCGGGCGAGTTCGGTCGCGATCTCGCGCACCGATCGATCCTGCCCCGATCCGATGTTGAACGTGCCCCCTGCTGCCTGCGGTAGCTTCAGCGCGTCGGCGAACGCGCGGGCGACGTCGGAGACGTGGACGAAGTCGCGGCGTTGCTCGCCGTCCTCGAAGATCATCGGTTGTTGGTCGTTGAGCAGGCGCGCCGCGAAAATCGCTAGTACGCCAGTATAAGGATTCGAGAGCGCCTGGCCGGGGCCATAGACGTTGAACAGGCGCAGGCACACGCTTTCGATGCCGTAAGGCCCGGCCATGATGTGCGTCGTGCGCTCCTGCACATATTTGTTGAGCGCGTAGATCGAGGACAAAGCAGGGCGCTTCCACTCAGGCGTCGCCACGGGCACGAGCGGGCGCCCGTCGGCATCCACCGGCTCCCAGTTGCTCAGCCCGTCCTTTAGGCCGTGCCGCTCGGCATCCTGAATTAGCGCGCCATTGACGTCGCGGTACAGGCCCTCGCCATAGATCGACATTGATGATGCAGTGACGACGCGACGCACCGGAGTGTCGATCAATTTTTCGAACAACACCGCGGTGCCAACGTCGTTGGTCGAGGTATAGCGCTCGACCTCGTACATCGACTGACCGACGCCGACTTCGGCCGCCAGATGGATGACGCTGTCGACGCCCTTCAGCGCGGAGGCGACCGCATCCTTGTCGCGCACGTCGCAGCGGACGAGTTCCGCCTCCTGATTGAGCAACTGCGACCCGTCGACCACACCGTGAACCTGGTCAATCAAGCTATCGAGAACCCGCACCCGGTGGCCACGCGCAAGCAGTTCTTCGGTAACAAAGCGGCCGATGAACCCGGCGCCCCCGGTGACCAAGATAGTCTCTGTCATTGCATCGCCTTGCGCTATTTTGTTGATTCCGACATTCGAACCACACTCATAGTCGTCATGCTGACAGTAACGCCGAGATAGATTCACCAATAATACGAGGAACGAGGGTTCTTCTTCTTTGTTCCCGCGCCCTGAGTGCAATTATATTAACATGAATAAATAGACTTAGGTTTATAAACATGAAGCAATACTAATTTGTGAGGAACTTAGATGATGCTGGTGGTAAAGAGTCTGTTGTCCGGCGACCTCTTTCGCTGGTTGTGCACCTGGAGTGTGGGATTCGTGGCCGTTATGGTGTTGCTCGTCCGACATGCACCGCACGAGCAGCTTGGCACGAAGCTATCCGGGCGCACGCCCGGACTGGCATTGAGCGTCGAGGGCACATGGCATGCCGCGCGGCTTGGTGAACGGCTCGCCGGGCAGGGGCTCGACCGGGTGCAGGCCAGTCCGCTCGATCGTACGATGGAGACGGCGCGCGCCATCGCGGCCGCAGCGGGATTATCTGTCGAGCCGGTCGAGGCGCTCAACGAGGTCGATTTTGGCGACTGGACCGGGCGAGATTTTAGCGATCTCGCGCGCGATCCGCACTGGGATGCCTGGAACAGCGCACGTGGCACCGCATCCGCACCCGGTGGCGAGGGGATGGTCGCGGCACAGGCGCGGATCGTTGCGCATCTTCAGGCAATCGCGCGCGACCGCGAGTGTGGCGGCAAGACCGTCGCGATGGTCTCGCATTGCGACATGATCCGCGCCGCGGTCGCCTGGGTTCTGGGCCTACCGCTGGATTATCTGCTGCGCTTCGATGTCGATCCCGCGTCGGTGACGCGGATCGTGCTGGGCGACTGGGGCGGACGGATCATGACTTTGAACGAGGGAACATGCTGATGACGGCTAACGGGAAGGGCGATCTTGCCCAGGAAGTCGCGGCGTTGGCGCCGTGGTTCCAGAACATCGATCTGGGCAACGGACTGACGACCGCACCCGATCATTTCCTTGGTGATTACCCGCGCCATAAGTTCGCAATCTTTGCCGATGCGCTGCCCGCCGACATGACCGGCAGGACCGTACTCGACATCGGCTGCAACGCCGGTTTCTATTCCGTCGAGATGAAGCGCCGTGGTGCGTCGCGCGTGCTGGGCATCGACAGCGACGACCGCTATCTGGCGCAGGCGCGGCTCGTCAGCCGGGCGCTCGGGTTCAAGGGGATCGAGTTCGCCAAGCTCTCGGTCTACGACGTGGCGACGCTCGGCGAACGCTTTGATCTCGTGATCTTCATGGGCGTGCTCTACCATCTTCGTCACCCGCTGCTCGCGCTCGACCTGATCCACGAGCATGTCGCCAAGGACCAGCTGCTGTTCCAGACGATGCAGCGCGGATCGAACGCGGTGATCGACGTGCCGGAGGATCACCCGTTCCATATGGAGGGCACGCACGTAGTAACGCCGATCTTCGACGATCCCGGCTATCCCCGGATGCAGTTCATCGAGCGCGAATACGCGCATGACTGGACCAACTGGTGGGCCCCCAACCGCGCCGGCAGCGAGGCGATGCTGCGCGCCGCCGGCTTCACCATCGAAGCGCACCCGGAAGAGGAGGTCTATCTCTGCCGCGTAGCGCCCGTCCCCTATGCCGAATACGGCCCGGCGGCAGTCTACCCAGCCAAAGAGCCAATCCCTATGAAAGAGCGAACGAAGTGATCGAAGCGGCGATGCTCTGGAACGAGCCCAACAACAAATCGCATTGGGATCCCGAACACGATCCTGACTGGGCGATCTATGCCGATACGGTAGTGCGCGCAGGACGCGCGATCCAGGCAATCAACCCGGAGGTGACGCGGGTGCTCGGCGGCATGTCGCCGATCGATGCCGAATGGGTGCGAAAGCTCGAACGCCACGGCGCGCTCGACGCGGTCGACGTGGTTGCGGTCCACGGCTTTCCGATCGACTGGAATTTGTGGCCAATCCACCACTGGCCCAACAAGATCGCTGAGATCGAGGCGGTAACGCACAAGCCTGTATGGGTGACCGAAGTCGGCGTCGGCTCGTTCGGCGCAGAGGAGGTCCAGGTCTTCGGCCTGAAGCGCACCGCCGAACTCCTCATTGGCCGCGTGCCGCGCATCTTCTGGTACTCGCTCTACGATCTGCCGATGAGCTGGGGCGCGGAAACCCGCCACCGCGAAGCCGAAGGCTCCAGCTATTACCGCCATTTCTACATGGGCCTGATCCGCGAAGACGGCAGCCCCAAGCCTGCGCTCGGCGACTACGCCAAGGTCGCCAGCGAAATGGGCCTGATGCAGTGGTTCCATTTTGAGGATCCCCGGCTCGACGATGCGGTCGCCTGGATGAAACGGCTCGGCACGCGCAAGCTGCGCACGGGGCTGTCTTGGGCTGACAGCTTCCGACCCAACGCGCTCGACTGGTTCGATCGCCAGATGGAGGCGCTCGCCGATTTCGACGTGACCGTCACCTTCTGCTTCACCCCCGAGCATCTCGGCGTGGCGCCGCACCACACCAGCCCGCCGCGCGATCCACAGGCCTTCGCCGATTTCTGTGCGTGGATGATCGAGCGCTATGCGCCGGCCCAGCCAATGCGGACGGCGGTGACCGCGTGAGCGTGATGCAGGCGGCAGTGCTATCGGGGCCGGGAGAGATCCGGATCAAGACGATCGCGCTCCCCGAACCCGCCCCCGACGAGATCCGCATCCGCCTCGAAGGCTGCGGCGTCTGCGCGTCGAACCTTGAACCCTGGGCAGGGCAGGAGTGGATGACCTATCCAGGCGATCCCGGCGGCCTCGGCCACGAAGGCTGGGGCATCGTCGACGCGGTCGGCACGAACGTCACCGACCTTGCGATCGGCGACCGTATCGCGGCCCTGTCGTTCCGCAGCTTTGCCGAATACGACGTCGCCAAGGCGAATTCGGCGGTCAAGCTCCCCCCCGAACTCGCCGGCAAGCCCTTCCCCGGCGAGCCGCTCGGCTGCGCGATGAACATCTTCCACCGCAGCGACATCCATCCCGGCCAGACCATCGCGATCGTAGGCATCGGCTTTCTCGGCGCCATTCTAACCCGCCTTGCAACCGACGCCGGCGCCCGCGTGATCGCCATTTCCCGCCGCGCCTTCTCGCTCGACCTCGCACGCTCGTACGGCGCCGCCGAGACGATCGTGATGGACGATCACTGGCGCATCATCGAGGACGTAAAGGCGCTGACGAACGGCGTAATGTGCGACCGCGTGATCGAGGCGGTGGGCAAGCAGTGGCCGCTAGACCTCGCGACCGAACTCGTCTGCGAAGGCGGCAAGCTGATCGTCGCCGGCTACCATCAGGACGGCCCGCGCCAAGTCAACATGCAGACGTGGAACTGGAAAGGTATCGACATCATCAACGCCCACGAACGCGACCCGGCGGTCTGCATCCGCGGTCTCCGCGAAGCGGTAGACGCGGTCGCGAGCGGTCGGCTCGACACCGCCCCCCTCTACACGCATCGCTACCCGCTCGACCGCCTAGCCGACGCGCTCGACGCCACCCGCGACAAACCCGAAGGCTTCCTCAAGGCACTGGTTACCTACCCATGAGCCGCGCGCGTATAGGATTCCTAGGCGTCGGCTGGATCGGCCGGCACCGCATGGAAGTAATGCTGGCGACCGGTGACGTCGAGGCCGCGGCCATCAGCGATCCCTCACCCGAAATGGTCGCCGCCACCCAAGCACTCGCACCCGACGCGGCCGTGGTCGACTCGCTCGAAGCGATGCTGGCGCTCGGCCTCGACGGCGTGGTCATCGCCTCGCCAAGCGCTCTCCACGCCAATCAGTCGGTACAGGCGCTCAAGGCCGGCACGGCAGTATTCTGCCAGAAACCACTCGGACGCGACGCGGCGGAAGCCGCCCGCGTAGTCGCCGCAGCCGAGACCGCCGACCGCTTCCTTTCGGTGGATTTCTCCTACCGCTACACCGCCGGCATGACCCGCATCGCCGAACTGGTACGCGCCGGCACGCTTGGCGAGATCTACGCCGTCGATCTGACCTTCCACAACGCCTATGGCCCGGACAAGCCGTGGTTTTACGACCGCGCGCTGGCCGGCGGCGGTTGCGTGATGGACCTGGGCGTCCACCTCGTCGACCTCGCCTTGTGGGTGCTGGGCTTCCCCGAACTTTCCGGCAAAGTCGACGCGACGCTATTTGCGGAGGGAAAACCGCTGACGACGCTGGACAAGGTCGAGGATTACGCCGCCGCCAGCTTCACGCTCGCAAACGGCGCGGTCGTCCGCCTGACCTGTTCGTGGCGCCTCCACGCCGGCCAGGACGCGCAGATCGAGGCCGCGTTCTACGGCACTAACGGCGGCGCAGCGCTACGCAACGTCAACGGCTCGTTCTACGATTTCCACGCTGAGCATTTCGTCGGCACCCAGTGTCACGTGCTCGCCACGCCCCCCGACGAATGGGGCGGTCGAGCCGCCGCCGCATGGGCGACCCGCCTCCGCGCCGACCCCCGGTTCGATCCCGCAGCCCACGAACTCGTCGCCGTCTCGCAGGTGCTCGACCGCATCTACGCCGCACCCTGAGCCCTAAATGACTGCGACGATCATCACCCGCACGCTCGTCTATGACGGCTGGTACAAGTTCTGGCGGCTCCGCGTGCGGATGCCCGACGGCACCGAAGTCGAACGGCATCTAGAGGATCACGGCGCAGCGGTAGCGGTACTGCCCTACGATCCCGCACGCCGCGTCGCGATGCTGGTGTCGATGCCCCGCGCGCCGGTGATCGACGCCGGCCAACGGCCGCTACTGGAAGCAATCGCCGGCAACATCGCCAGCGACCCGGAGGAAAGTGCCCGCCGCGAGGCAATGGAGGAGGGCGGGGTGCAACTCGGCCCGCTCGCCTTCGTCGCGCAGATCTGGCCAATGCCCGCGCTGTCGACCGAACGCCTGACACTCTACCTCGCACCCTATACCGCCGAAGACCGCGTCGAAACCGGCGGCGGCGCCGAAGGCGAGCATGAAAGCATCATCGTCCATGAAATCGCCCTGACCGACCTCCGCGCCATGCGCCTAACAGGCACTTTGCACGACGCGAAGACGCTACTCCTGGTGCAGGCGCTCGAATTGCGCGCGCCAGAACTCTTCACGCCCGTCCTCGGCTGAATCATGCTGGTCTACGGCGATCGGGAGACGACGAGCCCGACGTGGGCGGTCCTGTCCGAGTTCCGCCGCCTAGCCGACGCGCTCGACGGCGAACCCCGCGGCATAGTGTGGCATCAGGCATGCGTCGCCCTGTTCATCGCGGCGTCCGGTCTGGCCCAAGGCATCGCTGATGCCGAGTTCGCAGCGGCAGGCCACGACGCGCCATCACTCTCGCAGTCGACTCTGATGACCGCCTTGCAAGCCGTGGCCCACGCGGTCGACCGCTCCTGGTCCAGCAACTTCGCCCGCCAGCACGCACCCGATCTGTCCGCACTAAGCGCGCTCGCGGTGGATAGCCTCCCAGAAGCGCTGACCATTCGCCGATGCGAAGGCTATGCCTTCTACACGCTATATCCCGAGCAATATCTCGTCGCCGCCCGCGCGATACCGATGGGAGCGACGGTCATCGGCCTACGCAGCATCGGCACTGGACTAGCCGCTCTGGTAGCGGCAGTGTGTGACGCCGAGTTCGTCTGTACAGTGCGCCCAATCGGTGACGTCTATGCGCGCACAGTGGCGGTTGGCGCTGAGCTCAAAGCCATTATCCACGTGCGCCGCCGGGGCGTCTTCGCCTTGGTGGACGAAGGGCCGGGGCAATCCGGAAGTTCACTTGGCGGCGTGGCGGATTATCTGGAAGGCGTGGGCGTCGCGCGCGATCGCATCATCTTCCTGCCGAGCCACGCCGGGGATCTCGGCGCAAACGCGCAGCTCCAGCATCGGGAGCGGTGGCGAACGGCAATACGTCTTAGTGTCGGGTTCGAAGAGGTGTTTATCGATGACGCCGTGCGCAGCCTGCCGACATGGTTCGAGGACGTGACGGGCAGGACCATCGCACCACTCAGCGATCTGTCGGGCGGACGTTGGCGCAACGTCGGTCCTTATGCCGATGCCTCCGCCGATCCCGTCCGCGAGGCGCGAAAATATCTGCTGACGACGGCAAGCGGCACCTATCTGCTGAAGTTCGTCGGCCTGCATGCGGAGGTGGAAAGTAAGTTCGCGCATGCGCAGCGCTTGTATGACGCTGGCTCCTCGCCCGAGCCTTTGGCGTTGCGGCACGGGTTCCTCGCGACCCGTTGGATGCACGCAGAGCGCGTCGCGAGCACGACCGAAATTTGGTCCGTCATCGCGCCTTACTTGAAGTTTCGGGCAAAGGCTTTCCCCGCCCTGGCCGTAGGAGCCTCGCTCGCGGAATTACTCTCGGCGGCGCGCTATAATGTTCGACAGGCAATGGGTGGGGCCGCCGAAATCCTGTTTGATGCCTGGCCGGCCGACCGCGTCGCGGCGCTTCAGCTCTGCGTTCGGCCGGTACAAGTCGACGGACGGATGCACCGTTGGGAATGGATCGCTAGCCGTTCCTCGGGCGTGCTCAAGACCGACGCGGTAGATCACGCGCAGGCGCACGATTTGGTCGGGTGTCAAGACATCGCGTGGGACGTAGCCGGCGCAGTCGTGGAATTCGCCGCCTCTAAAGTGCGATGCGACCTGTTGGTGCGGTCGGTATTAGGCGAAAGCGATGACATGGCGGATCTGACCGCACTGCTGACATTGTGTTACCTCGGGTTCCAAATTGGCTGGTGGGACTTTGCAGCGGAGCCCGGAAGTGCCGACCGCCAACGGCGCTTCTATACTGAACGCGTCCATGCGCTGCTGTCACAGGGCAGGGACGGGGAGACGTCGGAGCGCTCGCACCAGTAGATCGCGGCTGCGTCATAATAGGCGGCGGAAAACAAAGAGCACGCCAAGGTATTTTGTCAGATCGCCCACCCACATTGTTCTAGATTTATGCCGCCTGACGCCGCACGGTCTAAATTCGTTTCATGAACAGCACCCGGCTTACACATCCAGCGCCCGAACCACCCGGGCTGGCGTCTGTGCTCGAAAGCAATATTCAGCGGATGGAGGAGCGGCGAGCCCGGGAAAAAAGCCAAGCCCGAATGCCAGAGCGAATTTCCGACGCGATCACGAAGTTCGCGGGCAGCATGACCTTCGTCGCCATTCATGCGCTTTCCTATGGTGTCTGGATCGCCATTAATGTGGGCGCGCTACCAGGCGTGCGCCCGTTTGATCCGAGCTTCGTGATGCTGGCCATGGAGGCCAGTGTCGAAGCGATCTTTCTTTCGACCTTCGTGCTCATCAGCCAGAACAGGATGACGGGTGCCGCCGCCAAGCAGTCCGATCTCGACCTTCAGATCAACCTGCTGACGGAGCACGAACTCACCCGCTTGGTATCACTCGTCGATGCTATTGCTCGTGAGATGGGGATCGACGCCGTAGACCGTGAGGAACTAGACGAGATCAAACACGACGTCTCTACAGAAACTATCTTGAATGAGCTTGCTTCGACGGATCAAAACTTATGAAACCTGTTACGACAGACGGACGCCAAGCCGGCCTTCCAGCCCTTTAACGAATGGCTAAGGCCCGAGGCAGTGACGCCTAGCCGAACCCCGCGCGGCTGAAGCTGCGATGCCGCGCGATCGCAAAAAATACGTGAATTCGGTCATATCGGTCGGGTGGAAGGCATGCTTTAGGTGTGAGACGGTCCCACGAGGAGGCAATCTATTCATTTTGACGGGTAGATGGGATGCAAGTCCAAGGACTCATGGCTTGCCGTCATGCTCAGCCAAAACAGTTTCCGAACGAACGGCCGGAGTTTGGAGCTCGGAAACTAACGTGAATGTCTGCGACTGGGTAGTATCCCCTAATCCATGTTACGAGAGATGAGGCGCTAATTAAATTAGCAAAGTATCATGTTCACAAGCGCAATCGACTTTCCAATCGATCAGCTACTGAGCACCTGACAGCCTGTGGCGGCGACCTGCAAGGGTTGCGCGACGCAGCGTTGCTATCACTCGGCTATGACGCGAGACTGCGCGTCAGCGAGCTCTTCGCGGTCACCGTCGCGGACATCGATCCGCACAGCCATGGTTCGGCGCTCCTGTTCATCCCTTCGTCCAAGACCGATCAGGAAGGGTAGGGGGCCTGGGGCTGGCTGTCCGCGGACACGATGCGCCGGGTCGGCGCCTGGTTGGTAGCGAGTACTATCACTGAGGGGCCGGTCTTCCGCCGCGTCGGAGTCGATCGGCGCCGTCGGCGCGCCGCGGTTCCGCCGATGGCGTACGAGGCGATCCCAGGGCACACGCGGCACAGGCAGGAGAAGCTGAAGGGCAAGAAGGCCGAACCCGCGCGGACGGTCTACACCGTGGGTACCGCGTCGCTCACTCGGCAGGGAGTCAACGGGATCTATCGGCGGGTGACGCTGAGTGCTTTTGATCAGGGGCTGGTCGAGATGCCGATCGCGAAGGTCGAAGAGGCCGCACGCGCATTGTCGAGCCATTCGCTGCACGTCGGGCTGACGCAGGATCTGTTTGCGGCCGGGGGGACGGCGTTGGCATTGCCCAGGCACTCCGTTGGTCGTTGCCGTCGACGGCACTGCACTATGGGCGGAAGCTTGGCGCCAGGAGCAATGTTGCGGCGCGCGTCCTCTCTCGCATCAGGAGCTGATTAGGATCGGTCGTCATGTTTTAGCCCCTGACTGCGGAGGGAGGTAGTGCGCCTGCTGACTAAGCAACTCGCGGCCGGGCTCCGCAACAAACGATACACCGCCGTGTCCCGCATACTCGATGCCAGCAACGATGCGAGCGTTGCCGCATTGGTCCGCGAGGTCGAGACGGGCTTCGAAAAAATCGACGTGCTGCATCAAAACGTGGCATTGCTCCGCAACGCCGCGATCGTCGACTATCCGGGGGAGGTGTTCAACGCTGACTTCGCGGTCAACATTGGTCGGGCACGGTTACAACGCAAGCGCGTGAAGCAATGTAACCGGAACACCGCCTGGTCGCGTCAAATACGCTTTGACATGATATGTGAAGCCAATATATCGAACGCCGGCTTATCAAGCTGAGCCATCTTGGACCAACGGTCAGGCCCAGCGGATGAACGGCACGATTAAGGAAGCGACCGTCAAACGTTTTCACTACGAGCCATGAGCAGTTGCGGGTGCACCTCGCCGACTTCATGGCGGCCTACAATTTCGCCCGCCGGCGCAAGACGCTAGTGGCCTCACGTCTTACGAATACATCGCCAAAATCTGGATGTCAGAGCCGAGCAGGGTCATCGTCAGTCAGATCCGCCAGATGCCAAGATTACTCACCTAGTTTCGCGTCACGAGCACAACATCTGCATTACCATGCCACCACCCGTCAAACGAACCAGCTTCTGCGGATTATGCTCAGATCCCAGCCAGCCGAAATCATTCATCGCAATCGAAACGATCACGCCCGCGGTGACGGTAAGCGCCAGGAACGGAGAGGCGCCGATTTTCTGAGCTACTTTCAACTGAGCCAGCAGACAGCCGCACCACCAAAACTCCCGAGCCAAGCCGCCATGGCAGTTCGGCGAACCTTGCGGTCTCGGGCAGCGCATGCCGCCGTAAAACATGCCAACGAACACGAGTGCAATGATGGTCACACCTGGACGATCAGGCCCGACGTGATCGGCTCCGCAAGCAAACTGGGCATTGTCGCGTTCGAACCAGATAATACTGTACTGAAAACGCCAGCAGCAAGGGCCGTGAGGTAGGGCAGCCAAGGCATGAACCGTTTCCCATGTTGTTGCAGGATTGCCCGTCAAATGGATAGTGGACCATTTCTATCACTGTTGACCGCGGCTATGCATGCACCGTCTACCGTTTAGGATGACGTCGCTCTTGCGAGCATCAATATAGTCGATCGTCGCCTTGGACTTACGCGCGGGGCAACACGGTGGCGACAGCGCAGCGGCCTGCCTGTTGACGGGCTGAAATCTCCGTAACTTGTGTTTATATTCAGAGAATTGGCGAGCTTTTTTCGGAACCTTGCCGATCCCGCCCCGTTCCCCGGCCTGGTCATGCGGCGCGAAACCTGCGCCGCGCAACGACGGAGTGCGACACGTTGGCAATACAGCTGAAGCCCTTGTCCGAACAGGTGATGGTGATCCTCGGCGCCTCCAGCGGCATCGGCCGGGAAACGGCGCTAAGGGCTGCGCATAACGGCGCGCGCATTATGGTTGCGGCGCGCAACGAGGACGCGCTCGCCTCGCTTGTGCAAGAGATTACGGCTGCCGGTGGCATCGCGGCGTACATCACATGCGATGTGACCGACGAGACCGAGGTCCGCCATCTCGCGCGCGACGCAGTGGCGCGGTTTGGGCGAATCGACACTTGGGTCAACGTCGCGGGCGTCTCGGTCTATGCGCTGTTTGAGGACACGACGGCCAGAGAATTCCGCGACATCATGGAGGTGAATTTCGTCGGCCAGATCCATGGCGCGCGGGCCGCGCTACCGCATCTGCGCAAGCAAGGCGGCGCGCTGATCGCGGTCTCCTCGGTCGAAAGCATTGTCTCGCTGCCGCTGCACAGCGCCTACAGCGCGTCCAAACATGCGGTCGAGGGCGCCTTTGACGGTCTGCGCCGCGAACTGATGGCAGAGGGCGCGCCGGTTTCGGTGACCAGCATCAAACCGGCAACGATTAACACGCCGTTCTTTCGAAATGCGCGGAGCAAGTTGGACGTGATGCCAAAGGGGCCGCCGCCGATGTACGAACCAGGCGTGGTAGCGGACTGCATCCTGTACGCTGCGACGCATCCGGTGCGGGACCTGTTCGCCGGTGGCGCGGGCAAGACCATGGCGGTCAGCCAGATGATAGCACCCAAGCTGATGGACATGGTGATGGCCACGTTCGGCATTCCCGCCTCTCGGACGAGCACGGCGGAACCGGGCGGACACGACGGTACTATATCTACCTCCGACGGCGACGCGCGTACGCGCGGCGATTTCGAGAAGCACGCCCGATTGAGCCTGTACACTTGGCTGGAACTGCGACCGGCCGCGCGCGTGCTTACTATCGGCGCCGTGGCGGCCGGAGCGGTGGCGCTGGCCCGGTATGGACGGAATCGGGGCGGCACGAGGGCCGCTGAAGGCGCGGCCACCGCGAACGATGCCAAGCCCCCTGCGGACGTACTCGAACGTTCCGGAGAAGGTACCGGTTACGCCTATGTCTCCGAAGCCGCAGCTGATAGTGAGATCGTGACGGCCGTGCGGGTCGGTGGCTATCAGCAGGTCCGCCCCGCCGGTCCGTCTGCGATGCGCGACGCCCCCGTGCGCGAATGGACCAAGGTCGATCAGGCGTCGGACGAGTCGTTCCCGGCCAGTGACCCGCCTGCTTATTACTAGCCAGCTTCGCGACACCCTTTTCCCCGGATACGGATCATAGCCAGAACGCACACGAAAAGGCCCCTATATGAGAATGTTCATAACCTCGATGCCTGGTGCGCCCGCGCTCTCGATTGCGATCATGCTGGCGAGTTGCGCCACGCCGACGCCGTATCAGCCGCTAGCCCGCAAGCATACGGCGGCGGGCGGCTATAGCGATTAACAGGTGGAGCAGAACCGCTACCGGGTCACCTTCCGGGGCAACGCGATGACGTCGCGTGAGACGGTCGAGACCTATCTCCTGTATCGTGCGGGCGAGCTTGCGGTCAGCCACGGCTACGACTGGTTCGTGATGGCGGATCGCGACACCGAGCGGAAGACGCGTACGACGATCGATCGCCCGTTCTCGACGGGGCTGTACGGCTATTGGGGCCCAAGCTGGCGCTATTCCGGCCGGGGCTTTGGCTGGCGGACATGGGATCCGCTTTGGGGTGATCCCTTCTGGGATCGCCAGATCGACGTGCGGACGGTGGATCGCTACGAGGCAACCGCGGACGTGGTGATGAGCCGCGGGCCCAAGCCGGCCGGCAATGTCCGCGCCTTCGATGCCCGGCAGGTGATCGCCAATATCGGCCCTCGCGTCGTGAGGCCTTCGTGATCCAGCAGGGCGTCGGTAGCGCGGCGCACCGGTTCCTTTCCCGGCAATACAGAGCCGAGAAATTATCACCATCAAGAGGAGGAGCGTTTCGTCGCGGAAATCGCGGAGATGCTAAAGCGCCCCGCGCTGGCTAACGAATTCGAATCGCTGGTCGTCGTCGCGCCGCCTAATACGCTGAGCGAGTTGCGCAAGCTCATTTACGAGGAGGTGAGCAGTCGTTGCGCGGCGAATAATGGAAGGACCTTACCGGCCTCTCAGTGATCGAAATCGAGAAAAGCCCTGACCGACCTAAGTTTTCCTTGACAACGGCAAGCCAACCAAACTGGGAGCAATACGCATGGCCGACTAGTATTCGCCGATCAAATGAGCTGGCGCCAGTGCCCGCGTCATCCATTTATACCGTCTGAGTGCAACCAACGATTCATAATCAAGCCAACGATAATCCACGTTAAATCCGAAATCAGCTGATGTGTTAACTCACTTCGAATGACAGGTTAGGATGGATTATGAGTAACGCACCTCATCTATACGGCACGGCCGAGCCCTATGATAAGCAAGGCTACGCCACCCGTGAAGTCGATACCGGCGATAAAAGTGCGGCAGAGCCTGGATATGAGCACAGACTTCGGCTCGGCGACGGCAACCTCGTCGTGGTGAAGGAGGATTCTGGCGTAGCTTTCGTAGAAGCTACACGTGATATCGGCGCGGCCAGTTTATATGGAGGTCAGATTAAGCCGGTCGCTCGGCTCGAGCGTATCGGTACTATGGTTCGATCGGCTGCTTGGCGGCGCAACATGACAGTCGCTGCGGCGACGGGGGTGGGTTTCGTTCTGCTTGGTAAGATTGTGCGCAGCGTAGTAACGTATAGTTTCGCAGTTAGGACAAAAACTCAGTCGCCTGCCGCCGACCAGCGCGCGGCCCCCCGCAACAGTCCATAACGTATTTTATAGATACTTACACTTTGCGCTATGCTCCTGTCAGCAGGACGAAAAACTACTATACTTGGTCGATCGCGTGAAGATCAGTTTCGGTTAGGCGATAGGAGCATTTTAGCGCCGATACGTCACCGGTGCGACCGCTACGCCATGTTTGGTCCATGACGCCCGCACAACCCCGCGGCTGTCGCACTTGGACGGCACGTCCGCCGCGCGGACGATAGCTGTGGCGTACGTGGATCGTCCAAACCCAACCCGGGTACACCTGTAACGTGCAGCGTGTGCACAACGACTTCAGGATCGTAGAGCGTAGCGACCCGGTATCCGACGACCGCATGGCTGCTATGGGTGGAGCCCTTCGTGTCGCTTGGACCCTTCCTACCGACCCCTTCGTGACGTTGACCTTATCGCTGCTGCTGACGAGATTGGCACGCCATCCCACGCCCGCATCTGATGTCTCGGAAAATGACGAATAGTGCAGCTGCCGGACTACCCTTCGCCGGTGCGGCGCCATCCAGCTCACTTGCGTCCTGTCCAGTAGGCGCTCCTCCGTATCATCTGTTCATGTGATGAGCCGGGCGCTCAGGTGCGGGCGGTTCCGGTCGCCCGCTCGCGGTACACGAAACCGACATATGCCGCGACAACGGTCAGTAAGGCGTGGAGCCAGATGTGATTTCCATAAAGCGGCACGAGCCCGAACATCGTGTCGGTGCCGGGAACAAGGCCAAAAACCGTCAAGATCGCATAGTTAGAAGCCGCGTAGCTGATGCGTCCGCCTTAATGCGGACTTGCTGAGGCGGCGGTTAGGATCTTTCGCTTCTGCGGCACGCGATTTCATGCGGCCTGGTACACCTTCTGCGTAGGCCGAACGAGCCTACGTGCGGCGATGACGGGTGGATGCGATTCATTGGGTAGTCGTGCCCAGGGGCGGTCGTCGGCTGTGATGCCGTGGCCACGATAGTTCCTTCCGATGTGAAGCGTCTTGTCTTTGCGCCCGTTCTCGCCTCGCCGTTCCGGATCGCACCCGGACCGCCGTTATCCGGTAAACTCAACGATCGGTTCGATATCGAACAAACGTAGATGAGTGTCAGGGTCGGGCTCGCCAGCTATCAAATTCGCACGCCGTCAGAACGCGTGTCCATACGAGTACTGTCGGTGACCATCACCCAGCCCAAAGTAGCTTTGAGCTTGCACTGATACCCACTGTCGGGGTGATGGGACTGAGCCCATCCGGTTTCTCGTAGCTCCGGATGGGCTCTTTTTCCGTTAGGATAGCTTGTCGAGATCGCGCGGTGGGGCGGGCGTTTCTCCCCGCATGGCAGGCTTCACTTGGTGCGCGCACTCGCACCCGGGGCACCGAAAGAGCAGGCCTCAGTGCTGTGCGTTGCGTGACAGACGCGAATGCCGGCTCATGCCCAACCACCAGGGACCGGCGCGGCTTGGAAAGACAATGCGTAGCTCGCGACCTACTCGGGACGGTCGATCCCGTGGATGATGCGGCGCGCGGGGGTGAACTGAACCGTCGTCGCTGGCGCCTTCGCGGGGAGCGAGCTTCAGAAGCGCTTCCCCGTGAACCAGCCTTCGGTCAGGCCGATGACCACGGTCTGCGCCGATATCTCGGTCTCAGGCGCGCGATCACAATTCGACGTCGGTGCATCCTAGGACCGGGCTCGTCGTTTGCTCGCTGGTAGTTGTAGTCCCACGTCAGATGGACATCGCCGCGGCCATACGCGATCTGCCTGCTATGCTTTCCCGGCTTGCCATATGGATAGTTTCGGCCGCGTCCGATCTCTGGAATCGGCTGCATGCGTTAAGCGTTTCCGTGGAACGAGGTGGCAAACCCGTACGCGACGTACGCCAAAGGCTAGGCAGCGGGCACGAACCCGGCAAGCTTCGCCTCGATGCCTCTGACTAGCGCCGTCGTCCCGGACAGCAGGCGAATCGACGTGAAGAATTTGTCCCGGAGACGCCAGCCCGTCGGCAGCGCGCGCAAGGGCGGTCGCCGGCTTCGATGCCAGCGTAATATATATTCCTTCCCATGTGAAGTAATCCGGTCCGGGGCCGTATCGGCCGGGGTCGCCCCCAATGTATCGCGGTCGGCCCGTCCTTGGATTTCGTCAGGGGCGGGTAGTTACCCAGTTATTTCGCTAATCTGTTCGGTAGCGTACAAACGTAGTTGAACATCAGCGGTACGATGTGCTGCTATTTGACGCGTACGTTGGCAGTAGGCGTTGGCATCAAATACTGCCGGCGACCGCCACCCAAGGCACGTAGCTTTCAGCTGTGACCGATCCCCCTTGCTTGGGTGATGAGATCGAGCCCATTCGGTTTCTCATAGCACCGGATGGGCTCTTTTCCGTGTTGGTTACGATAGCTTGTCGAGCTCGCGCAGGGTTGCTTTCATCTCTATCGGCACCGCAGATTTTCCTAGCAACGCAGCGTCAAGGGCATCGATCATGCTCTGACCCGGACGCTCGAAGAACGTGATGATACCTGCGCCGACCGAGTCGGCACGGCCCCCCGGGGCAAGCGCGGCGAACAGGTCGACCTGGTGCTCGACGACCCAGACAGCAGTGATGAGCATCGTAAGCTCGGTCACGATATCCTCGAGGATCCAGCTTAGGCTCAGGTGCGTCGAAAGTGATGAACAGCCGAACCATGGACGACGACGCGAACTCGTCGCGAACGTCCAGGCGTCCCATGCCGTGAGTGAGCGGCGCAGTTGCTCGGCGCTGGGCGCCGAGCGGTCATCGGTGCGCTACATATCGCACAAGCCGGACCAGACACCGCTGGTGATGCGCATCCATGATCTGGCGGCAACGCGGACACGCTATGGCTATTTCCGGATCGACATCCTGCTGCGTCGGGAAGGATGGGTCTGAACCACAAACGCGTCTATCGGCTATATCGGAATGATGGACTGAGCCTTCGGCTCAAGAGGCCAAGGCGCAACGTAAGCGCTGCCAACCGCGAACGCCAACCTGCGGCACTGGCGGCGAACGAGATGTGGTCGATGAATTTCGTCTCGGACGCCCTGTTCGACGGCCGGCGGTCACGAGCGTTGACAGTGGTCGACGCCTTCACCCGCGAAGCACTGTCGATTGACGTCGACCAGGGGTAAAGGGCGAACAGGTTGTAGAGGCGATGGCACGGATCTCGTCTATCCGCGGCGTGCCCAAGACCATTCGCGTGGACAATGGTCTGGAGTTCATCTCGAAGGCGCTCGACCGCTGGGCGTATGAGAACAGCGTGACGCTGGACTTCAGCCGACCAGGCAAACCGACCGACAATGCCTTCGTGGAGTCGTTCAACGGTCGCCTTCGCGGCGAGTGCCCGAACGCGCATTGGTTCCTGTCCATCGCCTACGCCCGAGCCAAGATCGAGGCTTGGCGACGGGACTATAACGAGAGCCGTCCTCACACATCGCTTGGCTGGATGACGCCGGTCTAATATGCGGCTGCAGCGGCCACAAAGGCGGCCGAATGAACGCCGGAAACTCACCCTCAGGTTGGATGAGAAAACCGTGACCCTCAACCCTCAAAAGTGGGGGCAGCCCTTTCCTGCGAAGCGATCCGTTCAAACTCGGTCAGGTCGTGGGCACAGAAAATTCGGACGGCAGCACCGTGTTGTCCGGCGAGAGCGCGCAGTCGGCGTTGGTTCGCAATCCGTGCCGCGGCATCGACTTCCATAAGGCGCTGATACGCGCGCAGTCCCGGAGGGCAGGTCCGCTGATCGCCCAGAATCTCGCCATTCTGAAAATAGGCATCGGCGGCATAGAAAAGCCAGCGACCGCTGTCTTCAAGGACGGCGACGCCGGCATGGCCCCAGGTATGCCCTGCCAGAGGGACAAGGAGGATCTCGGGCGGGAGCCCCTGCAGGTCGCGTACTGCGTCGAATCCGAACCATGGCTCGCCACCGCCCAGCGGGTATAGTGACCAGTTCGTTGCACCGTCCCATTGTTGCGGACGATAGCGTTTACGCGACACGAACGCGCCACCATTGCGTTCGTCGGCAACCTCCTTCTCGCGCGCAGTGACGTGTACGCGTGCGTTGGGAAAATCCTCGATACCGCCTGCGTGATCGAAATCGAGATGCGTGACGACCATGTGGCGAACGTCGCTTGGATCGAAGCCAAGCCGGCGAACTTGCGCGAGAGCGGTTTCCTCAGATCGCAATTGCGGCCGGTTCAGCGCCAGAAAGAAGCGCGAGAGGCGGTCGCGCGGTCGATCGACATCCTGCGCGCCAAAGCCGGTATCGACGAGTACCAGACCGCCATTCGTCTCGATCAGCAGGCAGTGGCATACCAGGTGAGCGGAGACCCCGGTGCTGTAGCCATCGAACAGGTGCCCGCCGATGGGGCAGCATGTGCCACAATTAAGATGATGAACCTTCATGCCAGTCCTCTTAATCAATTTCGCCTTGGTTTACCGTTTCGCAAGCATCATGTCTGATGCCGAGATAGTATAAAAATTCTATGTCACATTTTAAGATAGCAATCTGCATTACCAATATTGCGCCAATAGTATTTTTCTAAATTATTATCCATTATTACTTTGTTAAAAGGCATTAATGCACGTTAAAATGCACAGATTGGTTGGAAACCGTCCTAGTAAGCTGCGTTGAGGTGGGGCATCGAAAGCTCATAACCTTGGACGGCGGCATGTATTATAATGACTGACAGGATCGAACTGACCGGCAAGCGCATTTTGGTGACCGTCGGAACGACCGGCATCGGCCTCGCGACGGTCACGCAACTTGTCCGGCACGGCGCGCGCGTGCTCACCTTCGGCCGCCACCAGGACAGCCTCGACCACGCGCTCCAACAGGCGGGGTCCGGGCCCGGCACCGTCGCAGGTCTAGTCGCGGATGCTGCAACGACGGAGGGGATCGATACGGTCTTCGCGTATATGGACGAGACGCTGGGTGGTATCGACATGCTCGTGACCTCCGCCGCGCTCGGTGCGCAACCGATCCACGAGATGGATGAGGATTCCTGGCGCTATGTCGTCGAAACCAACCTGATCGGTACGCTCGCCAGCGCCCGCCGGGCGATCATGCGGATGGACGCGCAGGGCGGAGGGCACCTACTGTTCGTCGGATCGATCACCGAGATCAAGGCGGTCGGCGAGAGCGTCTACGCTGCGACCAAGGCAGGCATCCAGGCGCCGGATCACGTTGAACCACTGGGTCGCAGTGTGATCGACGAGCTTCGGCTTGTCGTTCCTGACGCGCCGAGCAACGCGGATCGGGACGCGATCCTCGCAGGGCTGATCGCGTTCAACCGTACGCATGTGGAGCCCGGTCCGACGGGATCACTCGCCGTCCTGGTCAAGGATGCAGACGGCAGCACTGTCGGGGGACTATGGGGAACGACTCTTTTCGAATGGCTGCGGATTGAGTTGCTGTTCGTGCCCGAACGTTGGCGCGGGAGCGCAGTCGGCTCCGCCATCCTGCAAGAGGCGGAAGCACTGGCGGCAAGCCGCGGCTGCATCGGCGCGTCGCTCGACACTTACAGCTTCCAGGCACGCGGCTTTTACGAGAAGCGAGGCTATAGCCTTGTCGGCACGATCTCCGAATGCCCGCCGGGCGGCGCCCGCCACTTCCTGCAGAAACGCTTCGATCCGGCGCGTGAAACCAGTCGGGAGCAGTAATCGAGAAAGTTGCTGAACAATGCGCGGGTATAAGGGACGAGTATTGGTCATGCACCACATTGAAGCAGCATCGTCCCACGATACAGAAGGCTACGCCGAGCCGTTTCTGATTCGTCCGACTGCTGGCCCGAGGCGCAGGCCGCGGTTGCCATCGCGACGGCGCGGCGCGACGCCTTGTCCGCAGAGTTGCTGGTATCGGGCGCGCTGCTCTTCCGCGGCTTCGAACTTTGTACAACGGAGGAGTTCGGACGCCTGATAGACGCGTATTCAGGTGGTTCACCCTGGTTCACCCTGGTTCGGCTATGCGGGCGGGCCTCGCCACGTCGGTCGCGGGAGGGGACGTGTACAAGTCGACGGAATATCCCCCCGCTATCGAACTCTCGTTGCACAATGAACTAAGCTATACTGAGGTACCCCAGCCTCCTGTTTTTTGCGCCCATTTAACTTGGTTCCCGTAAGGGCGGCGCGATCTACCTCAGACAGGTCAAAAGCCATAGCTCGTGTGCTCCTGTGAGGGCTCATTGCGCGCTGCAGTCAACGATCGCATCAACTGCGGTAGCAACCCTGCGCCGATCCTCTACGGCAGTTTTGTTGGCGAGGACGCAACTGACCTGATCGATTATGTAAGCTACCGCCCCAGGGCCGTGCTCGGTCAGTATCTCGCTGGCAGTGTACCAGACTTGACGGTCACTCATGCGCTGATCGGGCGGAATCACTACGCCGCATTCCTGCGGCGCCTGACCTTCGAAACCGGGAAACGTTTATAGTAACGAAGTTGCGCCATTCTTAGGGACGTACAACCGGCTACGAAAATCAGAAAAGCGACGAATATTGGGCCTAGCAAAGCTACCATCTCCGATGACCTGTCCATCCAATCTCTCCTTTGTGTTTGCGAACAGCGATTTGCGACTTGGGCAATCTGCGACGTCTCGGCGTAGCGTGCATCGCGTGATGGGCGCGAGGATCAGCCATGCAGGTTCGTCCCTGGACGCAAAGGAACCTCTGGACACCTTCCTGTTCTATCAAGAAAGGCGGCTTGCCCCTCCAATATATTGGCGCAGTAATATGCCCAATCGCGATCAAGCAACGTAGGAGCGAGAGAAGCTTTCCCTCGATAATCCATCGCTTTCTGACGGTAACTCAGTTCGATCATCAAGGCGACTCATAACCGTCGCTACGACTTACATCCATTAGGAACGGTAGTTATTAGCTTGGATTAGCCACGTTGACGCTAGTTATCTGAAATCTCGAATTTCGGATGATTGCGCCAACGAGCAAACTCTGATGGGCAAAGGCTCCATCATCAAAGGGCGAGGGCACGCCACAGCTAAAAGCTACTCAACGCAGAATGATGGGCGCCGACAGCGATGAGAGGCTACGCGTGCTGCGGGCGTGAGTTATCATTTACATCACAGACCGAATCAGATGATGATTTACGTTTGTACGCTAGAAGACCAACCAAAGAGTCCCGTTAGGAGATTTGGGCTACCTCGGCCCAGGGACTTCGAGCGGCAAGCGCATGAGGCTCAGTTCCATGACCATCGGAGCGGCAGTAGCTCAAAGCGATCCCCCCTCGAGAATTATCTAATCCATGTCTGCCGGCCAATCCGGCTTGGTCAAAAGGGATACTACCCAACGACGTCCAGGTGTCGTGAGAGTTGCTGTATGCTCGCTTTCGTCTGGCGCCGGGACGGAGGCATTAACATCGCCAAAGGCCTGACGAAGAGAAATATAAACTCCCTCTAACTGCGCCGCCACACTCCTATGCATTGTCGCGAGATCCTCATGAATCCTTGCGCATTTACGGTCAACCGCCCGATCCGCCGCTTTTTCTTCGCGAGAGGCGGCATTTCGGTGGTAGTGAAGTCGACTTAGGTAGCTCACTTGGCCCTCCAGAACTGAAGGGATCATAAAGCAGCGTTCGTAATGTCGGTGATAATCCACATTAAACGTCGGACGTTTTACTGCTTGGCGGATGACCCACCCGATACTGCGGGCAATTTTAACAGCCGCCAATCAAATCTTTTTCTGCGAACCGGACGCAGCGTTCCCGCGCAGATCAGCTGTTTCACCACGAAGCTAATGCTCGGACGGAGTCTCCGCGATGCGGTTATCCCCCCTTTGGTGGGTGTCATAGAATGACCTGTCCGGGACGCAATCGGAAGTGAAACATAGCTATTGAACCGGTACAAAGACGGGGCGGGATGGCTCGGCAACTTAGGATTTCCAGCTACGTCATCGATCCACGGTATTACCGTGCTCGCGTATGCCGTTGCAGATGGTAATGAAAATCTGAGCCTATTGTCGGGTAGAATTCCGAAATTCAACCGATCGAACACTTGGCAGGTTAACCACCGCGTGGCGGTAACACGCACGAGGGCTACAAACCCCATCCGTTAAAACACCGCGGATGCCGTACGACCACGCTATCATAGAGCAATGTGATAGAACTATCGCCGAGCGTTATTACTGATAGGGGTCGTTTATGAACTCGTGACAACGGATAACTATACACCGTGACCATTGAAAGGCGACATATCGCGATCATTGCGCCGCCGACCGCCGGACATATCAATCCTTTGGTAGCTCTGGGTACCGCTCTTGAGTCG
>Ga0308169_10001229_pt1 | contig 30775 bp, 29 predicted proteins | sample PhyBR1_2_FD_202139 | JGI IMG/M metagenome (GOLD analysis project Ga0308169, IMG submission 202139) | Phyllosphere microbial communities from UC Gill Tract Community Farm, Albany, California, United States - DLSLSB.R1 | ecosystem: Host-associated > Plants > Phyllosphere > Unclassified | place...
GGTCCGCAGCGACGTGGCTGCCGCGGCGGAGTCTGCCCGCGCTGCGCTAGGCACCGCGTTGGCCACCTTGGAAATGAACATCGCCGCCATCAAGGATGAAACCGAGCGCGAACGGCTGAGCCAAGCCACCCTCCGGGCAAGCGAAATGATCAACCACGCAGAAGAGCTCAGCGCCGCAGTTCGTTCGGCGGTGTCGGCATGACGGCTCGGCGCTTGAGCGGAAAACCGGTGGCCGACGAGATCCGCGCCAAAACCGCCCACGTGGTTGAAAACCTGAACCGCGACGGCTTCACGGCCAAGGTAGCGGTCCTGCTGGCCACGAAGAACGAAGCCACCGCGTGGTATGTGCGCTCCATCGAGAGGGCCGCGGCCCAGCAGGGCGTTGAATGCCAGGTGCTTCAGATGCCTGAAGCCAGCCAGGAGCAGCTAGAGGCGGCCATCACGGACCTGAACGAGGACGAGTCCGTGCATGGGATCATTCTCCAGACCCCGTTGCCCGAAGGTGTGGATCCTGCGGTTCTGGTGCAGCTGATCGATCCTGCCAAGGACATTGATGGAGCCAATCCGTTGAGCCTCGGCCGGCTCAGCGTGGGTCAGCCAGCCTTTGCCCCGGCCACCGCGCGTTCGGTCATCGAGATCCTGGAGCATTACCGGGTTCCGCTCGCGGGCCAGCATGTGGCAGTGGTGGGACGTTCTGCCGTGGTGGGCAAGCCCCTGGCCCAGCTGCTGCTGCAGCGCGATGCCACGGTGAGCATCTGCCATTCCCGGACCCCGCAATTGGCCGATTTCACCAAGGCCGCGGCCGTCACCGTCATGGCCGTTGGCCGTGCCAACCTGCTCACCGCAGAAGAAGTTGCCGACTCCTCGGTGGTCATCGATGTGGGCACGAACGTGGACGAAGAAGGGCAGCTGGTCGGAGACGTGCACGCGGCTTCGGTCCAGCCCAAGGTGCGCGCGCTCAGCCCGGTACCCGGGGGAGTGGGCACGGTGACCACAGCGCTGCTCATCTGGCATGCCGTGCAGGCCGCTGCAAAAGTTTGCGAGTCGATCATGTGGAGAGGAGAACCCATGAGCACACGCCGGTAGCAGTACGCCAGCGTTCGGGTTCGGTTCTGGCGGGCAAACCAGCCCGCCGGGCCGCGAAGTGTGCTGGAACGGCCGGTGCCAGGCGCAGCGATGAAAAGACTGGGCTTTTCCGATGACGTGGTGATATGGGATCTGTTGATCGGTTACTGCCCAAAGGGCCGCCGCATCATTGATTTGGAGATCAATGATGCGGCGGTTTCCGCTGTCATGACGCTGGCGATGGCCTGGAACCAGGCAGGCGGCGGATGAATCAGCTATCGGTACCCGGGGAGTCCGGACGATGCCGGGACTTCATGTGGTTATAGGATTCGAGGGCCGCTTGCCGTGATTCCTTCAGATCCACCACTGGCTCGGCCGCCAACGGAGCATAGCGGGCTACGTAGGTTCCCGACGGATCGAACTTCTTGGCTTGCAGTTGCGGATTGAAGACCCTGAAATAGGGTGCGGCGTCGGCTCCGCTGCCCGCGACCCATTGCCAGTTGGCCGTATTGCAGGCCAGATCCGCGTCGACCAGGGTATCCCAGAACCACTGTTCGCCAACTTTCCAATGCAGCCCGAGGTTCTTGACCAGCAAGCTCGCGGTCACCATGCGCACGCGATTGTGCATCCATCCCGTCTGCCATAGCTGGGCCATTCCGGCATCCACCAGGCCGAATCCCGTGCGTCCGTGTTGCCAGCATCGCGTGTAATGGGCCGCGCGAGGTGAATCATCGGGCCAGGCCCAATCGAAATCGTCAAATTCGGAACGCAAGTTCTCTATGGGCAGCTGCGGGTGGTGGTAGTACAGGTGCCAGCAGAAATCCCGCCACGCGACCTGGCGGCGCAAGGCCAAGGCGCCTTCAGCCGCAGGCGCAGTGCTGCTGGCGAGGGCGCTGAGCTCTTTCCACACTTGATGCGGACTCAGGTGGCCCCAGCGCAGTGCAGGGGAAAGCGCCGAGGTTCCATCAAGATCCGGGCGGTCATGGCGCTCGCCGTAGTGCTGCGCGATATCGCCGAGCACCTCGGCCAGGCGTTCTTGGGCGGCGGGTTCTCCCGGAGTCCAGGCATCCGCCAGCCCGGTGGACCAATCGGGCGAACTGGGCAGCAGTTCCCAGCTGGCCAGCGTATCGCTGCCGGGCAGTTCAACGTGTGGCGGTGATTGCGGCTGGGGCGCGGGATGGGGCTGGCGGATCTCGGTGCTGCGCAGCGCGTTGTGGAACGGGGTAAACACCTTGTAGCCGGTACCCGACTGGGTGAGCAGTTCCCAGGGCTCATGCAGCAGCGCGCCCGCGTGGCTTTGCGCGTGCAGTCCCGCCGCGCGCACGTGGTCCTTGATCAAGGTGTCCACCGCGCGCTCAGCCTGGCCATAGCGCCGGTTCCAGTGCACTGCGGCACAGGCACCGTGGCCCGTGATCTCCTCGATGATGTGCACGCTGTTTCCTCGGCGCAAGACCAGCGGGATGCCGAGCTCCTGAAGCGATGCGCGCAGGCTGATGAGTGCATGATGCAGCCACCAGCGTGCCGCGGCTCCCAGGGGCCTGATCCCGGGAGATTGCTCGTCGAGGATATACAGCGCAACGACAGGTCCGGCTTCGCTGGCGGCCAGCAGGGCCGGGTGGTCCACGGTCCGCAGATCATCGCGGAAAAGCACCAGCTGGCAGGGCTGTGTCGTATCAATGCTGCTCTTGTCCGTCATGACGCCAGCCTAAATGATGGCCTTCAAGGCAGAAGGATGGCAATCAGGTCTTGCTCAGGAACTTGCGCGGGAGCGCTTGCTTAAACAGCTTGAGGACATCGACACCGATGTCCTCAAGCTGTTGCGTTCCATTGCGCCATCCCGCGGGGACGGCGCCTAGTTCACCGGGGTGACCGGGTCCTCGCCACGCAGTACCGCCAGCGTGTTCTCGCTGGCCAGCACCGCCATCGCGGTGCGCGTTTCCACGGTCGAGGAGCCCAGGTGCGGCACCAGGGCCACGTTCTCCAGCTCCAGCAGTTCCGGGTGGACCGCTGGTTCCTTCTCGAAGACATCCAGGCCGGCCCCGGCGATAACGCCTTCGCGCAGCGCTTGCGCCAGTGCGGCCTCGTCCACGATCGGGCCGCGGGCAGTGTTGACCAGATAGGCTTCCGGCTTCATTGCCGCAAGCTGCTCCGCCCCGATCAGATGATGGGTGTTCGGGCCATAGGGGCAGTGCAGCGAGACGACATCGGAGATCGCCAGCAGCTCGTCGAGCTCGACCCGCCGCGCACCGAGCTCGGCAGCGATCGCCGGATCGATTTCGCTGCGCGACTGGTAGACGACCTCCATGCCGAAGGCCTTGGCCCGGCGGGCTGTGGCCTGCCCGATGCCGCCCATGCCCACCACGCCCAGGGTCTTGCCCTGCAGGCTTGAGCCGAGCAGGAAGAACATGCCCCATTTCCACGGGGTTCCGGAGCGGATCAGGCGTTCGCCCTCGCCCAGGCGCCGGGTGGCCATGAGGATCAGGCCGAAGGCGATATCCGCGGTGGCCTCGGTCAGCACTCCCGGGGTGTTGGTGGCGCGCACGCCCCGGGCGGTGCAGTCGGCCACGATGATGTTGTCGTAGCCTACGGCGACATTGGAGACCACCTTCAGCTGCGGGCCAGCGGCTTCCAGCAGTTCCGCATCAACGCGTTCGGTCAGCAAGGTGACCAGCGCGTCGGCCCCCGGCACCTTGGCCAGCAGTTCTTCGCGGGAGATCGACTGCTCGCCGTCCCACGCGTCAACCTCGTGCTCGGCGCGCAGCTTTTCCAGCGCGGCTTCCGGGATCCGCCCGGTGACGACTACCTTCGCCATTACGCCGCGATCCATTCGCGCAGTCGGCCCAGGCCCTCGCGGATGTCCTCGGTTTCAATGCCCGAGTAGGCCAGGCGGATGTACTGGCGCTCCTCGCCGGGCAGGCGGCGGCCGAAGTGCTCGCGGGTGCAGAAGGAAACGCCGGTGTTCTCCAGGGCCGCGGTGGCGAAGTCGCCGACGTCGGTGAATCCCTTGCGCTCCATGGCCTCGGTGACATCCGGGAACAGGTAGAAGGTGGACTGCGGAACGGCGACGCTGAATCCCGGGATCGAGTTCACGATCTCGCAGGCGACGTCGCGGCGTTCCTTGAGGGTGTCCAGCATTTCCTGGACCGGCTCCTGCGGCCCGGTCAGCGCGGCGATGCCCGCCCACTGCACATAGTGGGTGGTGCAGGATTCGTCATTGGTGTTCAGCTTGCTCATGACCTGGGCGATCTCAAGCGGCGCCACGGCGCAGCCCAAGCGGGAGCCGGTCATCGCGAACTTCTTGCTGAAGGTGTAGAGGATGACGGTGCGCTCGGCCATTCCCGGAAGCGCGGCGATGGAGTTCGAAGCCCCTTCGTAGCGGGTTTCGAAGTAGGCCTCGTCGGAGAGCACCCAGAGGTCGTGCTCGATGGCCAGCTGGGCCACGGCTTCGCGCTCGGCGGCCGTGGATTCGGCGGAAATCGGGTTCTGCAGGTCGTTGTAGATGATCGCCGTGGTGTTCTCGGTGATCGAGGCGCGCACCTGCTCCAGGTCGATGGCGAAGCCCGACTCGGTGGGCACGTAGTTATAAGGCACCGCGGTGCCGCCGAGGTACTCGATCTGGGATTCGTAGATCGGGAAACCGGGGTTCGGGTACAGCACCTCTTGTCCCGGATCCATCACGGCCTGCAGGAACTTGGTGATCACCGGCTTGCCGCCGGTCATGACCACCACGTTGTCGGCGGTGAATTCCATGCCGCGCCGGGAGCCGATGTCATGGGCCAGAGCCTCGCGCAGCTGCGGAATGCCGGGGCCCGGGCAGTAGCCGGTGTAGCCCTCGGAAATGGCCTGGTTCATGGCGTCGACAATGTGCGGCGCGGTGGGGATGTTGATGTCGCCCAGGTGGAATGGGTAGACGCGGTTGCCCTTGGCCTTCCAGGCCGCGGCGGCCTGCGCCACGCTGAATGCCGTTTCGGTGCCTAGCCGCTCGAGGCGTTGTGCCAGTTGTTGCATAGTGTAGATCTTTCGTTGGTGGTCAGTTGGCGCAGGGCTGCTGCGCGGATTCCATGGATGACGACGCGGCCGGCAGATGTTTCCGCCGTCCGGGCCCCCATCCTCACAAGATGGTGCTACTCGGAAACCTTGGCCAGGTCCTGATACAGCGGATGAGCTTCGGCCAGCTCCAGAACCCGGTCCTTCAGCTCCGGCAACACCGAGGTATTGCCATCAGCACCAGCGATCAGCGCCTGGGCAATGATCTCTGCAACCTCGGCAAACGCCGCCTCCGAGAAGCCGCGGGTTGCCAGCGCCGGAGTACCGATGCGCAACCCCGAAGTCACCATCGGCGGACGAGGATCAAACGGCACCGCGTTGCGGTTCACCGTGATCTCCACCTGTGCCAGCAAATCCTCGGCCTGCTGGCCATCCAACTCCGAATTACGCAGATCAACCAGAACCAGGTGCACATCGGTGCCACCGGTCAACACGCTGATGCCCTTGGCCGCCACATCATCCTGAGTCAAACGCTCAGCAAGGATCTTGGCACCAGCCAAGGTGCGCTGCTGGCGTTCCTTGAACTCTTCGGACGCAGCGATCTTGAAGGCCACTGCCTTGCCAGCAATCACGTGCTCCAGAGGGCCGCCCTGCTGGCCTGGGAAGACTGCAGAGTTCAGCTTCTTGGCGATCTCGGCATCGTTGGACAGGATGATGCCGCCACGAGGACCGGCAAGGGTCTTGTGGGTGGTCGAGGTGACCACGTGGGCGTAAGGCACCGGCGAGGGGTGCAACCCGGCAGCCACCAGCCCAGCGAAGTGCGCCATGTCCACAAACAGGTAGGCACCGACCTTGTCCGCGATCTCGCGGAAGCGTTTGAAGTCCAGCTGGCGCGGGTACGCCGACCAGCCGGCCACGATCATCTTCGGCTGGTGCTCGATGGCAAGGCGCTCCACCTCATCCATGTCCACCACGTTGGTCTCTTCATTCACACCATAAGGAACGATGTTGAACAAGCGGCCGGAGAAGTTCAGCTTCATGCCATGGGTCAAGTGACCACCGTGGGCCAGATTCAGCCCCAGCACGGTGTCGCCTGGGCGGACCAGTGCGTGGTACACCGAGGCGTTGGCCTGCGCGCCGGAGTGCGGCTGGACGTTGGCGAAGTTCGCGCCGAACAGTTCCTTGATGCGCTCGAGGGCCAGGGTCTCGATGACGTCGACTTCTTCGCAGCCGCCGTAGTAGCGGCGGCCCGGGTAGCCTTCGGCGTACTTGTTGGTCAGCACCGAGCCCTGGGCCTGCATGACGGCCTGGGCGGTGTGGTTCTCCGAGGCGATCATTTCCAGGCCGCGCTGCTGGCGGGCCAGTTCAGCGTCGATGCGCTGCGCTACCTCCGGGTCCAGTGTGGCGAGGTCTTCGGTCAATGAGCTGATGGACAGATCCTGGGTACTGATCAACGATTTCTCCCTAATGTACGAATTGCAGACAACTGATATATCAAGAGTTTATGACAAGGCTATGAGTCGAATCCTGGTGAGTCAATAGGCAGGAATAACATTCCTGCCAAGTCCACAGCTGGAAGCAGGCAACGGCGGAAGGGCCGGGGAGAGATGCGCGCATGTGAGTCGGAAGGTTCATGGCGAAATGGGCTTGCCGAGGTTGAAATGGAAATCATGACCCGCTGGTAGTCAGGGGCGGTTGTTCAAGGTCCCGGCAATGCTCGCGCAGGCCCTGGTAGACATGGCGCGTTGGTGCCTGTCATCGCAAGGTCCGGATACGAGGGCAAAAAACTTTTAAATAATCCAATCCGGAATATCCCTGGCCCCGAATGCCCTGTGACAACCCAAACCAAGAGGTTTGGAAAACCAACTGGCCCAACGGGGGTCGCCAGGTAAGGAGTTCGACATGAAAACCATGCAGCGCAAGACAGTAGGACTGCTCTCGATTGCCGCGGTCGCCGCGTTCGGATTGAGCGCTTGCTCGATGGACAACAGCGCCGAGTCCACTCCAAGCAGCGAAAGCTCGGCATCACGCATGGCGCCGAGCAGCTCGGATTCTTCCATGGATTCGGGAATGGCCAGCGAATCGGCCATGGATCCCGCCGCCAACCTTGTTGGCTCAGGATGTGCAGCGTACGCAGAAGCAGTGCCCGAGGGTGACGGTTCCGTTGCAGGCATGGCCCAGGATCCGGTAGCCGTTGCAGCGTCCAACAACCCGTTGCTGACCACCCTGACCAAGGCCGTCTCGGGAAAGCTCAACAAGGACGTGGACCTGGTGGACACGCTCAACGGGGATGAATTCACCGTCTTCGCACCGGTGGATGACGCATTCAAGGCCATTCCTGAAAAAGACCTGAACGCTGTCGTGTCGGATGCCGACATGCTGACCAAGGTATTGACCTACCACGTGGTCCCCGGCCAGATAACCCCTGATGAGCTGAAGGGTGATCTGGAAACCGTTGAAGGCGACAAGGTCAAGATCAGCGGCAGCGGCGATGACCTGATGGTCAACGATGCCAAGGTCATTTGCGGTGGCGTGCAGACTGCCAACGCCACGGTCTACCTCGTTGATTCGGTGCTGATGCCACCGGCAAAGAACTAGCATTACGGCTTAAAGCCGAAGAAGCCAGGGAACGGGCGATTCGTAATTTGGGGGAGGCCCGTTTCCTGGCTTTTTGCTTGCCTCTGGCCGGATTTTTTTCTTACCTCAGCTGCCCGCTTGCAGTGGCCAACCTATTGGCATGACGTCCTGGATCAGTTGGTCCGCTGGCGGTGACGTGTTCCGTACTCGCCGGCCGTTTGTAGAGCGAGCCGGGCACGACCATGAGGTGCTGAGAAGTTATTTTCGACTTTTCTGCTTTTGTCACTATCGAAAGAGACCATCGGATCGAACGGACAAAAGCGGGGCTGGAGGCATCGAAGGCCTATGGCAGGGTCGAGGACATTCGCCTGCATCCTGTCAGCGACGTGCGGCGTGCGAATGGAGAACCTAGGGAGAATGTTCCTTTTGCCGCACAACCGTTTGCCGTTACCTGTCACCTTGTGGAGATGAGGAACCGCAATTGGAACCCTGCACGTTCGCTATTTTGTCTTGCCGCAGTGGGAGTGGCTCAAATTAGTCGTCGATCCCGTCGTTCGTATTCTCAGCCAACCGCTCTTTTAGATCTTCCAGCTCCTGTCCTACTGCCTCGATGACCTCGTCATCCTCTTCATACAGTTCGCGGAATTCAGAGTCTGGCTCAAGCATTGCGGTAAGTAGCTTTATGCCGCGTTCAAGGTGTTCTTCGAGCTTCTCCAGATCACCAGGCCACACATAGATGCGACCTATCGTGTTGAGCATATAGCAGGCAGCGCGAATCTGATCATACTCATCGTCATACTCCAAAGCCGCTTCAATGCGGGAGTCGACATCTATGCCTTCGAAGAATTCCGTAAACCAGTCTGCTGCGCCGTCGCTATCCCAAGGACTCGATCCCCAAGCACCCATGATGTGGCATCCCTTCGCTGTGTCAGCTAGTCAAAATACTATTTCTGTAGCGGAATTCTTGCCGCTACCTAATGATGCTCCATAGAGCCGACGTTTTGAAGATCCAGGAAATGGACGCGCGAATGATCGATGAATATCATCTCGATGGTTCACTGCCGATAATTTCTGGTTCTTTGCAAGTTTCATTAACGAAGTTTTCTGCCAATCTACTAGGACGGAAAGCGGTCGCTTTAGAATTGCCAGAAAATGACTCGGCCTCATCTATCCAGTCAAGATAGAATCCGAGCACCTTGGAACAAGGCCGAAAACTTTCAGCTGTCCAAGTGCTTGGAGTGAATGCAGATGAAAAAGTTCAGCAGAATATCCGCAATTGTAGTTCTCATACTTGCTCTAAGCCTCTTGGCTTTCACCCAGTTGGTTCCAGCACTTCTGTTCTTGCCGGTTGCTGGCGGCTTATATGCGCTCGATCCTGCGATGCGAAGCTCAAATACGGCCCCTGTAAAGGAGCCACCAAATAGGAGGCTCACTCAATAACTGAAAATGACCGTTTTTGGTGTTCCATATAAGTAACCCTCTACGGGACAGATGTCGCGGTCGCTAAACGCTGCTCGGAACTAGCTGAGGAAACTGGCCATAAATACATGAATTACATTCTAGGAATCCACGAGAACGAACCATCAGGCTGCGAAGATGACGACTAGCAACCCTCCGGTCAGAACAGCTACAGAGACGGATGCGGCTTGCGTATACGAGCTGACAAATATGTTCACACCCGGGCTAGAAACAAGTTTTGAGGAATTCGAAGTTCGCTTCTGCTCCTTGCTGCACGACCCCACTTGGTTCGTGGCTGTAGCGAGTGAGCAAAACTCCTTAAACGGATATGTCGCAGTTCAAGACTACGGACGTGCGCTACGAGGTTCGTTTTCTGTTGGCCGAATACATGACCTGTTTGTCACCCCGAATGCCCGCCGAAGTGGAACCGGCCGTTCGCTGGTGGAGTCAGCCTTCGCTTGGGCAAGGGAACGTCCGACTCCGATGATTCTGGATTGGCAAGCAACACCTGAGTCTGTTTCATTTTATGAATCATTGGGATTCGTAGCTGATTTCGTTGGCGACTTTCCTGAATTCCCTGGATTCACGCTCGACCTTCGTCAAGGCAGCGCACGATAGCCACGGGCCTTCTGACAAGCGGGCCTTGCAATCTGTCCGCCCTACAAGTCGAAACACTGCAAGCCTTCCCCGTTGGAAGAACCATCACGGTGACGCCCAGGATCAGATGTTTATAGAAGCAAGCGGGAGCACACTCGACTGGTCGCCACCGGCGCCTAGCGACACGGGCCGATTGCCCAGCGACTGGCAATACCTCGGAAATAATGGTCTGCATGACCAAACGTGAACGGCGGAGCATGCGATTCCCGCATACGTACCTGTCAGCTGGCTTGGGCATCGTCGGCGCGGTGATGTGCGCAGGCCTCTTGACGGGGTGTTCCGGATTCCCAGATTATTCGGGCGATACTTGCGATGGACGTAAACCAGTTGGATCTCTGGAGCAAGCCGGCAGGGAGCTGGTGTCCGCCGCATACGCCGCCGATCGGGACGGCGTATGCCGAGTGACCGCGCCTTTCCCGGGCGGAGTTCTGGACGACGCAATGGTCGACAAGACGCGGAAAATCCTGGCCGAACGGGGAATCACCCCACAGAACGTCACTGTGGTAATTGGAGAACAGATGGGAAGTGGCGTGGCCGTCCAATTGACAGACGGCAGCAATAACGCTTCCCGCGCGATCGACATCAGCGGAACGTTCGTCCGCGACGACGGATTCACGGTGGGCTTGCCGCCAGAGTTGTATCCCGAGGTTCCGGAGTACCCTGCATCACCGTCTTCTTCGACAGACCCTGATTCCTGATAACACCAGTGGCACAGGAAGACGACCATCGCGATGTCCTTAAACGGAACCTTGACTGGACACTTACAAGAGAGAATTTGTTCGGTACTCGGTACTCGGCCGACCGCATCATCCGCATCGGTCGTTAGCGACAAGCGGCGGCGATTCGTATCCTGATCGTGTCCCCACAGGAGCGTGATCGCATGATGGAATGAATCCATGAAGCAGAAGCCCTCGAAGGTTGCAGCACGCTTGACGATCTCACTTGAGCAGGCAATCCCCGTAATCATCCACCGTCGTGTAGACCCGAATGACCCTTTAGAAGCACTCGTGCTAGAAATTTCAGACGATTGGGTGCTTCTGGCATCTCTGCGTGATGGTGGTTATCTCAATGGGAATACTATCGTCCGGGCCAGAGACATCTCCCGAGTGAAGCTACAGAAAACATTTCTGCCCTTTATGCGCGCCCAGAGGGCATGGCCACCGCAATCAGCGGCGAAGGGCCTTGATCTCAGTAGCCCCAAAGCATTTCTGCCCCAACTAGCTAGACTTACGCCGATCCTGACCTTCCACGAAGAGCTACGCAAACCAGGCAAGCTCTGGATCGGCTCAATAGCCGAGTGGAAGAAGAAGTCCATGTGGTTCCACTGCATCGACCCAGACGGACGGTGGAGCCAGATCTTGATAAAGGTCAAGTTTCGGAACCTGACCCGCATCGACGTTTTTGACGACTACGCGAACGCTATCGCAGAGGTCGCTGGCCCACGAGTCGTCCCCGATCCCGAGGAATAAGCGCCGATCCTGATGCTGAGGTTGTAGTACGAAATACTGGGTTTACGTGACGAAATTCCATGCCATGCTAAGGGCCAGCACTGAAAGTATTAGGGGACTCTGCGTGCAGATCCCGAGCGATCAGGTCAAAGACCTTGCTTGCTCGCGGCTGATCAACCTGGCGGTCAAGAATTATTCGTCAGATATTCCAATACAACTCCGCGATTGCCGTATTGACCATCCGCTGCGCCCGATGCTGAGCATCACGAATCAATGATTTCAAGGTGGCTACCGCATCGGAATTACCGTCAGGGAGTTCAGGGTCGATATGCGACATGCATTAACCATGATGCACGACGGGGCCTCTCACTGCAATTGTCCAGAAGCCCTTTGGACAATTGCCTAGCCCTCCATTATCTAATGCAATGCGTGGCACGACACTGCAGTAAGAATCTAGCTTGGTCTCAATAACGATTGTTTACGGGCTGCAGAAGGTCACTGTTCTAGCAGGGTGTAATTGTTAAGTTCATATGGAGGTTGAATCACAACGCTGGGTGGCGGCTTCGCCACCTCGAACCAATCTGTTTGCTTTGAGTATTTCAGTTTTGGAATACTCATTTGCAGGATCATGCCTTCTCAGGTGATTCAAAGTCCGTTCGTCCTGCTGACAGGCTATTTTTAACATCGAACCGATAGGAAACAGCGAGATAAGCTAAGGGTCCCAACAGTAAAATCCAGCCCCCTACAAGTAATAATGAATTCGTAGGCAAGGACGCTCCAAGAAATCCGCACAGGGCATATCCGACTGGCAAAAGTCCAAAGCTGACAGCATAGTCAAGAGAGGAAAACTTACCCAGGTGCTCTTCGGGAACGCGCGTTTGAAGAGCTGACCCCCATGCTACGCCTGATATTTCCAACCCGAGACCTGCGACCATCGCAGCTAGGCACCACCACAACGGCTGCGCAAATGTCGCCAGTGCGAAATTGGGCAAACTGCACAAAGCAAAAAAACCAACGCTCGCAGTGAGCAAGGATTTCTCGACCTTCCACTTGGTGCATAAAAGGCTTCCCATCAGGTAGCCCACAGCCAACGCAGCTGCCATCGCACCATAGGAGGCCGGGCCAGCTTTACTTGTTGCAGCTATCGGTTGTAATACCGATGTGAAGCCAGATTGCAGTGCTAAGAAGAGAGCCCAAAATAGCAATAAGTGACCAAACCAACGATGGTCTTTCAAAGCTGAAAAGGCAGCACGGATGTCCTTTTTAATACCTTCGCTTCTAGTGACCACCCCAGAGATCCTGACTGGCAGAATGCAAAGCGCAGAGCAAACGAAGAACACAGAGCTCAACGCGATGCCGGAAGTCGTCTGGAACGATGTGCTGACAAAGGTTGCAAGAATAGGACCCAGCAAAGAACCGGCATTACGGAAGGTTCTAACGACAGCATTTGCTCTGAAATTGTTCTCGGCGCTTACAACACTAGGGAGCAAGGTATACAGGGCTGGAGCGCCAAACGCAGAAATTAATCCACTGGCTAGGGAGATCACTTGCGTTATCGGTCCAAGCCCTTGATGAACTACCGAGAATAACGTGGCAACATTCAGTACGGCTACACCAAGTAGTGTCAGGATAGCCAGTAATTTTTTAGACCATAAGTCGGCGGCGACTCCACCGAAAAGTGCAACTACGACTGTCGGTATGGTGCGGGCCGCCAATACGAGACCGAGACCAAGGAAATCACCATTTTGCCCGGCCAGGAGAGCAAGTGAGATTGCGAAGACGGATGTTCCGAAGCTCTGTAATCCTTGTGACACCGCAAGGAGCCACACCGCGGCCTTCTTGCTTGAGGGTAGCGGTGTGGCTTCTTGCTTCAGAGATACTTTTTCTTTCAAAGCGAATTTGGCTCCAAAACCTGTGCAAATTCGTTGATGTACAGAGTCGGATCTTGAATTCCATTCACCGCGAACGCACCAGCTCGCTCATGGCAAGTTGGGCAGGTTCCACAGTGTGCTTCGAGCCCCTTCCCGCAACTCCAGGTTTCATTGAACGGCACCTCCAATGAAGCACCTTTCTCGAACACCTCGTGTTTACGAATGCTGATGTATGGAGTGTGGAACTTGATGCGGAATTGCTCGCCTTCGCACTTACTTGTTACATCTGAAAGCAAGGAGAAGTAATCGAGTTTGTTGTCTGTGAAACGAGCATCTTCAGCATGAACAGCGTAGAAAACGTCTTCAATACCGTTCTTCACTGCCCAGGATGCAGCAAGTAGGAGCGCAATACTTGAACCAAACGGCTGAATGTCTTCGCTTTCATTGACTGGTGGGGTTTGCATGGTGGTCCATTGCGCCCCGCGCATGAATTGTGGTTGCTTCAGACCATAGAATTCCTTCAATGGGCCTGAGAAATCAAAGAAATGATGTTCAACCCCTACCCTTTCAATAATTGATTTCGCGGCAATGAGTTCTTTGTAACCTTCGGCTTCGCCAAAATCGAAGGTGAGTGCAACAACCTCACGACCTTGATCAATCAGATCAAAAAGGAGTGTGGTGGAATCAGGGCCTCCAGAGTAGAGGAGGGCTACTTTCTTATTCGTCATAGAAGTGACCCTAATCATACGAGTGACATATGGCAAGTGGTTAGATTAAGTTTTTTCTACATTCGGTTCCCCTGCACCCATCTGAGTTTGAGCAGATTCCCGATTAATCAAAGTCGTGCCATTCGATAAATGCCCCGGATTCAAGGAATAGACGGGGCCACACTCTTTGACTCTTCATCCAAATCCAAAGGGTCATGAAAATCAATAAGCTGGGCACGATCAACGGTGACGCTGGTGAAACCGCGCGATCCACACTTGTTATTGGAATCAATTGGACCGCCAATACCAGGTGCACACCGCCAAATTAAGCTAACAGTTACAACTCTGCGTAAGTCGGCCAAAAAGAATTCCCGGAAACGGTCGTTTGCAACACACTCATCCGGTGACTTGACCGAAAACGCTGATAGTTGAAACCTCAACAGATTTTTAAGAGCGATTCGTCGCAAAACTCAGCGCCACAAACTATGAGTCGACACAGCGACCATTTCATGAGTATTTATACATTTAGAGCTATGGGACAACTTCTCGGATACGCCAGAGCCTCCACCGGCGACCAAGACGTACAACTCCGACTCGATGCATTGACCAAAGCTGGCCGCTACCGCATCTTCACCGACGCTGCTTCCGGCCCACGAGCGTCCCGTCCGGAGCTCGACAAGCGCCTAGACAGATCCGCCCCGTGGACACTCTCGTGGTCTGGCGTATTGGCCGTCTCGGCCGATCCATCCGCCACCTGATGAATCACATGGATGCGCTGCAACAGCGAGGCATCGAGTTCAAGTCCCTTCAGGAGAACATCGAGACCAATTCCTCCGGCGGCAGGCTCATCTTCAACATCTTCGCCTCCCTTGCCGAATTCGAACGCGACCTGATCCGCGAACGCTCCAACGCCGGCCTGTAAGCAGCCAGAGCGCGCGGCCACGCCGGAGGGCGACCAGGCTCTCTCCCGATAAGCTGTGCACCGCTAAGAGATTGTTTGAACAGCGAGACATGACTGTGGCGCAGATCGTCGAAGTTCTCGGCGTCAGCCCTAGTACCGTCTACCAAGCGTTACGGAAGCCGGAATAGCAGAAAGACAGGCACAATTGGTATATGAGTTCACCCTTAAATGACGAAGTAACTGGCGCGATTGCACAATTTTTTTTCGCAGGAGACGGACCTTATCACTCCGTTCTAACGCAAGCCTTTACCGAATCAGGTCTAATAGATCACGATCCCTATGATCCGGCCACACAGACTCCGAATAAGCAACAACGAGTGCTTGCTGTGGCGAGAGTAGGAGCTCGCAAATCCGAAACCGCGAAGAAACTAGTCAATAGCTTACTCAACGCTCTCAGGCTCCACGGCGTCTTCAACTCCACCGAAGAGCAACAAAGGGTCGAAACTCTTCGGTCGGCGCTGATCCATACCGGGTGGGATTTAACGAGTGATGGGCGTCTAGAACAATTAGGAAAGATTGACCTCGAGACAGGGGGACGAGCTGCCCTAGATGAGCAGCTACAAAGGCTCCGCAAAAATGTGGACGATCCTGCCGCAGTCCTAGGAGGAGCAAAAGAACTATTGGAAGCAATCGCCAAATTTGTCCTGGAAGAAGGCGGCCTTCCAATGGATCCTCGGGTGCCCTTTCCTGGTCTAATCGAAGTATCATTCGAACGCCTAGGACTCCTTCCAGCAGTAATCAACGACTCCATGGAGGGTGCGAAACAAATTAATGACATCTATAAGTCTGCCAAGAAAATAGTCATCGCGGTCAATGAATTAAGAAATCTGCAAGGAACAGGCCACGGCAGAACTCTTCCGACAGGCATAACCGCGGAAGCAGCACGCTATGTCATTCGGGAAGCAACGCATGTTGCTGAATTAATGCTAACAACTCACGATCGTCAAATGGGCAGATAATCATCACCTCTGCAACTTCAGGAGTTCGAATTCTGGAGCACGCCGAAGCAAAGCGATTAGTTCAAGGGCAGTTCCACCCCGACGAACCGGTCCACCACTTCTCGTCTGTTTGCTGACAAAACGACCATCTGCAAAATCTAGAACAGTAATTTTTTGTTTTAGACGCGATCCAGAGAACTGGCTGAGATCCAGCATAAAAGCCTCAAAACGAGTGCCCGCTTGGTGAGAGTCAGAAACACCAGAATCGACCAAGTGGATCAACCTCACGTCCATAAGATCAGTCAGTAAACTATAGAGCTTAGGGTACTGCTCCTTATCTCGGTATCCTACAAGGAAATATGTGAATGATTCCTCGACGAGACAAAATTTTCTAATGGTTGCAAGAGACTGCAAGGTGTTCTCTGCGACCCCGCTGTTGGCGGCCATATCTTCCTCAAGCTCTTGAATCTTCAAGCTAGCCGCATCACCTGCCGCCTGATTGACGTCCTGAACCCCTGCAAGGCGTGCGCTAGGCCGCCGCCTGGCGCGGCTAAGAGCATTTACAGCCAAAACCATGTAGTCACGCGGCACCGCACCAGACGCGAGAACCAACCGATCCAGTGCCGTTCTGTTTAACACACGAGTTAGGGAAGGAATGCCAACTCGACGTCCATATTCAGCAAGAATCCCTTCAAGGAATTTGCTGGCCTTCTCAGGGTCTTGAAGAGTTACATCAAGATCTACCAAATCTGCATCTTGGCCACTTTGCAACCCAAGCGGGGGTGACGCTTGCCACCAATTGGTTAGGTGACGAATAGAAGCAATTTTGAGCCAAACATCGGTATCGCGCGTGACGGCGTGAATCATGTCCAAAACTTGAGGCTGGCTATCCCGAGGCACATAGTAGAAGTCGTCGATAAAGGCAAAAACTCGCGCACCTTCAACGGGAAGATACTGCGCCAAAGCTCTCTGGGCACGAGGAATAATCCGCATCGCTTCTTCGGAGGAAGTATCGTCACGGTTCGTGAGTTGGCGAAGCTGTTCATACACCTCGTTTAGAGCGAGTGATAGCGAAGACTTGGGCGACACCGATTGCCGTCCAGAGATCACAGTGGAAAAGAGGTCTTCAAGGATAAAAAGAAAAATCCTATGCGGCGTTTCATGGCGCAATGTCTGCAAGTTGCTCCACGATACCAAGCTACCTTCTTGTTCAACCTGTCTGCGCGCTTCCATGAGTAGCGCGGTCTTTCCAGCGCCACGTCTGCCGAAAATAAGATGGTGTCTATTGGCAGTGACGATAGACAAGCTGGCGCGAGCATCTGGGAGGTAAACCAGGCTCGGTTCGATGCTGGAAACCCGAGACCGTGCACTGACTAAGCGAATAAGCTGGTCAACTCGCTCGTCTCTAACGCCAATGATCTTTGATTTGCCAGAGTCTTGGAGTTTACCTGCTGCCTTACGAACAACAATAAATGTCGACTTGGAATCATCACCCTGAATATCAGGCTCGATTTGAGTCGACAACTCGACGGCGCGACTAAAATCCTCGGGTGCTACATAAGTAACAAAGTTTAGCTCATCGGGATAGGACTTAACCTCAACTTCAATAATCTCCAAACCAACAGCTTGAAATTTACTTCTTATAATATCTTCATTCAAAACCACAGGAATTTTATTCACGAATATAGGTTTCCCTTCGAGGTGACGTAACTTCGAGCAGTTTGAACAAAAGCAATCGCTATTGGTTTTAGGTTTTTGGCCTGGCTCTTGAAATAACTGCGGTTAAACGGATATTGCTCGTAGTCCGCTTCGTTTCTCAAAATTCTGGCATTCTTTAGTTCATTGGCTGCAATCCTAAATGAAGGGTAATCCGGAGGCACGCCTTTACTTGAAAGATCGGAATGCGCTTGGTTATCATCGCCTTCAAAGTGCTGGTATGACGCAGCCCTCATAGCGTGATACATCGCGTAATAAAAGCGAGCAATCGCAGCGCGAGAGAGGTCAGTCCTCGACCTCATCAGAGCTTGGCCCATTGAAACAAACTCATCGGCTAAATCTAAACGATCAGCAACCGATTGAGCCATCGAGTCCAGGATAGGCCTTGAAAGATCAGTTTCGAGACTAACCCCTTCCCTCATCAAGAGAACAGTTTTGCGGGGGAGCTTTGTAATCCGCTGCAAGCGTTCTTCCGTATTGGTAAGAGTCAACGCATCCGCCTTTCTCGATCCCAAGCTGAGGAATTCGACCCAAATATATATCAGATTACCGCACGCTTCAGTCTCGCAACCCATAGGTTGCAAGACGTCTCACAAAAGATCACTCCGCAATGAGAAAAACCGCGGGAAATCAACGGCTCCAGTTTCTTGCAACCATATGTTGCAATTGGTTCCACGGAATCACGTTGAAACTATTAGTTGTGAGACAGTCCTATATGGCCGATAAGCAATCTGACCGGATCTGCCGGGTTATCCACCAAATGACAGAAATATGGCTGATGGATCCATGGTCTCAAAGCCACCGTTCTCCGTCGAGATGATCTTTTCGCCGACCATAGACTGTCCGAGTGATCAACGGAGTGGTGAGAATATATAAGAGTTCACGGCGTGGCGTATCAGGTGAGGCGCATTCGTGTTTATTCGAAGTCGTCTGAGACACTTCGCTGGAATGTGGAAATGATGAACCTTGGATTCTTGCGCTGATTATAGAACTTAGTGAGTGAGCGTGAATAAGGCGGAGTATCTACTCTTTTCCCATTGGATTTCTTGACGTTTTTCGGACAAGAAAAGTTCAACCTAGACACGGTAGTAGCTCGAAGCGCCGGCTCTGAAGAACTTCACGCCAACCCCCATCCAACAGGAGGCAAAGTCTTGATCAGGGTGAACCGTGACGGATTGTATGTTCTTGACTTGGAACGTGCCCGTGAGTTCTACGAGCACTTTTTCGCTGCTGCTGTGGGAGGAAAATACCATGATGTCCGAACCGGGATCGAGTCGTATTTCCTGTCCTTTGATGAAGGTTCCCGATTGGAGCTGATGACTCGTCTTGGTCTGTTGGAAGGGGAGCCGGCGCAAGAAGCAGAGTGGAACGATCTCGCGATTTCTACTGGTTCTGCTGCAGCGGTGGATGACTTGACCAGGCAATTGGCGCTAGCTGGCTATCCGGCCAGCAGCAGACCGCGCACCACCGGGGATGGCTACTACGAATGTGTTGTTCCCGACCCAGAGGGCAATCTGATTGAAATAACCATATAGCGGGATTTGCGGGCGGAATCCAGCAGCAGGCCCGAAGGATCGCCGAGCCAGGGTCCACGCCAGCGCAATCTGCACGAAGAGCAGGCGATCTGCCGGGGAGGAAAACTGCGTGCCGGAAGGCACGGCTCCAGCGGCCCGTCTTTCTGAAATCGCGCACGGCGTAAATATCAGCGCCTGCGGTGATGATTACTAGTGCTGCCTTGAGTCCGTTTGCGTTCAATGGCGACCGAACGCCGATAGCAGGGAATGATATGCGCCTTATGGCAGGCGTGCATTTGCTGGCATCTCGTCTGGCGGCATGGCCACACCGGATTTTCACTGGTAGACGCGAAACTGGCGAGCGGTAAGGTTACCAAACAGCGCGTCGACGGCAATGGCGCCAACGCCGTTTCCTTCGTCGAGGTAATCGGTCCGCAAAATCGAGCCAAGAAAATCAATACTTCAGGCACACACGGTGCTCGATGCCGATCAGGATAGGAAATCCGCCCAAGGCACACGATCCGGTGCCAAACACCTACCGCAAGACACCCGAATTTCTTGGTGATTTGCTCCTATGAATTCGGGCTGAGGCATGGTCGGGGAGTGCTCCTGATACCTGTCAGTGGTCCCGCGATCCGATCGTTCTGGAAAGTAGCCATCGTTGGGCAGATCCTGTCTCTGTCGGATCTGGAGCTGCCCAACGACGGCTATCTGGAAAATGCTGATTGGCTATTCTGCGCCAGTGGATGCCAGAGCTTGCCGGGGGTCTGGTAACTGGTATCGCTTGCCCGCGAAGCCCGGCGCCTGCATGGCATGGCAAGAGGGGACAACGTGGGCTACGGCAGTGTTTTGCCAGAATTTCACGCGGAATTCGGCAATCGTCATCGAGCTGAGACGGTCGAAGAATTCTCCGATGGTGACTGTGGCAGGGGAGGGGGCAACGACGCGCAGCGCCGATTGCGGGGTGGTGATGTGGAGCATACGCAGCTCGTTACTGCGGGGATCGAGCATGGCGACCAATACTGCTTGTCCGTGGATGGAGACCATCGCCATCACGTCATTAAGCGGTTCGCTGGAGCGGGCCATCACGATGGGCATTCCCGGTGCCCAGCCGTATGAAGCCAAATGGGACTTGCCCTCACGGGTGGCGAGAAAATCGGCGACCCTCACGGCGGTCTGGGTTCTAGCAATTCGGCCTGGCATTGTAGATACTTCCCCTTCTTGCATTCCTCAGTGAATATGGTTCATCCCAAGGCCCTGTTGTGATGCGTCTGAGCATCATCGACCGGCCCGGTTTTCGTGGACCATCGAGTGATCCACAGTGGCCATGGTGCTGCGCTAGGCCATGCTCAAATCTGCGTGCGTCCCTCCTGTCTCTGGTCGGAAGCCTTCGGTGGCCGTCAGAGCCGGGGTTGCGAAGGGATCGTCCAACCAGCCGGCGCAGTGCCCGGAATCCTGCAGGCGTTCTGGCTGCGGAAAAAGATTCTCACGACCAGCCACCGCGAACTGCAGGTTGCGCACTTCGAACTGGATACCCAGGGACTGCTCCATCTGCGGCAACAGGGTGTCATTGACGTACTGCATCAGCGCCGTGACGTGTTCTTCGCTCTTTGCGGTGCAGGCCAGGCTGACGACCAGCTTTTCCGGGGTTCCTTGAATGGCGCAGAACGCCGAATGCACTGTGCTTTTGAGTTCGCATTGCTGGGTCCCGAAGAATGCTATGTCCCGCATCCTCGCCGCCCACGCGTTGTTGCCTGCGTTTTTCTTATCTGCTGAAACTGCTAACTGCTCTTTCATCTTGTGCTCCGGCACTGGTCAGTGTTTCGTAGTAGAATATATGTAGACTGGCTAACTATTAGACAGGCTACATTATTTTTTTCAGAAAAGGCAAGCTGGAATTTCGCAGTGAGGAGCGAAAGGCCCTCAAGTTGCTCGGGCATTGCGCTCGTATCCGACGAAAGGAGTTCTCATGAGCCACTACGAGGCAAGCGGATATTGGTATGGTGACGGCCAGTCGGCTCCGGAGGCCGTCGACTTGCTGAACCTCATGCGCCGCTATCGCGACGCAGAGCGGAACATGCGCGCCAATACCCGCGGATCCATGGGGATGAATGAGACAGACATGACTGCTTTGCGCTTCTTGCTGGGAGCGCACCGAAAGGGCGAAGTGCCCCGTCAGCGCGATTTCGCCGAGAAACTCGGCATATCCAATGCCTCGGTGTCAGCCCTGATCGATCGGCTGTGCCGCGACGGGTATGCACAAAGGGTCATGCATCCGGCCGACCGCAGATCGGTGGGCATTGTCCCAACCCAGTACAGCGACACCGAGGTGCGCGGAACTTTGCAGCAGATGCATGAGCGGATGATGGCTGCGGTTGATGGGCTCAACGCAGAAGAGCGAAAGGCAGCCGCAAAATTTCTGCACGCCCTCATCGCCAGCGTGGAATGGAATGATGCTGATCTGGGCCATGCGGCGCAGCGCGATGACGAGCTACGCGATGTCCCCGGGAGCAACCTTGCATCTTTCTAGGGCGGGAAAGCGGGCGAACTTCGCGCAGAGCTGCCGTTCAACGCAGTGGCCACAGTCCTCTAGCGAAGGTTCCCTGGCCGATTCTGAAGAAAACCTTGAAGCGGATGCCCCAGTTGCGCTGGATGCGTAGGTTGAAACTCAGCGGAAATAGGCGACTACATAAGTGAAGGTGATGTGAATGCCACGCAGGCGCATTGAAGTCAGTGTCAGCCATGACGAGTTCGAAGACCTCAACAACGCGCTCGAAGACCACCGCAATGGATTCACGGATATGGCGGAGGAAGCGTCCAACGGCCTTGGCCTGGAACCCGAGTACTGGGAGGGCCGGGCCAATGAAGTCCAAAGCCTGCTCGAAAAAGTCACCGAGCACAGCCGTGAGGAAACGGCAGCAGCCGACGAATCGAGCCGGTCCCGGGGAACCGCGCAGCGGCCGGACCGCGAGGCGCAGCCGGACCCGCATGACTAGGTCGTGCGGTGGACCGAAGAATTCTGGATCAGCATTGACCGCGGGCGCGCCCTTTGAAGGGCGCGCCCGCGGTCAATGTCGTGATAACTAGGCGCGCTTGCGGGTCAGCAAGCCCCAGATGACGAGGACAACGAGCGAGCCGCCAATAGCCAGCAGCCAAGTCGAGAGCGACCAGAACTGGTTGATTCCCACATTGAAGATCGCGGAGCCGATCCATCCGCCAACGAGCGCTCCGACGATGCCCAAGAGCAGCGTCGCGATCCATCCGCCGCCCTGCTGCCCGGGCTTGATGGCCTTGGCAATAGCCCCGGCGATCAGTCCCAAAACGATCCATCCTAGAATGCCCATGGAGATTTCTCCTTTGCTCGGTTTCACGGTGCTTCGGTGGTGCCGGCTGGCACCGCCTTCCAGATCAGCAAGGTACTAGAAGCAGCTGAAGCATCGATGCCAAGCTGGGTGCTTCCTGAGAACCCGGCGGTTGCGGTGCCCGGAAAATCGCCATGGCAATTAGCACATCCATGCGGAGAGGCGCAACGCATCTTTAGGAGCCGGTTGACGCGGCAAAGGAACTCGATCGCTTCGTGATTGGGCAGAGTCCGACCCGGCAAGCAGTCATCCAGGCAGCGCAAAGGCCGGGCGGCTGTTCAGGGTGAACAGCCGCCCGGCCTCTTCGCAGCTAGCCTCTAGCTGGCCGTGCTGGCCAGCGACAGGCCGCGCAGGCGGTCCATCTGCGGATCGTACAGCGGATCGTCAACCACGGTGGCGGCGATCGGCTGGCCGAAGTACTCGATCTGCACCGAGTCGCCGGTTTCCACCGACAGTGGCAGCCAGGCGTAGGCGATCGGCTTGCGGACCGTGTAGCCGTAGGCGGCACTGGTGATGTAGCCCGAAGCCTTGCCGTCGACGTACACCGGCTCCTTGCCCAGGACCACGGAGACGCCGTCGTCAATGGTCAAGCAGCGCAGGCGCTTGGTGGCGGCCGCGGCACGTGCGGCCAGAGCCGACTTGCCCACGAAGTCCACGGTCTTGGCGGCCTTGACCGCGAAGCCCAGGCCGGCCTGTTCCGGTTCGTGCTCGCTGGTCATATCGGTGCCGAAGGAGCGGAAGCCCTTCTCCAATCGCATGGAGTTGAAGGCCTCGCGGCCGCCGGCAATGATGCCCTGCTCCTGGCCGGCCTCGAAGAGCACGTCCCAGAGCTTGGCGCTGACATCCGCCGAAGCGTAGAGCTCCCAGCCGAATTCGCCCACATAGGACAGGCGCATGGCAGTGACCGGGATGCCGGCGATGGAGATCTGCTTGGTGCGGAAGTACTTCAGGCCCTCGTTGCTCATGTCATCGTCGGTGACCTTGTTCATCACGTCCAGGGCCAACGGGCCCCATAGGCCGATGCACGAGGTGCCGGCGGTGATGTCGCGCACGGCGGCCCACTTGCCCGGGTTGGCGGCGTTGAACTTCTTGGCCTCGCGGTTCAGGTAGGCGACATCCACATTCGAATTGATGCCGGCCTGGTAGACCTCGTCGGAGAGCCGGGCCACGGTGATGTCGCTGGTGATGCCGCCGGCAGCATCGAGCAGCAGGGTGTAGCTGACCATGCCCGGGGCGCGCAGCATGTTGGCGGTAGTCAAGCCCTGCAGCAGTTCACCGGCACCGGGGCCGGTGACCTCGACGCGCTTGAGCGGGGTCATGTCGAACATGGCCACCGCGGTGCGGGTCTTCCAGGCCTCCACCGCGGCGATCGGGGAGTGGAACTTGTCGGACCAGGCATCGCGTTCCGGGGCGGCCCATTCTTCGGGCAGCGACTCGAGCAGCGCGGCATTGGCCTCGTACCAGTGCGGGCGCTCCCAGCCGGTGCCTTCCAGGAAGAAGGCGCCGAGGGCCTGCTGGCGGGAGTAGAACGGGGAGGTGCGCACGGCGCGCGGCTTGGTGCGCGGCTCCAGCGGGTGGCGGACGTCGTAGATTTCCACGAAGTTCTGCTGCGAGGTCTCGCTGACGTACTCCTTGGTGGTCTGCATGTCCTCGAAGCGGTTCAGGTCGCAGTCGCTCAAATCGGTGGTGGAGGTGCCGGTGGCAATCAATTCAGCCACGGCCTTGGCGATGCCCGGAGCGTGGGTGACCCAGACGGCTTCGGCCGCGTAGAAGCCATCCACTTCCTTGGACTGGCCGACCAGCGAGCCGCCGTCCGGGGTGAAGGAGAAGATGCCGTTGAAGCCGCGCTGGATCTGGGTGTTGCGCAGATCCGGCAGCAGTTCCTGGGTGGCCTCCCACTCGGCGGCGAAGTCCTCGGGGGTGAAGTCCAGCGAGGAAGGCATGCGCTCGTGGGTGATCTCCTCCGGGCGGTAGGACTTGAGGGTATCCAAGTCCACCGGCATCGGCCGGTGGGCGTAGGAGCCGATGCCGATGCGGTCTCCCCATTCGCGGTAGTAGAGGTCGCGGTCCTGGTAGCGCAGGATCGGGCGGCTGGCGCCGTTGGGCAGCTCGTTGACGCCGGCCAGCGATGGGGCCGGGGTGGTCCAGACGAACTGGTGGCCCAGAGGCAGCAGCGGGATCGAGGTACCGACCATCTTGCCGATGTTAGGGCCCCAGAATCCGGCGCAGGAGACGACGATGTCGGCCTCGAAACGGTCCTCGCCGCAGATCACCGCGGCGACCTTGCCGCCGGAGACCTCGATGTCGGTGACGATGGTGCGGTCGCGGAATTCCACGCCCGCGGCCTTGGCGCGTTCCATGACCAGCTGGGTGCCCTTGGCGGCCAGGGCCAGGCCGTCGCCCGGGGTGAACAGGCCGCCCAGCACTTTGCCTTCGGCCAGCATCGGGAACTTCTTCAGGCATTCGTCGGCGTCGATGACCTCGGCCTCGACCCCGTAGGAGCGGTTCCAGCCGGCGCGGCGGTGCAGGTCGGCCAGGCGCTCTTCATTGGTCGCGATCTCCAGGCCGCCCACCGGGAGGAAGGAGCTGGTGCCGTCGGGGCCGATCAGGGAGCTGAGCTTCTTGATGGTGTACTGGGCGAACTCCGTCATGGACTTGGACGGGTTGGAGGAGTACACCAGCCCCGGAGCATGCGAGGTGGAGCCGCCGGGAATGCTCAGCGGACCCTGCTCGATGACCAGGGTGTTGGTGTGGCCCAGCAGGGCCAGCTCGTCGGCCAGGTTGGCGCCGACAATGCCGGCGCCGATGATGATGACCCGAGGGGAAACAGGGGACATGGTGACTCCTTTAAAACTGGTTGGCTAAGTGTGTGGCGGAACTGGCGACTAGGCGTCGATGACCAGATCCGAGGTAGCGGTGGAACAGCACGGGAGGAATTTGCCGGCGGAGATCTCCCGGGCACGGATGCCGCCCTGGTGGTTCATGGTCACCTCGCCGGAAAGCTTGACGACCTTGCACGAGCCGCACATGCCCTCCTGGCAGTTGGCGCCGATGCGCACCCCGGCGCGCTGGGCCGGGCCCAGGATCTTTTCCTCGGGGTTGATCTTGACGTTGATCCCCGAGCGCACGAAGCTCATGGTGATGGTGCCTTCGCCCACGGTCTCGAAGCCCGAGGTATCTGGCGGAAGCTGCTCATCGACCGGTTCGGCGGCCGGCACCGGAGCGTCGGCTGCAACCGCGATCAGCTCCTGGCCGCTGGCCTCGATGGTGCCGGTTTCGTCGTAGTCGGGTTCGTACATGCCCAGCTCCGGCGGCTGGCTCTCGTAGAACTCCTCCACCGACTCGGCCACTTCCTCGGCGATGGACTCGGCGAGCACGATTTCCTTCTGGTATTCCAGCAGGGTCTTGCGGTCGCCCGAGAAGAACTCCATGAAGACCGAGGTGTCATCCACCCCGACCTCGCGCAGCAGCTGCGTGGCCGAGTTCAGGTAGCCTTCGGGTCCGCAGGCGAATACCTTGCGGCCGTTGGCATCCGGGGCGACCTCGTTGATCATCTTCGCCGAGAGCCGGCCGGAGAAGCCCTTCCAGCTCTTGGGCTTGTCGCGGTCGCCCAGGGAGTAGAACACCTTGATGCGGGTGTCGACCTTGGAAATGTATTCCAGCTCCTGCCAGAAGGCGAAGTCCCCGGGCACGGTGCCGTGGCAGAGCACGATCACATCGGCCTGGCCGGGCAGGGAGTGGATGGTGCGCACCATGGACATGATCGGGGTGATCCCGGCACCGGCGGACAAGAACAGGTAGCGGGCCCGGCGGTCCGAGTCGCCCAGGTGGAAGGCCCCGACCGGTCCGAGCATATCCAGCACCATGCCCGGACGCAGGTTCTCGTGCGCCCACGAGGAGACCAGGCCCTTGGGGTCGCGCTTGATGCTGACATTGAAGGTCCACGGAACGGTGGGCGCGCTGGAAATGGAGTAGCTGCGGTCCACCGTGTCTTCGCCGTCGCCATAAACAGGGAAGGCGATGTTCAGGTACTGGCCGGCGCGGAAGGCCAGCGGCGCGCCATCGAGGCGGCGGAAGACGAAGGTCATCAGCCCGCCGGCTTCCTCGATGTTCTGCACGCATTCAGCCAGGAACTCCTGCGGGTGCCAGGGGCCCAGCGCCTTGGCGGCGCTGGCTGCCTGGTCCTGGGTGCTGAGCACCCGGTTCCATGGCATTTCCAATCCGCGGATGCGCTGCGCGGTGGAGGTTCCCACTATGGTTGCGCCTTCGCTCATGCCAGGTGCTCCAGCACGCGCTGGGTGTACCAGTTGATGAAGGCCTCGACCTGGTATTCGCTCTTCATGTACGGGCCCTGCTGGTAGGCGGGGCTGCCTGCGCCGGTCTGGCACAGTTCCACGAAGGCCTTGTCCTGGATGTTGGTCTGCTTCCAGGTGTGGGTCAGCTTCTCCAGGTCGTAGTCGACGCCTTCCACGGCGTCATCGGCCACCAGCCAGGTGGTGCGCACCAGGGTCTGGTGCTCGTTGATCGGATAGGCGCCGAAGGTGATCACGTGGTCGGACTGGAAGTGGAACCAGGAATTGGGCTGCAGGTGCATGGAGCAGCGGCCCAGGCGGAAGTCGCGCAGATCGCCCAGCAGCTTCTTGGACAGGCGGCGGCCGTCAGGGGAGAAGGACTCGCCCTCGCCGTCCAGGGATTCGCGGGAGATGCGGATGCCGGCGATGCGGGTGTCGAGCTCCTCGACGACCTCATAGGGCAGCCCGTAGCGGCGGCAGCGTTCTTCCAGCGCCTCCTTGGCAGCCTTGTTGCGCTCCCAGACCTCTTCCAGGTGCGGCGGGACCAGTTCATCGGTCAGGCCCCAGGTCGGGAACAGCGAGCAGGCCAGTTCCGGGTGCCCATCGCAGTGGTAGCACTCGCGGTTGTTTTCCATCACCAGCTTCCAGTTGCCTTCTTCGATGATGTCCTGCTGGTAGGCGACCTTGGCGCTGCCCAGGTCGTGCGGTGCCAGGTAGGGCTCGAAGATCGCGGAGACCTCGTCGAAGTCGGTTGGCGGCTCGGCGGCGATGGAGACGAAGATCAGGCCCGCGTGGATGCGGCCGTGGGCGCGCTTGAGGGCGAAGCAGTTCTTGTCGAAGTCGATTTCGCCAGGGGAGGAGGCGTGGATCAGGTCGCCTTCGGGCGAGTAGGTCCAGGAGTGGTAGCCGCAGACCAGGTTGCCGGTGCTGCCAGCGGACTCGGTCAGGACCCGGGCGCCACGGTGGCGGCAGACGTTGTGCAGGACGTTGACCCCGCCATCATCGGTGCGCAGCACGATCAGCGAATGCGGACCGTAGTCCAGGGTGACGTAGTCGCCTGGCTCTGGCACTTCGGCCACGCTGGCGGCAAAGAGCCAGTGGGTGCCGAAGATGGCTTCCATCTCGACCTTGAAGATCGCTGGGTCGGTGTAGAACGGGGCTTCAAGGGAAAAGCCCTTGCGCCGGTTCTGGAAGAGTTCGGTAATTTCGGCGAGCTGTTGAGTCTCCACAGTCGAAGCGAGCTTGCCACGCGTGCTGCGCGCGGCACTTACCGAAGCGGTCATCTGTTACTCCTAGAAACACAGCGCCTGAGCGCCCTTGAGGTGTGGTGGTGCGGTGAGCTGGATCACGGAAATGATCAACCGCATGAATCGAGACTAGGAACAATTAGTGTCCATGAAAAGCGCAAGATTTCGAATGAAATCATGCACAATTGATGCATGATTGATCCACGCTTGAGCACCCTCCGGGTCTTCTCTTCCACCGGCAATGTGGCACGGACTGCGGAACTGACCGGATACTCGCCCTCGGCGGTCTCGGCGCAGCTGCGCGAGCTGCAGCGCGGCCTGGGCATCCAGCTGCTGATCAAGGACGGGCGGGGGGTGCGGCTAACCGCTACGGGGCGGCACTTTGTGGCGGGCTTGGACTCGATTGTGACGCAGTGGGAGCTGCTGATGGCCTCCTCGCGCACCGCCTCGGGGCAGCTGCAGGCGAGCTTTGGCCTCGGCGGATTTTCCACCGCGGCTGCCGAGCTGCTCGCCCCGCTGGCAGCCAAGCTGCGCACCAGCCGGCCGGAGATGGAAGTGCGGCTGGTCGAGGCCCAGCCCCAGCGCTGCCTGGACCTGCTGCTCTCCGAGCGCATCGACCTCGCGGTGATCGTGGCCAGCCAGTCGCAGACCGGCACCCTGGTGCAGGCCCGGTTCGAGCAGACGGTCCTGCTCGATGATCCGCTGGATGTGGTGCTGCCTGCCGACCATCCGCTGGCAATGAACAAGTCGGTGTCCCTGGAGCAGCTCGCCGATGATCCGTGGATCACCGAGTCCGAGCATTCGGTGTACCGGGCGCTTTTTGTCGCCGCCTTCACCTCGCTGGGCGTCACCCCGCACATTGCCCACGAAGCGGTGGAGTGGGAAACCATGATCGCGTTCATCGGGGCCGGGCTGGGGGTCGGCTTGCTGCCGCGGCTGGCCACCTTGGGCAGCGTCGATAATGTGGTGCGCCGTCGCATTACCGGCGTGGCCAAGCCCTCGCGCCGCATTGTCGCGGTCACCCGCAAGGGATCCCTGGGTTCTCCGATGATCGAGGAATCCTTGAAAATTCTGCAGGACACGGCCAAGGAAATTATTTCCCAGCGGTCAGCCGAAGAACTGGACTGATTTGCCGGGCAGAAACGACGGCATCCGACGCTGATTGCTACGCAACGCTATTGACATGGATCACACACATGAGGAGACTTTCCTACATCCGATTAGTATCCAACTGATATTTCATGCGAAAGGTCTGGCATGGGCAACCTAGCAGTAAGTTATGCAGGAGCGGGCAAAGTCGAGCTGATCGACACCCCGTACCCGGAATTCGAATTGAAGGATGGCCCGGGAGTCCACCCGGCCAACATCGGGCGCCAAGTCCACCACGGCGTCATCCTCAAGACCATCGCCACCAACATTTGCGGCTCTGACCAGCACATGGTCCGCGGGCGTACCACCGCACCGGAAGGCCTGGTACTCGGCCACGAGATCACCGGCGAGGTTGTGGAAGTCGGCCGCGACGTCGAATTCCTCAAGGTCGGCGACGTGGTTTCGGTGCCCTTCAACATCTCCTGCGGACGCTGCCGGAACTGCAAGGTCGGGCAGACCGGCATCTGCCTGAACGTGAACCCGGATCGCCCGGGCTCCGCCTACGGCTACGTGGACATGGGCGGCTGGGTCGGCGGCCAGGCCGAGTACGTGCTGGTCCCCTACGCGGACTGGAACGCGCTGAAGTTCCCGGACCGCGACCAGGCCATGGAGAAGATCCTGGACCTGACCATGCTCTCGGACATCTTCCCTACCGGCTTCCATGGCGCAGTGGGCGCCGGCGTCACCGTCGGCTCCACCGTCTACGTGGCAGGTGCCGGTCCGGTGGGCATCGCCGCCGCCACCTCGGCGCAGCTGCTGGGCGCCGCAGTGGTCATCGTCGGCGACCTGAACGAGGACCGCTTGGCCCAGGCTCGCGCCATGGGCTGCGAAACCGTCAACGTTGCGCTGGGCGATCCTGCCGATCAGATCGAGCAGATCCTCGGCGTTCCAGAGGTCGACTGTGCCATTGACGCAGTGGGCTTCGAAGCCCGCGGCCACGGCCACGGCGCAGCCACCGAACAGCCTGCCACCGTGCTGAACTCCATCATGGAGATCACCCGCGCCGGCGGCAGCCTGGGCATCCCGGGCCTGTACGTCACCGGAGACCCGGGCGCAGTCGACGAGGCCGCCAAGGTCGGTTCGCTGTCCATGCGCTTCGGCCTGGGCTGGGCCAAGTCCCACACCTTCGTGACCGGCCAATGCCCTGTAATGAAGTATCACCGCGGCCTGATGAATGCGATCTTGAACGACAAGGTCTCGATCGCCAAGAACGTGAACGCCACGGCGATCTCGCTGCAGGAAGCTCCGAAGGGCTACGCCGAGTTCGACAGCGGCGTAGCAAAGAAGTTCGTGCTGGACCCGCACGGTCTGATCGGCGCCTGATACACGCGCCCATCTGAACTCGTGGCAGCAACCGGGCTGGAGCGCTGGCGTGCCAGCCCGGTTGCTGCCAGCGCCAGCCCGGCCCGGGCCGGCGCACCCCTCTACACCCTCAGCATCATGAAGCCACTCGTGATCTGGACACAGGCCGGCCGCCGCGGACCACACCCAACAGGCGCCCCGCCTCTTCCCCTCCCTGAAGGACATGCTATGAAGAGCACTGAGCAACCTGTCAAAGACCTCGTTAGCGAGCTGCATTCGGCGCGAAGACGAAGGCCCCGGCGTTATCTGAACAGCGGCACCGACTATTGGGTATTCGGCATCGCAGGAATTCTCACCCTCGCGTTCATCGTGTGGGGCTTCGTCTCGCCCGCCGGCCTGGGCAGCGTCGCATCCACCGCCCTTGACTGGGTCATCACCAAAACCGGCTGGGTCTTTGTCATCGCGGCAACGGTCTTCACCATCTTTGTCCTGGTGGTCGCCGCAAGGAACTTCGGCCGCATCCC